>VYMF01000036.1_pt1 | contig 59372 bp, 55 predicted proteins | sample 5115271 | NCBI WGS metagenome assembly VYMF01 (sample SAMN12291778, study PRJNA351875) | freshwater metagenome | isolation source: freshwater lake | place: USA: Michigan, Wintergreen Lake | collected 2013-08-08
CAGGTCCTTTCCCAATTCCTTTTCAGTGATTTTCCTTCTAAATGAGAATAAGTCTCAAAAACTGTTGACAAATTTCCTTCTTTTTAATTAAATGAGAATGAGACTCAATATAATAAATTTGGAGAAATGATATGAATCAATTCAATCGAAGCGGGGAGAAGTATGGACTTCTGTTTTTGGCAATCGCACTGGTTCTTGGAAACTGCGCGCCACCACCCAAAGAGAACCAAAACACGGAACTCGGCTTTCTTGCGGCCCTCCTCATCAGCGAATCTGCAAAACAATGCGACACAACAATAAACAACAGTTCTACATTTGATCTAGCGAATCCGATCGAACTCTGTCGGCCACAGGCTGGGACGGGAAGGCACTTTCGGTTTGAGAATTTGGGAGCAAGTGCAAACAACGGTTATCTGAATCTTCTAATTGGCTATGGAGCAAGGAGTGACAGCTCTAATTTTCCGACAGTAACTGGTTTTGGTGGATCCGTAAGTCCAACTACCACTTCAGGAGACGGTAGGTGGCGTGTATTTTTTGGGAAGAGTCAGAGTTGTGACAAGGCTCTTGTTTCGGCACAATTCAGTGGAACGAACACAGGTGTAACGAAATACGAAGAGATTATTACAACTGCTGCACTTAGCACAACTATAGGTGGTGGATCGGGGGCAGGTTGTCTAGCTCAAAATTCAGGAATTTGGGGACCGACTACAGTCTGTTTGGATATCTCGAAAGGTAGTGCTGGCGTAAGTCCAAGGCTCACGGTTTGGGCATCGGGGAAAAATGGTGCCGATTGCAACCAACTCTCCACTCTCACCGCAGCATCAGCAATTTTTGAGAAGAAAGATTGGGTTAGTTTGGTATCCACACGCGAAGATAAGAACTACGTATATCGAAACTTAGACGGTATAACAGCAACAAAGGTCATTGTTCGATCTGAAACGGCAGTACGCGACTGATAGTCAATCACAACTTCAAAATAAGGAAAGAGAAGACTTTCTCTCTTTCCAAAGGAATTGGAATATGAAATATATTTTCTTTATGATCGGACTATTGTTTTTTGTTTCTTGTGAATCAAAAAAACCAAACGAATCATCGGCGGCAGCCCTTTTGATTTTAGAAGGTGGATTTGGTTTGGGTGGAGATACTGCATTAAACAAAGTGACAACGAAGGAAGACTCACCAGGAGTTTTCCTCACAACTGTGAATGCAACTTCCACACGAAATTGGGTTTTTGTGAACTTGAATGGGAGCGGCATACAAGTGTTAGAAGCAGATTCCTGGGATTTGCGCTTTCGAAGGTTTTTAATTGGAACCAATAGCGGAACAAGTGGATCTGGATCGGGTGCGGCTTGTAAAACAGGACTTACAAATTTTAATGCAGTGACAATCGTTACCACGTGTTCCACATCCTTCCAAGTAGACTCCATCCAAAGCCAAACAGGAGGCGGTGGTGGTGCCGGGGATGTGAACGATTCAGCAAACCCAGAGATGTTTGAGTGGTATTCATATAACAATACCATCCTGACAGCCAAATCCGAGGTCTATATCGTGCGTGGAAAGGACGGAACTAAAAAATACAAAGTTCAAATGACGGATTATTATAGTATGGCAGGAACATCTGGTTACCCTACATTTCGTTGGGCAAAGCTGAATTAAAAAAAAGAATTGGACGCAACTCCTTCCAAAGAACTAATTTAATGAGGATGCGGTCTAAATTCTACTCAATGAAATTCCTATTGCCTGCCTTATTTATATTCTGCCTTTCCTGTATTGGGAGTAGCACTTCTTATAAAAAATGCGAACGCGCAGAATCAGAATATTTGGTTTGTTCTCTTGTTTTTTACCAAAATTACACTTTCTGTTCTGAGTTTGCATCCGCGGGTTCCAAACCAACAGAACAAAAGGCCGCCGAAAAATTCAATTGTGATGCAACGAGGATCATCGGACTCTCTTTCTGTGACCAAATCAAAAAGGATGCCTGCGGTACTGCGAAGTAAGAATCCTCTCGGCAAAATTCTTGGATAGGTTTGTTCACTTAACAAATTCGTAGCGGAGAATGCTACACCTCAAGGCTCCTTTCTCAGGAACTCGTTCCCAATGCATCGCAAAAAAGATTCACTCAGTGGAGTCAAAGCAACATAATAAGAACTTTAAAACACCGCCTAATAGATCTTAGAATATGATAAAACTGAAAACGAGAAATTTTTTTTAATTTTGGTCCCTCAATTCTTTTAAAAATAAAAAAAATTTCCAAAAAAACGTTAATAACGTTCCAAATTGCTCAAAATAACGTCGGGAACGTTCGAGAGAGATCAATTTTTTTCCAATGTACCTTGAAATCTTTTGAGCACTGGCTTATCAAGGCTATAAGCTAAACAGAAAGGAAATGCAAAAAATGACAAAGACATTACGAGGAATTCTACTACTTTCTATTTTACTCATTTTTATCAATTGTCCACCGAGTTCGGGTGGAGGTGGTAGTGAGGGGATTCTTGCCCTTTTTGGTGGTGGCTCTGGAAGCCAAGCAAGCGATACTCCCCCTGCCAAACTACAGGTCCTATACAATAATATCTCCCAAGAAAGTGGTGTAACGATTGATATGGGGAGTGAGATCATCAATACAACGGCTGGAAAGTCTATGGTGATCACACTCAAAAACACAGGCTCCCTTACACTTTCCCTCACTGGTGGAACAGAGATCATCTCTCTCGAGGGAGCGGATGCGAGTCTATTCACAGTTACCCAACCAACAAAAACAACTCTAGCGAAAGATGAAACGACCTCATCAACCATTACCTTCCGTCCTACGAGCGTAGGTGCAAAACAAGCACGGGTAAAAATCAATTCCAGTGATGCTGCCATAGCAAGTTTTTTAATCAACCTAACGGGGGCAGGTGGACCGGCGGCACCAAGGATTGCAGTGAGCACAGGTACAACGAATGTATCTGCAAACGGTAGTTTCTCCTTTGGAACCGAGGTCGCAGAAACCCCTGGTTCTCCCGTTACCTTTACGGTGCGAAATACGGGGAGTGCAACAGCTGTTTTGGATGCACCAGTCGTTGAATCCTCAAATTCGAATTTTGTTGTAAGCTCGTCCACGGCTGGTGCCAGCTTAGCGAAGGATGGAACATTTACATTCAATGTTACTTTTTCTCCTCCAACAGCTGGTTCAAAATCAGCAGATATAACGATCAACTACCAGATTGCGGGTACGCCAACAACCTTCCAGTTCACCGCCAATGGAACCGCAACTCCTAAACCTGTTCCTACGATTGCGATTTCCCACAATAGCGTAAGTTATACGTCTGGTGGAACAATGCCTACATTTGGAATTGTTTGGCCTACTCTAAACAGCTCCGCAAGAACGATTACCATTACCAATAATGGAACTGCGACAATGACCGGGCTTGTTGTTTCTGAGCAATCAGGTGACTCGGGCGATTTTTCTACGAGTTCTCTATCAACTGGATCCACGACCCTTGCCGCGGGAGCCAGCGCAACCTTTACTGTTACGTTTACACCCCAAAGTGCAGGAGCCAAGTCCATGATCTTACGGATCACAAGTACGAATGGCAATAACGGTACAGCGAGCCAAGCAGACGTTACCGTCCAGGGAACTGGAAAGACGGGTGTAGATGTTTCGGTATCTTGGACTGCTTCGAACGAAACTGCGGTCAATGCAGCTGACGGTGGTTATAAGGTATGTTATAGCAAAACAAACAACTTCAACCCTGCAGATGTAAATGGCACGACCATTTTTTGTGATACGGTTGCCAATACGGGAGGAACCACTCCTAGTTCAACAGTTGTGACTGTAAATAGTTTTGGCACTTGGTACTTTAAAGTGTTTTCTTTCGGGAAATTCAATACAACGGGCGGAGCCCCGTCAAGCCAAAGTTCTGTGGTAGTGCCTTCGACATAAGGATTGGGAAGAAATATGAAAACAAATACAAAAATAACAAAACGAATTTTATTAATTGCATCTGCTCTTGTGGCATCGACAGTTTTATTTTCCGATCCGAATGACGATTTGAGAAGGGATCTGACATCCCAATGGAATGCATCCGGAAAGACTTTGAATCTGAACTATGATCCAAATGAAATAGTTATCAAGTATCGAAAAAATGTCCCTGCAGCAGACATGGCTGCAAGAACTGTTGGCTTAGGTTTACAGTTAAACCAAGTTAGTGCAAGACCTCACTTTACAACTGCATTTGTAAATCAAAATGAAACAGTTGAAGAAGCGGTTAACAGAGTCAGTCGAGATCCGGCTGTGGAGTACGCTGAGCCTAAGTATAAATACTACAAGTCCGCTGCGGCTCCAAATGATGCTGATTTTGGAAAACTTTGGGGATTAAAAAATAACGGGCAAACAATTTCTTCTCCTTCATACACTACTAATAACCCCGGACTCTCAGGCAAAGATATGAATGTGTTAGGTGCTTGGGATCTAACCACCAATTGCAGTAGCAGAATCATCGCTGTTTTAGATACAGGGGTCAATTATGCTCATGAAGATCTAGCAGGCAATATGTGGGATGGCTCAACGGCAGGGGGAGGTTGTGTTGACCAAAATGGAATCCCAATCCCCGGCGGATGTCCTAATCATGGATGGGACTTCGCAAGTAATGACAATAACCCAAGGGACGAAGAAGGGCATGGGTCTCATGTGGCAGGAACAATTGGAGCAATCGGAAACAATACAGTAGGTATTTCGGGTGTTTGCCAGACAGCTAAGATTATGGCAGTGCGAGTTTTGGGACTGGGAGGAGGAGATAACACAACGGTATCTAATGGAATCTACTTTGCAGTTCGGAATGGTGCGAAAGTGATCAATATGAGTTTGGGAGGTAATAGCTATAGCGTGCTTATCCATGATGCTATTGAGTATGCCCGAATCAATAACGTGCTGGTTGTTGTAGCTGCAGGAAACGAAAATACGAATTTAAGTACTGGCAATTCATTTCCCTGTAAAAACACGAGTGCGAATATCGTTTGCATTGGAGCCCTTGACCAAAGATATGAGAGAGCTACTTTTTCCAATTTTGATACCAATGCGACAGTGAATAGTAGAAACGTAGACTTTGGTGCACCGGGAACGAATATATTTAGTTTGTATGGTAATGAAGTTACGTATGATGAAGGTGCATCCAATTATGGAAGTGGATGGATCGCAGGGGGAACGGGAGGATCAATCGACTGGGCTTTTCGCTCCTGCAGTTTCACGATTAACAGCAACCCAGTTACTCTAAAAGGACTATATTTGCCATTGGATTGTTCGGTAATTGGATTTAATTTTACTCCTCCATTCAACAGCCCAACGTCTGTTTCTTCGAATACGAATAGAACGATTTATAAAAATTTTACAATTCCGAATAATTCGACAAATGTGAATTTATTTCAAACTATTATTTCGGATGGTGAAAGTATTGGTGCAACTTGTTATGATTTTACTGAAATGTATACATCAAGTGCAACAGGGAACCCTTTTCCATCAGGAACACTGATTGGTCTTAATGACAGTAATAGAAATAACGCAATTGTAACTAAATATTGCCGAAGAACAATAAGTGGTGTTGGTTACTCCTTTATTTATTCCAATTCAAGAACACTTCCAGCCTGTATCAATTCTGGTACAAATTGTTCGATTGGATATAGATACGTGAGTGATACGTCCGTAAATAACGGAGGGGCAGTGGTTGGTGACTTTTTTCTGACTGCTTGGGCTCCTTCAAATACAGCATATAAAAGCATCAACGGAACCTCGATGGCATCTCCCAACGCTGCTGGTGTTGCGGCTTTGATCTGGGCTTACAATCCATCCTTCACCTATACGGAAGTAATTCAGAAATTGATTGATGGTGGCCAAGCCGAGACTGCGCTCACGGGAACCACTCGGTATGGTAAGGCGATCAACGCAAATGACTCCATCAAACACCTCAAACAAGTAACGGGAGTCAGTGTTAGTTTGCAGTAAGTTTGTTCGGTATTTTCTCTTGAGTTTCCTTCTAGTTTCTTGTAGACTAGGGGGAGAGGGAAAACCGGCTTTGGAAAAACGAATCGATTTTGTTCCGAATGAGTATGTTTTTTCACTAACAGAGTCTTTGGATGAGTCAGCGATTCGGACCATTTTTAAAGATTTTCCTATCGAAAAACTAACAGAAATAAACGCTCGCAACCACTCCTATAAAATTAGTTTTGTTCGTGATCCAGGAATCGAAGTTCTGAATGAAGCCATTCGCAAATCGGGAAAGGTTCGCTTCATCGAGAGAAATTCGATCTATAAAAAGAACTAGAATTTCAAATCAATCCACCTCCATTACGTATCATATCTTATTTAAATATGGCCTTGGTGAGATCATAATTGTAACCCATGTGAGTGGTCTAAAGTGTTACCGATGTGCCTTTCTATACAAAAACCTATCACTTGTTATGCGACATAATCTATATTATCGGAAGTTGATTCTAATTCACAAAATCTCATCATTTATAATCTTCTAGTAATGCGATCCGATTTCCTTCAGAGTCTTCAATTTCAGCAACGTAACTAAGTCCATTATCCGTTTTGGGATATAGAATTTTTGCGTTCAATGAATACGCTTTTTTTAAAGTCTCGTCAATACTTTCTGTTTTAAAATATAAGATAACTCCATTTTTTGTAGGAACATAAACTTCGCCTTTTGCAAGACTGCCAGAGATTCCTAAAGCTTCTTTTTCAAAAGGGAATAATGACATATCGTATTTATCGATTTGCGTTCTTTTAAATTCAAAACCAAAAACTGTTTTATAAAATGTTACGGCTCTCTCCATGTTTGATACGGGAATTTCAAAATAAACTACCGGATTTTCTTTTTTTGATGTATTGTCATTGCATCCGATACAAAGAGCCAGAATAAGTATTAAATTTTTTATACCCATTAGAAGTGTTTCCTTTAAATTCGATCAACCATCAGAAGGCAAAAATACCCATAACTCAGGACGGCCTACATTGCAATGGACAGCCCTTCCGAGCAAACTGAGAACCGGCAAAGAGAAAAATAACGCATAACGGGCGATATGCCAAGCTACGATGTTATTTTCTATTTTCCCTAAATGTTCTAGTCGTATCGCAACACTTGCAATGGGATGGAATATCTTTTGGATTTGTGGTTTACGATTCGGTTCTTTGTCTTGGTAGGCATCCAATTTGGCAACGAGCGTAGAGACAGTATCCTTGTTGTCTTTGGACCAAACGCTGTCGCCCACCAAAGTCGCTTTTTGGCTGAGGGATGGTAAAACAAGAAGTCCCACAAACCCCCAAAGCGTTACGGAAGAAGACCAAACGAGTACGTACGAAAGGTAACCATTGTCTTCGAGTGAAATCCCCGTTGCCAAACACCCAAGGTAACCAAAAAACAATCCAACGGTATTGAATAGGATGGCTCCCCAAATTCCAACCAAGTGGCTATGGTTCTTAGTTAGGAACTCTCTACGTTTTAGCAGGAGGGAAATCTCTTCCTGGGAGAAGCTCTCTATCCATTGTTTTGGGATGATACTTCCTTTTTGGAAAAACGATAAGCCACCCGTAAATCCTATATCGGAACCCTCCCAAACTTCATATCCGTTTTCGCTATCTTTCTGTTTTACACTGTAAAACTTTGCTACCAATTTAGCGATTGGGCTTTGGCCTATAGCAAGTAGAATTTGTGATATTGTAACTACGAATAATAAAACAGGCAAAAGGTAGGAACCAGAAACGGTTGTTAGTATACTTAGTAAAATATAGACAAATACAAAAATCAATGATCCATAAACAAAAATACCACGTAGGTAACCTAACATAAAATTTATGAAATTTTGTTTACTCCTTCCGTATTTAAGAGGAAGCAGATAACCACCTACAATATCAAAAGGTAACGATACAAGAGTATACAAACCCAAAAAGACCAATATTGAAGACGGTAGCGATAGAGAGGGAAACTCCAAAGAAAGGGATTTTATGCGAAATAAGACAAAGAGGCTCAAAACCACCCAGGTACCTACCGAAGAGATACCCACCCAAAGACGCGCGCGTGCATAGGTCATGTTATGAAACTCCTAATCATCACTGATTAGACTGGCTTCTTATGCCAGGATGGTAAACCCAAGAAAGAAAAATCTTGGAGAAAGACCTGCCTCGTATTCCAAAGCCACAGCAAAGAATTTGATTCCTGCAAACAGGACATTCCTTTGCTTTACTTGGAAGCCATTGGTGTAAATAAAAAGACAGTTACTTTCTGCCAAGAATTGGCCAGGGAGGAATTTGAACGTAATAAATACGAGTTAGGCTGAGGCCATTGAAATTCTACTTCCTAAAGCACCACCAACTCAGGAAGTCCTCCCTTTACACCAACAACAATGGCATTTTGCTCATACTTCCGCCCAAGAGATTGGGCAGTGACCTTGTCTATTCCTATCACCAAGTAACTCTCCTCATACCAAATTCCATCTGGCGACTCACCTACCCCATTCAGAACAATAGATTCCCTGTTCGTTTTGATTTCTAATCGCATATCTTCATTACGCTTTCGATTTGTTTCTAAATCTAATTGCTTGCTATACGGATTCCATGCGGTTATATAACACCAACTAGATTGATTGTATTTGGCAAGGAGGAGGTCCAATTCTGGATTCTTTTTCCCGATTTGGATCGGAAGAGTAAAACCATCAACTTTGTATAAGGTGGCAAGGTAGGCTTGGATTAAGTCGGTCATAGATTAATTAAAAAATACCTGCTTTTGTTTTGCGATCAATCACTTGATTAAATAGAATCGAATTTTACGATACTCCATTTTTAAATAAATTTCGGAAAATGTGTTTCCGAATCGATCGGATCGTTCGTGGTAGATTTGTACTACACAGGTAAGAATCAGAACACATGAAAAAACCAATGAATGAAAATCAAAAAAATGGCAATCCTTGTCCGTGGTCTCCAGAATTGCAGGAATTAACTAGAAATGTTTTAGAAAACGTTCCGATACCATCCTTTGCAAAGGGATATACGATCGTAAAATCACTTGAGAATGGGCATGGAAAAATTGACGTCAATGATGCACTAAACTATCAATATGTAATAAGAAAAATTGAAACAAACGAAATCATATTTCGATTTCAATCCATAGAAGATCTACTTCATTCTGGCTGGGCTATCGACTAACCGATAAGATTAATTTATATCAACTTTAAGAAATTTTATATACTCGGCCTCATGATTTGCTAATTTTCTTCGATAGTAAAACAATATCAGGTGAAATGATATTAACGACAGAATCTGCATCAGGATAAAGAAAATGGCAACTGTTGCTATTTTATACAGATAGAAAATGATGGCGAGAGCTAAACAAAGAAGTAGCCAAATGCGATGATTTCTTTCGAGTAACATCAAAGATTTAAGAATTCGAATGATACGTTCGGATTCTAGATCGAAACTTGAATCAACCCTTCCATATTTGGATTCCAAGTACATCCGCCGTTGTGGATGGGAATCTATTTGAAAGACTGTCCAAAGAGTAATCAATTGTTTACTTGCGAATTTAAATATTAAATATTCTATAATTGTAATCGATATAAAATAATCTATTTCATTAAACATGGATTTCATTCTAACATTTGATTCTAGAAATTCGGAAAAGAAACTTCCGAATTTTAATTTTTAAGGTTGCTATACTATATTTACAAGAAGATACAGCGGAGATCAGTACATTCTCTATAAGCTTAATTGAATTTATCCTGATTTCGGATTCATATAACGAAGGTATATTTTTATAAATAAATTTATAGGAGCCTTGAAATGATCAAAACATTTTACAAATCGGAAATGGCACCGCCCGTTAGAGCCGGATACTCACAATCTCCTCAGAAACCGAGACTTATGATGGAGTGGCTCGAGAAACATGGTTTACATAAACACTTTCCAGTTGCAGAAGAATGGAATCCCTTCACCAAATACATTTTTGAGATTGCACATGAAAAGGAGTATGTAACGAGCTATTTCCAAGGTAAACAACCCTTTGCTGGATCAAATGGCTTAGACTGGAGTTTTGAGTTCGCAGAAAGCGTCAGATATACCAATGCGAGCTTGTATTACGCCATTGAAGAGGCTTTAAAAGGTAATGTCACCTTCTCACCAACTTCAGGCTTTCATCATGCCAAGCCACATACTGGCTCAGGTTTTTGTACGTTTTCAGGTCAGGTGAAGACTCGTTACGAGACGATGATATGTCCGGTCAAGTTGACTTAGAAACTTGGTGTAGAATCAAAGAATACATCTATCGAGAACTTGCTCAGTTCGATAAGACGGGATGGAAATTCCCGACAACGATTTGTTTGTTCGGTGGATACAGGACAGATCATTATGATTCGGTTTTGGATGCGCATACTTTGGATTTGCTCTCTTGCCTAAAGGAGAGGTTTGAAATCTTAGAAAACTATAAATCAATCTATACATTTAAACAATAAATGTCTTTGCATTTCTTTCTATATCAATTGCTTGAGTATCCAAATCTTTCGAACTCTGTCTTCCATATCTTTCCCGAGGACTAACAATCGATTATCGAAGAACTCGACTAGTTTCTCTATCTTGATTTGGTGAAAGAGGTTTTGCTTCCTTGCTTCAGAAATGATCTGCTCAAACCAGGAAAACTTATCACCCCATTTTTCTCGGGAGTCCTCATTCAATGTGAAATGGTCTATAGAACCAATGTGTCCAAAGGTATTTGCCAGTATTCATATCAATTGCACAGATCCCAAAATTCAATGTATATGGTCCAGGCATGGAAAGTCGATCCGTCAGTAGGATGTGGGGCGTCTTTACATATAGCGCATTACCATAAGGGATACGGTGTGGCCAATTGACCTTCCATAATACAAAACCATTGGAATCAATCAGGATCCCGTCATCATCGATAAGATAGTGATCATCGAGATTGTAAAATCTTGTCGACAGACTTTCCCTAGATCCAAGTATAAATATGCATTTCAATGATAGTTTCATATAACTCCTGATAGATCGTTCTAAAATATTTCGAATTCAAAGATCAATTAATTCTTTGTGCTGGCATCTAACAGATAAGTTTTCGCTACATTCCACATACTAGTGTCTAAGTTAATAAGTAGAGATACATTATGCTTTGACTTGGTCCTGATTATCAATCTCCAAACCAATGCATTTGCTCTGCGTGATGCGTTTTTCTATCCGTATCCAGTTTCACATGAATCTGATGATAAAGCTACCGGGGAATCCATTTCGGAAAAATTTCTTCCGACTAAAGGTAAGTCCGTTCACTCCTGTTAGAATGAAAAGTATCGATTCTTCCCAATTCTGTTTATCTCGGACTTCTTGCAATAGGCGGTAATAACTCGATTTATTTCTTATGATATCGCGACTCAAACTGGTAATGTACAATCGCCATCTTACAGTGCCTGGTAGTTTACAAAATCCTTCACGATTGGATTCTATGCGTTCTTGGATTTAAGGAAGGCCTCTCGGCCTCCCTCACAGATTTCCTCTATCCTACTCTTTCTTCGTTAACTGCAAATACCCACTCGCTAAAATCAATAAAGCCGCGATCAAAACAACTAGGGAGACTTTATTGAACCCCGTATCGATGATATTGTAAACCAATGAGAGAGTTGAAATTACCCCAACCCCAAGGACAATGATCGATGCAGAGACAGACTGACTATTGTTCGGATTAAGATAGTTTAACACAGTCAATGGTGGAACTGCAAATGCCCCAAGTGGGCACAATAATGACGGATCCAAAAATACCGCCGTATAGTTTCAATGCTTTCATTCAAATTCCTATATTAACACAGCAAACGTATCTTTTCGGAAATATTTTTTCCGATTATATTTTGTTATCTTTTGTCCACCGAACAGTGTAATCTAGAGAACAAATCTGACGGAGAATTTTTCTGAAAGAATTAACCAAACCGAGTCTGCCCGACATTAGAACCATCCCATGAGAATTGTAAATTCTTTTCAGAAATGGTAAACTCTGGAGGGTAGAATACGGTCCGTACTTTGATTCCTACACCTGTAACCAATACTGTCTTAAAACCTGGGTAGTTGATCATACACTGCAAATTAGTATTGCCACAATGCTCTAACAAGATTTCGATTGCTTCGCTTTCCGTTGTATTTGGCGGAAATTCTTGATTCCCATAGATAGCTGGCATGTAGCGTATCGTAGCATAGCTAGGAGATATGTATTTAAATTCTTTAGTGTATTCGAATTCCTTTAGATCAAGTTCTTGGCAGAACTCTAGTGTATGCACATCGACACCAATTGCCTCCAAATAGGCCAGAGGAATATCTCGTCTGCAATCATCAAAATCTTTACGGCGTTTTAGAAACTTTGTATAATTCTTATAACCAGAGAATGCCATCAATTCTTGCGAATTCTTAACTAACTTTGATTTACTTTGAATGTAATTCTTCACATTGCGAAATCTTATGTAATCACTAATCTGATTGATTTTCAATGCCGAAAAGTTTGGGATTAAAGTCATACACATCTCCTTTAAGACGGCTCATAGGTATGGCAATGGTAGAAGATACAATTTCCTCTATTCGGAAAAATTTCTTCCGACTCCGATTAAAACGATCTGCGACAATTGAAATAGAAACATCGCTTCATAGAAGCCGATCGCCAAGAAAGTATGAAATCAGATAGAATTTTTACTTTAAACGACTGGATAGCAAAGAAATATAAATCCATCAATAGACAATTGCAATATCCACTCGTTCCAAATACAAAAAAGAGCAAAGAATCGAATTATAAATTTCTTGGTATCAATGAAAATCTGTATTTGAAAATCCTCCAAGATTCGGCAAAAATCCAATACCGTTTCACTGAGAACGACTATGAAACATTGGTCGATCTTGATATCCATACTACCATCGATTCAGATGGTCTGTACTATTGTTCTGGGTGTAAAAAGATAAAAAAATATAAAAATCGAGCTGATTTGATCCAACAGCATTTTTTGGATTCACTGAAAAAGTTTCAAACCAAGTCCTTCAAAAAGGATCATTTCATCTGTATGGTTGAAAGTAAAACTCTGGATATACTATTTCCATTTGTCTTTCGAAAATCAGAAATGTGTAGCTTATTGGCCTCTGGAAATCTCCCAGACAAAAAGACATCAATAGATGATGTGGACCAAAAGTTGCATCGATTATCAAAAATGAAGTTTCAATTGCTTCGTGGAGAAAAAGTAATCTTATGACGACAGTCAAAGGACTCCAATCCTTTCTTGATTCAAACTTAAGTAAGGTGAACCAAAAATTACAGTTTCCCTTGGTCAGAGGAAACTCCAAAAAAGGACATTCCGAATATACATTCCAAGGAATCAATCCACGGATTTCCTTGTTTGCGTCTGGAACCGAAGCAGACATTTGGTACTTGTTAAACGAAAACCATAAGGATATAATAGTTGATCTTTCCGTTGGTAGCAAATTTACGTCTGGAATAGGCTATTTCTGCGATGAATGCAAAGTCCCCATTTTCACAACAGAAGATGAGCTTTACTTCTCCCATTTTGTAGCAGATTTACAAAAGATCCAGAGAAAATACTTTAAATCAAACATGTATCTCCTGTACAAAGGATCAACAAGTGGAGGGTTCTTTTTTACCCAAATAAAGACGTTAGTCGAACTAAAGAAACTGGATTCGGATACTCGAACCGAATATAAAAGAGATCAGATGGTTTTGATAGCGATTGAAAAAATTACGTTTTGATCTTCCATAATTTCTCTGAATATACAATTCGTAATCCCAATTGGTAAATCGTAAGAGTAGACCGAACCCACCTCTTCACACCAACCCCAGTTCTTTACAGAATTTCGTAAAAGGAAGAACTCGGCCGCTAGCATTAGAACCAAAATCGTTCTTTCCTAAGTGGACTTGGTAAAACTCGGGAATCTTTGTTCTAGCTTTAAAATATGCAATGTGGCGACTCAAAGTTCGATCGCCTGTTTTGCATTCAACTGCAAAGACGGGAACTTTGTTTTTTAGAACGACAAAATCAATTTCTCTTCCATCCGTATCACGTAAGTATCTCACTTCCATTGGAAATCCTTGCGTATCTGTAATGAAATGGCAGTACTTCAGCAAATGACTTGCGACAAGATTCTCAAATCGAAATCCTCTTTCTTCTACTTGCGACCAATCCCACATATATAATTTTTTTAGTTTTTTGACGGCCCTGATCTTTGGAGTTCCATAAGGAAGAATCGTATAACAATAGTATAAGGAAGAAAGAGCTTCCACCCATCTTTCTACCGTTGGTTGCGATACAGACAAATCTTCTCCCACACTTTTTAAGGAAAGTGGTGATCCAACTCTTGATGGTAAAATTTCCGCAAGTAATAATAGGGAAGAGATATCTTTAATAGTTTCTAAATCGCGAATGTCTTCCGAAGCAACTTTCACCATCCGGTCATTCTGCCAGATTCGATGTTCGTTTTCATTTTGCGCAAACAATGGCTCTGGAAATCCGCCAAATTTTAAGAGTAGCTCCAAGTCAGATTGATTTGGATTTTTGCTCATCTCCGATACGGAAAAAGGATGCAATCGAAAATAGCGATACCTTCCCAAAAGAGAATCACCGCCTTTTCGAAATGTATCCAGTCGTGCCGAACCTATAACAATAAACCGATTGTCCTCAAAGTGTTTATCATATAAACCTTTGATGAGATTTCGCCATTTGCTATACTTGTGGATTTCATCCAAAACGATCGTTTGACTTTGACTCAAGGGCAGTTGGTCTTTTAAAATCAGAACTTTGTCACTGTTTCTGTCCCAATTCAAATAACCTGGATTTTTAATGGATGGTGGTTTCAGGTATTGTATGGCAAGAGTCGTTTTACCAACTTGCCTGGGACCTCCAATAAACAGCATTTTTCGGTTTAGAACGTCCCCTAAATACGGGTGCAGATACCTGAGTTTTTTCATGCTGACTTTAAACTACTCATGAGTGTTTTAAAGTCAATATTAAACTACTCATTTTTACTTTTTCCTACTCCTTGACACCATCCATCGAATAGGGATTCAAAAACTGTCGTTTCCAAAGAAGATTTCTGTCCACCTGGCTTAACTCGGCTTCGTCGCAAACAGACTTCCATTTTTTCTCAATCGTATGTAATTGGTGTTTCACAATCTCCATGGCCTTGGCTTTCGAAAGTAGAAATTGACTACGAAATCAGCGTTAGAGCATTTCCATCCCAAAAGGCAGCATGATTTCTCGCATGGTCGTCGGTGTTGCCACAAAGGATATTGAAGACTAGTCTTAGGAATAGTTCTTCTAAGGTTTCTTTTGGACTTTGAAAACGATGACGAATGATTTCACAGAGGGTTTCATAACTTGTGTATCGTGCCATCATCCCATCTAGTCTCCGCAAACACTCTTCCTCTATTCTTTTGTCTTCTATTAGAAAATCCTTAAGTTCTTTTACTTCTTTTAACTTCGAATTTTTGTAAATCAAATCGAGAATTGCTTTTTCAGGTTTAGCAATCAAATTACCTTGTTCCGACCATTTTTTGGTTAGCTGGTCAAAACCAAACCTAGCAAAAATTCGCTGGTAGCTTAAATTTTCAACGGAATTGATTTGCAACAAATCTTCCAAATGTTCCACTCGACGCGAAATGGCAAAAAATCTAACCAAAGAAGAACAAATCCAAAAAGGACTCGAGGTCCTTCTCTTAGGTAGAGAGTGGTATCTCAAAGAAAGATCCAAAAACCAACACGATGAAATCATGAATGTGGGAGATTTATACACTCGATTCGATGAGATCCACCAAATCGATATGGATTCAGAAGCATGGAAAAAAGAATTGTTAGAATTCAAAGAAGAGAAGGAGGAGGAAGAACTAAAAAAAGACCAGAAAAAGAAAACTACACTCCAGGAAAAAGTTCGAAAGAGACTTCAAAACTATTTGGATGAAGTAAAAGGACAATTTGGCATTACCATTAACTTCCAATCAAAACACTGCAGTTTAAAAGAAAATGACATTCCCAAAATTTTCTCGATCTCATCAACGATCTTAAAATCTTTTGCCCATTTTACAAGCGATGAAGCCTTACAAATAGTTTTGAAGAACTGGAAAGATAAAATTGCATTACCAACTTTCTTTATTGTCATTCGTTATGCGATCAAATTCAATTTACCTCTTGAGTTTCAATATAAAAAATTAATGAACAGTCGATTTGAATCAAGGCGATTGTATCCTCGGGCCATCACTCTTGTAGAAGGAAATTTAGGTCTCATTGCATTTGATACAAAAGATAAAAAAACGAAATCGTTTATGCTGAGTCGCATTCAAAATCCAAAACTAGATTTTTATCCAGCACTCATTTCTTCTCTGAACAGTGAAACCGAACTCCCTAAATTCAACCTCATTGATTACTTAAACAACGATCCTTCTGCCAAGTTCCAAAAAAAAGAGATAACTTACACCATTTGGATGGCAAAAAACAATGTAGATTATCTTCAGCACAGTCTGAGTCTTGCGTGCAAAATCATTAAAGAGGATGACAAAACGAATTCTGCCATCGTAGAAATCAAAACACATAACGAATATTTAATCTTTGATATCTTGTTTAACTACCAAAGGTATGCAAAGTTGATAGGACCTAAAGAAGCAGTGTCGGCTTTTCAAGCAAAGTTACTTGACCTTACTCAGTTTTATACGGTAACAAATGCCAAACAGCCAAGCAAAAATAATGAGGATTTTCGGAAAAAACTTTTCCGAAAATAGCTGGATTTTGAACTACTGTAAAAGGTTTGGATTTTTATACCATCGCAACTCTCTCTAAAAACCTACAATTTTCGAATCATTCAAGGTCTTATAAGATGTTTCTTTCCGAAGAGAAGTCAAAATTTCAGATAAACTTACTTGTTCCCAAGTTTTGAAGCGGAACTGGTTCCAAACAGCTCGGAAATCCCCAAGGGTAAGGTTTTGAATTTCTTTGACTTCTTCTCTTTCTAAAAAGCTAGCCTTAGCAAAACTAACTGGGAAGTACATTTCCAAAAGTCTGGCTTTATCTTCTCTTTTGAGTGGTCGAAATTCTCCTTTCCATGCGAACCTACGTAAGGCGGCAGAATCAAAATCTCTTAAAAAATTGGTGGATGCGATAAAAATTCCTCTAAAGGTTTCCATCCAAGTCAAAAACTCATTGGTTTTTGTAGATTCCCAAGACCTTTCCGCCAATTCACGGCTACGAAAGAACGAATCTGCTTCATCCAAGAAAAATATAGCATTTTTGGACTCTGCTTCTTGGAAAGCATTCGCAATATTTTTTTCTGTTTCTCCAACCCATTTGCTTTGTAAATCAGAACATCTCTTTTGGATCAGTTCCATTTCAAAATGTTTTGCCAGATAACGAGCGTATTCGGTTTTGCCAGTTCCCGGCATCCCATGAAATAACAAACACAAAGAACCTAAGTTTAATTCGGCGGGATTCTCCAACCTTCGCTTAAAATCATCAATCAAACATTCCAATGCCTCTTTATCCGAATCTATATTGATTAAGGAAGAGTCATAAGGTGTAGAGGCTAGAAGTGGTTTTTGAATTCTACCACGAGTTAAGTTTGTGTGTTTCGTCATTACATCATTTACAACGGAAAGGAAATTTTCATCTGGATTTGCTTTACAAATATGTATGGATGTTTTGACTGCGAGAGAAATTCCGCCAACTCCAGCTGGATATACTTGCGCTAAAACTTCGACCTGATTCTTAGTTACATACTGACTTGCATTTTCTAAGTCCAAAATCCGATTCCAATAGTAAAATCTTTGCTTTTGATCAGCCGGAAAAAATTCCAAACTATAATCGAACCTACGTAAAACGGACTCATGGATACTGTCTACCTCATTAGTAATAAAAATAATTTTACCTTTCGTTTGATCTAAAAATTCATTCATCCAAATCTTCTTTTCTGGAACAGGATCCGAAAATCCAAAAAAAGAAAATCTTCCCCCTCCTCCTTCGTTTAACAAGTCATCGGCTTCATCAAAGAGTAGAATAGACTGATTTTCCGAAGCAAAAGATTCTCCGGCTACGAGTGCTGCACGCCTTTCGCCTTTTTTGTCGGAATCAAAACTATCAATTTTCTGCAAATTTGTTTTAGTTTGCTGAGCAATACTTTTAGCAAACTCAGTTTTACCAGAACCTGGTGCGCCATATAACAATATTTTTGTGGATTGAGGTCCCTTTAGAAGGGATAAAATTCTATTTTTATCTGACGTAGGAATAAAAAATGAATCTAGAGGCTGCGAATCTCCTTCAACACTCTTTACAAGTTTCATTCCAAATACTTTTTGATTGTCATCCATTAAAAAATTCCAGAATGAGTCGAGTATCTCCATATTTTTATGGCTTCTTGAATGATAACTAAAAATATCATATTTATAAAGTTTAGAATTATCATTTCCCAAATGATTGAGGTCTGCTTTACTAATTCCGACACTTCGACAAATAGCTGTTATTTCCATTGGAGAAGGCATCGAATTGGTAAGGAAAGAATCAAAATTTTCCAGACTCTCCCTCAAGTATTGAAACAATATTAACTCAATGTATTTTTCTGATATACCAAACAACTTAAAGGTTTTTTGAATTTTTGAAAACTTTGGATGTTTCTCGATTTGAAAATTTTTTGAGATACGATCATTTTCTTCAAGTAAGAAGGATTTTAATTTTAAATCTCCGTCAGAGACGGAACGACAGAACAAATCTGCGTCATCTTCTATTTCTTCACATTTGATGAGTATCCCCTTTGTTGTTTTGTACTCATCATCCCTAAATCTTTGCCGTGAATACTTTTCATAATCCTCGCTGGAACTTTCATTTTCTTTCTGTAATCTTGCCTCTTCTGGTTTGAACAATGTGTTTATAAGTCTTTCATGACTCTTTGTATCAAATAACCCAAAAAAATAGACCTTACTTTCAAGAGTTGGTATATCGATGTTATGAATAATCTTCTTCAAAAAGTAATGGAGCATCTGGAAATCTTCTTTTTCGAGAGCTAAATGGATAGATGAATTGCCAACTTTTCTTCTCATATCTTTTTCTCCTTCATTGAAGCTAAGTATACGAAGATAAGTTGGCAATTTCGGAAAAATAGATTCCGAATATAAAAAAAAGAAATCGTAAGATGTTTAAGTGAAAAGATAGTTTAGCTTTTTAGAGTGCTCTTCGATAAAGCCACAATAAAATGAGATCCTTGGTCTAACTCGCTTTCTACGACCAAAGTTCCTCTATGGCGATCTACAAACTCCTTACATAGCACAAGTCCAAGACCCGTTCCACGTTCTCCTTGGGTCCCGGGAAGACTGGCTTTTTTCTTGTCAAACTGAAATAAGGTATCGCGCAATTCTTTAGGAATCCCCTTCCCCGTATCAGAAACGGTGATCTGAATATCATTTGAATTCTCTTTTGAATGGATACGAACCTTCCCACCAACAGGAGTGTATTTGATAGCATTGCTTAACAGATTACGAAAAATGGTCTCTATCATATAAGAATCAGCATATACTTCGGAGCCCATCGGAATTTCGTTTTGAATCGTAATGTTCTTGTTATTTGCCAAGGAGATATGTATTTGAATAACAGATTCTATTAATGGATGGAGAGAAATTGTTGTCGGGGTAAATGCAAGTTCTCCAGATTGGGAATTTGCCCACGAAAGTAGGTTTAAAAGTAAATTATACACTTCTGATGATGTATCTCTTACCATAACAACTTCTTTATGGAGGGATTCTTTTGTATATTTGTCGATGTCTTCGTCAATAAGGTTGAGGTATGAATGAATTCCACCAATAGGACCTTTTAGATCATGTGCAATGATCGACATAAACTTATCTTTTGTTTGGTTGAGATTTTGTACTTCTTTTAAGGCAGAATGAAGATTGTTTTCACTTATCAATAAATCAGATGCGAATCGATCGGCTATCATATGCAGAAATCCAAAGGTCAGCATAGCGGACGTGGCAAAGAAAAATAGATAGGTTACATCTTGAATCGGACCTGGACCAAACGAAACCTGTTCTTTAGGGATATTTGCGAAGCTATATATGAATACTCTAATGAGCAAAAAAACTCCACAAACTCCAAAAAAGTATCCTGTGAACCGGCTCGAAATCTTATGATCCTTGGATGCATAAAATATTTCATAAGCGGATAAAACTAAAACTGTGCCCGAGTATAGCGAAATAACAACAACACGGAACTTTTGCTCCCATCCTGAATTGTAAACAGCATACAAGGAACTAATATATAAGAGGATTGTTGCGAGAAAATAGATCCAAGGGGTCGTCTTGTCAAAAAATTTTCTAATAATTGTGTAATAAAAAAGAAGAGACCCAAAAATAAGACCATTCCCACAAATAATAGAAATTCCATCGGGAATTATGCCCCGCAATGCCCCCGTCACGGCCCAACCGACTGCTTGGATGAGAGTTGCAATTGCCCACTCCTTTACAAACTTTGCACGTTTGAAAAAAGCCATCGACGCAGTCCACAATCCCAGTGACATGATAAGGCATCCAAACAGATTAACGATGAGGATAGTTCTAGGATCGATGTTCATCGGCTTTCGCCTATACTAATTTCTGTATATAATTAGCAAACTAAGAATTGCTTAAGCCATCCATATGAGGGGGACTGTTTTTCCTTGAGGGAATCCCCAAATATCTTGACTGGATATACAGTGGCTTCTATAACTTACGGGATGAAACAATTTTATCTGTTTTTACTATGTATACTTTCCTTGCCCATTTTTTCACAAGCCTATGAGGGGAACCCTTGCGCACTGTACCAAAACCCCACTCTAAAAAAACAAATCGAGGCAGGATTCATTCCGTCGATTCGATTTAATGGAATGGAAGTTTATAGCAATCTGCAATCCTGGGCAACCTCATCTCTCAAACCCGACACAAAAAAACCAACACCTAACAAAAGAGAGGAAGATTTTGAATACAAGGAACGAGTGGATGCTTGGACTTGTATGTACACTCCATTTGCTTTAACAGACTACGATACAAAAACTGCTTGGGTGGAAGGTGTTAAAGATGATGGGATTGGAGAGACCGTATTTGCAAGGTTAGACTCAACTAAACCAGTTCTCATTTGGGCAGGTTATGGAAAATCACAAGGACTCTTTGAAGCCAATGGCCGACCTAAAAAAGTGAAGGTCACTGTTTGGGCAGGAAAAAAAGGAGAAGATCCAGGTGCCCAATGGGAAAGCTTCGATGCTTCCAACATCAAGGCCATTGCCTCTCACGAAATCGAACTTGCGGACAAAAACAATTACCAACCTCTTCCATTACCAAAACACAGTCTCAAAGCCGATGATACCTTAACTTTGGTATCGATAACGATCGTATCTGTATACAAAGGGAAAAAATATCCAGATACGGCAATCTCTGAAATCAAAAACAAAGATTAATACTCGTGTGTTCATAATTAATACTCATTCGATTTTAAGGTAAATTTTGAAATACCAAATCATCCAAGATCCAGAGGACGAAAGAGTAAAAGACTACTATCTTCTCAAATCAAAAGAACCAAAGTCCGATCTCTTTATTGCCGACCATGAAAAGACGGCAGTTCGACTCTTAAATTCCGATTTGGAAGTGGAATCGGTTTTCTGCACCGAAAAATACTACGACAAACACAAAAGCATAATTGAATTTAAAGTCCGTGACCCTAACAAACGATTTGTGGCAGAAACTTCCGTTTTTGAAAATACGATAGGATTTTCTGTCCACCAAGGCTTTATGTCGATCGGCAAACAACTTTGGTCTCCCGTAAGCAAACTCAGTTTCCCTGCCATTGCTATAAATGGAATTGTTGATAGTGAAAATATAGGCTCTATCTTTCGCACAGCAGCTGCCTTTGGTATTGAGTCCATTCTTGTGGATGAAAGGTCTTCCAATCCTTACTTGCGAAGGAGTGTGCGTGTTTCTATGGGAGCCATTCTAAAAACCAAAATCTTTCGGGTTGAAAACCTAAAGAACTTTCTAAACTCGAATTCGACTCAAAAAGTGAGGACCAAAATTATCTCTCTCAGCTTACCAAAAGAAAATTCGGCCTTAGTTGGAAAAACAAAATCGGTTTATGAGATACCCAAAGAAAATGATTTATTATTAGTTGTAGGAAATGAAAATGATGGGATACAGGATGAGATTTTAGAGGTATCCGATCTATTGGCGTATATACCGATGAAAAATTCCATCGACTCTCTAAACGTCTCGCACGCACTTGCAGTTGCACTCTCCCACCTACTAAAAGACTAAGTTACTTCTCCCAATCCCAAAAAAAATCTTCATTGGTAAGTTCTTTTTCTTCTCCACCCGAAGAATCTGGATTCAAAGCATTACTTTCATTAGGTTCAAAATCCCTCTCTTTGTTTTCTAAATCGGTTGTTTCCTTCAGCCAATATTCTTCCGTACCAAAATGCGGAAAAACCATCGGAAACGATGGATCTTCCCAACGTTTGGCGATCCAAGCGGCATAATAAACATAACGAATTGCACGAAGGGGCTCTATCAACTCTAGCCAATTCCTATCAAACAAAGCAAATGTTTGGTAACCTGAAATAAAACTTTCCCAGGCTACACCATTCTGATGAAAATTGGGTGGCAAAAGCATCCAAAAATCTTGTATTACAGGACCCATCATGAAATCATCAAAATCTAATATACTAAAACCTTCTTTTCCTATAAGTAAATTTCCCTTATGGCAGTCTCCATGGATTCTTTGGAAAGGTATATCATACTTCTTTAAAGTTGTTTCATAGGTTTGAAACGCTCGCAACGCAGACTCGCTATATCTTTTCTTTAAGTTTGGATTTTCTATCCACCCACCGTCTAAAATAAAATCCAACGAACGTTTGCCGTAGGATTCCACATCCAGACTGATTCTATGGTTGGATTTTTTTCGAATTCCGATGGAATGGATTCTACCCAACATCGCCCCTACTCTTTCCAATTCCGCTTCACCTAACTCTTCAACAATCCTACCATTGCGCAAAGGCCAAATTGCAAAGTAGATCCCTTGTGTTTCAAAAAGAGTTTTCCCGGCAATTGAAATGGGTGTTAGAACAGGTATTTCACCTAAAGCAAGTTCTTCGATAAACTCATGTTCTTCGAGAATTTGTTCCTTTGTCCACCTAGATGGACGGTAGAATTTAACAACGATTCGACTTGAATCGCCAAGTTCAATATCATAGACACGATTTTCTATACTATTTAATGGAATGTAGCGACCAGTAGGTTCTAAACCTAAACCTTCCATTGCACTCAGAATTAAATCAGGGGTTAGACCATAAAAGAGATTGGTAGATTGGTTCACTTAAATAATACAATTTCGTCCGCTATGTTTTGCTTCATAGAGATTTTTATCCGCCATTCGGAGGAGATCATGGTACGTCTCAAATTCTGAAATATCACCCCCAGCAACTCCCCCACTCAATGTCACGGAGAAGCTCTTACCCAAAGGTGAGGAAATCTCCACTTTCGATAGGTATTCCCTTACCTTATTTAAAACCATTTTTGCTCCTTCGACGGGTGTCTCTGGGAGAACTATGACAAACTCTTCTCCTCCAAATCGAGAGAGAATATCAGATTTCCTAAGCTGACTCTTTAAAACATCCGCAAGTATCTTTAAAACCTGGTCACCAACCTCGTGGCCATAACTGTCATTTACCTTTTTAAAAAAATCCAAATCGATCATTGCTATGGTCATTAAGTTTTTGTGGCGTTTGCACCTTTGAAACTCTTGTTCCATTCTTTCTTCCATATAGCGTCTGTTATAGAGACCAGTCATCGCATCCCGAATGGATGTCTCTCGCAATTTATCCTGGAGGTTTTTAATGCGAATTGCACTAAAGATTCTTGCGAGAAGTTCAATTCTCTCAGCTGGTTTTGAAAGGTAATCTGTAGCTCCTGCCTCAAGTGCTTCCTTAATCCGCTCGGGTTCCGAATGACTTGTGACCATAATAATCGGCAGCCAACCGTACGGCGAGGAAGCTAAAATTTCCTTAATCAAGTCGATTCCTTTCCCGTCAGGGAGCTCCCAATCAAGTAACACTACGCTGATTTCGTTATCCCTAATTTTTTCGCGAGCCTCTTGAAAGGTTTCAGCTTCTAAAGTGTCGTAACCATTCTTCTTTAACCAACGAACTAAAAACCTTCGTTGGAATTCAGAATCTTCCACTATAAGTATTTGATTCCCCGTAAACGACACGTTACCGTTCTATCATTTTCTGGAATTATAAATAGTATTTTTTTAAAAAAAGAGTTTGGATTGATTCTAGAAGTTTAAGCCATCTTACGTTCCATCAATTTCCAATAGTAAGCACTTCTCGAAAAGTTTTCAATAAACCCGCAGTGACCTCCCCTATCTTCCACGTGGACTTCGAGATAAGGAGTTAAGGGAATTCCATAAAAGGAATTCCAAGGTATGACTGGATCGTCCTTTGCTGTCAAAATCAAACTGGGAACTCTGATGGATTGGAATAAAAAATTTTTTAATGTATAAGAGTCAAAATACGAATCAACCGATTCAAATGTAGAATATTCTAATACCATTTTCTTTGTTAAATCCATCACGGTTTTATAGGAATCGATATCATGGAAATTGTAAAAATGGGGAAAGAGATTTTGTTTTTTACGAAGAGAGTCGGTCCAAGACTGTAAAAAATACTTTCTTAAAATCGGATGTTTGTCCATCTTAAGTGTTGCTTCTTTTGGATCCAAAGCTGGGCTAAAGGAAAAACAATACTTCAAATTTTGAATCTTGTTTGCATTTTTTTCCATCGAATGTTTCCCCGCAATTCGCAAGACAAAATTACCACCTAACGAAAATCCTGCCAAATAAATAGGAAGATTAAATTGCGATGCAAGAATCCGAATTCCTTCATAAGTCTCTTCAAGTAAACTCCCATTAAAAAGTCCAAGATTCAAATGGTGGGTATCGCCATGGTCCCTTAAGTTCAATCGAATGATGGAATACCCTTTTGAGATAAAGTATCGAGTTGTCCTTACAATATAGCTTGAATGAATACTTCCTTCCCATCCGTGGATTAGAATGAGAATTCCTTTTGGATTTTGCAATTCGTGATACAAAGCCAAAAGTTGAACACCATCTTTCGTTTGGATGGAAATCCATTTTCCTTCGAAAAGTCTAGAATGCTTTTTATCGGACTTGGATTTGTAAGATGCCAAAAACGATTGGATGAATCCTGATGACAAAAGCTTTGGCGGTTTAAAATTCGACATTCCACTTATCATTTTGGAATAGGTTTCGGTTGACAACCACAAGAAATCCCTAAAATCTTTTGTATGAAATACATAAACGTTTTCACCCTCCTCTTCGTAATCCATTGCCAAACTGTTGTTCCTTGGAAATCGGAATGGAAATCCTACGAGAATAGCCAAGTATTCATTGCAGCCGTCACTGGAAAGGCAAGTGAAAAGGCCATCGACTCAGGAAGCCTCGCAATGCGAAGATCCACTTGTGTTGAAGCCACCAATTTAACCTCCACCTCATCAAAGTTAACTTCTATGCTAGTTTCCTTCGAAAACCAAGAACTCGATGAATCCGAAATCAAGGACCTAGGACGTCTAATTTCTACTTACAAAATCAAACCCAAACAAGAAGAATGCCAATCGACAACCGAGGCCTCCTTTTTTTCCTCTACAGGAGCATGGACCAATTGCCAGTGTCTCTATCGAATCGATTACCCAGGCGGAAGAAAACAATTCCAATCCGATTTAACGCAAGCAAAGTAATTTTTTGGGCGAGTCCCTAACATCTAACTTATTAAATAATATATTCACTGTTTGTCGATTCTCATTTCGATGAACAGGGATCAGGCTACTACGGGGTGCGCTTACGCTCCCGCCACCCAAACCTCTATTCTTAAGTTCTGGGTGGCCAAGCCCTGCGTATCCTTCTCGCTTAACTCCATTGTGATTTCTAGTTTTCATGTTTTGGTTCGCTGAATTGTAGTATTATTCGCCCCTTGAGTCCCAGGCCCAAAACAAAACAGTTGTTCCATTTTTCGGCAGATTTTGGATAGTAATTGGGAGGGATGTAATAGAATGAGCGATAACTAGGTGCTAGTATGGTATTCACCTGACAATTTTGTAAAGAAGCATCTGTCACAGTTCGACGAACACTTCAGAGTCGCTGGCAGATCAAATTTTTAAAATAGAGTCGATGAAATGGAAGAAGATCAATATTCTAAATTAAGTTCGAGGATTACGTGATGTGAATACTGTATCTGCACAGATATTAAATATATAAAAATCTTTTTATATTTATTCATTTTTCATTCGATTAATAATTAAACTCACAGAAATTAAGTTCCCCCCCCCAAATCGAATTATTGAACATTATCTCTTTCCTAAGATCACAGTTATTCTTAACAAAAAATTGATATTGATCAAAAAGTTCGGAGGGATTTTTTGCTTTAAATGGCGTTACGGCCAAATTGCTTATGCATCGACGAAAATCACTTTTATCAAAGTAGATATCTCGTTTACATTTGGAATAAAAATACAATTTAAAATCTAAAAATAGCTCGGAAGTTGGAAATAACTCAATCTGTTTGAGTATAAATAAATTCCGGATCTCCTTTTCAGCATCGCCAAGTTTTATAAGTCTATCGTCGTAAATCCCGGAATTCTGTGCGCAAGAAATCTGCAACATCAGAAATATTAAGACTAAACTTATTTTTCGGGTTCGAGAATTACTGACAATGGCATTTTTTCTGTTTTTGCTTAATTGTTCAACCATAATCTAAAACACCTTGTTATTTGTTTTGTGTACAGTCATTGCTGTCATCCTCTGATTTATTATATCTAAAAAAACCTATGATGTATAGCACTTGATTAACAAAACCAGTCCATCCTTCTAAATATTCCTGGCTAGTGTTTGAAGCACCTATACAACCCAGATTATCACCGCATGAATATGCAGTTGAATTTGCCAAGTATTCATTATAAGCTGCTCCTTGGAAACTTTTCATATACTCATATTTTTCAAAATAAGCACTTTTAAGCACCGAGCAAGTCCAAGTCTCAGATGATCCCGAATTATCTCCGCAAACATTTATGATAGTAATAGTATCATAATAACTCGGATTCATTTGGGAACTGTTCTGCCGCTTTAATTGCTATGAAGTAGGTCAATCATCTTTCCGCCTCATCTTCCGATATCAGGGTTTCATTATCTATAGCTTGATTTTCATTTTATTTCCTTTTTAAACATATTATATTGGAGCATTCTCGTAGACAACCTTTCCGAGGTGCATTGAAATTTAAATCATTTCTAGAATTAAGCCTGCCACCTATCGGGCATTTATCCATACATTCTTGTTTTTCGGCGCAATCTATAATATAATAAGCAGATTCTTTATCTAATAGATGGAAGGGATGAATTGGCTGAATTTTACCAAAATCTATTTCTTTTGGTTTCGGCAAAACTTCAGACAAAGCTATCAGGAAAAACATCAGAATTGATGTTGATTTGATCTTTTTAAGACTATTCATACTAATATCTATTAATACAATCTCTCGTATCTACTTTCGGAGCACAGTCAAGTCTCCCGATCTTCTTCCTGTCCAGTATACTTGAACTTGGAGATATCCGGTCCATAGGAATCTGTTCGAAGAATATCACCATAAGGTTTATACGTTATATGACGTTTCCCAATCCTTTCCAGGCCCAAAACAAAACAGTTGTTCCATTTTTCGGGATTTGGACCTGAGAAAATCAAAATAAATTCTGAATCTTTATTCCATGGATATTGCTACATAGCTATGTTCATTAAAATCGCAGAAGCAGGACATAAATCTCTAAACTGAGATGTTTCTTGTATTTGAATGGGTGCATTTTTTCTATTCAATTCGTTAAATCCAAATTTAGCAAAATACTTATTTGCTGATGTAGTGAGTAAGTAAATTTCAGAGAGCTTTTCGTTTCTTGCAAAATCGAAAACCCTATTTATTAAAGATAAACCGACTCCATCCTTTCGAAATTCTTCTTTTACACAAAGAGAACGAAGCAAACCTATGGAGTTAAACCTTTCTAGCGCAACTGAACCTATAATAAAATCGTCAAACTTTGCGACAACGAATTGAATGGAGGAATTCGAATGAATATCGTCTACAGGCAAATCGTTTTCCTTAAGAAGGAAAACAATTTGTTCTAGATCTTCGATTTGAGGACGTTCATACCGAATGTTTTTCATAGTTCAATGTTTGAGTATTCTTTCAAGGTTCATTTAGGTTTAGATTAATCTCTAAACATTTTTATCTGCCATCGCTGGCATCGTTATTTCTTTTACACAAGAATAAGGAGAAGTGGCTAAAACAAATTTTATAGCTGCGATTACATCTTGAAGAGGGATAAGAGATCCTTCAGTTTTTTCAGCAATGAAATCAATATTTTTTTCACCTTGAAATTCTGTTGCCAAATACCCTAAATTTAAAACTGTCACCCCTATTTTGCTTTCACGTAAATTTTCTCTTATTGAATGCGCAATACCGCGAATAGCAAATTTAGAAGCTGAAAAAGAAACTTCTTTACCATTGTGATTATCTAGTCCCCAAGTAGAACCGATTAGGATAATTTTCGCATTCGTTGATTTTTTCATATTTTCAATGAAAGCTTGAATTGATAGTATACAAGATGTTATATTGGTCTGAACAATCGAGGATATTTCTCGAGAAGTATTCTCTTGAAAGTTATATTCCTCAGAAAATGCGGTAGATTCCCAAATACCAACATTATAAATTAAGCAGTCTATTTTTGAATCTCCGATAACCTTTTTTATATCATCTATAGCATTCACCGGAATTGATAAGTCGGCTTTAATCCACGTTATATTTTCCTTGCTTTCATTGATAAAAGGATTACTTCTAGAGATACCAAATACGACATCTTTTGGACCAGGGATTTCGTCTGTTATTTCCTTCCCGAGGCCTTTACTAATTCCGAAAATGAGAAAAGTTTTATCTTCCATCTATCCTCATGATTTTCTCATCAGGAATCCAACCTTCCTGATTTGTATTTACATTGCGGACCCAAGTCCAGCCGTTCATGGCTTTAACCTTTTCTAGCCTATCGCCGAGATCAGCGTTTAATTCTTTTGAGCTATAGTCGCCTAAAATTAGACCTTTTTTTTCTTCCTCTTGGCTTTCAATCAATTGAATTAATTGCTCTGGAACCCAGCCGCCTTTGCCATTATTTTTGCTCACCCAGATCCAAGTTTTCCAATTTTCCTCGGGGGCATTGATTCCAAGTTTAACAACCTCTCCTTTAGTTAAATCTATTGGATCAGGGTATTCTGTTCGATGCTCTTGGATACATTTGTAGATGTCTTTGTTAAATTGATCGATTTGATTCATATTCTTTTGGTTAAAATGTTTTATTTATTCACGGAGGAACAGTTCGTTAAAGTGGTTTTGTCAGCTTCTTAGAGAAAACTCTTCTGATATAAAATTGGTCATAATTTCAAGCACCAAACCGTAAGCAGTATCCCCCGTACCCCGGGCACAGCTTCGTCCCAATCCTTTCCATGCCAAAACAAAACAGTTGTTCCATTTTTCGGGATTTGCCGCAAGTGAATTTCCGACTAACGGAGATTTTTTATTTGAGAGAATTATGGAATTGTAGTGGAGAAAGCTGATTTTGGTAAAATTAAATTTGGAGACGAGGGCTCCCCCCTAAAGTATCTAGCAAGCGGATAACGATTTTACGATTTAAGCTCAATCGACCGTAAAAACAATTTCATTTTCTACTGAACTATGACCGAAGAAAGCAAAAGGAGCCGGAGCAAGATAAAGAAACGGAGGAGGACTAGCGAGAAGGAAAAATGTTAAACCCCAAGCTCGTATACTTTTTTCATACTTAATTTTAAAAGTATTTTTGTTCACAAACTTTATTTTCTTTGACATATTCGAAAAGTCTAGATAGGAACATTTATATATATTTTGATATACGAAATCATCTGTTTTTTCACATGCTTTAATATCATGTGAAAACTCTGCGAGAAGCATCGCATGCTCACCAGTTCCAAAAAATTTACCTTTATCGTAGAAAACAAGCAAATCAATGCAATACTTGCCACTAGGTATTTGTATCTCTAGACTATTCCCCTCTACGTCTCCAGACTTATGTATTCTAGTGTCATCGCATTGAATAAAAGAATTTTCATTCGAAATTGATTTGACCTCTAGATCATATCTAATCTGGAGATTTTCAAAATCGTCAAAAGTTAACGTTAGATTGCGTAAATCTAGATTCTGTTTTTCACTTAGATCCTTCTTCTTCCAAGAACAATTTGGCATATAGGCTTGCTTTTCTTTACAGTTCAATCCCCCGTTGCTACTAAATTTTTCATAAAATGTGTGAACTGACTTTTCCTTAGAAAAATCAATCTGCTCTCTATTCGAATAACTTTCTGGAAATAATTCAAAATTTAAAAATGAAACCATATACAATAGAATTAAAAAACGACTCATATTTTTTCCTTAATATCTATTTAGACAATCTTAATATGTTTCAGGTATTTCTCCGAGAAACGGACTTTTCACAATCTCTACTCCATAGTATTCTTCGCACTCTTGATGCTGGGAAAGTTAGGTAACAAAAGGCCAGGCTGCCAAGAAAAAGACTTCTTCTTTTCGAAAAATCTAATTCAATTCAAGTAAAGTTTTCGTATAAAACAGAAGATAGACTAAAATTAGAATGGATACTGTCGTAATAACAGAAACAATTAGGAATGGTTTTTTCAAATATAGCATACTTTACCTTTTTAACTTATCAAACTTTAACATCAAGAGTGTAGTCTTGCTCAAGCAAATCGATGTAATGTTGAGATTTAGGTTTCGTTAAATCTATTCAGTCAACGATGATTTTAGTGAATTAGATTTCTCTTGAACGTTAAAAACGTTTTTTTTGTGATTTTTGAACGTTTCGAACGTTATTTTTAATTTTTTTTTATGAACTGAATTCAAAATAACTTTTCCATCATTCTAAGACACTTTTTCTCCGCCTAAGGAATTTTCATGACTATAGCTAAAAGCACCTCAAGTATATTAGGTTAGAGTTATTACATAATTAAATTATAACAAAGTATGTTGAGTTAATTTACAATTTTCATAAAAATGACACAAATTACAAAATATTATTTATTTAGATTTTGCCTGATTACGTTTTTTGTGAAAGAACCTGAAATGGCTCGTTTCACTGCTTGTTCTTTAAATTCGGGAGTGTATTTTGTTCGTCTGCTCACTTTGCACCTCTCGCTTTTTTAGGACAAAGAAGGTGTCAGTTTTTACGTAATCAGGATACAAGATTTTTGAAAATAAGTTCTAATATAAAATCTTAACAAAAAAATTTGATTCATTTTTGTGAATTTCTTAACTTATAAATTCCCCAATTCACAACATCTCTTTGATAAGAGCCCTCTTTCCCAAAAAGTGAATAATCATTAAATAAATCCCTATCTGTCCGCGCACATGTATTTATTATCTGACAAATGTACGCTATGCGAAAATTGAGAGAATTATTGATGAATTCGGGTAAATCTTCTTTATGAAATTCATTTAGAATCTGCCTATAGGATAGATAACTTTCATGAAAGCTTCCAGTCTCTCGTAGTTTTCTATCTAAAATTAACAATTTCTTAGTCATCAGAATAAACTTGTGATTGTTAAGTTCCGATTTTTGTTCATCAATTATATCTATAAACTCTTTCGATTCTTTAATACAATTTCCTAAAATAGAGTAGTAGAAATGAGAAGTTAGAAGCATTTGTCTTGGCGTATCGCCATGAAGAAAGTGCTGTTTTTTTAGATCGAGTTTTTTTATTTCCCTCCAATCATCTGCCGACGGACATTTCCCATAGCCAGATTCAAAAGGAAGAGTTAGATTAAAAATTTTCCTAGAGGGAAATGTTTTCAGCAAATCTTCAAACTTTTTAAATTCCCTATAGAAATAACCTTTATCGCGTTCATAAGCTTCATATTCAATACGCATTCCCACAAAACTTGCATAAAGCCATACTATTGAATCGTTTTTTTGCTTACGCAATTCGTTTTCCGCTGCTACTGTCTTATTTACTCTAGATTCATGATTTTTATCCAAAATCATGTGATAATTAAAATAAACATAATAATCATTGGGACGGTATTCTAAGTATCTTTTGGCTCTTTTCGCCAGATAATCTTCATCGTATAAATAGAATTCCGCTGATGCCTTAAGAAGGTTTACTCTTTCTTCCTCCAAATCGATAATTTCATCAGAAAATAAAAAAGGTGACAAGGAAAAGATACAGAAAACAGAAATGAATTTCCATCTCATACTAGAAAACTCCACCCAATTCTATATATAAAGTTGTCGCTCCATCTTTAATATTAGCATATATTTTTTCGGTACCCTGAGTGAGAAAGTAGGTTAGTATTTGTCTTTGTATTAAGTTACTTTCAGAATCTCTTAGATCATAAAATGTAAATCTATTTCTGGCATTGATACTTGCGGTTGTTGCATATTTAATGGAATAACCAATTGAAAACAATTGGTTCCCGAAAAAAGAGAATGTAAATCCAGCATCTATACCAGCGTAAAATCTTGGGCTAGCTTTGAATTCAAAGGAAGATAATGAGTAATCAGCAGACCATGAATATAACTCGTTTGTTGAATAACGAACGCTTCTAGGCCCCGTTGAACCCACTAAAGGTGCAACGTAGAAATTACCATGAAAAGGATAATATTTAACCGAAATTTCAAGGTCTGGTCGATATGTCTTCGAGTTAAATTCATAAACACCAAATGATTGACCATAATTCTGATAATACTTACTACTTGAATATTCTCGATCATTGTTCTGAATGTTATAAAAGAACGAAATGGAGGACCCTCTCCCAAATTTCTCCTCTCTTTTTTGGGAAAACTGATCGTTAACCCGAGGGATTTGTAGATCATTATTTCCGAGTGGATTAACGAGAAATCCGAAATTCCCTCTTTTTAAATGAGAAGGGACTTCTTGTGATGACAATGAGTAGACTTGTAAGAATATTAGTACAAGCAAATTCATTTAGCCACTGCTGAAAGGATGCTTGAACGCACCAGTCCCTAATAGCGAATCCAAATCATTACCTTTATTCCTTGAAAATTTTCCTCCGCTGGCAATAAACCTAGCTCCACCGTCCATTGCTCTTGCTGATTTTTCGCCAGCGTAGTCCATTCCTCGCCCCATACTTCGAACATAAATGGATTCACTAACCAATCATTAGATGCGACTTGGTTTAATAGAATTGCATCATTTCTGCTATACTGCGCAATCATATCTCCTTCGATACCTTGGACGTAAAGAGTATGCTTTTCTTCCACTCCGGGTGCACGATGGATCTCATAATAGTTACTTGGGCGAGTCCCTAACATCTAACTTATTAAATAACATATTCCCTGTTTATCGATTCTTATTTCGATGAACAGGGATCAGGCTACTACGGGGTGCGCTTACGCTCCCGCCCCCCACCACTTTTCCGAAAGAAAAGTGGTGGGGGGCCAAGCCCTGCGTATCCTTCTCGCTTAACTCCATTGTGATTTCTAGTTTTCATGTTTTGGTTCGCTGGATTGTAGTATTATTCGCCCCATGAGTCACAGACCCAAAACAAAACAGTCGTTCCATTTTTCGGTATTTGCCGCAAGTGAATTTCCAACTAACGGAGATTTTTTATATGAGAGGATTATGGAATTGTGGTGGATAATGCTGATTTCTTAGGCAGATTTTGTGAAAAAAATTGAGGCGGGGGGGGGCAATAGAATGAGCCTGAATATTTGTATCTCAGTTAAACCTGCATGCACACAAAACGACTATTGCCAACACCCTGGAAAGACTCTTGTTCTGAATTAATCTGGATGACGGCTCATAGCAAAGTCAGCGGTTTTCTTGAACCTGATTTAACTTTTCAATGTATACTTACAACTTAATAAAATGTCAAAATAGTTTTCACATTTCAGATTTTAATTTTTTCATTTATCCGAAGAAATTAAATAATTCAAGGCCATTTGCTCCGTTTTTCACTGCAATTTGAATATTCAATTAAGCTGAAAATACAAATCTCGTCTGAATAAAGAATCGGAGATCCATCCGAATTCGCTCTATTTATTATGCAAGATTGGAGAAGAGGAATTTCTTCCTTTTTACGACAAGATTCCTTTGTCTCAGAGGCACAAGCTATCAACATTTTCAAAAGAAATCCCACATAAATGAGCTTGTATAAGAATTTAAAATTTATTTTTTCCATTTTAATACCGTTTTTAATTTTCATTATAACCTAAATAGCTAGGGTTATTGAAATTGGTAAACCCGCAAGATAGACTACTCGCATATAATGTGGCATAAGAATCTACAAAATCTTGCTCACGATTAAAATAGCCTCCAGATGAGCTTCCCATAAAATAATTGACGCATATTACCGTCGCAGAATCATTTTCAACTCTTGAGGGATCCTCATTTGTAGGCCTAAGTTTAAATGCAAATATTCCCTCTTGCGGATTCCCGAGTTTGTAATAATGTCGATCTTCTTCTTGTCTCTTAAATCCTCGATTTAGAATCCATGCATTGACGCAATTCTGTCTGCCAAACTGCACGTTGCAGAGCGGTGAATTTAAATATAGGTCAAGCATTTCTCTTTTCTCACCTCTAGAAGTATTTTCGTATTTCCTATTAATATTATATACATATTTATTTATCTTTCTCACACTATAAAAGTTGTTTGGTGTCCAACCCGCAAAACCATCTTTCCCAAAAGTGGTGTCCCAAAATTTTCCAAGATTTACATAGCCCGCTCTATTTTCAAGTCTTCTACTTCGGTCTTGCCTCTCCTTACCTCTTCCAATTTCCACTCCAGCAAAAAATCCCTGTTCTGCGCTCATACCATATTGAGGTGCTGCCAAAGCTCCCATGATTCCCCAAGTCAATGCTTTGGAGATTTTATTCCCACTGTTATCTTTCCACTTCATTGGATTCCCTTCCACATACATCATTCGATTCATCCCTTGTGGTTTATCAGGGAACGACATCCCATCATTGCTTGCAAATCTTCCAAGTGAAGCATCATAGTATCTTGCCTTGTAGTAATACAACCCACTCTCTCGATCTTCTTCTTGCCCAGTATATTTGAATTTAGTGATATCAGGTCCATAGGAATCCGTTCGCAGTATCTCCCCGTACGGTTTGTATGTTATATGACTTTTACCACCTCTTTCGCCACCGGCAAGAACATTTCCATTCCCATCGGTAATCATCGTTATGCTACCCAAATGATCTGGATGGAAAAAATACATTCCGTTGATTCGTGTCGATCCTGAGCCTGTGGATCCACCGCCCAAGCCACCCGAGGATGCTCCATTCCCGACGGACGGTGTGTCCACTGGTACACCACCAACACCTAGAAGCCAAATAGGTGTTCCAGACTCCCCTTCTCCACCACCCGTTAGAAGTGGAAAACACCCAGCCGTAGTAGTAAAGGAGAAAATTACGATCAGAAATGCAGTTACATAACGTGGGACTTGTTTGTGGAAAGAATTGGCAATAATTGGCAAGATTGAGATTCCAAATAGATCGACGGATTCTCCTCTATCGTAGTTATGTGACTCCGCTCTCGTTTTATGAACAAGAGCTATAAGAAGGGCAAGAATTAGAATCCATGGAATAGCTTTGTGCCCTTTCTCTAATTTTCCATTCACATATATATTTGTATCTTCCAAGAAATCTATGAACGCAAAACCGATTCGATTCTTCCAGTACGTATTGCAATCTACTGCAAGGTCTTTGCAGAATGGATTCACTAGCCAATCATCTAACTTATTAAATACTATGTTTTCATTGCACTTCTCATTGTAAGCTGGATTTTTTTCACTCCTCTGAGTATGGGAAGGTATTTGGAGGTTTGGACTTTGTTAAATAATCGATTAACAAATTTTTTCGACAGATAGGATAGTAGCCAAATGAATATGAAATTGGGAAAAGCACTACCAATGCAACATCTGTCATAGAATCAAAAAAAGATTCTTTTCTAAACCAAAGGTATTTCGTATTTTCTTCCTTCAGGTATATATAGATATTCCCCTGATCTTTTAGAGCTGCTCTTAATCCGTTCTCGTTCGCGACGAATTCATAACTTGCTAAACAATCAAATGGGTATCTTTTTCTCTTGATTAATTTTAACTCAAATTTTGAGTCATTTAATTCATCCTTTTTAATGGTAAATATATATCCATTGCGAATACCTTCTCTTCTTTTCGTATTGTAATTGTTATCTAAAAACAGGAGACTCCACGCGTAGCCTTCGTCCGTTTTAATAGAATTCGGCATTACTATTTTTAATTGAGAATCGCTATCATCCCTATCAGGCGCTGATTTACAAGTAAAGATTGAAATCGCTATAGATAGAAATATTAGTATATACTTCGTCATGGTATTAAGACTTATCCTTGTTTTGGTTCAATTTCTGCCAAATCAATATCGGAAATAGTTTCATTGCGAATAACAACATCCATGTCGGATTTCATTTTCGAAACGTATATGATTCCCAAAAAACTTTGTCCTTCCCCTCTAAGAACTCGGGACCAGATATTCCCTGCAACCGTTCACGAGTGCTCGGAGCGAGAGTCACAGTCCATTTTAAAAAATCATCCCAAGTCTTTTGTACACTGTATTGTTTTTGTACTATCTTAATTGGATCGTGTGCAATTGCAAAAGCAGCCTCCGCATTTTTGTCAAACCTTCCTTTGCTTTTCGCCCTTCCCTGCTTTGGCGGGAATGTCATGGCTCCTTCCACCTCTGGTATCAATTGCCCAGTATCTACAGAAGGGCACGTTGGTAAAAGCCTTCTCCGCCTTCCATCAAAGCCCACTTGTTTTAAGTAACCTGCTTTTTTTAGTTTTGAAATCAGACGCGACACGGAGTCCGACCTTACACCGAGTAACTTGGAAAAATGTTCGTTCGAGGCAAAACACTCCCCCACTCTATCCAAAGAAACTATTTCTGATAGTAATACTTTTTCTGTGAGATTGAGAGGCAATACCTCGATCTCAACAGGTATCCACAATCCTGTTCTCATATGATCCTCTTAGGTGGGTATGCCTACGGCCACGTAACAATTGTTTAATTTTTGGATCATGGGATTGATCCAGTGTTGCGTATCGTGCTGAGACACGAGTCTAGGGCATCTAGACGGATACAGCTTTACATAAAGAGACATAATTCGTCAAGCCTTAAATGAGACATAATTTTGTGGATCTGGGAAAGTCTGGAGGAAGAGTTTGATGCCGGGCTTCTCAGTTCCCGACATCGGATTCAATTGCAACACTGAACATTTACTTTCTAACAGGAATCTTGTTTTAGTACAAGAAAAAATTTAGATTTTAGCTAAATCTGATTTAATTTTTTTTAGTTTTGATTCGGTGGATTTTTCTTTTTCCTTCAGCCAAACCCTAAGGACCTCTCGGTCTTTTTTGCCCAAACTTTGCCCAGATGAAAATTTTTTGTAGAGTTCAACTGCGGAGGCAGTTGGTGTCACATCTTTTTCTTCGTTTTTGGATTCGGAGATAAGTTGGAGAGCCGATTTTAAATCGGTCACCGTTGACCGATTTAACAATGTCTTGTTTTCATATAAACGGATATATCTTTTTGCCGTTGAATCCGAGAATTCGAGATTTGCTTTCATCCACGAAATCCAATTTCCATGTCCAATTACTTTCTTCTGGTTGGACAACTTTTCTCCAATTAAGATTGCTGATTGAATCGCATTGCTAAGATCTTGGAGGATAGATTGGTGTAAAAGATTAATTTCGGACACTTCATCATTCTTAACTTCAGTCTTAAGAGATGCTGCATGACCAGGTCTTGGTCCCACTAAATTTTTTATCAGCTTGTTTCGTTCACTCATTTTAAAATCTCTTTTGTGAGGTTTTTGAAATCACCCAATACTTTTTCCGACAGTTTTCCATTGATTGCGGATTTTGCAAATTCTGCCGATTTTGGAATCGAGGTTTTGGTAGATGGAAGTTCGATTTCCGAAATTCTTTCAGAGTCTTTTTTGGAAACATTGAATGGAATACAAATCGGAGGTGTAACATTATTTTGTTCGCAGGCTTCAGCGATGAGCTGATAACCCTGGATGGTCCATCTCGAAAATCCAATGGGGCAAAGAACGTGATCCGCGTTGTACAATGCCAAGTAGAGTTCATAAGTTAAAGATGGCGGTGTATCAAACACTATAAAATCGTAATCAAGAGTCTTTAGAGCATTATGAAATCGCAAAGCAGTCCCCGGATTTGCTCCAAAGTCATTTTGTGCTTTTGCCAATTCTGGAGTTGTCGGAATGATTCCGAGCCCAGTTTCAATCGTTCGAATCGAATCCTTTAAAGAGGAACGACCTTTTAAAATACTAAAAAGAGACTTAGATTGCAGAGTCTCAAGTTCTTCATTTCTTAAAAAGAAATCGGTGAGATTGTTGTTTGGATCCGCATCAATTAGCAATACTTTCTTTTTTTGTCTTGCTAGAGCGGCTGCAAAATAAATGGCTAAGGTAGTTTTTCCTACGCCACCTTTAAGTGAGGCAATGGTAATCGACTTCATCTAGGGTTAATTTATATGTCTGAATTCAAATGCAAGGAAAAACGTTTTTGGTTCCCAAGGATTGAAAAAATATTCAAAAAAAAGCTTGTACTTTCCGTAGTTCCTTCTAGATTGGAATCAATCCTTTACTGGGTTAAGTCAAAAAAGTCCTGGGGCGTGTGGTAGCAAACCAGGACCATTTTCTTCCAAAATTCCCCATAATAGATTTATGTCTCATTTCGTCCTTGACAGGATATAGGACTTATGATTCCTTGGGTACCGTCGGAAGGCACATCCGACAAACGGCACTACCACGACGCCGTAATGACTTAACTCGGAAATCAATGATGAGTTCCGATGGACGTTCGTTTGAGCTTCCAAATTTTCTTTAACTTAACGTGACCGAAGGTATCTCTTTAGAGATTTACTTTTGAGTTCTCGGTAGAGTAGGGGAGTTTGTAGTTTCAAAACGTCTTGGCAATAAACAACCAAAAGCTCCTAGCCAGAGTTGTGTCCTTTTGGATAAGGAACCTAAAATGAAGTCAACACGCACAGGGATTTGGATCCCCGCATGGATTGAAAATTTAAAACTACCACATACTCAAACGAAACTTTTGGCAGAGATTGTTTCTTTGCATGAAAAGGGATCATGTTTTGCATCGAACGCATTCTTTGCAGAACTCTTAGGCCTGAAACAAGATACGGTTTCGAGGTTAATCTCAGAACTTAAAAAAAAGGGACTAATCAGACAAACTGGTTTTGATGGAAGGAAACGATATTTGCTTCCAACATACAGCTCTGATTTGAAACCAAAGGAGACAGAAGAGATAACTGCCTTGGAGAAAAATCCAACCCACGAAAAGCCATTGCATTTGAAAAAAGTCCGGGAGTGCGTAGAGAAAGAATCCAACCCTGGATTGGAAAAGAATGGTGCCCTCTTATATAGTACAACAAAGTTACAAACAAACGTACATTGGGAAACAACTTGGAATCTATTTAAGACATGGACAAAAGAACATCTGACATATTCCACCCAGGAAGAAATTGCTTGCTACACTTGGGACTCGATTACGAATCCAAAGATACAAATGATTTGGGAGAATTGGAAGTTTAAAAACCTAAAAAGTCGGTTCTGTTAGTGAGAGGGGATACTCAGTTTTAATATATCTTCTGCAAGGTTTAACATCGTTTTGCCAAAGGTTTTGGACTCTACTTTTGGGAATTCCGTAGCAAGGCATAAGGGCGAAGATACGGTGGTTTTCTTGTCAGAATTTATTCTAATGTTACTAGTGGTAACATATAAGGAAGGATAAAAGTATGACCACTCTTTCTAAAGAAGAAACCAATGAGATTATGCACCAAATGACAGCCGGATTTGATACAGGTGGTCGTAAAATTACAGTCCCTCCTCCGATTTTTATCCAAATGGAATCTGAAATCGTATCGTATGAAAAAAACAAGAGTTTAACGGTATCTTTTCCCGTCCGAGAAGATCAAACCAATCCGATGGGTATGATGCAAGGTGGTGTGATCGCTGCAGCTTTCGACAACGCGTTTGGTCCTCTGAGCTACCTTGTTGCTAAAAAACCAACAACTACAATCGATATGAATATCCAATACATTCGAGGAGTTGCGATAAATCAAAAGGTATTTGTAAAAGCACAGATTGAAGCAAAAGGATTTTCCACAATTCATATGACAGCAGAGATGAAGACGGAAAAAGGCAAACTGTTGGCAACTGCTACAACGAATCTTTTGATTTTAAAGATACCTAGTGCTGGAAAAGAAAACGAAGGAGCTTAGATTACTTTCGCGAATTCTTTTCGTATCGTTCTAAAAATAACTCTACGACATTTGTTGTAGGGCATATATCCTGATCATGGAATACTTTTCCCATAAAGATTCCATGTAGGAAAGTGCGGATGAGCATCATTTCTTTTTCAGGTTCCTTGATCCCGAGATTTGTAAACCTGTCCAACATCGCTTCTTTGAAAGGCGCTAGTTTTTTATCGATGTTTGCCATCATCTTTTTAGAAAGTGAGATCGACCCAGGCTGAAACAGACAAACGGATATCAGAATCATTGTCTTTCTCTCCTGTTCAGCAAACTGCATAGATCTTTCAAAAAATTCTTTTACATAGTCGCGGGCAGATAAATTTTCTGGGATATTCCGATAGAAGAGCTCCTGTTTGGTTAGGTGTTGGTCTATGATTTCTTCAAAGATTTGTACCTTGCTCTTGAAATAATTGTAAGCTAATCCTTTGGAAATTTTGGCATGATTGGCGATCATCTCCATGGTTGTTTGAGCAAATCCGTGTTTCGAAAAAAGTACGATTGCGGACGAGAGAATCCGGCTGATGGACTTTTCCCGGGCTTGTATTTTCTTATTTTCTGATATTTTAAGGTTCGCTTTCGCCACTATTGGGAACGCTGTCGTAAATTTCCTGATAATCAAACACTTTTTTGAGTAAGAAACACCTCTAATTCCTGTATAAAAGTTGGAACGAATCAGGGTTTGTGGGGAATGGATGTATGAATCAATTTGACTCTGTGTCTGTTATCAAACCTGCCAACATTTACTTTGACGGAAAGGTCACAAGCCGTACTCTACTTTTTGCAAATGGTGAGAAAAAAACATTAGGAATTATGCTTCCAGGAGATTATGAATTTGGAACGGACCAAAAGGAGATCATGGAAATCCTGTCCGGCAAACTTTCTATTTTGCTCCCCGGACAAGTGGACTGGATTCAAATAGATGGAACGTATACGTTTGAAGTTCCAGCCCATTCCAAATTCAAACTAAAGATTGAAACAGTTACGGATTACTGCTGCTCCTACGTTTGATCTTCGATTTCCGCACCACTGGCATTCTTCTTAACGGATTCGATTCCATTTTCGCAAGCCGCTTTTGAAGAATAGCCCTCGCTAGATGCAATGATTTCACCGTTTGCCGCTTTCAATCGGAATCGAAACTCGCCAGCTTTGTCTTTGTAGATTTCAAATTTTCCCGCCATAATAAATCTCCTTTGTTCTAACTAGGATCGGATTGGGTCGGAATTGCAATTCGGATTTTCCCCAAAATAAAAGTTTATTCCACTCTAATATTTCAAAGGAAAACAGTTTAAAGGAAATTTCAAACGTGTTGTATTGTCCTTAATGTTGGGTTGTTCAGTTCGTAAACTGAGAATTTACTTTCTTGCGTTTTTATGGATCCAAGTTTTGGGATCTATGGGATGTAATTCTGAACTTCCCCAAAGGCCTGCTATCCAATACTATTTTTCGAATGAATCATTTGAAACAATTTCTGGTTCCAATATTCCATGGTCAGAGAAAAAGAATGTGAAATATAACTTTGGTTATTTCCAAAGATCTGTATGGGTTCAATTTGATATAATCAATTCGGAAGAGAAATCGAAGATCCAATATTTAGAATTTGAATCGCCTTGGGTGGATTTGGTGGAAGTCTACCGTGTCGAAGGTAGTAAAATCTCAAAAGATAAATTCCACGGTAGCGAGCCATTTTCCAAGAAAGAGTTTTTACATAGGCATCCAGTGTTTCGATGGGAGCTCCCTCCCCAATCCAAAACAACCGCATATGTCAAAATTGAAAATTCAGGGATCTTGAGTGCTCCTGTCCGTGTCTGGGATGAAGTCAGCTTTGTAGAAAGGATCGAATATGACTACCTGGCGAATGGGTTTTATTTTGGGATCATGATTGGTCTTTTGATCTATAATATTTTTATCTATGTAAATGTGAGAGAAAAAGCCTATCTATTTTACTGTTTGTATCTTTCTTCACTGATACTCAACTATTCCCTGCTTGGTGGATTTTTAAAACAGTATTTCTTTTACGAAGCTGAATTTTCCGTAAAACCTGCCTTATATGTGACAGTAAACTCCTCTTTATTTTTTGTAACACTGTTTTCATTCTATTTTTTAAACCTAAAAAAGCAGTTTAAGTATCTAAGAAAGACAATTCTTTTCTCGGTCTGGATGTTTGGTGTAATGACTATTTTGTCATTATATTTGCCGCATAACTGGATTGAAATGTCTTTTATTTATACATTCCCATATACGGTCATATTGCTTTTGTTTAGTGGTGCGTATTCTTACCAGGCAAACAAAACTTCGTCCCGATTTTTTGTGGTTGCATGGGTGGTTCTCTTTATTGGTGTGATTTTTGATTCTCTTACCAAGGCGGGCGTATTACCGTCAACTACCTTTGGAAGGTATGGAGTTCAAATAGGGACAGCATTTGAAGTGATGTTGTTTTCTTTAGCTCTTGGACGAAGGATCAAAAAACTATCTGACGAAAATAATAAAACCCAAAGCCAACTTTCCGCAATCAAAAAGGATTTAGAAATCGCAAAACGAATCCAACTACGTATCCTACCTGCAAGCCTACCCTCCGACAAACACCTAAGTATGGAAGTGACCTATCTTCCTCTGTATGAGGTTGGCGGAGATTTTTATGACTTTTTAGAATCCTCTAATGATGACTTTGGAATCGTGATTGCGGATGTTACAGGACATGGAGTAAGTGCTGCTCTGGACAGTTCGACTGTAAAGATTGCCTTTAGAAACGCACGTGAGTTTCGATCCTCTCCAAAAGATATAATAGCGAGTATGAACCGTTTTGTTTGCGATAGTTTGAACCAAAGATTTGTAAGTGCTGCTTACTTTTACTTTGATTTTGAAAAAATGCACCTATCTTTTACTTCCGCAGGCAATCCCCCCTTAGTATTGATTCGGGACGGGAATGTGCAACTGATTGAATGCAGTGGTCTTTTGTTAGGCGTTAGTTCGGACTATGAATATGAGCAATTGACAGTTGATTTAAAAAAAGGAGATCGTCTGCTTATCTTTACGGATGGACTTTATGAAAATATCCACGACGAGCGGATCCCATCAGAAATTCTAATAGAAGAGATAAAACCTATGGTCCAATTTTCAAAAAAGGAATTTCATGAAACATTGATAAAACGATTGGGGGCTTTAAGAACCGAACTCAAAGATGATATCACCCTATTGACTTTAGATTTACTGTAATAGTAGTTTTTGTAACTCTAGATTTCCACTTCTTTTTGCTTCATCGGAAGCAGTAAAACCATAATCATCTTTTGTGTCCTTTCGTGCCTTGTACTTTAAAAGTAGTTGTACGGCTGTTATATCACCATTCCGGATTGCTAGATGGAGAGCAGAACCATGGGAGCCTGATACGTTGGGGTTGGCTTGGTTTTTGAGCATTTCCCCAATTAAATTGGAGTTACCTTGGTCGATCGCATAGAGTAGGGGAGTGTTGCCTTGTTTGTCTGGTTTGTCCAAGGCTTTAAATTTAGATAGGAAAGTTGCAAGTTTTTCATTTTTTCTTTTTACTGCTAGGTGGAGGGCATTTTGACCAAATGCATTTATAAACTCGAGTTTGGCATTTTTTTTGATTAAGAAGTCTGCGATTTCTGGAGAATCACCAAGTAACATCAAAGTTGAATATCCGTTGGCATCCAATTCGTTGGGTTTTGCCCCAGCTTGTATTAAGATTTTTACTGTTTCGAGATCCCTGGCATACATCAGCATGGAATCACCGCATATGGTTTTTTGGTTTGGATCCTCTTTTTCCTGAAGAAGTCGTTTGAGTTCTGTATGGTCACCCGATTGGATAGCGGAAAGGAACTGTGGGTTTGCTTGGATCGGAGACAGAAATAAAGTAATGAAAAGAGCTAGAAAAAATTTCATAAGTAAAGTTCAACTTACGAATCCCTCTTTCGTGAAACAATTACATTTTACGATCTCTCGTGAATGACACTCCGGCTTTTAGGAGACCAATTAGGAAGGCTACTCTGTCTGGTTGTCGATCCAAACAGAGAGGATACATGAATTTTCTAAGTCGAATTTTATTTTGGGGATTGGTAAGAATAGATAAACTTTCTTGTTAGTTGGAACCAAGATTCTTTTTGAGGGATGCCAGGTTTTCGTTTCCCAAAAAACTGAACGACGAGCTCCCCATCTCTATCGAAAACTTCAATAGATGTCACAAGTCCATCCGATGTCGGTTTATCCACGATCCAAATTCGGTGGATTAAATCCATTTTGAGGTGGAGATTGAACTCTGGATCTAGGATGTTGAACCAGGGTCCCATGATTTGGATATTTTTGATTTTGCCTGTGTGGATCTGAATCATGCCTGGATTTCCAACAAAGATCATTATCTGGTCATCTTTGGATGCGACATCTTCTAAAATTTTGATAAGAGACTCGACTTGGATGGGAAAAGAGAATTTCTTATCAGCTGAAGCAACAGCAAACGCGCGGCTTAGATTGTATTTCGTCAGAAGAGAAAAGAAATCATGGGTGTCTTTCAGTTGACTCCAGTCCAAGAGAAAGTTTTGAATTTGTTTTTCATCACAGGTTTCTGTTGTTCGGATGTGTTCTTCCTTTGGCTTAGGTTTTTCGATCTGATTCCCTCCTACTACAAACTCAAATTGGAGTTTTTTCCAACCTTCTTCATTAGAAAAATCCGTTTTGTAAATTTTATGCATTGCGTCTCCCGATTTACTAAAAAACTGGAAGCTACACATTTTATTTTCTTCAACATAAAATCCGTATTTCCAATCTCGTAAAAAAATACGAAGGTCGATATCATCTCCAACTGCGAGAGCTGTTTGTCCATTCACAGAAACATTTTTATAGATTCCTTTTCTTTCGTGGACGCAAGCATCATTCCTTGTTAAAGCCATAACATAACCAAGTTCTTCTGTTGCTCTTAAGAAGGAAGGAAAATCATTCTTAAGAAGTGAAACTCCACTTCCTAACTTGCTTGCTAGTAGTTCCGCTTCGCTTACGCCGAGTAAGACGCTCACATCTCGAATCCTTGCTTTTGGTTGCTGTTCTTTAATTTCTTCCCATCTTTTTAATAACTCTGCGTTCATTTTTTCTCCTTTATATTAATTCTGGTATAATGATATATTTTTCGTTGTGCCTTAACAGTTGGGTTCTAAATCCGAAAGATTCTTCAATCAACTCAGGGCTTAGAATTTTCAATGGTTCACCTGATTTTCGAATCTTTCCAGAGGACAGAATTGTAATTTTGTCAGCAAAGATTGAAGCAAGGTTTAGATCATGGAGAATAATAAAAACACCAAATCCTTCTTTCGTTAGCTCCTTACAGATTGTTAATAGTTGGAACTGGGTTGGAAGATCGAGACTTGCAATCGGCTCATCCATAAAAAGGAATTTAGGTGGGTTGCCCCAGAGTTGTGTAAGTACCCGTGCAAATTGAATTTTCTGTTTTTCTCCACCAGATAGAGTATAAAAGTTTTGTTCTTCTAAGTGGCAGGCACTAGTTCTTTTGATACAGGAATTTCGTATATCCTCATTCTCTCGTTCTGAAGTGTCGTAAGGAAATCTACCAAAACTTACAATCTCTTTTGCAGTATACGGGAAGTTAACCACTGTCTCTTGAGACAAAACAGCTCTTAGTTTTGCGATTTGCTTTTTTGTGTAGCCATCGAGCGGTTTATTAAAAAACAAAATTTTGCCCGAGGTTGGTGCAATTTCACTTGTTAGGATTTTGAAAAGAGAGGATTTGCCGGCTCCATTTCTGCCAAGTAGAATATGCAATTCGCCAGGATTAATTTGGAGGGATACATCTTTCAATATAATTTTGGAGCCAATGGAGTAGGTAACAGTATCTAGTTCAATATTCATTTCTTTTCCTTTTCTTCAAAAGGTGAAGAAAGACAGGGGCGCCTAGAACGGCAGTTAAGATTCCAACAGGTATTTCTGACGGACTCACAATATTGCGACAAATTGCATCGCTGATCGTAAGTAATATCCCTCCTCCGATATAAGAACTGATGAGAAGAACGTTATGGTTTTGCCCTATAAAAATCCGCATCATATGAGGAACAACTAGCCCGACAAAGCCAATATTACCGGCAACGGATAAAGAAGCACCGACGGAAAGTCCAACTAATACAACCAATACAAATTTGAAGGATTCTACAGAGAGTCCTAAGTGGTTTGCCTCATTTTCTCCGAGAGAAAGTATATTGAGTCCTTTTGAAAGGAAGGGATTGAGTAGAGTAGGGAAAACGAGAAATGGTGAGTATTGGTACAATTTGTTCCAACTTGCACCACTTAGGCTCCCTAGATTCCAAGAAGAAAGGCTTCTCAGTTGGGGTTCACTTGCGATATAGCTTAAAAAACCAATTCCAGAAAAACAGAGAGCATTGATCGCTATGCCAACTAAAAGTATTGAGTAGATTTCTACTTTGTTTTTCGACTTTGAGACAAAAAAGATTAAAAAACAGGCAAACATCCCACCAAAAAATGAGAAGAATGTAACTACCCAAGTGTCAAGTTTTGTAAAAATCAAACTACCTAAAACGATACTTAAAGCAGCAGCAAGGGAACTTCCAGCAGAAATTCCAATTAAGCCTGGTTCTACGATTGGATTTCGAAACAAAGTCTGAACGACGACTCCTGACCAAGCAAGAGAACCACCGAGAAGAATAGAAAGTAATACTCGAGGGATTCGGATTTCATACAATACAGAAATTTCTAAAGAATGAAAATTAGAATCAATTGAGAATAAATCTATTTCGAACGCTCCCCATAACAGTGAGAGCGATGAAACGGCTACCAAACTTAAGCAAAGGAATAGAATTTTTAATCCTTTCTCTTTCACTTAATGCTATTCCATTTTTGGTTTAAGATCGAAATGGCTTTTGGAAATCTGGGTCCAAATCCGAGTAATAGAAGATCGTTCACGATCAATATATTTTTTTCCTTACCTGCTTTTGTGAGATTCATTCCAGGAAGACTCCAGATAAAATCTTCACCACCCACACCTTTAGCGGAACCTTCTGGAATCAAAATAATATCTGGATTTGCCTTAGCTAGTCCCTCGGGTGTAAGCTGTTTGTATTCCGTAAATTCGGTAACTGCATTTATCGCTCCGGACAATTCAATCATTGCATGCGCTGCCGTATTTTTCCCTGATACAAAAATAGAATTAGGATTTCTGGAATAGATAAATAGAACTCTTACATTTGTTTTGTGAAAGGGTAGGCTTTTGTATTCGTTTGAAACGGTTTGGATTAACTTTCTAGCTTCGTTTTCTTTTTGAACTAATTTTCCAATAGAAAGAATTTTGGATTCAATCGATTGGAATGTATATGATTCCTCTAAAATTGAAGTCTGTATATTGACTTTCTCCAATTGTTCTATTGTTGATTTAGGACCTGCCTCTGTTGTGCCAACCACCAAATTTGGTTTCATAGAAAGAATCCCTTCGGTAGACAATGTTCTCATATAACCAATCTTAGCTATCTTCTCCGCATCCTTTGGGTAAGAGGAAGAGAGATCGACGCCAACTACATTTTTTCCAACACCGAGTGCAAAGAGTATCTCCGTGGTTGTCCCACTTAAAGAAACGATCCGAGTTGGTTCTGCGGTAATGGGACAAAGTAGAAAGGGAAAAAAAATTAGGATGAGCTTTTTTGAATTCTTCATAGCCCAAATTTTTAGGTAGATTCCTTGTTGTCAATCCTAAATGAGAATGAGTCTCAAAAAAGATTGACAGATTCAAAACCGCAAGAAACCAAGTCTAGGAAGGCCATGAAACAAATTCTATATCTAACATTTCTACCTTTGTTAATGTTCTCTTCTCTTCTAGCAGAGGAGGCCTTACCAGAGAATTCGAATCATAAGGAATCCAAAAACGATTCAAACATAATCACTGTTACAGGAACTAGGCGAAAAGGATATTTGAAGGATTCAACGGTTACTACGGAAGTAATTTCCAGAAAACAAATTGATGAGATGGGAGCAAGAGACCTTTCGGATACGCTTGGGAATGTGCCGGGAATTGAGGTTCGACCTGCGGCTCCAGGTGAAAGAGGGGAAACTGTCCGATTACAGGGACTTTCCGGACAGAATGTACTTATTCTGATTGATGGTCAACGGACGACAGGTCGATTCAGTGGTTCTGTTGATTTAACTCGGTTTAAGGCGGAGGACATCGAAAGAATTGAAATTGTAAAAGGAGCCTCCTCAGCACTCTATGGCTCGGATGCAATGGCAGGAGTCATCAATATCATTACAAAAGAAGCAAAAGGACCTGCTTCAATAGACTTTCGGTCATTAGGTGGAGGTGGTAGTCCCTTGTACTACGGACCTACCAATGAGTTTAGAAATTATGGCTCTATGGGAATTCGTAAAGAAAATCTATCTACAATTTTTACCGTAGGTTGGCATAAAGGTGGTGGGTATGACCTAACCATAGATTCTACAGCTGGACCGACAAGTGGTCGTTATTCGTCTCTTTCTCCTACTTATAATAATTTTCCAAGAAATCTTGGAATGTTCAATTCCTACTATATCGGCACAAGATTTCCGAGTTACCAACCGCCGTTGGAGTCATCGACTGGAAGTGCATTCAATGATATGAATGTATCGAACAAAACCGTGTATCGCTTCGCTGACAATTTGATACTTACTACGGGTGTTTTCTATCGGTATTTGGACCAATCAGCAGTAGACAGTGCTCCGCCGAGAACCACCTATGACCGAAGAAATAAAACCAGTGATTTTATGATTTCGTCCAATCTGGATTGGGAACTTTCAAAAAAATGGAATTTTAATCTAAATGCAAATCATTCTAATTTTTTTGATACTTTTATTACAGACCAAAGGAGAGCTGATGACCTGGATACCAAACAAACAACTAATAATTCTGTTTCGGAGTTAAGAACAAGGGTTGATTATAAGTTTTCAGAAAATCATGTTACTTCGGTGGGAGTGGAAACTCTGTATGATCGGCTTTCTTCTGCGAGGATTGCTCCCGATTGTAAACGAAACTTTCCTAATTTTTGTATTGATGATTTTAATCCTGACCTAACAAAAAAACAAACGGTAAATGGAAATGCTGATCGATATAGGAATGCTTTTTTTGTTCAGGACGAATGGAGAATCTCAGATACACCTCGGATACAAATCGTACCAGGTGTTCGTTATGATGTAGATTCAATCTATGGAGGTCAATGGTTGCCAAAACTTGCGGTCCGTTATGATATTACGGATCGTTTCAGAATCCGAGTTGCAAATGGCTTAGGTTACCGCGCCCCTAGCTTCCAAGATCTGTATTTTAACTTTGTAAACCCTGGCGTTGGCTATCGAGTGGCTGGGAATCCAAATTTAAGGCCTGAGTTTTCGAGAAGTTATAATTTGGGCGCAGAGTGGGATCTCACAAATCGGGTTTGGGTGAGTTCGAATCTCTTTTATAACCAAATTGATAACCTGATTGGTTTTCGAACCAACCCAGGAATCGATCCATCTGGTTTGTTAGTATTTCAAACGGCTAATTATGCGAAGGCAAATACCCAAGGTATCGAATCCTCTGTCAACGCAAAGTTAAACGAACATGCATCGATTGGAGGTGGATTCACCTATACAGATACAAAAGATGAGTTAACTAATTTGCCATTAGAAGGTAGAGGTCCGCAAAGGTGGAATGTAAATCTAAAACTCGAAAATAAATCTTCCGGTTCTAGTTTGACTGTATTTGGAATTGTATTTGGAAAACAGCCTTACTACTGTATCAAAAATCCGTTCTGGTGTGACCCAGATTTTAATGATAGCCTGGCGGCAGTAGCTGTCTACTTACAATCTCTTTCGGAAAGGAATACCAACCAGTTTTTTGCTGATTTGCCCGAATCTGTTTCCTTATATTGCGGTGAGCGGAACAATTCTTTTTGCACCAGAGAACAAACGTTTGGAGTTCGTATGAGAAATGCTTACACACAATTGAATTTAAAATTCAACCAAAGGTTTTTAGAACATTTTGCTTGGTTTGTCGGTGTAGATAATATTCTTGATGAGTGGGATGTGAGGTACAACCCACAAAGGCCAAGATTCATTTACTTTGGTTTAGATGGAAATTTTACATTTAGTGAAGCTCAAAGCACCAATTGAAAGCCAGAGACTCGTTTTGTATAATTTTCCAATCCTTTTTCCCAGGTAGCTGGATCGCCGATCAGCACCACTTCGTTTTTTGCTCTTGTGATCGCAGTGTATAAAATCTGTCGGTTTAAAATGCCATTAGGATCACTAACTTCATTCAGTGTTTCATCCGTTGGTGGAAGGTATAAAAACACCCGTTCGTATTCGGATCCTTGGCTCTTGTGGACGGTAAGAAAGAATGCGGGACTATGGTTGGGTAGGGTATCTAAGGCAAACGAACGTAAGTTGTTTTCAATTAAAAACACTCCGCGAAGTTCGCCTTCAATATTTAAAACAAGGCCTGTATCTCCATTGAATAATTTACGACTGTGGTCGTTGCGTTCGACAAGGATCGGCATTCCTTCAAAATAAAAGTTGCGATTTAAATTTTTAAAGAGAATTTGATTTTTTGTAGAATTTTTGGAATTTACAATTTCCTTTTCTGCAAGTTCCATAAGAAACTCCTGGATTGCTTCGAGTCCAAAATAGTTGTTTCGAAAGATCGTCAAACATCGATTTTTTGAAATGCAAGTCTCAAAGAACTGAATCTCTTTCGAGTCTTTGAAGAGTCCAGGATTCAATTTCCACTGGCTTATCGTTTTGATCTCTGGCCAAAAGACTTTTGTCCAAAGAAATTTTAGTATTTCATTTCTAGAAACGTTCCCTTTGTTTCGATCAGTACCAGTTTGTTCGCCCATCTGCAGCCAATACATATTTTTATCGCTGGATTTGAAGTTTTCGATCGCAAAAGTATCGAAAGGGATTTCTGAAAGTTTAGAAGAACGGTCCTTTATCTCAAAAGAAGTTTGAATTTCCTTAGAAATTGTGGAAAGATGACTATTGTTAGCAAATCGTTTACTGATTGTTAATTGAGATAAAAAATTCTCTTTACCCTGGAGAACAGCCACCAAATCCGAAAATACATTTCCTTTTTCTACAGAAGGAAGTTGGTTCGGATCGCCGAGCAGGATAACTTGGTTTCCTGGTTTCATGGCTTCCAGAAAGAGATCCATCATATGTAGATCGACCATCGATACCTCATCAAAGATAAATAATTTTTGGGGTAGGTATCTTTCTTTTCCAAATTTGGGTTTGCCATCTTTTGGATTTACTTTAAGTAACGAGTGTAAGGTTTGTCCTTTTAGTTTGTTAATAAGACTTTGCGATGTTTCCATCAATTGTAGATTCTTTTGGATAGATTCCGTGAGTCTTTGAGCGGCTCGACCCGTAGGAGCTACAAGTACAATATCTTTGGGGTCTGGTAGAATTTCTAAGGCTTGCATGACCTTTAAAAGAAAGGAAATCACAGAGGTCTTTCCTGTTCCTGGTCCACCGACTAGCAAATGAAATGGTGAAAACAATATGGAATAAATCGCATTCTTTTGTTCGTTGGTAAGATTATACAACGTAATTTGGGAATGTTTGCGATAGATGACACTTAAATTTTCGATTGTTTCTTCAACTTGTTTCCGCTCGATTGGTTTTATCTGATTTTCCGAAAGAATTTTTGTGAGATTGGATTCTAGATTGGTTAGAACTTTATAGTCTTTCTGAAAATAGAGAAATTCTGAGTCTCCTAGATTTCGCTTTTGGAAGAATGGTGAGGCAGTTTGGAAAGTCGGGGAAGCTGATTTGTCAATAGTATATGCTAAATTCCCTTGGTTTGTATTTTCCAATATTTGTAAGATGGTTTGGAAATTGGAATCTTCGAGAGATTTTAAAACAGGTAGCTGCGTTGCCAAGGCTAAAAAAAGATCCTGGTGGGTTGGTATTTTATCTTCAGAATTCATTTGACCACCTTACGCTCGTTTTAAGGACGAGATCTGCTATGTTTGCTTGAATTTTTTGGAATCGGTCCGCTGTCCATTTTTCCTTTTCCCCTAAATCAGAATAGATTCCCTTACCATAATCCATCCCACGTAGAAAAAAATAAAACACACCTCCAAATTTTTCCAAGGCGATCGTTTCTCCGAAGAGAGAGGAAAGGTATTCGAATAGAACAAAGGCATAGATTTCTTTTTGGATGGAGTATCCTTTTTCAATAAGTGTTTGATCTAAAGCTTTCGATGAATAGTCGCCATTGGGCAAATTGTCCGTTTTGAAATCCGCTATGTAGTATAAGCCATCGTTTTCAAAAACTAAGTCAATCGCACCTTTTAAATACTGTTCGATATTTCTTCGAAGCAGCGGATAGTTTTTCACGAACGGAGAAAGTAATTTGTCCAAATAGAACTGGAATTTCAATTCATTGGAACGTTTTTCTTTTGTTAAACGAGAAAGTGTTAAAGACGAATTTGAAATGAAAAATTCGGCATTCATTGCCTTCATTATGATTTGTAAAACGGCTTTTTCTAAGGGAATCGTGCCTTTGTAATTGTAGATCGGGTATTCGCGGATGGCTTGTTTGTAACTTTCCTTCCAAGATGGATGTTCTAGAATTTCATTTTCTTTCATTAAAAAAATCGGATACTCTACATTCTCTAAAATTTTATGAAAAAAGTTTCCCACAATCGAATTGGAAGGGATTTGGTTTTCAGATTTTGTTGAAGGGTCTCCTTCGCCAGCTTTAGAATCCTCATCATCCTTTGTGTAGGAATCGGAATCCGTTTTGGGGAAGTAGCTATGTGATTTCAGGCCAGAGTAGGAGTGTTGAAAGACCAATCTCTTCTCTGTACTCGGAAAATCCAAATAGATTTTGGACGACTCGCTAGAATCTTTTTTTGTATGCTGATTTATAGAATAAAGAGGTGTCGATGTATTTTGTGAGAAGATTCGATAGGCAAAACATTCGGGTTTGGAATTGGATTCTTTGATTCTTTTTAAGTCGGGATAGAGGATGGCTCCATACGAAGTGTTTTGAAAGGAGTATAGGGCTGCATTCTCAGTAGTTCCCCATCTAACAAATGGTAGGTAGAGTCTAACGTTTGGTCTTGTGATACCCACATAGAGAAGCCTTCGCCTTTCATTTAAGTAATTGGCCAATTCATTTTGCTTATTTAACTGTTTGATTTGTTCTTGTGTTTTTCTGGGAGTTCCTTCTGATATTTTTTCTTCAAAAAATTTCATCATCCACTTTCGTTCTGGATTGCCATCTGCTTCCGAAAGATAGGGATATTCATAATCATCCAAAGAGGAACTTCGGGAACCAAAGGAATAGAGAAAGACAACCGGCCATTCAAGTCCCTTGGAATTGTGGATCGTCATAATTTGGACCGCATCGTCTTCTGTTTCCTTGTCATACATAGGTTGTTCTTCTTCGGAAGTTTTATCGGATTTCCATTTTTTGAGTTCTTCGATGATTTCTACCAAGGCATAGTTTCCTGTTAGTTGGAATTCCAATAGACTTTGGAAGATTTGTTTGTAATTTGTTCTTTTCCTTTCCCATTGGAGTTTGGTAAGTCCAAAGTTCCAAAAAAGAAAGGTTTCATCCAAAATCGATCGAAAGCATTCTGCAAATTTCTTTTGATCACAAAGTTTTACCCAATGATCAATCAAACGTTTTTCATAGGATTCAATTGTGTATTCATCAAATTTCCCAAGGTCACTCGCTCTGATGCCAAATAGTTCGCTGTACAAAAGTTTTCGATACGACTGTGGGCTATGTGGATCACCGATACATTCTAAAACGTTTACGATCTGTTCAGCTTCGATGGATTGATAGATACCCTTTCGTTTGTAGATGGAGCAAGGAATTCCAGCTTTGGAAAGAAGTGTTTCGATATCTATTGCCGCTTTGTTGCTTTCACAAAGGATTGCCACTTCATTCAAACGAATTTTTTTTCTTTGAATCTCGCTTTCAGAACCTTCACGATAGAGATATGTAAATGGTTTCTCTAACTGGATGAGATTTAAAATTTCTGTGGTGATAAATGTTTCCCAGGTCTCTCGAACAAGATCTATATTCGGATAACTTCCATCAAACTCAATCACATGAATGGCTTTTTCTTCGGAAGGCAAGGCATATTTGATGGAATTGGCATCTGGAACATTTACATTTGAATATGTATAGTGAGAAGAATCAAACCCTGGTTCGCTGATTGGGAAAAAATGACTTCTTCCTCCACTTCCTTCTGCTTTAAAAATCAAATTGTATCCTTCGACCATTTCTTTGGCAGATCGAAAGTTTGTTTGCAATTGATTTTCAGCTGGATTCTGTTTGGTGGAGTTTTGGTTTAACTCTGATTTGGCTTTTAGATAGATTCCGATATCGGCACCGCGAAAGCTATAGATACTTTGTTTTGGGTCACCAATACAATACAAGTTCCATTCGGCGGATTCTGCTTTCACAAAAATGGTTTTAAAGATTTCATATTGGTTTTTGTCGGTATCTTGGAATTCATCGAGAAGACAGACCTCAAAACGTTCTTGGAGGGAATTCAAAAGGTTTGGATTGGAAAGCACAGAGGATCGTAATTTCAAAATCATCTGGTCGTAGGTTATGTATTTGGAAGTCGAAAGGATTTTTTTCGAGGAGTCAACAATTTGAAACACAATCCAATGTTTAAAGGATTCGGCAATTGCCGTAGAGATGATAGATTCTGATGTTAAATGGGGGAGTTCTAATTCAAATTTATTGCTTGGAATGAAATAATCTTTTGTGTCGGAGATAAGTTTCATTGCCGACTTTCTGATCAATTTTTCCTCTTTAAAAAAATTGGATGCCTCGACTAAATTGGCAAGTAAGACCTCATCTTGGATCCCAAAACTTTTTCGTTTGAGAAGGTATAACTCTGCACTGACGATGTCTTCTAAATTGGTAAGTTTTGCCTTTCCGATGGTTCCTGTTTCAATAGGATACTCATTCAAAATCAAATTACAAAATCCATGGATGGTTGCAATCGGCACCTGGTCCAAGTCTCTAAGATAGGTATAATACTCGGGATTTTTTCCCTCTTGGTAGAGTTCCAAAATCTTTTTTTTCAAGCGAGCTTTCAGTTCCCCTGCCGCTTTTTCCGTAAACGTTAAGATGATACATCTCAATAGGCGATTGTAACTCACACCGTTTTTTTGATCCTCTTTCATAATCGTTTCTAACATCTGCATGATGCGAAACGTCTTTCCCGTTCCTGCCGATGCTTCGATAAAGTTTGGTTCTACTGTTAGGGGGTGGCTCATATAAATTGTACATCCAAAAGAAGAGGTAAGTAGAGTGGTACAATCCGTTCAAAGTTTATGGAACTTTGATTGGCTGTATAGTGGGGTGAAAGTTTGATGAGTTTGTCTTCCAAGGGAAAGTAGGTGTCCTTGTTTTCTTCGAAGTAAACGGACAGGTCTTTGGCGATCTGGGGAATATCTCGTGCTTCTAGGATTGGACTCGTTTCGGAGTTGTTTCTGTACTCTGCAAAAAAATCTTGAATCGCAATTTGTGGGTAGTACAAATAAGCTTCGTCCTTTGCCAATTCCAAAAGACTTTGTAAATACCTTTTTGCAGATTCTAAATTTAGATTTTTAAATTGGAGGCAGTCGTTTCCTGGTTTTTTTGATTTTGCTTTTGGTAAAGAAAGTATTTGGAAATCATAACCGGAAAGTTTTAAGATACAGGCAGATATGTAATGGCCTGCCATTTTGGAAAAATATTTATCAAAGTATTTGGTGAAAGTATTATATGATTTTGGTTCTTTAGGAATTGAACTGAGTTGGATTTGAAAGAAACTATTTTTGGATTCCAATACATAGTTCCACTCACCAAACAACCGTATCTGTGGGTAAAGGTCTAAATGATATGTAGGTTCAATCTTTTTTGCATCACGAACACCTGTGTCTCCATATGTGACAGTTTTATGGTAAGTCGTATTTGGGTCTTCAGAAATGATTCTGTCTTTTACCGTTTTTAAAGTGGATACGGCGGCATCGAGTTCCACCAACAGTTCATTTTGCGATAAAACCGAATAACCACCAAAAGAAAATCTTGCTGATTTTTTCTCTCGTTCAGCAAAAACTGTGACCAATTCTTTTAACGAATTTTGATCCCAGTTCCACGCACTACCAGGTCTTAGCGATTCACAAATTTCACCGAGGATTTTTTCTTTAAAAGAATACCTTTCTAGATTGTCGAGTTGGAATTGTTCTTCGGTTTCTTCCTCTTCTTCTGATTCGTCTATATACAAACCCATCTCCGATTGGATTCGATACTTCATGGGGTTTAAAAACAAAGAACGAAGTTGTCTAGGGTAAAAAATTTCCTCATGATCTTCCTTTGGTGTGGAAGAAATCTCTACTGGATTTGTAAACTTTGGTCTTTCCTTTGACGTTTTCGGATTTGAATCCGATACAAAGGAAAGATTTCTTGTATAATCAAATGATGGAATTTTGGAACCCGAATAATCGATGCTATATGGATGAAGGGGAATGGTATCTCCCTTTTGGATTCCCATCGCCGTCATAATTTCAAACAAACTCGAACATGGTTCGAATTCTTTATCTTCTTTAGTATTTTTCCCCACATAGGAAAGAGTGAGAGACTCTTCTGCTGATTGGATGGTTTCCCAAAGTAAGGATTCTTGGATTTCTTTTTTGGTCAAATCCCAGGGTTCAGGTGTGATACGCCTTAGGTTGAGTTTGGATTGGTCGTTGGATCCAGGGAATTTTCCTTCGCCGAGTCCTAGGATATAGATATTTCGGAACGGAATGGGTCGCATCGGTTGGAGTAGGGACACAGTAACACCACTAGAGAGATAGTTCCCCTTTGTGAGTTTTAGTCCACCAAACACGGAATCTGTGTGAAAAGAAAGTGCTTCTAAAAAATGTTTTTCATCTCGCCACAATACATTTAACCAAGGTTCGATGGATGATAGCCATTTGCTAAAGATTCGTTCTTCTTCTTCATCGGAATCCGATAGAATAAAGAATTCTCGGAATGCCAAAACAAAATGATCGTAGTCTTTGTTTTCGACTATGGCAAGTGATCGCAATTCGGATTGGAGCTTTTGGATTTTGGTCCAAATTTCTGCAAATTTTAGTATGGAGCTTTGTGATTTGAGTTGGGGAACCACTTCCTGAAATTCTTCCCATGCAGTTTTTTCATCTACAAAGAGAGAAAGAACGACTCGGTCCAAGGCAGTACTCATTGAATAGACAGTTTTGTTTCCTTCTTCCTCATACCTAACGCCCAAGGCATCTAAAATTAGTAAAATCTCTTCGGTTGTTTCTCCGTCTGTAATGCCAGTTATATGAGAGCTGGAAAACAATTGTCTCAGATCCGATTTTTCAAATCTATGATTGAAAAAAGATCGAAACAAAATCGCTAGGATTTTATATAGGGCGGAAGTTTCCGCAGAAGGGATATCTGTCAGCGAGTAGGGGATTTTGGTCAATTTCGGAGTTTCTCCCTCTTTTGGAGAAAGTAAGATTCCACCATCAAACGTCCATTCGATGGCAGATCTATATTCTTTCATATTGGGAACGAGGATTGCAAAATCCAAAAAGCTGAGAGTTCCATTGCTTTTTGCGATTTTGGAAAGGATATCATTTGCGATTGCTTCGACCTCTCGATACGTCGAAGGAGCATTCCAAACTCGAAGGGATTCATTATCAAGTAACAAATCATTTGTGATCACTGCGCCATTTGCCAATGCCTTCAAAACTCCCAATTTGGTGTTTGAATTGGGTTCCCCGCTTGGTTTGTGTTTTTTACCAAAAATCTCTGTGAGATAGTTCTGCGGTTTTGCAAATTTTTGAAGATTTAGTTTCTTCGTATCGTTCGTATTTGGTGAAACTTTTCCAGAATGGAATTGATACAAATATATATCAAACTGAGAGTCTGATTTGTTTGCCATTTCTTTGAAGTATTCAATAAAGGTTCCAGACAAACTGCTCAAACAAAATAGGTGGAGATTTCCTTGGAGTTTGGATTTCCTGGATTCGTGTAGTAGAGAATACAAACTATTTTGTTTGGTTTTGTTTAACAAAAGTTTTTGATACACTTTCTTTTGTAAGAGATAGTAGGGGTCTTCAAAAAGGGCATCGGGGATTTTTGTTTTTTGAATGGGAGAGTCGTAATGAATTCCCACTTCCTTTGCCCATTCAAAGATCCAACCAGATCGATTCAATTCGTAGTCTTTAAAGTACTTTAAAAATACTTCGGCAAGATAGTAAATTCCGGAAATCTGTTCCAAATAAGTTTCAATAAAGGGGAACTCTTCTGCGAGGTCCTTTTGGTTTGTATAGAGGTATTCAAATAATTTTTGGTGTTCCTCTTCATTGGAAAGTAGTTTAAAGTTCTGATCGGAGTAGGGCTCGGATAAACTTGCATCACCTATCTTTTGCAAGATGGCTTTTTCCAAAAAGGTGAATTGTAAATTTGCGGTTACATTTCGATTGGATACCTTTGGCAACTGTTGGCGTAACCATGGGATCAAATTGGGATTCGGAACGACTATTTGCGGTGCTTTGAGAGGATTCTCTTTTTGTTCGGCCGATATATTTATCGCTAGTTGTTTTGTAAGCTCTGTTAGACGCGAATTAGCATAAAAATAAATACTCAATGGATAAAAACCTTTGTTAAGGGGAAGTTCTCTAAGTTTCCCTGATTCTAACAATACTTTAACACGGAACTCGGACAAATTTTGGGGGTCAATCGATCCTTTCATTCCAGGTCCTTTCCCAATTCCTTTTCAGTGATTTTCCTTCTAAATGAGAATAAGTCTCAAAAACTGTTGACAAATTTCCTTCTTTTTAATTAAATGAGAATGAGACTCAATATAAT
>VYMF01000038.1_pt1 | contig 56335 bp, 38 predicted proteins | sample 5115271 | NCBI WGS metagenome assembly VYMF01 (sample SAMN12291778, study PRJNA351875) | freshwater metagenome | isolation source: freshwater lake | place: USA: Michigan, Wintergreen Lake | collected 2013-08-08
CATCGCTGCGGCGATGACCGAGTAGACCTTATCTGCTCGAGTCATTCAGACGCCAACTGGAGATCACGGCGCCGCTCGCGGTCACCCGAAGGGCTACGAGACCAGCACTGTCAAACGAGACCCAGCTCATTTTTGACGGGGTCTTCCACGTCTTCAGGTAAGTTCCATCGTTGACGGTGTACGCGTCGATGTAGCGGCCTCGGCTCTCGCCGATCCCGATGGTCGCAACGAGAACAGCGTCTCCGCGCACACCGGCGCTGATACTGGAGATGGAAGATGCACGCAGCGAGTCATCAGGCACTTTCACCTGCGTCGATCGTGTCCATCGGAGGACACCATCAGAAAACAACGCCAAGCCATTCGACGTTTGGCCGGCGTATGCGCAGAGCTTGCGGCCGTCACCACCAAAAACGCCCTGATTGGTACGAACCAGCTCGGTTAGCAATGCTCCCGCATCGGGGCTCATCGGAGCGCTCATGGGAGCCTCGGAAGACCATGGGACCTTCGAGGCTTCGATTCGACGCCCATCCGCCGCTACGAGAACAATGGGTCGGCCCATGCTCAGCTGAAATGCAAGCATGCGGCGATCCTGCATCATGCAGGAAGAGCGCACCGACGCGATCTCGGTGTTCGGCGACTCACGAACGAAATGGCCGTCGCCATCGAGCCAAACGACTTTGCCGTTTGCACCATCGATGACGTAGATCGCGCCATCGGGGCCGACACCGATATCGGCGGGGTCTTTGATCTCGGTGGGTCCGCTCCCGTTCTTCGCGTAGGTCCACGCGTGCCTCCCCGTCGACCGATCGAAGCCGACCACGCGACGTGCTCCCATATCGAGTACCGCGACGATCCTCGCCGTGCTTGCAATTTTTGCCGGCGCAGTGAGCAGCGTGTCCGTGTCCTCAAAGCGCGACTCCCAGTCGACGGAGATCGCATTGGGAACCACCCACCTGGCTCCGTCCTTGTACCCATCGGACTTGGCGGAGCAACTGATGACCAGCATCGCCAGCGCTAGCGCAGGCAAAGCGCTGAGCGCTCTCATTCGGCGTAAATCACCGGACGAAACCTGCAGCTGAACGAACAGAGCCAAGTTCCGTCCCGCAGGTGCTTGCAGGAGGCTGGAGTGCACGTACAGGCGGAATGTCCGTAGTTGCCGCACAGAGGATTTTCTTCATCCGCTGAAGCCAATCGAGCCGTTGCCACGGAACTCACGAGCAAGAATCCAGCGAGCAGCGCGATTCGGTGCATTGCTTTCCTCCTTTCCGATGACCACGGAGCGACTCAGCTCTGGGCGTACGACCTTTACACAGCACTTGGCAGAAGACTTCTCCCGACCTGGATCGCTCGCAGCTGCCCGGGAGGACCTCGCATGTATTGGCGCAGATCACGCTTCCTGAGCTGCACGACGGTCCATCATCAGCTGCGTGGGCGGCGCGGACCGCGAGACACAGTGCTGCGAATGCGACGGTTGCCAACAATCGATGCATAGACCTAGCCTTCGAATCAAAAGGACCGAGCGTTCCAGCTGATCTTCACCTGCCCCGACATCGTTTCAATCGAGACGGCAGATGTAGTATGGGGGGGGAGAGTCGGTGTCAATAGGCATGCCAGCTCAAACGCAGAGAGCTGTTGAGGCATTTCCTGAGGCGACCATTGCCACGTTCGGTGTCGCCGGTACCGCCACCGCGCGCCGCTCGAGATTGCCGAACAGGTCGCGTGGCGTTCGCGCGTCGCGAGGGCCGTGGGAACCGGTGGTCACCGTGAGGGAGCGATGCCGGCGGGGGCCCATCCGTCAGGCCGGTGGGACAGCCGATCTGCAGATCGGTGCCGATGTGCCCCTTCATGCCGAAGTACCACGACGTCCCCTTGCGCGTCTGCCGCACCTCCGGATCGCGCGTCCTGGTCGCATTCTTCGTCGAGCTCGGCGCCGCGATCCACGTCGCATCGATGATGGTCCCCGTGGTCACCAGCAGGTCGCGATCCCCCAACAGGTCGCGCACCGCGTCGAACATCTGCGCGGTCAGCTGACGCGCTTCGAGCAGATGGTGGCGCTGCACGATCGTCGACTCGTCCGGCACCGGGTCCTCGCCCAGCTCGACGCGGGCAAAACAGCGCATCGACTCACGGTCGTAGCGCATTTCTTCCGCCTGCGGATCGGACAGATCGAACCACTGCTGCAGGCAGTAAATGCGGCGTATCACCTCGAGCGGCAGCGGTCGGCAACTGCGTCCCGGTTTGGTGGAGTGCGGCGCCGCGAGCGACGGCAGCGTCGCCAAACGGATCGCGCGGTCCATCTCCTGCAAACACCACTCGCGCCGGGTGACGTTACGTTGCGAGTCGTACACCACCCGCGCCAGGCCCCGCTGCTCGATCATGTCAGGCCACGCACGGTACAAGAACGGGTCGATTCCGCCGCCAATGCGACAACCGGCGCTCGAAAGCGCACGGTACTTTGCCGCGTTTTCCCACGTAGCGCTCAGGATGTCGGATCAGGAGGGCTCGCGTCCTCGGCAAGCGTGCGGCAAAACAGGAGACCGTCCATCGCGGGGCACGACGCGTTCCGCTAATGTAGAGCGATGCCGATCCCTCACGAAACCGCTGCGGCCATAGTCGTGGGCGGTGCCGTTGCTTCCCCTGCGCGTCCGCCTGCTGTCGAAGCTGACGGGCTGGTGCGGTCATTCGGGGGGCGGAAAGCGGTGAACGGCGTCTCGCTCACGCTGGGAGAAGGCGACTGCCTGGCGCTGTTTGGTCCCAACGGGGCCGGCAAGACGACGCTGCTGCGGCTGCTGGGCGGGCTGCTCAAGCCCACCAAAGGCACCACGCAGCTGCACGGGGTGACGCTCCCGGGACCGGCCGATACGCGGCGGCTGGTGGGGCTCATTTCCCATCACTCCATGCTGTACCCCGCCATGACGGTGCGCGAGAATGTGAGCTTTGCCGCCGAGTGCCAGGGGGTCATCGAGGCCGATGCGGCCACGACGCAAGTGCTGACGCGGCTGAGGGTGCTGGACCGTGAACATCAGGCGGTTCGCTTCCTGAGTCGCGGGTTGCAGCAGCGCGTCTCGATTGCGCGCGCGCTGGTGCATGCGCCGCGGCTGGTGCTGCTCGACGAGCCGTATACGGGACTCGACGAAGTGGGGGCGCTGGCGTTTACGGAGGCGTTGCGCGAACTCAAGGCGGGGGGCGCGACCCTGGTACTGGTCACGCACAACCTGGTGGAGGGCATCGCGTTGGCTACGCGCGCGGTGATCATGCGCAACGGGTCGTTCGTGTACGACGAGGCCACGCCGGTGGGCGGCTTCGACTTGCCGGCCTTTCAGGCGCGGTACCGCACGCTCGTGCACGAGGGGATCGCGTGAGCACGCCTGAGAGCCCCGTGCGGCACCGCGCGCCCGCCTTCTGGGCCGATACGCTGCGTATTGCGCGCAAGGATCTGCTCATCGAGTTCCGGACGCGCAGCGCCTTTCTGGCCGCGACGGTGTTCGCGGTGCTGGCCGTAGTGATTTTCCGCTTCACGTGGGACCCGACGGCCATTCCGGCGTTCGATCTTGCACCCGGTGTGCTCTGGGTGATCTTCACCTTTTCCGGACTGCTGGGGTTGAACCGGTCGTTCGGGCTCGAGCTTTCCGAGCGGGCGTACGACGGGTTGCTGGCCAGTCAGGTGAGTCGCGAGGCGATTTTCACGGGAAAGGTTCTGGCCAACCTCGCGTTTGTCTCCGGGGTACAGGCGTTGACGCTTCCGGCGGTGGCGTTGTTCTTCGATCTTCAGATCGGGAGCGCGTGGGGGGTGCTTATCGGCATCGTCTTCTGCGCCTCGTTGGGGCTGGCCGCGGTCGGGACGTTGTTCGCCGCGGTGGCCAGCAACACGCGCATGGCGGAGCTGCTGCTTCCCATGATGACGCTCCCGTTCTTCGTGCCGTTGGTCATTCCGGCGGCGCAGACATCGGCGGTGATCCTGCGCGGGCAACCGCTCGCCGATGCGATGCCGTGGTTCAAGTTGTTGCTGGCGTTTGATCTGGTTTTCGTGACGGCGTGCATCGCCGTCTTTCCGTTCACGATCGAGGAGTAGTGCCCATGGCGTCGGCTACGGCGACCAGTTCCGCCCCGGGAACCCTTCCTGAGGCCAAGGCTATCGACGGGTTTCTTGTTCTGTCGCTGCTCGCGGTCCTTGCCGTGTGCGTGCGCGCGATCTGGTTCACGCCGGTCGACGCGATGCTCGGCGCCGCGCAGAAGATTTTCTACATGCACGTGCCGGCCGCGATCGTGGGGCTGTATGTCTCCTGCGGCCTTCTGGCGATCGCGAGCATTCTGTATTTGTGGATCAAGGACGAACGGCTGGACCGCTTGGCCGAATCGAGCGCCGAAATCGGGCTGCTCTTCATGGGGATCGTGCTAGTCACCGGCCCGGTCTGGGCGCGAACCAGCTGGGGCACGTGGTGGGTGTGGGAAGCGCGCATTACCAGTACGCTCTTCCTCTGGTTGCTTGTGTTGGGCTATCTCGTTCTACGCGGTGCCGTCGAAAGCCAGGAAAGTCGGGCGCGACTGTCGGCGGTGATGGGATCTCTGGCTGCGCTGCTGGTGCCCTTCATTCACCTCACCGTGAAGCTCTTCCGAGGTATGCATCCAGGTCCGGTGGTGCTCAAGCCGGAGAAGCCGTCGTTGCCACCGGAAATGCTTTTGACATTTGTGCTCGCTAACGTGGCGTATCTGATGCTCTTCTTCGCGCTGCTCCGTGTCCGCATGCGATGGGCCGCCGTGCGTGACGCACGCGCCGCCATGGAAGGCGCATGATGGACGGTGCCGTGCTACTCCTCGCTGCAGCTCAGGACACCGTGGCCTACGTCGCCAAGACGAGCGGCCCGCCGGCCACGGAGACTTACATGTGGGCCGGGTACCTCATCACCATCGGCTCGCTGGCCGCGTACATCGTGCTCATGGTGCGACGCGTGTCGCAGAGCAAGCGGTCGTAACGCCGGCAGTGCCTGCACCAACACCCGCACCACTTCCGCAGCTGCTCGCCGGTATCCGCATCGCGGTGACGCGCGCCGGCGAACGCGGGGCGCCTCTCGCCGACGCGCTCAGGCGCGTGGGGGCGACGGTGCACGAAATTCCACTCACGCGCATCGAGACACTCGACCCGGCGCCGCTCTATGCCGCCGTCACGTCGCTCGGGCAGTACGACTGGGTGCTGCTTACCAGCGTGAATGCCGTCGAGCACATGGCGCGTGCGGTGACCGTCCTCGGCGCCGACGACGTAATGGCTACGCGCCGACTGGCTGTGGTGGGCGCCGCGACGGCCCAGGCCTGCGACGCCCATGGCTGGCGCACCCCCACGGTGCAGCCGGAAAAGATGCAGGCCGAGGGGATGGTCGATCTGATGGCGGAACGCTCCGACGTGGACGGCGCCCGCATGCTGTACCCAGCCGCCGCAGGGGCGCGCGATGTGCTCCCCGACGGACTGCGAACGCTGGGCGCCGTGGTGGACATGGTGCCGGTGTACCGCAGTGCCCCAGATCCTGACGGCCAGGCCAAAATCCGCGCCTTGGCCAAGGCGGGGGAGATCGACCTGGTGACCGTGGCCGCGCCCAGTGCTGTCGATTCGCTCCTGGATGCGCTGCCAGCCGAGCATGCGAGCCGCTTGCCGGTGGCCGCCATTGGCCCGGTGACCGCGCGCGCCGCCAAGGTGGCCGGCTTCCCGGTGAAGTTGGAGAGCAACGCCGCAACCATGGAGGGGTGGGTGCGGGCGATTGTGGCCGCCTACCGCCCATGACGCGCCGCATCGCTTAGCTTACCCGCCATGACCGCTCCCCTTCGCATCGGAACCCGTAGCTCTGAACTGGCCCTCTTTCAGGCCCGCCAGGTCGCGTCGCTGCTCGCGGCGCACGGCGTCGAGTCGGAGCTCGTGACGTACACCACCATCGGCGACCGCATTCTCGACAAGCCGCTGTCGGCTATTGGCGAGAAGGGCTTGTTCACCGCGGAACTCGAAGCCGACCTGCTCACCGGCAAGACGGACTGCGCGGTGCACTCGCTCAAGGACCTGCCGACCGCCGATCCGGCGGGGCTGTTCCTCGTGGCGTTGCTCGAGCGTGAAGATCCGCGCGATGCCTTCGTGGCGCGCCCGGGGATCACCGCCACGACGCTCGAGGAACTGCCGGAAGGGGCGAAGGTGGGCACGAGCTCACTCCGTCGCCGCGCGCAGCTGCGCGCGCTACGTCCTGATCTCGAAGTCTGCGAACTGCGCGGCAACGTGGGCACACGTCTCCGCAAGATCGACGAAGGGCAGGTCGATGCCGCACTGCTCGCGGCGGCCGGCCTCCGTCGTCTGGGGTTGGGCCATCGCATCGTGAGTTTGCTCAACGCCCCCGATTGGCTTGGCGCACCTGGGCAGGGATGCATAGCCGTGCAGGCACGACGGCATGACGAGGCCATGGCGCAGGTGCTGCAGAAGCTCGATCATGCGCCCACGCGGTTGTCGGTGACGGCGGAACGGTCGCTGCTCGCGCACCTCGAAGGCGGCTGTCAGGTGCCCATTGGCGCGGCCACGCTCGATGAGCCCGAATACGGGCTCATGCTGCACGCGATCATTGCCAGCGTCGACGGCGAAACGGCGGTGCGCGGCGGGTTGCCCATCGACGTGAACGACCCGGCCGCCAGCGGCCGCGAGCTTGCGCGTCAGCTGCACGCCTCGGGGGGCGCCGCCATTCTCGAAGCGCTGCGGGCGAATACGCCCAACGTGCTCAAGGACGCCGCCAAGTGAGTGCCATCGACAAAACCGTTCGCCTGCGCCGTTTGCGCCGCACCGACGCGCTCCGTCGCGTGGTGCGTGAAACGCGGCTCGACAGTGCGCAGTTCTTGTGGCCGCTCTTTGTGCGTTCGGGGCAGGGCATTCGTACGCCCATAGGCTCCATGCCGGGCGTCTTCCAAACGAGCGTCGACGAACTGCTCAAGGACGCGCAGCGCGCCGTTGACGCGCGCATTGGCGGCATCTTGCTCTTCGGCATTCCCGACGTGAAAGACGCCACGGGTTCGTCGGCGTGGGATCCGCATGGTCCCGTGGCCGAGGCTGTGCGTGCGGTCAAGCGCGAATATCCGCAGCTGCTGGTCGTGACCGACGTGTGCATGTGCGAGTACACCGATCACGGCCACTGCGGGCTGCTCACCCCAGAGGGCGACGTGGACAACGATGCCACGCTCGACCTGCTCGCGCGCGAAGCGGTGGCACACGCTGTAGCGGGCGCAGATGTTATTGCGCCGAGCGACATGATGGATCATCGCATTGGCCATCTGCGGGCGGCGCTCGATGCGGCGGGCTATGCGCATATCCCCATCATGAGCTACGCGGCCAAGTACGCGTCGGCGTTCTACGGCCCGTTCCGTGAGGCGGCCGAAAGCACGCCGTCGTTCGGTGACCGTCGCAGCTATCAGATGGACCCGGCCAATGCGCGCGAAGCGCTGCGCGAGGTCCGTCAGGATGTGCAGGAAGGTGCCGATATCCTCATGGTCAAGCCGGCGGGCGCGTATCTCGACATCATCGCGGCCGTGAAGCAGGACACCGGACTTCCGCTCGCGGCGTATCAGGTGAGCGGCGAGTACTCGATGATCAAAGCGGCCGCCGAACGCGGATGGATCGATGGCGAACGCGCGATGATGGAATCGCTCGTGGCCATCGCGCGGGCCGGCGCCGACATGATCATCACTTATTTCGCCCTCGAAGCGTCCGCCGTTCTGGCGCGTCGCTGATTTCCTCTGGAGTAGACGGCATGCTGCACAACCCATGGCACGACATCGCCCCTGGCGTCAATCCGCCGGAGGAAGTCACGGCCATCATCGAAATTCCGTCGGGCTCGCGCAACAAGTACGAGCTCGACAAAGATACGGGGCACTTCAAGCTCGATCGCGTGCTGTACAGCGCCGTGCACTATCCGGGCGACTACGGCTTCATTCCGCGCACGCTGCACGAAGACGGCGACCCGCTCGATGTGCTGGTCAAGATCAACGAGCCGACGTTCCCCGGCTGTCAGATCAACGCGCGCCCGATTGGCGTGCTCATGATGCTCGACAAGGGTGAGCCGGACGACAAGATCCTCGCAGTGCCGGCGGACGATCCGTACTACTCGGACGTGTTCGACATTGCCGACTTGTCGCCGCACTACCTCAAGGAAGTGGAGCACTTCTTCCAGATCTACAAGGATCTCGAGGGCAAGCGCATGGAGATCATGGGGTGGCGCCAGAGCCAGGAAGCCATGGAGATCGTGCGCCAGTCGATCGTGCGCTACGCCGACAAGTACGGCACTCGCTGACCTCGGCCGTAGCCGAAGCCCCCCAAAGGGGTCAGAGTCAAAACGGGGGGCCGCCCCAAAAGCAAAAAAGGGGTCAGAGTCGTTTTCGCCGTCAAAAAGGGGTCAGAGTCGTTTTCGGCGTCGAAAACGACTCTGACCCCTTTTTGACGGCGAAAACGACTCTGACCCCTTTTGGGGCGGCCCCCTGTTTGACTCTGACCCCTTTGGGGGGGCGTACCGGAACGCGGTCAGTGCCGACGAAAGACCAGCGCCGAGTTGATGCCGCCGAAGCCGAACGAGTTCGACACCACCACCCGCGGGTGCACCTCGCGGCCGCGGCCGGGCACGAAGTCGAGATCGCACTCGGGGTCGGGCGTTTGCAAACCCACCGTGGGGGGAATCCAACCGCGTTGAATGGCGAGCGCACAAATCGCCGCTTCGAAGGCACCGCTCGCGCCGAGGGCGTGGCCGTAGTAGCCCTTGGTGCTGGAGATGGGGATGCGATAGGCGTGATCGCCGAACACCCGCTTGATGGCGACCGTTTCGGTGGGATCGTTGAGCGGCGTGCTGCTCCCGTGCGCGTTGATGTACTCCACCTCGGTGGGCGCCACGTGCGCGTCGGCGAGGGCCATCTGTACACAGCGAGCGGCTTGCGCCCCTCCGGGGAGCGGCGCGGTCATGTGGTGCGCGTCGTTCGTCGTCCCGTACCCACTCAGCTCGGCGTAGATGCGCGCCCCGCGCGCCTCGGCGTGCTCCCACGACTCGAGCAACAGCACCGCCGCCCCTTCGCCCATCACGAAGCCATCACGATCGGCGTCGAACGGGCGCGACGCCTTGGTGGGATCGTCGTTGCGCGTACTCATGGCGCGAATGAGCGCGAACGCACCGAAGCAGAGCGTCGCGAGCGGCGCTTCCGAGCCACCGGCGAGCATCACGTCGGCGTAGCCATCGCGGATTTGTCGGAATGCTTCGCCAATAGCCATGGAGCCCGACGCACAGCTCATGGCGTTCGTGCTGTTGGGGCCACTCACCCCGAACTCGATGGCAATGTTGCAGCTGGCCGACCCGCCGAACACGGCGAGCGCCAACGTCGCGTCGACGGCGCGCAGGCCATGCTGCGCAAACTTGGCCGCTTGTTCTTCGGCGTAGCCGACCCCGCCCAGCGCGGTGCCCATCATGGCGCCCACTCGCTCACGGTTGGTCGTGTCCAGATCGAGCTGGCCATCGCGCAGCGCCAGTATGGAACTCGCGACCGCGAACTGACTGAAGCGGTCGAGGCGCTTCACCCGTTTGGGATCAATCCAGTCGGTCGGCTCGAAGGCGTCTACCTGCGCCGCACACCGCGATCGGTAAATGCTGGCATCGAAGCGGGTGGCCGCCCCCACGGCCGATGTCTCCGCGCGCAATCCGTTCCACAACGCGTCGACACCGGTGCCGATCGGGGTGACGCAACCAATGCCGGTAATGGCAACACGACGACGCGCGTAGGCGCTTGTCGTGGCACTCATGCCGCACCTCGCGTCACGCTACCCGCCGGCGATCGCTCGGCGGCCTTCGCCAACCCCGCGAGCGTGCGCGACGCGATGCCGTGCACGAACACGGGTGCAATGATCTGCGTCGCGGCGAAGTCGCTGATGAGTGGCCATCCCGGCCCGTTCCACACGTGCACGATGCGCGTGAGCGTGCCCCCGGACACCTCGGTGAAACTCCACTCCACATCCATGTGCGTGGTCACGCCACCGATGTGGCGAAAGCGCACCCACGGCACCTCGCGGTTCACCGCCATTTCCGAGAGCCACCACGTGGGCCAGTTGAACAACCCGAAGGGGCGGTTGGCGGCCATCTCCACGATGCCGCCGCCGTCTCGGCGCTGCTCGCGAAAGCGCACGTAGCGATAGTGCGTGAGATAGGCCGGCCAGTGCTCCACCGCGGCGGCGATGTCGAAGATACGCTGGACAGGTGCGCGCACGAGCAATTCATCCACCGTCGTCACGAGGCGACCGGTGGGCGGCGGGCCAAGGTCAAAGGGAGCAGCAGTCGACATCACGGGCATCGTCGCACACGGGAAGCGGGAAAACCACAAGGCAACAAGGCAACAGAGCACGACACGCGGTCGACACGCGGTCGGCGCGCGCTACGCCCCACGATAGCGCGGCGACCACACGGCCGTAAGGCGAAAGCCCAAACGGTGCGTGACGCCGGCGGGACAGCCGGTGGCGCGCTCGACGAGCACGCGCAGTTCCGACGCGGTGTATCCACGAAGGACCGACAGCATCCCGTCGTGTCGGCTGACGGGGTGAAAGCCAAGCAGGAACGAGGAAGACCACAGCCCGGCGACGGCGAGCCAACTCCGCCGCAAATCGCCGACCACCACGCCCATGCGCGCGACGCGCGTGCATTCCCGCAACAGCTGCGACGCCTCGTCTTCCTCGAAGTGATGCAACACCTGCGAGATGGTGACGATGTCGATGCTGCGATCGGCAAAGGGCAGGTGCATGGCGTCGGCGGCCAGTGCGGTGGTGCAGCGCGTCGCTGCTGCGGCCGCCAGCAACGGCGCGCGTTCGAGCCCAATGGTGCTCATGGTGAGGCCGCGGCGGCGCGCCATGCGTGCGGCGGCAGCCGGAATGTCGCCGAGTCCCGTACCGATATCGAGCAAGGTTACGGGCTCCTGTCCACCGGGGGCCCGGCGCAGCAGCGTGGCGACCTCGTGAACGACCGCGCGCCGGCCACCGAAGAAGCGATTGGCCAGCGCGATGTCCCGAAGCGAGCGCAATGACAACGCGGCATCCGCGTTGGGATCGTCGAGGATCTCGATACCACGGCGCCGCGCTGGAGTGAGCATGGATGGTGTATACCCGACGGCTGGCGCTAACGTTCGAGGACGGCATAGCCGCCGCGGTAATAGAGCAAGGGTTTCCCGTCGCCGGCGGCGGCGTCAAGCACTTCGCCTACGACAATCACGTGGTCGCCGGCCGGATGCCGCGCCACAATACGGCACTGCATCGAGGCGAGGACGTCTTCGAGCACCGGATCGCCAAGCTTGCCGTCGCGATAGCCTACGCCCGCAAATCGGTCGTCGACCTTGCCGGCAAAGCGACGCGACACGGCCTCCTGGTTGGCGCTCAGCACGTTCACCACGAACGACGCCGTCGCCGCGAGCACCGGCGCCATGGTGGCCTCGTTGCCCACGCACACCAGCACCAGCGGCGGGTCAAGACTGAGCGACGAAAAGGCGCTCACGGTCATCCCGTGCGGCGTGCCGTTGGCATCGGTGGTGGTGATGACGGTAATGCCGGATGCAAAGCGTCCAAGCACGGCACGGAACAGGTCAGCGTCTATCATCAACAGAAGTTCGACAATGGTGGGGAGGAGGCCGCACGCTCCAGCACGTCAGAGCGGTCACGACAAGAACCGCAGCAAGGTGCGCGGACGCAGCATTGCCGATGGCGGGACGAAATCGCCGGTCACGCCAATGAGCAGATCGGCGAGATCACGGTCGCGTGAGAGCACACGTGCCGCGTGGTTGAGCAGCGGTGGCAAGGCGACAGCGAGCCCAATGAGCTGCTCCACGCGCCACTTGCCCCCGAACACCGACTGGCGGCCCTGCTCGTAACCGCGCAGGGCCCGGATCTGCGCGTCGCGCGAAGATGCGCGCACCGCCGCCTGCGCGTACTCCGCCAGCAGCTCGCCGCCCCGCAGCCCCGCGTAGATCCCCTCGCCGGTGAACGGGTCGTAGAAGTCGGCGGCGTCGCCGGTAAGCATGGCGCCGGGCGCCCATGGACGCGCCGCCCGCGACGCAAAAGGCCCGGTCGCGCGTACGGGCGTGACCCGCGTCGCGCCCGCAAAGCGCGGTGCCAGTGAAGGCTGCGCGGCAATCCACGCGTCGAGATACGCGGCAGCCCCATCACGCATGGCCCCCGCACGCGACGTGGGCACCACGAGCGCGACATTCACCAGCCCGCCGCTCACCTGCGCGAGCCCGACATAGCCGGTGCGCGTCACATGCATTTCGCCGAGCGAGCCGATGCCCTGCACGTTGCGATAATGCGCGACGAGCGCGACGCGGCGCGGCCAGCGCGACTGGTGCGCCAACCCCAGGCGGCGCGACACCACGCTGCGCAGTCCGTCGGCGCCGATCACCAGCGATGCCCGCATGACTTGCATGCCGTCGTGGGTACGCACCACCGCACCGTTCACCGCACCGCCCTCATCGCGCGTGAGCGATTCGACCTTGGCCTCTTCGATCACCGTGACGCCGGCGTCGCGGGCACACTGCAGCAGCACGGTATCGAGCATCTCGCGGCGTACCCCAAGCCCCTTGTCGCGAAAGCCACGAAAGCCGTGGCGAGCCACGAATTCGCCGTGAATGCGTTCGCCCGACGGCGCGTGGACCACCATGCCGGTGAGGTGGGCCGACTGCGCTTCCAGGGTGTCGAGCGCGCCCATGGCATGCAGCAGGCGCGACCCCTCCGGGCTCACATACTCGGCACATGGTTTGGCGCGCGGAAAGCGGGCGCGGTCCACGAGCCACACGTCGAGCCCCGCCATGGCACAATGCCAGGCCGCCGAACTCCCGGCGGGACCACCGCCAACGACGAGGACCTGAGGACGCATCACGACGAGTCCACTCGGGAAAGGGATGAGGAATTCGCGCGTTCCAGCGCGACGACGATTGGTTGGTCCGGCGGTCTCCCAGCGACGAATCGAGCCCGCAGGGAGAAGCACGCCAGCGCACACGGGGACGCGCGGCGCTGTCCGCACCAACCCCTACCCCCGACCGCCGTTCAGGAGCCGCGCATATGCAAGACTACCCCCATCACCGCCGCCCCCGCCACCGTACAGAGCAGGTTGACCGCATCGTTGCCCAGCCAAGACCATCCACGGGAGTGGACCGTGGCCGCGCCGCAGCGGTGGCGCGCCTGCTCCGTTTCGCGCTCGCAGGAGGGGCACCACCGCCGCGCCTGCCACCACGCACCGGCGATGGTGTCCACCACCGCGCCGGCGACGCCCGCAAGGGCAACGGGCGCGACGGCGGGCATCGGGATGAGCCCCACCCAGTGGGCCGAGAGTGCGAAGCCCAGCGCAGCCAGCCCCATGCCCACCGATCCCGGCACGCTCACGGCGCCCGAACTCCCCGCAGGGACGAAGCCGCCAGTGCGTAGCGACCACGGGCGTCTTTTCGAGAGCGTTCCGGTTTCCGTGGCCAGCGTATCGGCGCCAGCGGCCACCAGGGCGGCGGCGCCAAGTGGAGCGGCAACGGCCGCGAGTTCGGGACGGACCAAGGCCACCAGGGCCGCCGCCGCGTACACCCCGCCGTTGGCCAGCACCTGCACGGCGTCGCGGGGGCCACCCTTGGCGACCACGTCGCCCGTGGCCGCCTCCTTGGCCCGCTGGCCCACTGTGGACGCCAGCGAGGCCACGACGAACCAGAGCACCAAGAAAACGCCCCACGCCCGCCCTGCAGTCAGGCAGACTGTCCCGACGAGGCATGCCGCCGCCGCCCCGCTGCGCGACAGGCGGCCCGCCCGCCACGCCATCAGGGCCACGGTGCCCGACACCGCGACCGCCCACACGAGCTCCTGCACGGCCACCGGTGACACCGCCGCCGGACTCAGCCGGCCAGCAGGCGCGCCATCTTCGCCCGGAATTCGTCGCGGGGCCGCTCGTCGGCGGGTACCTCGCTCGCCCCGCACGCACGCAGCCGACGGCGCATGACACGAAGCTGCCCCTCGAGCCGGGCACACCGCTCGCAGTGCGCCAGATGGCTCAAGATGACCTCGCGGAATGCCGCGCCAGGAATATCGGACTCGAGCTCGCCGTCCACGAAGGCGTGGAGATGGAGCCGACTGGTGAAGCAGTCTGCAGCCAGGGGGAAAACCGATTCGGGAGGTGGTGACGGGGTGTCCGCAGGCGCTGCGGGGCGGTCTCACCCGAGCGCCTCGCGCGCCCGCTCCTGACCCAACGCTGCCGTCCCCCATTCTGTTCGCACGTCGGCGAAATGAAGTAGCCTACATATTCTCGCGCTTGTTCCCGTGACCCGAAACACGTTAGCATGGACATCTATGCTGCCACTGTCCATTGCCACCGACGGTCGGCCCCCCTGGGCCCCCCCCCACGCCGCCGATTCGGTCCTGCCCCTGCATGGCAGCCCGCTCGACGCGCGCCTGCCGTTGGCGCTGCTGGAGGCCGTCAGGGCGATCGACACCCCTGCCGCCGACCTAGACGCGGATTTCGTGCATGAGCTCCGCAACAAGCGCCTCGGGTTGAGCGACACGGTCTTGCACCAGATCCGTCGCTACCACGATGCGGTGCGGGCGCGCCAGCGCATTGGCTACGACGAAATCCTCGCGTTGGCGCGGCTCGTTGGGCGTCGTCCCGACGCCGATCTCGCGTTCCGTGAGGCCGGACGCCGGTGGGCGCGGGCGTTCGTGGACACGGTCAGCGGTCCGCGTCGCGGAGCCGCCCGGTCGCTCCCCGCGTTGCTGGCGCGCCCCATCGCGCTCGGCGCCCTGCGCACCATGACCCGTCGCTACATGAACGGCACGCTCGTGCGACAGGGGAGTGCGCTCCTGCTCGACGTCGAGGCACCGGTGTCGGCTGACGCCGCCGCCAAGGGCGCGGGGTGCGGACTGTACGAAGCGGCGTTCCGCGAAGCGCTGCAGCTGCTGGCGGATGCCGACGGCGCCGTCGACCACGTCATGTGCCGTGCGCGCGGCGACCACCGGTGCCAATGGCGCGCCGAATGGCGTCGTCGCTGACCCCTCTTTCCGTCACTCCGCCACATGCTCACGCCTGAGCTACTGCCACGGCTGCAGCAACTGCTCGCCGACGCCGATCTCGATGGTTGGCTGCTCTACGATTTCCGAGGGACCAACGCGATCGCGGCCGGCCTGCTCGGCTTTGGTGGGCTTTGCTCGCGGCGTGTCTTCGCCTTCATTCCGCGTACCGGGGTGCCCATTGGCATCCAGCACGCCATCGAGCCGGGGCCATGGGCCAAGTGGCCCAAGGCGTGGCCGCTACGCGTGTACAGCGGCTGGCGCGCGCTCGAGGCCGAAGTGACGTCGCTGGTGCAGGGGAAGCGCGTGGCCATGGAATACTCGCCGGGCGACGCCATTCCGTATCTCGACCGCATTCCCGCCGGCGTGCTCGAGTTGGTCCGCGCGAGCGGGGCGACGGTAGTGAGCAGCGGCGAGCTTGTGTCGCAGGTGTACGCCACATGGACTCCGGCGCAACGGGCGGCGCATACCCGCGCGGCGCAGCACCTTGCGGCCATTGCGCGCGACACCATCGACCACGCTGGCGCCATGGTGGCGGCGGGGACGCCGGCGGCCGAACATGAACTGCAGCAGCGCATTCTCGACGCGTTCGCCCGTGCCGGTCTCGACACCGATCATGGTCCCGACGTGGCAGCCTCGGAGAACGCGGCCAATCCGCACTATGTGCCGTCGGCCTCGCGTCCACGGCTCGTGCAGCGCGGCGACGTGCTGCTCGTGGACTTGTGGGCGAAGGAGCCCGCGGGCATTTACGCCGATCAGACGTGGATGGCCTCGTTGGGGACGCCGTCCGACAGGGTGGTGCAGGTATGGGACGCGGTGCGCGATGCCCGCGATGCGGCGCTCACTCTGTTGCGCGACCGGATTGCCGCGGGCGAGGTGGTGCGCGGCGGTGAGGCCGACGATGCCGCGCGCGCCATCATCGACGCGCGTGGTTTCGGGCCGCACTTCTGGCATCGCACGGGGCACAGCATCGACTCCCGCGAGCTGCACGGCAGCGGCCCGCAAATCGACAACCTCGAGTCACGTGACGATCGCGTGCTCATTCCGGGCGTTGGCTTCTCTATCGAGCCCGGCGTGTATCTCGTGGGCGAGTTCGGCGTGCGCAGCGAAGTGAACGCGTATGTCGGCGACGAGGCGTTGCTCGTAACCCCCGACGTGATACAGCGCGACCTGTTCGTCGTCTGAGGCTGGTGCCGAACGCGCGCGGCATGCCGTCGCCCCGCTGGCGTGTACGCGCCCTGTCGTTGGCCGGTTGCCTGTGGGCCGCGGGCTGCGGTGGTGAGGGCACGGGGGGCACCGATACCGTTGGGGCGCGCATCGCCGACGTGCCAGCCATCGTGCAGCCGTCGGGCACGCCGTCGGGCACGCCGGACGACGGCGATGCGAACTCGGCGCCGCTCGTCGACCAAGACGTGGCGTCACTCGCGCGTGCCGCCGGTGGGCCCACGGGCAGGGCGTACACGGTACGCGCGGTCCCCACCCCTGGGGTGATCATCGGGCGCATCACCGGCGGGTCGCCGCGCGATACCAGCATTACGCCCACGCACGACCTTGGGGTCTGTCGGCCGTTCAGTCAGTCGATTGTGCCGAGCAGCAACGGCGGCGTTGGGAACGGCGTGGTGTGGCTCATTGGCGTCGCGGCCGGCCCACGCGATGACGCGCCGCGTCGTGTAAAGCTCACCCTCGACGGCTGTCGCCTCGAGCCGCGCGTGCAGCGCGTGGCGGTGGGGAGCACGGTGCTGGTGAACGGTCGCGATGCGATGATGTCCCGTCTGCAGTTCACGGCGGCCGGCGAGACACGCTCACGAACTACGGTACTGCTGAGCGATGCGGGGCAGATCGTGCCCACCAGCGAAGCGACCGCGGCGCCGGCGCTGGTGCAGGTGACCGACGACCTGCACCCGTGGGTGCGCGCGTGGCTGGTAGTGGCGCCGCACCCGTATGTGGCGGTCACGGGCGCGGACGGGGAGTTCCGCTTCGACCACGTGCCGCCGGGGCGCTACACGCTCGTGGCGTGGCACGAGCGGCTGGGCATGGCGCAGACGAAGGTGCGCGTTGAGGCGGCGGTGCAGACTCGCCTTGAGGTCACTTTTTAGTTTGACCTAGTGGTCTTGGTCGGGGGTTGGGGGTGGTAGTCGGGGTACGGCCACTACAGTCGGGGCACCGCTACCACAGTCGGGGCACTGCTACCACAGTCGGGGTCGACCCACAGTCGGGGTCCAGGTCGGGTCTGGCGCTGCGCTGCGCTGGCGCGTCGGGGTCGGGGTCGGGGTCGGGGTCGGGGCAGACCCCGACAGTTTCTCCCCGACCCGGCATAGACCCCGACTGTTTATCGACCCCGACTGTGGTAGCTGTACCCCGACTGTAGTAGCTGTGCCCCGACCGTAGTGGCCGTACCCCGACTACCCCCGCCACCCCGACAACCGCAGTCCACCGCCGTTCACCGCAGTCCACCGCCGTTCACCGCAGTCCACCGCCGTTCAGCCGCCAATCGCATAGAGCCGCGCGTAAATCCCATCTTCCCGCTCCAGCAGTTCCTCGTGCGAGCCCGTTTCGACAATGCGCCCCGTGTCGAGCACCAGGACGCGATCGGCGCGGCGCACCGTGCTGAGGCGATGCGCGATGATGAGCGTCGTGCGGCCGTCGAGGAGCTCTTCGAGCGCCTCCTCGACATACCGTTCGCTCTCGGTGTCGAGGCTGGAGGTGGCTTCGTCGAGAATGACCACTGCGGGGTTCTTGAGAAACACGCGCGCAATCGCAATGCGCTGCCGCTGCCCGCCCGAGAGTTTCACGCCGCGCTCACCCACGCGCGTGTCGAGCCCCTCGGGAAGTCGCGCAATGAATTCCCAGGCGTGGGCCGCCGTGGCGGCGCGCCGAATGTCCTCGTCGGTGGCGCGCGGATTGGCGTAGGCGATGTTCTCGCCAATCGTGCCGCTGAAGAGCACCGGCTCCTGCGGCACGATGCCGATGGCGCTGCGCAGCGTGTCCAACGAGAGGTCACGCACGTCGAGACCATCGAGCGTAATGCGCCCGGCCGTGATATCCCAGAAGCGCGGCAGCAGGCTGGCAATCGTGGTTTTTCCGGCGCCGCTGCGGCCGACCAGGGCGATCACTTCACCGGGCGCCATGGTGAAGCTGATGTCGCTCACCACGTCGGGTTGCGCCGGCATATAGCGGAACGACACCATGTCGAAGCACACCTCACCACGCAGCGGGGCCGGTAGCGACAACGGGATCTCCGGGTCGCTGACGCTGGGACGCGTGTCCAGCAGCTCCCACACGCGCGTGGCGGCGCCGATGGCTTCCTGGAAGTTGCCAAAGAGGGTGGCCAGCGAGCCCACCGCCGCCGCGACGAACAGCGCGTAGAACAGGAAGGCCACGAGCGTGCCGGCGGTGAGCTTGCCCGCCAGCACCTGCGTGCCGCCTTGCCAAAGCACCGCAGCGACGGCACCAAAGGCGACGAAACCGACCACACTGAAAAACAGGGCACGCGTGCGGGCGCGGTACACCGCGACGCCGACCAGCTCACGCAGCGATGCGCCAAAGCGACGCGTCTCTTCGGCTTCACGCGTGAAGCTCTGCACCGTGCGAATGGCACCGAACGATTCGTCGGCCATGCCCATGGCATCGGCAATACGATCCTGCACCGACGCGCTCGCCTTGCGCAGGGCACGCCCGAAGAAAATGGCGGCGCCCACCACCAGCGGGACCACGGCCAGCGTCGTCAGCGTGAGGCGGAAGTTCGTCACAAACATCATGACGGCGCCGCCGATGAGAAAGAGGGATTGCCGCGAGAGCTCGGATACCCACGTGGACAGCAGCGACTGCAGCAGGCCGAGGTCGCTGCTCAAGCGGCTGGTGAGTTCACCCGTGCGCCGTTCGGTAAAGAATGCCGGCGACAAACGAATGAGATGCGCGAACGTACGGGCGCGCAGTCCGGCCACGATGCGCTCGGTACATGCACTGAGCAGGTAGACCTGGACGAAGTTCGCCACGGCCTGTACGGCGAACACCGTGACCAGCCCGATGGCAATGCGATCGAGCGCGAGCTTGTCTTTCTGCTCGAAGGCGGCATCGAGCAGGTAGCGCATGACCGCCGGAAAGACGAGCCCCGCGCTGGCCGCAATGAGCAGGAAGACGAACGCCACCGCCAGCCGCGGCGTGTACGGCTTGACCAGTGGCAGGAGGCGCGACAGCGGCGCCGTAGAAAAGCGCGGGCGCGCCGATGACGTTCCCTGGCCCGCAGCCGGAGCGGCGGCACTCGCGGCGTTGATGGCGCTACTGATAGGGGTGCTACTGGGGCTGCTACTCACCGCGCGACGGCACGATCCACGCCCATGGCCACGAAGAGCAGGGCCAGATAGAGCAACGAATACTTGTACACCCACCATGCCGGCGCCGTCCACGGCGCACCGCGCATCGCGGCAATGCGCACCGTGAGCACGCCCCACAGCAGCAGCGCGTTGAGCACGACCGCGCTCGCCAGATACAACAGGCCGAAGGCCCCGTACAATACCGGCATCACCGTAAGCACGAGCAGGATCACGGTGTACCACACCATCTGGTTCATCGTTTCCCGTTCGCCCCACACCAGCGGCGCCATGGGCACCTTGGCGCGGCCGTAGTCCACCTGCTTGAGCAGCGCGAGCGCCCAGAAGTGCGGCGGCGTCCAGTAGAACACGATGAGAAACAGGCACAGCGCCGTCACGTCGAGCGTGCCCGTGACCGCCGCCCAGCCCACGAGCGGCGGAAAGGCACCGGCCGCACCACCAATCACGATGTTCTGCGGCGACGTGCGCTTGAGAATGCGCGTGTAGATGAACACGTAAAAGTAGAACCCCGCGAGGGCGAGCCCGGCGGTGAGCACATTCACGAAGTGCGCGAGCATCCACGTGGCGAGCGTCGCGCAGAACACACCGAACGCGAGCACCTGCGTGGGCGACATGCGCCCGCTGGGAATGGGGCGCAGCCGCGTACGCGCCATGACGTCGTCGATATCGCGATCGATGTACATGTTCACCGCGTTCGCGCCGCCCGCCATGAGATAGCCGCCCACCATGACCAGCAGCACCGTCCACAGGCTCGGCGATCCGGCCGCGTACATTGGCGCCGCCGTGGTCACGAGCAACAGCGAAATGATGCGCGGCTTGGTCAGCGCGACGAGATCGCGTGAGAGCGGCGTGTCTGCCGGGGCCGGCACTTGCTTGTCGTCGTTCGTGCTGCTCGTCATGGCCCCACCGATAGGAGTAATGCCCGTGGCCATCTCAACCAGCCATGGCGCGCCATGCACCATAAAAAAGAGCCGCCAGACCGCCGATGGGCAGAATGGCCTGAACGACTTCGGCCCACTGACGCGGTGCCGGGACCGCGCGGTTGGTGGGCGCGTCGGGAAGCGTGCGGAACACCGCACGCATGATAAACAGCTGGGCGACGGCGCAGACGGCAACGGCGACCCAGAAAATCGAGGTCGCGGCGGCCGGGGAGAGCCAGGAGTCAATAGGGGAGTTCATGACCCCTGAAAACTAGACGGTGTTCGGTGGTGGTGTACCCCCGTTCCTCGTACTACCATAGCCGAATGGCCAAGCCCCCTGTGTCTGCTTCCGCTGCCTCCGCCCCCGCCGAGCTCCCGCGCTCGCTCGGGCTCTGGAGCGCCATCGCCGTGCTCGTCGGTACGACCATCGGCTCCGGGATCTTCCGGTCCCCCGCCGGTATCGCCGACAAGCTCCCGGGGCCGCTGCCGCTCATGGCGGTCTGGGCGGTCGGCGGGCTCTTCGCCCTCTGTGGCGCGCTCACGCTCGCCGAGCTCGCCGGGGCCATGCCGCGTACCGGCGGCTATTTCGTGTATATCCGCGAGGCTTGGGGGCGGCTCCCGGCGTTCCTCTACGGGTGGGCCGAGTTCACGCTCATTCGCGCGGCGGCGTTGGGGGGCATTTCGCTCACCTTTGCCCAGTACTTGCTGCGCGCGCTGGGGATCGACCCCAGTATTGCCCCGTACGACGCCTACGCGCATTACATCGCGGCTGCCGCCCTGATTCTCATGGCCACCATCAACGTGGTGGGGCTGCGCTGGGGCTCGCTGGTGCAGAACGTGACCACCGTGGCCAAGTACGGCGGGCTCGTCATCATCGTGCTGCTGGCGTTCACGCTGGGGCTTCCCAAAACGGGTGGCCATTTCACCCCCGCCGCGCCCCCGGGCAGCTTCTCGGTATCGGCGTTCGGCCTCGCCCTGGTGTCGGTGCTCTGGGCCTTCGACGGCTGGGGCGATCTCGCCAAGGTGTCCGGCGAAGTGAAAGACCCGCAGCGTACCCTGCCCAAAGCCATCGTGCTGGGCACGCTCGCCATCATCGCCATCTACCTCTTGGCCAACCTCGCGTATCTGTCGGTGCTCTCCGTCGACGAAATGCGCAAAGCCCCGCTGGTGGCCGCCGACGTCGCGCTCCGTCTCATTGGTCCCGTTGGCGTGACGCTGGTGTCGCTCACGGTGCTGCTCTCCACGTTCGGCTCGGTGAACGGCTCGCTCCTCACGGGCCCGCGCATCTTTTTCGCCATGGCCGACGACGGCCTGTTCTTCAAGCAGGTCGCCAAGGTGCACCCGACCTTCAAGACCCCGTACGTCGCGATCATCATGACGGGCACGCTGGGCGTGGGCTTCGTGCTGCTGCGCAGCTTCGAACAGCTGGCCGACATTTTCGTGACCGCAAGCCTCGTGTTCTACATCATGAGCATCGGCGCCATCTTCAAGCTGCGGCAGCGCCCCGACTGGAAGCCGCCGGTGAAGACGCCGCTCTATCCGTTCGTGCCGGCGCTCTTCTGCCTCGCCGTGCTCTTCCTGCTCGGCAATGCCCTCATGGACCCGGCCCAGCGGATCCCGACCCTCGGCGTCTTCGGGGTGATTTTGCTCGGGGTGCCGGTGTTTTACGCTACCGTGGGGCGGAAAGGCGGTTGAACTGCGACTGCGGTTCGGGTTGGAGACGCCACTGCGGTTGATGGACTGCCACTGCAGTTCTGGACCGCCACCGCGGTTGAGGACCACTGCAGTTCGGGTCGTTACGGAAGCGCCCGCCCGGCTATGCCGGGCGGGCGCCTTCATTGGTGGTTGGACCGTTGCCGCCGCGGCATCGCGCGGGCCCACCGCGTCCCCCCCACCGCACATGTCCAACCACCAAAGGCACACGCCCGTCCCGGCAACGCCGGGACGGGCGTTTCCATAGCAACCCGAACTGCAGTGGTCCTCAACCGCGGTGGCGGTCCAGAACCGCTGGGGCAGTCCATCAACCGCGGTAGCAGTTCAAACCCGAACCGCAGTCACTCAGGCACCGCCGTTGCGGACCACTGCAGTCCGAGCCCACATGGAAGCGCCCGCCCGGCTATGCCGGGCGGACGCCTTCATTGGTGGTTGGACATGTGCCGCTGCGGCATCGCGCGGGCCCACCGCGTCCCCCCCACCGCACATGTCCAACCACCAAAGGAACACGCCCGCCCCGGCAAAGCCGGGACGGGCGTTTCCATAGCAACCCGAACTGCAGTGGTCCTCAACCGCAGTGGCGGTCCAGAACCGCTGGGGCAGTCCATCAACCGCGGTAGCAGTTCAAACCCGAACCGCAGTCACGCAGGCACCGCCGTTGCGGACCACTGCCGTCCGGGTCCACACGGAAGCGCCCGCCCGGCTATGCCGGGCGGGCGCATTCGTTGGCGGTCGGACCGTTGCCGCCGCGGCATCGCGCGGGCCCACCGCGTCCCCCCCACCGCACATGTCCAACCACCAAAGGAACACGCCCGCCCCGGCAACGCCGGGACGGGCGTTTCCATAGCAACCCGAACTGCAGTGGTCCTCAACCGCGGTGGCGGTCCAGAACCGCCGGGGCAGTCCATCAACCGCGGTAGCAGTTCAAACCCGAACCGCAGTCACGCAGTAACCGCAGTGAAAGGTCAGTTGAAGATGTACCGCAACCCGAGCTGCATACGCCACACGTCGGTCGTAAGGGCGGTGCGCTCGAAGCTCTTTTCGAGCAACTGCGTCGGCGAAATGTTCGTGAAGCGGAACAGGGCGCGTCCCTGCGCGTCGGCACCACGAGCCACCAACGGACGGTTGTTCACCGCACGAAGGCTCTGCCCCCAGTTGTCGTTCAGGAAGTTGCCGAAGTTCAGAATGTCGAGACGCAGCTGCAGCGCGTGCTTCTGACCGCCGAGGCGGGTGAAGATATCCTGGGTGATGCTGACGTCCGCGTTGTACACCATCGGCAAGAACACCGCGCCACGCTCGGCGTACTTCCCGCGACGCGACGACAGGTAATTGTCCTGATTGATGAACGCTTCGAACGCGTCCTGCTGCTCCTGCACCGTGAACGTACGGGCGCCCGTGCCCGTCGACGTGAACTGCTCGAAGTTCATTTCCGAGCGATCCTTCGGCACGTAGATCAACTCGTTGTTCGCAATGCCGTCGCCGTTCAGGTCGCCGGAAATGGTGTAGCTCGTGTTGCCCGCGTTGCGGCCTTCGAAGAACACCGAGATGCCCGTTTTGCCGAAGCCGAAGTACTGCTTCTGGTACGAGCCGGTCAGGAAGAACCGATGGCCGGCCGCGTTGGTCGAAATACCCACGCCCGGGTTGTTCGCGTCGAACGTGATCGGGTTACCCGTGAAGCTACCACCGGCAATCGAACCCGCGTCGACGGTGTTGCGCGCCATGCCGTAGTTGTACGCAGCCTTGGCGAAGAAGCCGCCGGTGAACGCCTTCTCGAGCGAGAACGACGTGTTCCATGCCGAACCGACATCCTGATTCTTGAGGACGATCGCGTTCTGCACGTTGCAATTCAGACGGACCTGCAGACCCGCGGCCGGGCAGGTATCGCTGTAACGCGGGCGGTTGTCCGCACCTACGAACGCGCCCGTCGGGCCCGCCAGGTTCGCGTCGATGTAGTACACACCGTTCACGTCCGTGCTGTACAGGAACTCGGCCGTCGCATTGAGGCCCCAGAAGATGCGGCGGTCAACCGCAAGGTTGGAGCGCCAGATCTGCGGGAACCTGAAGTCCGGGTCCGTCAGCGCAAGTTCGTACTGCGCGGCCGGCGCGCCGGTCACCGTCGCCGGCTTGTACGCATCCGGGTTCGGGTTGAACGGACGGTTACGTGTGTTGTCCACCGACTCGAAGCCCGTGAGCACACCGTTGTTGCCGATCTGGTTCGAGATCCACACGTACGCCGGACGGCCCGTGAAGATGCCCGTACCACCACGAATCTGCGTCTTCTGGTCGCTGTTCACGTCCCAGTTGAAGCCGAGGCGCGGCGAGAAGAGCAGGTTGGCGTCGGGAAGCTTCTGCGTCTGGAACCGCACGTCGCGGCGGTTCTCGTCACGGAACGTGAGGCTGTTGGCCTGCGCGTTCGTGAAGCCCGTATTGCCGAACATCGGCACGTCTACGCGGAGGCCTGCCGTGAAGCGAAGGTTGTCGCGCGCACGGAATTCATCCTGCGCGTACACGCCGCCATACATTACTTCGAGCGGCTGAATCGGCTTCTCCTGCCCCGGGATGTTCGCCCACCGCACCTGGAAACGGCGCGCCGTAATCGGCGACGTGGTGCGGTTCGGGTTGGCGAGGTAGTCGTTCGCATCGGCGTAGAAATCGGCGAGCGAATTGTACACGTACGAACTCTGTGAGCCCGGGAAGAACACGTTCTCCGACTCGTAGCGCTCGAAGGACGCGCCGATCGTGAACTCATGACGATCACGCGAGATCGTCAGGTTGTTCTGCAGCTGGAAACTCTGATAGCGCAGTTCGTTGTTCGGCGTGAACGGCTCGAAGCCGAACGACGTGTAGGCGGTGCCTTCCTGCAGGATGTCGACGAAGGGGAACACCGAGCCACGCGACTTGCGGCTTTCGTCCTGTGTCGTGTAGCCGATGATGAAATTGTTCGCCATCCGGTCACCCAGCAGCGAGTTCCATTCACCCACGACGCTGCGGATGTTCTCCTGAATCTGGTAGTTCGAGTTCTGGAAGGAGAGGAACGTGTTGTTGTTCGCGCGGCCAAACCCGAGTGACGCCGACGTGGAGAGATTGATGTCGGCGTTCGAGTTCAGGGCCGTGAAGCGTAGGCTGAACTTGTTCCTGTCGTTCAGGTTGTAGTCGAGGCGCGTAAGGAAGCGCTCCGACGGCGTTTCGTTGTCGTAGTCGGCGTACGGGCCCGTCTCGTAGTTGAACTTGTCACGCAGGATGGTGGACAGGTTCGTCAGGTCCGACGCCAGCACGCGCGTCGTGTTGCCCGTGGGCGTCTGGCCGCCCGTGTTGGCAAGGCGAAGCATGCCGGGCTGCGTCTGCTGGTCTTCTTCGTAGCTCGTGAAGAAGAAGAGCTTGTCCTTGATGATCGGGCCGCCAAGGCGGGCACCGATCTGCGCAAAGTTGAACGTGCCGGGGTTGAAGGCCGTGGCGCCGGCCTGACGACCGACGAGGTCTTCATTGCGCATGAAGTAGTAAGCCGACCCGGAGAACTGGTTCGTCCCCGAGCGCGTCACCGTGTTCACACCGGCGCCCGTGAAGTTGCCCTGACGCACGTCGTACGGCGCGATGTTCACCTGGATCTGGTCGATCGCGTCGAGCGAGATCGGCGCCACATTCGTACGGTCACCTGGCTGGCCACCAAGGCCGAACGAGTTGTTGAAGTACGAGCCGTCGACCGTGATGTTGTTCAGGCGGTTGTCCTGGCCGGCAAAGGTCGAGCCGCTCGCTTGCGGCGTGAGGCGCGTGAAGTCGCCGATACGACGCGAAATGGTCGGGAGCGCCTCTATGGTCGCGCGGTTCACCGACGTGGCGGCCCCGGTGCGCGTGGTGCTCAACGCGTTGGCGTCGGCTTGGGTGGTGAGCCCCTGCAACTGCACGGCCGCCGTGGCCAGCTTGAAGCGCACGTCGGCGGTCACGCCGAGCGTGAGGCCGGGGACTTCGCGTGTTTCCTTGCGATAGCCAAGGGCGCTGGCCGTGATCTGGTACGGCCCGCCGATCCGCATTCCAATGATGGCAAAGCCACCGTCAGCGCGGGTGCCGGTGCTGTACCGCGTGCCAGAGGGCGCGTGCACGGCATCGATACGAACGTTCTCTATGGGCTTGCCGGTGGAATCGGTCACCGCCCCGCGAATCGCGGACGTGGTAACCTGCGCCTCCACCGGGCGGGCGCTGGCCGTTGCAACCAGCGCCACGGCGAGCGCCATCCAGACGCGCGAGGCGGGCCGGATCATGTGCTTCATGAAGGCTCCTGAAGTTTTCGAGGGAAGCGTCGGCCCCGACGGCGAGAAAGGATCACCGCCTGGTACATGGGGCCGCGCTGTCGTGAATTTAGTGGTTCTGGACGGCGGGGTAACGCGGATCGTCTCCCAGCATGTCGCCGTTACCAACCCGTTGCCGGGCCGACGGGCACCGCCCGGCCACGCCCGACGTTCGCTTGTAGCTCCCGTAGGGCCGGTCTAGTTTTGCAGGGCTGTGACCGTCGGTTCGAGGTCGTTGTTTCCAGTTGTAGGAGCGTTCGGACTGCGCGACTCGCGCCATTCCCTTTTTCCAACACCATGCGAATCTCCCGTTGGCTCAACGTCGCCCTGGCGGCGTGCGGCCTTACTCTCATCCCGGCCACGCACGCGTGGGCCCAAGGCACGACGACCGGCGCCATCGCCGGCTTCGTGTCCGACTCCAAGAAGGCGCCCGTCGCCAACGCCCAGATCGAGGTGATCAACAAGGCGAACGGCGCCCGCAGCGCGGGTACCACCCGCGACAACGGGCGGTACTTCATCCCCAACCTCGAAGTCGGTCAGTACACGGTGAACGTCCGCCGCATCGGCTTCCGGCCGTTCACGGCGCCCAGCGTCACGGTCAGCCTCACGCAGACCACCCCGCTCAACGTCGAGCTCGAAGACCAGGCCGCCCAGATCGCGGGGATCACCACCCGCGCTGCCGCCGCGACCGCCGACTTTGCCGCCACCCGCACCGGCGCGCAGACGGTCCTCTCCGACACGCTCACGCGCCGCCTGCCCACGCTGAACCGTGACCTCACCGACCTCGCGCGCAACTCGCCGCAGGTCAGCGTCAACGCCGAAGGCCGGATCTCCGCCGCCGGCCAGAACAACCGCTTCAACAACATTCAGATCGACGGCGTCTCGCTCGCCAATCGCTTCGGCCTTGGCGCGTCGCCGACCGTCGGTGCACAGGTCGGTGGCCGTGCGCTCCCGCTCGACGCCATCAAGGAATTCCAGATCCTCGTCTCACCGTACGACGTGCGCCAGGGCAACTTCACCGGCGCGCTCATCAATGCCGTGACGCAGTCGGGTACCAACGAGTTCAAGGGCTCGGCCTTCGTGTACTATCGCGACCAGCAAATGGGACGCGACACCTCGGTCATCCGCAACGCGCCCTTCCTGCGTCGCCAGCTGGGCGTGACCGTCGGCGGCCCGATCATCAAGAACAAGCTCCGGTTCTTCGCCAGCGTCGAAACGTCGCAGCAGAATTCGCCCGCCAGTGGACCGTTCTTCGATCCGTCGGCGCCGACGGGGCTCATCAACTCGCCGGCCGCCACGGCGCGCATTACGCAGGCGCAGGTCGACTCGTTCACGAACAAGCTGACCGGCTTCGGCATCAACGCCGGCTCGCTCGGCATCCAGCAGAACGAGAATCCGCTGCTCAACACGTTCGCGCGTCTCGACTATCAGATCAGCGACAAGCACCGTCTCGTATTGCGCAATATCTACAATGATCAGGAGCAGTACGACTTCTCCCGGTCGCTCGGCAACATGAACTTCACGTCGAACGGGTTCCCCCGTACTGAAAGGTCCAACCAGGTGGTGGCGCAGCTGTTCTCGAACTTCACCAAGGGCTTCTCGAACGAATTCACGCTTGGCCTCACCAACACGCGCTTCAAGCGCAACCCGCCGGTGCTTGCGCCGCAGGTGCTGGTGTCGAACATCGGTGGCACGGGGTCGGGGGTCGGCTTCCGCGCCGGCACCGAAAACAGCTCGCAGGGCAACGAGCTCCGCGAAGACCTGATCGAACTGTCCAACAACTTCACCATGCCGTTCGGCAACCACCTCGTGGCCGTCGGCACACGCAACGAGATTTACCGGGTATACAACGCCTTCCTGGCTAACTCGTTTGGCAACTACACGTGGAACTCGCTCGCCGACTTCGTGAACGGCACGCCTGCTGCGTCGTTCGCGGGGTCGGGCAGCCTTGGTGGCGACGTCGCCGCCCAGTTCCAGGCCGCGCAGCTTGGCGCCTACATTCAGGACCAGTGGACCGTCACGCCGCGCGCGACGATCACCTACGGTCTGCGTGTGGACCTGCCGGTATTCTTCGACAACCCGTCATTCGCCCCGCGCGTCGAGCAGGCGTTCGGCTTCGATACCCGCGAAATTCCCTCGGGCAATCTCCAGTTTTCGCCGCGCGTCGGCTTCAACTGGGACGTCACCGGTGACCAGGTCAACCAGCTGCGTGGTGGTGCCGGTCTCTTCCAGGGTATCCCGGCGTATGTGTGGATGTCCAACCAGTTCCAGAACAGCGGTGTCGGCCTCGCGCAGTTCACCTGCGGCGGTACGGTGCTCGCTGCCAACGGTCCGTCGCCGGCCTTCAATCCCGCGCCCCAGTCGCCGCGTGCATGCGGTACCCGCGCGAACGGCCAGCCCGGTATCAGCCTCGACAACGCGACGGCCTTCGGTGCCGTCAACGTGGCCGACGCCGAGCTCCAGTTCCCGCAGCTGCTCCGCGCGACGCTGGGGTACGACCGCAAGCTCCCCGGCAACGTGGTGGCGACGTTCGACGGTCTCTACTCGCGCAGCATCAACAACTTCTTCTACACCAACCTGAATGTGCCGCAGACGGCGCTGGCCACGAGCATTCATGGCCGCACGGTCTTCTCGCCGATCGGGTTGACTGCGACCACCGCGCTGGTCCGTCCCGCGCCGGCGTTCGACGACGTGCTCCGTCTGCAGAACCAGAGCCGGGATTACTCGTACAGCCTCACCGGCGGTCTTCGGAAGCGGTTCGAGGGGGGCTTGGAAGGTGGCGTCGCCTACACCTACAGCCGCGCCTTTGCGGTGTCCGACCTCACGTCGTCCGTTGCATTGTCCAACTGGCGCTTCGCCCGCGCATACTCGGGGCTGCAGTCGGAACAGCGCGTGCTCACGTCGATCTTCGACCAGCCGCACCGCCTGCTCATCAACGGCACCTACACGGCGCCGTGGAAGGACAACCAGACCAGCTTCACGTTCTACTACAGCATGCAGTCGGGCACCCCGTTCGGCTATGTGTACGGGGGTACCGCGGCTGGCCGTGGCGACATGAACGGCGACGGCTTCGTCGGCAACGACATGATCTACATCCCAACGGGTCCGACCGATCCGAAGATGACCTTCCAGCAGACGACGTTCGCCGGTCAGACGCTCACGCCCGACGCACAGGCCGCGACGTTCGACGCGTTCGTCTCGGACAACGAGTGCCTCAACAGGCAGCGCGGCCGCATCATGGACCCCATGTCCTGCCGCAACCCGGCGTTCACGCGCTTCGACGTGACCATCGAGCAGCAGCTGCCGCACATCGCCAACGAGCGCGTCTCGCTCCGCGTCGACATCTTCAATTTTGCCAACCTGCTCAACCGCAGCTGGGGCAAGGTGCGTGTGGCCACGAACAACTCCACCACGACGCTGCTCAACGTCGGCGCCATGTCGAGCACGGACGTCGCCACGCAGGTCCCGTCGATGACGTTCACGAACAACTTCAACCCGCGCTTCACGAACACGAGCTTCACGCAGTTCTATCAGATTCAGACGAGCTTGCGGTTCGCGTTCTAAAGGCGGGTGAACAACGGGGGCTGGTCCGTCGGTCTAATGGCCGACGGCACCAGCCCCCGTTGTTCACCCGCCGTCCAATCTCAAAAGATCTTGAGATTGATGTACTTCCGCGGGTTCGCCTTGATGTCGATCAGCAGCGAATCCATCCGCGCCAGCAGCGTGTCCACCCGCGCATACACCGCGGGGTCATTCATCAGCTTCCCCGCCGTGCCCGGCCCGCTGTTCACCTTCGTGATCAGCCCCTGTACTTGGCTGTTCGTCGCCGACAGCTCCTTCGACAGCTGCTCGAAGCTCGCACTGGTTGCCCGCAGGTTCACGATCGTCGAGTCGACCTTGGCGCTGTCCACCGACGACAGCGTCTTGCGCAGCTGCGCCTGCGTCAGCGTGAGCTGACGCGACTGTTCGGCCGTTACGCGGCTCAGCTGCGCCACCAGCTTGGTCAGATCGGCGATCATCTGGCGCGAATCCTTCACGCCACCGCCTTCCACGAACTGTGTGCGGGCTTCGTCGCTCAGGGCGCGCACATTGAGCGCGATCGAGTCGCCCTTCGACAAGAGCGCCGCCACTCCCGGCGCCCCAGTGCCGGCGGCGATCGTATCTCCTGCCGCCATCTTCCCTTCCACGCCCTTCACCGGCGTCAGGGCAATGAGCATATCTCCGAAAATGCCGTTGGGCTCGACCGTCGCCGTGGTGCCGGTGGGTATCCTGAACTCGTCCTGCACCTGGTACGTCACGATGATCGTGCCGTCGGGAATGAGCTCCACCTGCTGCACGAAGCCCACTTGCACGCCGGCCAGCAGCACCGGCTGCCCCTGCTTGAGCCCTGCGCCCCACGGGAAGCGCGAATACATGGGATAGCCCTTCGACAGCCCACCGCGGGCAATCCAGATGGTGCCGCCGAGGGCAATCACGATGCCCACGAACAGCAGCAACCCCACCAGCAGTTCGTCGCGTCTCTTTGTCGTCATGGTCGAAAAATGGGTTCAGGCGGTAGCCGGCCGGCCACTAGGCCTGGATGAACGGGGCAAGGACGGCTGCGACGATGGCGTCGAGCACAAGAATGGACACGGAGGCGATGACGACGGCCAGCGCCGTCGAGCGACCCACGCCCTCGGCGCCTGCTTCCGTGACGTACCCTTCGTACGAGCACACGAAGGAGATGGCCGCGCCGAAGCAGAACGCCTTGATGAGCGAGTACACCACCTGAAAGGAGGTGAACGCGAGGCGCAGGCCGCTCAGGTAGTCCGCCGTGCGGATATCGGTGGCCAGGATCAGGGTGGCCCACGCACTGAAAATGGCCGCGGCGTTGGCCAGCACCGTGAGCACCGGCAGCATGACGAGGGCCGCCATGACGCGCGGCAGCGCCAGATACGCCACCGGATCGAAGCTCAGCGTTTCGAGGGCGTCAATCTGCTCGGTCACACGCATCGTACCGATTTCGGCCGTCATGCGCGCGCCTACGCGCCCCGTGAGGACCAACGCCGTCAGCAGCGGCCCGAGCTCGAGCACGATCGATTGACGGACGATGAGCCCCACCACCGACAACTGGACGCCGGGGAAGAGCTGGTAGCGTGTCTGGAAGGCGGTCACCCCACCCAGAAAGCCCGCCACGATGACCGCCAGCGGCACCGAGTCGACGCCAATGTTGCGCATCTGCCGGATGAACTCCGGCACCCACGTGCCGGGATCGCGCAGGCCACGCACGATGTCGCGCCCGAAATAGGCGCGCCTCCCGAACGCCTGCAGCAAGCCGCCAATGCGTCCTTGGGCAAACCGCAACGCAAAATCGATGGGCATCAGCTCGAGCTGGAGAGGGAGAAGGGCAGGGGCGTCAGGTGCGCACCCTCGCCATCAAGATAATGGCGAACGTCCCGACCAGCATATTCGGGATCCACGCCGCCGTTTCCGGGGGGATCAATCCCTTGCTCCCAATGGCCTTGGTAAGCTGGATGAGCACGAGGAAAAACACCGTCGTGGCCAAGCTCACCGCAATACCGTAGGCCGCCCCGCCACGCTGCGAGCTCGTCGCGAGCGGCGCCCCGAACAGCGCAATGATGAGGCAGGTGACTGGAATGGCGATCTTGAGCATCCGCTCGACCTTGAGGTTGTTCACGTCGGCGCCCGATCGCTCCAGCGCCGTGATGTACGTGGACAGTTCGGCAAAGCGCATCTCCTCCGGTTCGCGCGCGCTCGCCCGCAGCTCCCGCGGCGTTTCCTTGAGACGGCGGTCTATCAGCGAATCGAAGCTGAACGCCAGGTCGGCCGTTTCATCGGGAATGACGTGCACCACGCCCGACTGCAGACTCCACCCGCGCCTGTCGTTCCAGTCACCACGTTTCGCCGAAATGAGCAGGCCGGGGCGCTTGGCGCTCCCACGCTCTTCGATCTCGATGTCGCTGACGAACTGGTCGCGGACATTGAGGGTGTACACCCGGTACACCCGTCCCTGATCACTCGGGAAGACGAAGTTGTACCGGTCGTCCTCCGCGCTCGGCGCCTTGCCCGCGAGCAGCTTGATGCGCGCCGCATTGGCTGGCGGTGCCACTTCACTGAACACCAGGTCGAGCCCCATCGCCAGCGAGGCCATGACGAGAATGGGCGCAATGAACCGGTAGAAACTGATCCCCGACGCCTTCGCGGCCGTAATCTCGGAATAGCGCGTGAAGGTGCCGATGGAGAAGACGGTGGCGAACAACACCGCCGCCGGCAGAATCATGAACAGCGTATCGGGAATCCAATACAGGTAGCTGAGCGCCAGCGCCTGCGCGCCCAGCTTCTTCTCCTGGTACTTGCGGAGGTTGTCGACGAGGTCGATCACGAACACGAGCACGGGGAAGCCCATGATCGTGACCATGAAAATGCGGGTGAATTCGCCGGCGATATAGCGATCGAGCGGCGTAATGACGCGGCGGCTCAGGCGGCCGCTCATGCCGTGGCCGCCTTGGCCAGCTGCGTGCGCGCCTTCCGGTCGGCGAGCCAGTCCCGCAAACCGCCGCCGCGCGAGGTATCGGTGGTACTCTCCACCCGCCAGAGCAGGGCCATGCCGGCGATCGAGAAGACGACGTTGGCGATCCACATGGCGACATACGCAGGGAGCTTCCCCTTGTCGGCCAGGGCTTCGCCGCCCATGAGGCAGATGTAGTACGACCCGAACACCGCGATGCTCACCCCGATCGTGACTCCCACGCCGCCGCGCGGAAACCGCAGGGCGATGGGCGGGCCGAAGAGCACGAACACCAGACAGGCGAACGACAGCGCGAACTTCTTGTGAATCTCCACCGCGAGACCGTCCAGCACTTCACGCTCAGCCAGCAGCTGCTGTTGCGCCGCGTTCATCGCCGAGGCGAAAACCGTCATCGTGTCCGGCGTCGCGACCGGCGGCACAGGTGGGGCGGGGGGCGGTACCACTCCTGCCGACGGTGCCACCGCAGGCTGCGCCGCCGGCGCCACCGCCACGCCCCCGCTGTCCGGCACGGCGATCTGCGGGCCGCCCGCTTGCGCCGTGGCCTTCTTGGGGAGCAGCAGGCGTTCGAGGCCCCCCAGCAATGTTTCGCAATAGAACGTGGCCAGCACTTCTTTTTTGGGCCGGTCGCGACTCACCTTCACCATGGCGCCCTTGCCCTTGATGCGTGCGGCGTAGTTCATGAAATCGTTGCGCAGCCGCGTGAAATCCTTGGCTTTCTGCATGTACGCGTCATGCATCTGGCACACCGTCTGTTCACGGTCGCCGCGATAGCCGTCTTCCCGAGTCGCCTCGAACTGCTTGACGATGCCGCGTAATTGGACGGTCTGCGTGTTGAAGAATCCGCGCTGCAGTTTGCGCGGATCACCGCGCACGAACTCCTGCGCGTAGCCGTCGTACAACTGCAGTTGCAGATTCTCCCCCGCGCCGTCCAGCAGAAAGAGTCCGCTGTCGGCGTAAATCGTTTGCCGCTCCGGCCCCTTCCGCAAATCGTAGATTGTGACATCGTACATGCGGTTGGTCGATGCGTTCACGCGCGCAACGCGCAAAAAGAACTGATCGGTGATGGGGTTGATCACCTGTTCCTTGAGCGCCAGTGTGGGTCGGGTCTTGGCGATATCGTTGTTGAGGATGCGCAGTTCATGATTCGTGCGTGGCAACAGCTGGTCGTTGAACCAGACCATGAACAGCGACAGCCCCAGCGCGCAGAGCAGCACTGGCGCCATGAGGGAGCGCACCCGCACGCCGCTCGCCTTGAAGGCGGTGATTTCGTGCTCGGCGGCCATGCGCCCGAACGCGTAGAGCGTCGCCACCAGCACGGCCATGGGGAGCGTCATGGCAATGGTAAAGGGCAACGACAGCACGAAGAACTTGCCAATGGCGGACCACGGCAAGCCCTTGCCCGCCAGATTGGCGAGCTGTCGCGCGACGTACTGCAGCATGAGCAGCGACGTCAGGGCCGACAGGGCGAACACGAGGGGACCCACGTGCTCGCGGATGACATAGCGGGTAAGGAGCTTCACGACGTAAATTCCCCGTTCACCACCCGCTTTATCAAGGGCGCGACGCCGCGGATGTTGGCGTGACGGGCCCGTGGTACGTGACCGGAGGCCGGTCTCACGGGCAGCAGCCCGGCGGGAATCCCGTTGTACCCCACAGCCGGAGTTCGGTGCGCAGGTTGTTCACGGTGGTTGGTCTGACCGCAGCGGCCCTCGGGAGTCTCATCGGCTCCCCCCTCGCTGCCCAGGACACCCTCCCCCGCACCCCCCTCCCCCCAGCGGCGCGGCTGCTGCGCGATTCCCTCGTGCTGCGCGTGGGCACACGCCCCGGCGCGCTCGACCGGTCCATGGCCATTCGCCCCGACCCCACCGGTGTGGGAGAGCGCGCGGTCATCGCGGCGACTCGGCTACGCCAGCAGCGTCTGGCTGCCCGGTGGGAGCGGACCGTCCTCGCGGCCAACCTCGCGGCCATTGCCCCAACGGCGTCCCCGGCGGAGTCCACGGCGGTGGCCTCTCCGACGGCGCCGGTCAACGACGGCCCCACCCCGGGCGCGCTCGTTCCGCTGCTCCCCGCCCGCGGTGATGCGGCCGCCGGAGCCGCCCGAACCAACGATTTCCTGGGCGATTTCGGCAACCTGGGCATCTCGCTGCAATCCCGCCTCGAATCCAAGGTGCAGCGCAGCCGCAATGAACGCTGCACCACCGCGCAGCTCACCATCGTCGGCAACAACTGCTCGGGCATTTTTCAGCCGACCTTCGATTTCCAGTTCAACGTGCGCTCCGGGGGCGTGGTGGCCGACCGCGTCTTCGTGAACGTCGACTACGACTCGCAGCGCGAATTCGACGCCTCCAACAACATCTCGGTCCGCTATCAGGGCAAAACCGACGAAGTGCTGCAGACGCTCGAAGTGGGCAACGTCACCTTTCAGCCTCCCGCCTCCCGCTTCCTCACTTCCGGCATTCCGTCGGGCAACTACGGCGTGCAGGCCACGGGGCAGCTTGGCCCCATGCGCTTTACCTCCATTGTGGCGCAGCAGCGAGGCAACGTCTCCAAGGACAATGTGTTCACCGTGGGGGAGCGCACGCAGCAGCAGGTCGATCGGATCATCGAAGACATCCAGATCGAAACGCGGCGCTTCTTCTTCACCATCGATCCGCGCCAGCTGCCGGGCTATCCGAATGTCGATCTGCTCAATCGGCAGCAGATGCAGCAGCTGGCGGCCGCACTCCCCGATTCCATTCGCCCGGTGCGCCTGTATGTGTACCGGCAACTGGTAGGCGCCGCCAATCAGAACCCGCGGGGGCCGCAGTTCTCCGTGCGCGGCGCCCGGAACAGCTCCCGGCAGATCTACGAAGTCTTGCGGGAGAATGTCGACTACTACGTCGATCCCTCCATGCTCTGGATCGCCCTCGTTCGCCCGCTCAACCTCAATACCGAACGGCTGGCCGTCGCCTACGAGGTGAACGTCAACGGGCAGGCCGGACGCAATCCCACCACCGGCGGCACCCCCGACATCGAGTTCACCACCCAGCCGCAGTTTGCCAATCTGCTCTGGGAACCCGAACTGCAGCCCGACAACCCCGCCTACTTCTTTCGCGAAATCAAATCGGTCTACCGACTCGGCGGCGAAGATGTGCTGCGGCAGTCCATCGCCATGAAACTGGTCACGGGCACGTCGGGCGACCAGGAGAAGCCGATCGATGCTTCGCGCGGCGAAACCTATCTGCAGCTCTTCGGCCTCGCGCAACCCACCAACTCGGCCACGCTCGATGTCGAAAACCGCGTCTGGCCGCGCCCCAACGATCCCAACTTCCGCGCCAACTTCTCCGGCGGCGGACAGCAGAAGCTCATCCCCGATTATTTCGTCTTCTTTCCGTCGGTACAGCCCTTCGCGCGCACCGGCCTCGCGCAACCCGCGGCCAATCCCGCCAACGACACGCTCTACCGCTATCCCAACGAATACCTGTATTCGGCGCAGCGCCCGCAGGCCATTTATCGCATGGCCGTGAGCTTCCAGTCCGAAGGCGGCGGCAACAGCCAATCCATTCGGCTTTCCACCATTCAGGTGCGTCCCAACTCCGAACGCGTGGTGGTCGAAGGGCTCGCGCTGGTCAAAGAGCAGGACTACACGATCGACTACGATCTGGGGCTCATCACCTTCAATCGCCCCGACACGCTCTTTTCGCGTCCACGACAGGTGTCGGTGCGCTACGAAGAGAACCCGCTCTTTGCGGCGGCGCCCACCACCATTCTCGGGTTTGCGTCGCAGTTCCCCCTCGAGAACGGGCAGATCGCCTTCACGGCCATCTCGCAGCAGCAACGCTCGTCCCTCAACCGGCCGCCGCTCGGTTTCGAACCGGTCGGCTCCCTGGTGGCGGGCGTGACCGCCAGCATGCAGTGGGACGCCACGGCCATCAGTGCGCTGCTGCGCAAGATCCCCGGCACGCCCGCCACGTCGCGCTCACGCATTGCGGTGCAGGGCGAATTGGCGATGAGCAGACCGCAACCCAACGCGGCGGGGCAGGCGTACATCGAAAGCTTCGAAGGCGAGGCCGAACGACAGCTCCCGATGTCGGAAGGGGCCTGGTACTACAGCTCGCGCCCTGCCCTCGGCACCACCTTGGCCAGCGTCGCCAGCAGTGTCTTCTCGCTCAATCGCGCCGCCACCCTCGCCTTCCAGAACAACGGCGTCGATGTCGCCGGCAACTTCGTGCAGTTCAACATCCAGCAGATCGATCCGGCCGTCCGCATCGTGGGCGGCGGCGTGCTCCCGGCGGAGCAGCTGCTGTGGATGACGCTGTATCCGCTCAGGACCGGCGGGGTGTTCGACTTCACCCCCGGCTCCTCCACACGTCGCTTCGCGTGGACCGTCGGCGACAACAGCCAGGTGGGCGCCACACCGACCGGCCGACGGTGGCGCTCCATGCGCACCGTCTTGAGCCCCAGCGGCTCCGACTTGTCGCGCATCGAAAACATCGAATTCTTCACGCTGGTGCGCAGTGAAGAGGGCAAGGTCCGCCGCAACCCGACGCTCATTTTCGATTTCGGCGACCTCAGCGAAAACAGTGTGGCCTTCGCGCCGGAAACGCTCACCGTCACGGCGCCCCTGCGTCCCGGCCTGCCGGTCGACAGCACCTACCGCGGCAAGCGGCTCGTGGGCTACAACCGGCTCGACTCCGAGCGGGATCCGCTTTCGCGCGCGTTCAACGCCGTCGAAAACGATCGCGGTCTGGCGGGTGATGTGGCCGACACCCTCGTGGTGGTCGATCGCACCGGCACGACCCCCGTCGTCACCACGCTCAATCGCGTGTCCATTTGCACGCAGTCGCTGCAGGTGGTGCAGGTGTTGGGAGACAGTCGCGCCAACTGTACGGCGCGCAACAACCGGCTCGACGAAGAAGACATCGACCTCGATGGTCAGCTCAATCTCGATGCCAACGCCGGCGAGCAGGAGCGGCTCAAGCGATTCGTGGTCGACTTGGGCGACAAGCGGAACTGGACGCGGGTGGGGCGCTGCTATCAGCAGCGTGACTCGACGTCGGCGGGAATCACCACCGATTCACTCTGCTGGGTGCAGGTCAAGCTCAACTGGCGCGCGCCCGCCGAAGAAATCAACGACCCCAACGACCGTCGCATGCGTGCGATGCGCCTGACGATGGTGTCGAGCGGCGCAGCGGCCGACGACGAATTCAGTCGGATTGCGCTGGCGCGCCTGCGGTTGGTGGGCGCGCCATGGCTCAAGCGCGGCCCCGAGCCGCTGTCGGGCGTGGCGGGTGATTCCTCGGGCACTCTGGGCGGCTATGTGGTCGCCAGTGTCGTGGGCACACTCGACTCCACCGCAGCCGTACCGTACACCGCGCCGCCCGGGGTGGCCGAAGCGCCAGAGAACCGGCAGTCGGGGTACGAAAACCAGCGCATTCAGGTCAACGAGCGGGCGCTGCGCCTGCAGACCGGTGTCCCCGGGCGGCAGTTCCGCACCTTCGACCGCGCCGAGGCCTTTTTCCGCTTCCCCGAAGGCACCAAGACCTTCATGGGCTACCGCACGCTGCGTGTGTGGATGCGCGGCCGAGGCAATGGCTGGGGTGAAGGGGGTGAGCTCAACGGCTTCGTGAAAATCGGCCGCGATGAGCACAACTTCTACATGTATCGCACGCCGGTGAACGCCGGGCCGGGGCAGAGCAGTTGGCTCCCCGAAGTGCGCGTCGACCTCACGCGCTTCCAGGCGCTGCGCGCACGCCTCGAGAATGCCTTCCTCACCGGCAGCGCCGATTCCGTGCAGTGTGCGGGGGCCGACCTCGAACTCATCAAGCGCTCCGGCACGCCACGTGGGTTGTCGGTGCGTCGCTATGCCGTCTGTGAGGATGGGTATATCGTGTACACCGCCGATCCCGCCGTCACGCCGCCCAATCTTGCCGGTGTGCAGGAGCTCGCGGTCGGCATGGTGCGGGTCGATAGCGTCGCGCGCGGCGGTACCGGCATCATGAACGGCGACACGCTCGAACTGTGGGTGAACGACGTGCGCCTCACCGATGTCGTGGACGACATTGGCTTTGCCGGTGAAGTCGGGGTGACCATGAACGCAGGCGAGCTCGCCGATTTCCGTATCAACCTCAGTCGGCGTGATCCCAATTTCCGTCAACTCAATGAAACGCCGTCGTTCCTTACGTCGAGCGGTGTCTCCGTGGGCACCACACTCCACCTCGAGCGCATGCTCCCTTCGCGATGGGGGATCGCCCTGCCGCTCACGGTCGATTACGCGTCGAGTGGCGTGGAGCAGCTCTTCATCAACCGCTCCGATGTGCGCGCCGACGGTATCGATGGCCTGCGCAATCCCCGTGATCGCCGGGTGAACTATGCGTTGGCAGTACGTCGCATCGCCCCCCTCGAACGCGGCTGGTATGCGCCGCTGGTGAATGGGCTGGCGCTCAACGGCACATGGTCGACCGCCGGATCGCAGAGCGCCTTCCAACAGCTCAGTACCAGTGCGTATGCGTTGAGTGGCGGGCTCACGCTCGCCAGCGATATCCGCGAAGGGCGGTTGCCGCGCGTCGTCGATGCACTCTTCAGATTGCTCCCCGAACGGTTGCGACGCACCGATGCCGTGCGCTCGTTCCGAGAGCAACGCATTCGCTGGGCCCCCACGGCGTTCCGCCTCGGCAGTTCGCTGGCGCGCAACGCCAACGCCACCACGTCGTTCACCAAGGCCGCCGCCTCGCTCACCGACACGGGGCAGGTCACGTCGGGGCTCACGCATTTCTGGCAGAACAACGCAGCGCTCGAATTCCGTCCAACGCCGACGCTCTCCGGGAGCGTGCAGGCGCGGCAGCTGATCGACCTGCGCGACTATCGCACGGGGGACACGCGACCCGACAGTACCGACCGCGGGCAGGCGGCATTCGCCGAGCGTCTCTCGCTCCTGGGGAGGAACCTCGGGCTCGAACGCGAACGCACACTCACGTCGGCCATCAACTTCGCGCCGGTCATGGCCGCGTGGCTGCGGCCGCGTGTCGACTTCACCAGCAACTTCACGTTCAGTAAAGACCCGAACGCGCGCGCCCTGCTGCGCGCGCAGGACACCACCGGCGCGTTCCGCCTGCCCACGCGCCTTGGCGCGGCGCAATCGTTGAACCTCGGGACCACGCTCGACCTTGGCCGTTTCACGACCGCACGTACCCGTGAGCGCTCGCGGCTGCGGCGCCTCGGGACGCTCTTCGCCCCCGTCGACCTGCAGTGGCAACAGAGCCTCACATCGAACTACGACAATACCGCGTTCATCCCCGGCTTCGGCTATCAGTTCGGCTTGGGGGGCGTGGACATGTTCCGCGGGACCAATGGGCGCCTCGCGACCACGGCGGGTCGACTCCGACGCGCCACCCTCTCGGGCGCACTCAATTTGCCCTTCTCGCTCACGCTGCAATCACGCCTCGAGAACGGCACGACCGACACGTGGACCCGGCGCACCCTCGACGGCTTCCAGGCGGTCATCACCAGTACCCAGATCACACGCCCCGACTTGACGGTACGCTGGAGCTGGCGTCCGCTCCGTCTCAAGAAGGTCATCGCGTTGCTCAACCTGAACGGCCGGTACGTGATCACCGAACAGGAGACCACCATCCCCAACGAAACCGGTGGTCTGGCCGACCGCAGTCGCCTTATTGCCCGCAGTCAGCCGCTCTCGGGAACCATCACCTGGGCCTTCCTCGGCAATCTCGGTACCAACGCCTCGCTGGACCGCCAACGCCGAGAAGAATTGCGCCCCGGCGCGGTCACGCTGACGGACACACGCCGACTCTCCTTCGACGTCTCCCGCACCTTCCGCCTGCCGAAGAAGTGGAACACGCGCAACGGGACCATGCGCTCCTCCATCTCGTACCAAAGCGAAGAAACGTCGAGCATCGTGAACGGCACATCGGTGAGCGCGCCCGCCGGCGAGACGCTGGCCTCGCAAACGAGCGTCCTCACCAACAACGGCCGCCGCGCGTTCAACCTGAATGCCAGTACCGACCTCACGGAACTCGTGAGCTTTCAGCTCACCGGCAGCCGCGTGCTCAACTTCGATCGCAACTTCAACCGCCAGACCTCCAACATCATCTTCTCGGCGGTGCTCCAGCTGCGCTTTTTTGCCGGCGATATGCGTTGAGGATTGGCGGGCGTGATGTGATCTGATCGCCCGGAGACAACCGAGGCCAGCAAGGCATCCAAGACTTTCTCGGTTGCCTCGGTTGCCTCGGATGCCTCGGATGCCTTGGTGCCATCTGTTCGGCGATCTCGCGTTGCCATGACCCCACCGCCGTAATCGCGGTACCGCACCTGACGCCGGGGCGCACTATGCTGCGTCCATGGCCACCAAACAGGAACGTCTCGCCCTTTCCTTTCTCACCGGGCTCGCGCTCACCGCGGTCGCGGTGCGCGCGGTGGGCGTACAGCGATTCGAAGCCGAGGTGGCCCACGCCACCGGAACGGCCCCCGCCGCCGGGGTGGCCGATCGCGCCCTCGCCGCCCAAATCGCCGCCGTCGATTCCGCACGCAGAAACCCCAGGAACCGGAACACGACAGCGGCCCCCCGATCGTCGCGCCGGACAAGCCGAACGCCGTCACGTGCCGGTGACGGAGTGGCGCCGACGCGTCCCCTCCGCGTGGACGTAAACGCGGCGACCGCGCAAGAGCTCGAGCAGCTCCCCCGCGTCGGTCCCGCCCTCGCCAAGCGCATCGTGGAGTGGCGTGACCGTCACGGCCCGTTCCACAGCGCCGACGACCTCCGTCACGTGCGCGGCATCGGTCCCTCCACCGCTCGGTTGCTGGACTCGCTGGTGACGTTTTCCGGGCGGCACCGTCCATTAGCCAGTACGAGGCTTCTCTCGCCCGAAAACCACCCCAAGACCGTGTTTTGACGGAAGTCAGGGTTTATGGCCGTTCCCGCTACTCCGCTGTCCGGTCGCGCTGCCGAGCGCATCGGCGACCTTCTTGTCAGAGAAGGGCTACTGACCAAAGACGCACTCTCGAAGGCGCTCCAGGAGCAGGCGAACAATCCCGGGCAGCGTCTCGGGCTGACCGTGATCAAAATGGGTCTGGTCGCCGAGACCGAAATCGTGCGGATGCTCGCACGGCAGTTCCGCTTGCCCGCCATCGATCTGGCGCGCTTCGAGATCGACACCCGGCTCCTCAAGCTCATTCCGGCCGAGCTCGCCACCAAGCACACCGTCTTGCCGCTCAAGCGCGACGGGCGGCAGCTCACCGTGGCCATCGTCGACCCCACGGCAATGACGGTCGTGGAAGATCTCAAGTTCATCACCCGCTACGACATCGTCCCGGTGCTCGCGGGTGAGTTGTCGATGCGGACGGCCATCGACAAGCATTACGAGGCCAACGAAATCCACATGCAGTCGCTGCTGCAGGACATCGCAGCCCAGGACGAAGACGATGTGGAGATTCTCGAAAGCCAGGATGAGAATCCCGACAATGTGATGGCCGCGCAGATGGACGAGGCGCCGGTCGTCAAACTCATCAACGCCATCCTCGTCGATGCCGTGAACAAGGGGGCCTCGGACATTCACTTCGAATGCTTCGAGCACGAACTGCGTGTGCGCTACCGTATCGACGGTGCGCTCGCCGAAGTGATGAAGCCGCCCCTCAAAATGCGGGCGGCGCTCATTTCGCGTTTCAAGATCATGTCGTCGCTCAACATCGCCGAACGTCGCGTGCCGCAAGACGGTCGCATCAAGCTGAAAGTCGGCAAGAAGGTCATCGACTTCCGCGTGAGCACCCTCCCCACGCTCTTCGGCGAGAAGGTCGTACTCCGAATCCTCGACAAGGGCAACCTGACGCTCGACCTCGAGAAGTTCGGCATCGAACAGCGCGCCGAACGCGAACTCATGGAAGCGATCTCCAATCCGTACGGCATGGTGCTCGTCACGGGCCCCACGGGGTCGGGAAAGACCACCACGCTCTACTCGGCGCTGTCCAAGATCAACACCGGCGACACGAACATCATGACCGCCGAAGATCCCGTGGAGTACAACCTGTACGGGATCAATCAGGTGTTGGTGCGTACCGAAATCGGGATGACCTTCGCCGCCGCGCTGAAGGCCTTCCTCCGGCAAGATCCCAACGTCATCATGCTCGGCGAGATTCGAGACCTGGAGACCGGCGGCATTGCCATCAAGGCCGCGCTCACGGGGCACATGGTGCTCAGTACCCTGCACACCAACTCCGCTCCGGAAACCATCGTCCGACTCCTGGACATGGGGCTCGAACCGTTCAACGTCGCGTCGGCGCTCAATCTCATTCTGGCGCAGCGTCTCGTGCGCCGCATTTGCAGCAAGTGCAAGGTGAAGTACGTGCCCGACATCGCCGAACTCGCCGGCGCCAAGGTCAAGCCCGACACGACGCTGCGCTCGCTCCGATTCACGATGGAGGCGCTCGACAACGCGCGCGCGCGCGCCACGCCGGAAGCCATGCCGTTCCTGTCCGGGCTCACCTTGGATACCACCATCGCGGAGCTCCCCTACTTCAAGGGCCATGGCTGCGATGCGTGTGGCGGAACGGGGCTCAAAGGCCGTCAGGGGCTCTACGAGGTCATGTTCATGACCCCGTCACTCAAGAAGCTCGTCATGCAGAACTCCGACGTGCAGCTCATTCGCGACGCGGCCATTGACGAGGGAATGCTCAGCTTGCGCATGGACGGCTGGCTCAAGGTCCTCAAGGGGGTCACCACCCTCGATCAGGTCATCCGTGAAACATCCGTGTAGGCCACTGTGACCCCGCCGTTTCCTGTGGGCACCTCGCTCGTCCCATGCTCGGCACGCGAACGCGTGCCGCGCCACCTCCTGTAATCCGATGACCCAATCCGCTCAGCCCCCCGTCTCGCTTCGCACGCTGCTCGAAGAAATGACCACAAGGGAGGCGTCCGACCTGCACATCACGGCCGGTGATCGGCCCAAGTTGCGGTTGGATGGGGACATCGTGAACGCGAACACCCATCATGTGCTCACCCCTCGAGACACGCTGCAGTTGGTCTACTCGGTCCTGACCGAGAACCAGAAGAAGCGGTTTGAGATGGAAGACGAGCTTGACTTTTCGTTCAGTATCGCGAACCTGTCGCGTTTCCGCGGCAACGTGTTCAAGCAGCGCGGCTGCGTGACGATGGTCATTCGTCGCGTGCCGTTGCAGATCAAGACCTTTGCCGAGCTCCAGCTGCCGGCGGTGATCGCGACGTTTGCCGAGCGGGCGCGCGGGCTGGTGCTGGTTACGGGGCCGACGGGTTCGGGCAAGACCACCACGCTGGCGGCCATGATCGACAAGATCAACACGGAGCGGCGCGGGCACATCATCACGGTGGAAGACCCCATCGAATTCATCCACCGCCATCGCAATTGCATCATCAACCAACGCGAAGTGGGGGCCGACACGAAGAGTTTTGCGTCGGCGCTCAAGTATGCGCTGCGTGAAGACCCCGACGTCATCCTCATCGGCGAATTGCGTGACCTGGAGACCATCCAGGCCGCGCTCACGATTGCGGAAACGGGTCACCTGGTGTTCGCCACGCTGCACACCAACAGCGCGGCGGAAGCGATCAACCGCATCATCGACATCTTCCCTGCCCATCAGCAGAGTCAGGTGCGGACGCAGCTCGCCTTTGTGCTGGAGGGGATCGTCACGCAGGTGCTGCTCCCCAAGCTCAGCGGGCGTGGCCGCGTCATGGCCGCCGAGGTGCTCGTGGTGACGGCAGCCATTCGCTCGCTCGTCCGCGACGACAAGGTGCACCAGATCTACTCGATCATGCAGTCGGGGAAGAAGTTCGGGATGCAGACCATGAACGACGCGCTGTACCAGCTGTACGTGTCGCGTGAGGTGACCGCCGACGACTGCGTACGCGCGTCGGGCAATCACACTGAGTTCCTGCGCATGATCGGCAAGGGTCCCGTAGACGACCTTCCTTCGGCCCCCACGCTCCCTACCGACACCGGAAGCACCCGTGTCGCCGACCGCTCGCTCGCCGGCGGCGTGCGCCGATAGTCGCTCGCACGCGCCGTCTCGACGTCCCGCTACCGTAGCCTTTCTCCCTGTCCGCTCCTGTCTGCCTCACTGCCCCACTGCCCCCTGGACCGACCATGCCAACATTCACCTATACTGCGCGCACGCCGAACGGCGATCTCAAGAACGCCACGATCGACGCGCCCAGTCGCGACGACGCCGTCGCGCAACTGCGCCGTCAGCGGCTCACCATTCTCAAGGTGGACGAGTCGAAGGCCACGCCGACGAAGACCGGCGGGTCGGTCAGCATGCGCGACATCGTGATCTTCACGCGACAGTTCTCCACCATGATCAACGCCGGCCTGCCGCTCGTGCAGGCGCTCGACATTCTGGCGCGTCAGTCGGAGAACAAGCACCTTGCAGCGGTCGTGCGGCAGGTGGTGTTCGACGTGGAGTCGGGCAACACCGTGGCCGACGCCATGCGCCGGCATCCCAAGGCATTTTCCGACCTGTACACCAACATGGTCGCGGCCGGTGAGGCGGGCGGTATTCTCGATACCATCCTGAATCGCCTCGCGTTTTTCATGGAAAAGAACGACGCTCTCGTCCGCAAGGTGAAGGGCGCGATGATCTATCCCACCGTCATCATGTGCGTGGCCGGCTTGTGCGTGGTCATTCTCTTGTGGAAGGTCATCCCGGTCTTCGCGAGCATGTTCGGCAGCGTGGGCATGGAGCTCCCGCTGCCCACGAAGATCGTGATCGGCCTGTCGAACTTCCTCTCCGGCTACTGGTGGGCCATTGCTGGCGGCGTCGGCGGGGGGTTGTTCGTCCTCAGGAATTTCTACGCCACGAGTAGCGGTCAGCTGGTCATCGACCGGTTGCTGCTTCGGGTGCCCGTGCTGGGTGACGTGCTGCGCAAGTCGGCGGTCTCGCGCTTTACGCGCACACTGGGCACGCTGATCTCGTCGGGGGTGAGCATTCTCGACGGTCTCGAAATCACGGCGCGCACGTCGGGCAACCGGGTGGTGCACGACGCCATCATGAACAGCCGCGCGAGCATTGCCGGTGGCGATACGATTGCCGGCCCGTTGCAGAAGAGCGAGGTGTTTCCGCCCATGGTGATCAGTATGATCTCGGTCGGTGAACAGACGGGTGGGCTGGACGAAATGCTCTCCAAGATTGCCGACTTCTACGACGACGAAGTCGATGCATCCGTGAGTGCGTTGCTCAGCTTGTTGGAGCCGGTGATGATCGTGTTCCTCGGTGTCGTGGTCGGTGGCATGATCGTCGCGATGTATCTGCCGATCTTCGACATGGTGAACTCGGTGAAGTAGGGTGGGGGTGTGTGTTGTGGGGGCTCACGTGGTTTGGAGCCCCTGGGCGCCAGATAGTTGGAGGAAAAAGCGCACGATAAATGGAGCGGGGCCGGTCGAAAGACCGGCCCCGCTTGGTTTTATACGGCAGTGAAATTGGTGGTCTCTCGCTGACGAACCTGATGCTCTGTGAACTTACCAAGCCTTGGATAGCAGCTCCTTCACGCTCACCGCGTTTAGAACCGTCACGCACGTCTCCCAGTCTGCATCCTCCACCTTGCTGTACTTCGCGTCGAAGGGATTGCGCGTAGCTTTGGTACGGTCAATGAGCTGATTCGCGGCCTGCTCATCATTCTCTGCGATCTTTACCCAGACGTCTTGGAGGGTGTCCGGGATTTGTCCGAAAAGATCATGGATTGCTTCGAGTCGGTCCGCGAGCACCTGGTGTACTCGATCTTCTACCGACCCACGGTATCGTAGGTTGGCAATCCAGACCTCCGACCTGGCTTGACCAATGCGCTGAATTCGCCCTTTGCGCTGTTCAAGACGGGTGGGATTCCATGGGAGGTCGATGTTGATCAGCGTCCCCAAGCGCTGGAGGTTGAGCCCTTCGGATGCGGCGTCGGTCCCCAGCAGCAGGGTGAGGGTGCCGGCGCGCACGCGCTCCTTCAGTACGTTGCGATCACAGCGCTGGAAGACTCCATTGCGCCAAAACCCTGATCGATTGCTGCCAGCGTAGAGGCCAATATCCATGCCCGAGAACTCTGGCCGGGAGGCCAGCTCGTTGCCTACCCAGCGCACCGTGTCGTAATACTGCGAGAAGAGGATACACCCTAGATCCACCCAGCGGCGCGTGACGCCGGGGTGTGTGCCAAGCAGGTAGCCCATCAGGGCGTCGAGCTTGGGGTCATTGTTTCCCCCCTGTCGAAGCAGATCGAGGCACCGACGAAGGGACGACACCTCGGCGGCCGTGAAATCCTTAAATTCACTATCGCCGTTTGCTGGCCGTCCTACAACGGCGGATGCTTCCTCCTCGAAATCGTCCTCCTCCTCTTCCTCGATCATTGCGAGTTCGGGGGTATCAGGCGTCTCGCCCAGGAGCTTGCTGATGGTTCGACGGCCGGCCTCCATCGAGCTGCCCAGTCGCCGGAGCAGCAGTGTCTTGAAGAAGCCGGCGCCCTTGACGCGCTGCTGCAGAAGCCGCGAAAACTCCTCCGCCTCCTCGTACGCCTCGCGCAGGTATCCTCCCAATACGAGCGCGCCTTCGTTCTCCTCCCCGAAGAGCTTGACGCTGACTTTAGGAAGGAAATAGCTGCCAGTGGCAGGATTAATAGTGGCTTCTAGGTATGCACGGGTGCGGCGAACAATGCAGCGGAGTAGTGGATTGAATTGCTCGCCGTAGTGTGGGAGCAGGGCGCTGCCGAGCTGCACGCGCTGGATTGCCGCAGACAACTTGGCGAAGCTCTCCGGCGTGAACTGCCACTTGTTGTCGTCTGCACTCAGCTTGTCACGAATCTTCAGGAAGGCTGAACTTTCGTGGCGCGAGGGAAGGGGGTCACGCACAAACTCCCAACCAGATCGAAGGTCGTTGGCGGGTACCCTTACCTCACCCGTCGCGATATCCAAGCATGTGCTGGCCTGAAACCAGGGACTGGTCTGCGTCCAGCCACCCAAGACGCTGTGATTACCGTGCGAGAGCGTGTGCAGCAGGTCCCATGCTTCAATAGGGTGCAGCTGCACAGGAGTCGCCGTGGCGAGCAACATACTTTTCGTCTTCGGCCCGATCTCACGCAAGAACGCCATAAGCTTGTTCGGCTCGGCCTTCTCGTTGACTTCTTCTCTGGCGGCGTCAACCTTGGGCACCTTTCGGCGGCGGGCACGATGTGCCTCGTCCACGATCACGCAGGTGTAGCGTTTGCTGAGTAGCTCCTGAAGGGCCTCAGGCAGGCCACGAACCACCAAGCCTTGCGATACGAGCCCGATACGCCGTGGGCACTTGCCAAGGCCTCTGGGACCTTCGGCGGCGTACTCGATGTCGTTCTCGTCTACCCAAGAGCGGCCCGTCCAACGGGCAGACGGAAGCGACAAGAGCTCCATCAGCTCGTCCTGCCACTGCTGCAGCAGTGGTTTGGGGGCTAGTACGAGAATGGGGCCACCGTCCGGATCATCGAGCGCCATCAGCAAGGCGGCCATGGCGAGCTGCACGGACTTCCCTAGGCCAACCTGATCCGCGAGGACCAGTCGGGCACCGCCCAAGCGATGACGCTCCAGTGCGAGACGCGCGAAGTATTTCTGGTGGGGCCAGAGGCCCTGATCGCGGCGATAGACGGGGGTCTCTACCGCTGCCGCCGCCGCTGCCACGGTGGGGTCAACGATGGACGGAAGAACCGCCGGCTCCACCACCGTGCGGCCGACTATGCGCTGGACATCCTGTTCGATGAACGGGCAGCAGGATAGGTCAACGGCTCGAGCATCGTTCCACAATGCATCGAATTCGTCCTGGACCCACCGCACCGTTTCGGGATCATCGTCTTCCCAGAGAAGCTCGTAATTCAGCTTCCATGCAGACAGGCTCTCGTTCACACTCCCCAAGAAGGCCGTGGCTGATCCGTCGGCACGCCGAACCACGCCGGCCTTGCCGTGAATGAGCCCGAAGGCGGCGTCTGGGAGCACGCGCACTTCAAGGCGCTTGGAGGTGAGCGCGTCATACAGCGCCCGATAGCGGGGTAAGGCCGCTGGGGGCGCTTCTTCCGGCCGGCCTGCACACCAGCTTCGACGCAGCGCGGCCTGAGCGGCCGCCGCCGTGATCATGTCCTGCGGATCGATGTCGGAATTGCAGACGATGCGAATTGGGCCATCCACTCCCGAGATTGCCTCGCCGGCTACTTCAAACAGACTGGAGCGGAAGTAGCCAGCGATGCGGTCGTACGATACCGCACCCTGCAGCCGCTGGGTGAGAACGGCGTGATCGAGCCGGCCGCGACGGCTGGAGTGGCGCTGAATCATTCGGGAAGCATCAGGCGTGATCGTTTCGCAGGCGACCAGCGAGAATGCGCGCCGCCTCGGAGTCTGCGGTCCACTCCTGCATGCCCTCGGCGTTGCCCAACGCCGCTAGCCACTCGAGCAAGGCGATAAACCCTTCGCGCTTACCCCAGTATTCCTGTCCGAAGGTGTCGCGCAGGTACTGACGGCCCGGCTCGGGGCTGTTGTCGGCCGCGGTGGTCTCCCGCACAGCGAACATCAAGTGCCGCAGCGGGGAAGCTGCGAACGGATGCGATGCGCTCGTGCGGCCGCGACGCACGGGCAGCGCCGCGCCCGAGCTAGCCCCGCCGACCGGCGCCAGTAGTCCGGCGCCAAGGCCTGATGGCGTGTACATGCGCGCGCCGTTGGCTTTGTCGTTCTTGAGTAGCGGTTTGATCTCGTCGACACCGAAGCCACGGGCGAGCTCCTCGTACATCCCCTGTCGACGCTCACCGCGGCTCTCAATGTCCAGCGCGCGCAGGCAATAGCGTTCTACAAGGCTCAAGGTTCGCCACGAACTGTCGAGGCCGCGCGGGACAAGCGTGTCGCACGCTATGCCCAGAGCGCGCTCAATAACGGCTTGAAAGGCGCTCTTGGTGTTCTTCGTGCGCACTGCGAACACTTCTTGCTCTACATCCTTGCCGTCGAGGTTGCTGTACTGTGTCAGCACCTTCAACGCGGCCGCGTACGCAGCAAGCTGATAGTCAGCGTCATTGAAGTTGGGCTCCTCCCCTTCATCAAGCGCTTGCATGGACTCGATCTGGCGCTTGACCTCATCTTCGACAAGTGGATAGACCTCATCAAGGAATCCTGGTTCTGTAGCCGTCCGCTTCCGGAGCACAAGGCATACGGTTCCCTGAACGTAGTTACCCGTCTTTATCCCCACTGCCGCTGTCTCAGTGCTGATAGTCCATGCGGCGGTCGCCTTTAGACCAGCCGCCCAAAGAATCATTCCGAGGTCTGCCCAGACTGCTGGATCCTGGTGCGTGAACATGACCATTTGCATGCCGTTCTCAGGCATGTGCTTGGCGAGATTCTGATAGATCTCCACCATGGAACGGCGGAAGTCCTCGCCATCTCCACGAACAGCAAGTTCGGCGCGGGCATCAGGAATCCACCTAGGGAAGGCTTTACCTAGCTGTTTGTCGTACCACGCGAGAAAGAAGTCTCCAAGTTCGTGATAGTTGATCGCGTCCGCATACGGCGGATCAGTAATCCAAAAATCACAGGACTCATCAAGGTCACGGGCGTCAAGAAGCTCAATTCGTGCTTGGGGAAAGCGGGTTCCATCCGAATCAACTTCAACGACCGTTGATCGCAACGCTGCGAGCGGTCGAACTGAATAGTTGAACAGCGTATTCAGCGCTTGGTTAGCAAATGTTGCTTTTCCGCCACCAATACCTCCGCCCTGTGATTGAAGCCACTGGCAGATTCTCGAGTTCCAGTTTGCAAAGCGACCCATCGTAAGCAGGCCGGCGGCAGCCACGCATTGCGTCCGCTCCGCAGAGAAGAGGCGACTAGCAAACTCACCATGCACCAACAGCTGCCTCGGCGTAAAAAGATGATGCCAATGGGTCCAGCCGCGTGTGCGAATTGGTTCCTCAGTCTTGTCGCCACCCTCCGGAATTGCCTTCGACGGAATGAATCCATCACGCTGCCACTCATCGAAACGTTCACGCAGCAGTTCGCGCACCCTCTCTTCCCGCGCTAGATCGGCGGCATCGGGTGCTGAATATCGGCGTTCACCGTCCGTGTTGATCCATCGGATGCAGTAGAGCCGCTCCTGAAACACATCGCCCGTGCGCGGTACTACATCAGCGTTGCTCCAGCGGCGCAAACCATCAGCACCGCGCAGTGCTTCTATAGACCATGTTCGCGTAGAATCGAATGGATCGACTACACGTCCGTCGACGACCGATGCTCCCTTCTGGGCTTTGTAGAGCTTCAGCTCTTCTTCCGAGACCGACTTCACAGTGGGCCGCAATCGATCAGAATTGACGTCTCTCGTCCACGTTGTGATAATGCGGTGCTTGTCCGAGATTACCCAACTCGGTGCCAAGGGGATGTAATAGTCACAACCCTCGGGCTTCACTTCTACACAGTAAAGAAAAGCCTCGGCGCGTTCACCGCGCTCGTTGTGTTCGATCCCCCAGTCGGTGATCTGTTTCTCCGTCGCGGCGAAGACCTCTTGTTGTACCTTTCGCACTTCATCTTGTACCGCCTTGCCGCCGCCAAGGAGATTCACGCTTGCCCAAGTGAGCAGGCCTGCAACCGGATTTAGATCGGAGCCGAACGCCTCGCACCCGATTCGTGCAGCTTCAAAGGGAATTGAACCACCGCCGCAGAAGCTGTCGCCTACCCTGGGCGAATGGCCGAATGTGCGCGTGCCTAATTGATCCACCAACTCGGGCAGCGACTGTGCGTTGGTACCTAGGTGGGCGTTGATCTCCGACCACGCTGCTGCGGAGGGACCGGCGAAATTCTCCGGTCTCTCACAGTTGGCAATACGCTCGGCATATGGCAAGCTGTCGAAGGCGGGCCGCGACGTCTTACGTTGAACGGCGGGCTTGCATCGCTCCCATACACCGTTGTCATCCATGGTGAGGATTTTCAGAAAGATCTCTCGATCTTTCTTGGGATCGCTCGAGGCGGGCAACAGCATGCCCAGAATGGACGCACGAACCAAGATGAGCGGCTTCCGCCCCCACCACTTGCCCAAGCCGGTCAGGGTTTGACCTGCGACCGCCTTTCGCTCTTTGTACGACTCCGCCGAGAGTCGTGCAATAGGAAACTGCGTTTCGATAAATGTGCGCGTGTTCGTCACGGGGGTGTTCAGAGTGCAAGTGATGTCTGCGAGTGACCCAGCAGCTCACGGCGTGCCTTGGGGGACATGCCTTCCCCCTTCACAAAGGGATTATCGGCAATGGCGGCACGCAGCGCTTTGCGCCAGCCGTGGCCCTTTTGCATGGCCTGACCAGTTGTTGCCACCGTCATGGTGTAGAGCCACCACCGCTCTTCAGGGGCCAACGCCTCCCAGTTGCTGAGAGCATTGGGGATGTCATCCGGTGAGGCATCTTCCACGGCCCAGCACAACACACACAGTTCCTTGCCAAGTGACGGATGTACTGGCACCGGCTTACCCGGATTCTTCTGGAACTTGGCTGCGGGGAGACCGTTTGCACGCAGTCGACGATTGGCTTCCTCCCAGAAAGCGGGAGCGAGGGCCAGCCACCGGCTGCGATCAATCATTACCCGGAGCGACGGGTCGTTGGGTGAAGTGGTTTCGGTGGTACGTTCACCCAGTACGTTGAGGTCGTGGCCCCGGTGCTCGGTGATCTTAATGAGGTCACCGCTTGCGCTCCCCTTCGGTACGTCGATCAGGAAGCCGTGACGGGCTTCTGCCGCGATGAAACCGATGCCAGTCGCCTTACGGGTTGGTTCTGCCGAAGAACGTGCCATGATTTACTGCACCACCTTAGCTGCAACGAACGACTGTCCGGTCGCCTTCAGCCAATCAAGCAATATCTGCCCGGTTGGAAAGCTGATAGCACCGACCGCAAGGCGCAGACTGCCTCCGGTCGCAATATTCTGCAGCGCATCGACCATCTCTCTCATCGATACCCCATCGTACCCAGTGTCACGTGCTCCCGTAAACTCGATCACGTGGGTCCCGTCTTCGTTCTCTGAGCTCACAAGAATGTCGAACACCGACACCCCCGTGACCGACTCGAGACGCCGAATGAAATCCCACGTCGATGTTGAATCATCAAGTTTGGTGGCCTGCGTCCAGCGGGCTGGGGCGGTCACGTTGACCAGCGGAGCGGGGTTGGTACCCGCCGCTGCGATTTGGACGGTGATGGCCTCGGAGCTCACGCCGTACTCGGACGACGTGGCCATCGCACGTACGATCCGGCAGTTGGGGGGCACGCGGAAGGGACCATCGTATGTCGCGGCTCCGGTGTACTCCGGTGCCGAGCCGTCCGTGGTGTAGCGGATAGTCAGACCGTTGGCCCGCGGGAGCGCCAAGAGCTCCACCTCGCGGTGGTCGCCTCGATCATGCAGCTGATACTTGAGGCGAAGTTTCGCGGTCCACTCTTTGACTGCACTGGTACGGCCGACGTCGGTCGGATCGTAGGCCATGAAGCGGTAGTGCAGGCCTGTCGCCTCGAAACGTGACGGCGTGGGCACCGGGCTGGATGAAGGCGTAGGATTTGAGTTCCCACTCTCGAACACGACGGCGGGCGCGTGTAGTGGCTCGATCTTGAGGTACGTGTATCCGTCGCCATCGTCATCCACCGAGAGCTCGCGGATCGCGACGTCGGGAACCGCCGGCGGGAACGGCCCGCGCCGGATGTGGTTTCCCTCCTCCCGCCAGATCCCTCGACGGATGCAGTCCGCGCGCAGATCATCGAGCGCCGACAGTTTGTGGAGCGGCCAGTTGGTGTTGACCGCTGCGGCCCGCTTGAGGTCAGTCCACAGCACCACCTTGGTGTCCGCCGAGCCAAAGAGGCGAGCCTCGGCGCGCGTGCGGAACGCGTCGTCGTCAATCTTGGTGGTGAACTTCTGTGCCCCTTCCAGCGTCTTGCGGATGGTGGCTTCACCGTTCTGGTTCCCGGCGAAGGCCAGGTCAATGCCCGTCGCACGCAACGCGCTGTTGATCGACGGGTAGACGATCTGGTCGAACGCCTCTTTGAGCGCGGCGGTGAACTGTAGCCGCACACGGTCGCGCAGCGCGTCCAACGCACGCCACTGCGGGTCGTCCGATGCGGTATTCTCTGACCGCAATTCGTCGTCGATGCTCTGCAATGCGCGCATCTGCCTGGCGGCGTCGAGCACCTTCTGATAGGTGTCACGTGAGCCGGTCAAGAAGAGCACGCGATTCTTATACTGCTGTTGTTCCCACCACGCCTGCCACTCCGCAGAGATCGGTAGCTGGTTGGCTTGGCCACCCGGCCGTACAATCACGAGGGTGCACTTGTCCTGCTCCACCTGCACCTCGTCGAGGGGCGGGAGCACTTTGACTACCTGGTAGCAGTCGCGCAGGGAGGCGGCGAAGTACCCTTCCAGATGATCACGGAGCATGCGATCCACGGTTTCGCTGTGGAGCGATTGGGCCGTGGAACGGAGCTTGGCGGCCAGGTTCTGTTGGTTCTTGAAGAACAGCCGACCGTCTGCTGAGTTGTGCAGGTACCACGCGCGCGTGGCGAGCTTGTCCAGCACGTTGGCTTTGAACGTGGACAAGTCACGACCGGGACGCTGCAAGCAGTCCACGAGCTGGTGCTCACGAAGCCCATGGATGGCACCGGGCGTGGTGGACAGCGAGGCGATAAGGACGAGCCGCGCGGCATCCGATGCATCGGAGTTGCCGTTGGCCACATCGATCTGTTCCACCTCGGCGTCGCCGGCATGCGCGATATCGTGCGCGATGGCTTCGCTGAGTGCTGGGTTGATGGTGCGGATTTCCGACGCGATCTCGTCGAGGTTGAGATCGAGATCGTACGGGTGAAGCAGATCGATCTTGTCAGCGCGCTTGGAGTTCCAGAGGTCCGCGATCACCATCTGCATAAGGCGGATCACACCGCGCGTCTGCTGGAAGCCCTCGTTCTCCTTGAACTTGCCTACCAGTTCGCGGAGATCCGGGTGGAACGGGTACGAGTCGAGCACGCGCGTGTACAACGATTCCGGCATTGTCGAGGTGAGATTCATCTTGCCCGCCTCGCGAAGCGCCTCCCGATAGGCGGCCGCAATGCGCTCGATCTCGCTCTCCGGCGCCACTTTCTCGAAGAGGCGCTTCCGGAGGATGTGGTATAGCTCGTCGCCGTTGGGGTTGACCGGCGTGATCGGAACCGCGATACGGCGCGCTTCGTTGGTGATGCCGTTTCGGGCGCGCTCAAAAGCGGCTTGGAGGCTCGCCTGTCCTCCCCCGAAGTTCGTGCCGGCAAGGTCCGACAGGACCAGGCAGACATTGTCCATCTCCGCCACGGCGACGAACAGGTTTGCCAGTGCGGCCGTGGTGACCACACCAAGGTCGGCGCTTCCAACAGGCACCGCCACCGCATACTCGAGGTACGGGGGCAGTTCATCCAGAAAGAGCACCAGCGGATCGCCGCCCAACAGCTGCTTCCATGCTTCCGGCCCGGGTGCGCTTAGCAGGGGGGAAACGTACTGCTTGAATTGGTCTGCTTTCCCAAGCTGGTCGGCAATGGATCCCCAGATCCCTCCCGGAGCGTCGGTGGAGCGCCCATTGAACCCCGCCACCCGGCAGACGCCGAGCTTGGGGGCCGGGTCCGTGTTGCCGAGCACTTTCCGACGGAGCGCAGGATCGCGTGCCATCAGTCCCAGCGCGATCATGCTGTGGGTCTTGCCGCCACCCATGGCCTGTGAGAGCTGGAAAACAGACGAACCCGCACCGGCGCCGCCAAGATGCCGAAATGCCCGGTCGATAAGCGTTTGCATGCCGACCGTGAAGTGGTTCTCCTCAAAGAACGCGGGACCGTCGACCTGGCCCTTGAGGAACACGTCGAGATTGAGGACCGTGGCGCGACGGTCGGCGGCATAGACCGACTGGCGGGGGGTACAGGATGTCAGAATGCTCATTGGGCGGTGCGCAAGTGGAGTTTGAACGACGTTAGGTCTTGGGAGGATGGCACACAACATTCGACTGCGCCACCGCAAGTCGAGAGAGTCACGAAGGTCGTGCCGGGATCTTCGATAGGTAAGGGCCGTCCTCCGAATGATTTAACCGATTGCTCTGACATAAAGAATCGGGACGAATGGGCTCAGGGCTCCTGATTGGTTCCGGCCGACCAAGTTTCAGCTCGGCATGATTGCTTGTGGCACCGGCCCGGTTCTCTTGACGGCATAACCGGGCCATGAGGCGGCCTCATTGTTGTCCGAAAGGGTGCAGCCGTTGGTAGAGAGGTGATACAACCCGACGTGGTTGGTCGGGTCAGAGGACTAAATGAACTGCACCGCTGACGGGATTGCATGCACTAACAGGGTGCTGAAAAAAAGGTGAACGGACGCGATTTTCTCGTGGTGCGGACGGTTTCAGCGCTTTAGGCGAGATGATTCGCGTGCGGCGCGGTGGTTCAGCGCGCGGTGGCGCTCATTTTGCCATCGCGCGGCCGCTCTATCGGCGCGCGACGCGCGTCACGTCGCCGCTGGCCGACGAATGAGCGTGCGAATCCGCAC
>VYMF01000040.1_pt1 | contig 55275 bp, 47 predicted proteins | sample 5115271 | NCBI WGS metagenome assembly VYMF01 (sample SAMN12291778, study PRJNA351875) | freshwater metagenome | isolation source: freshwater lake | place: USA: Michigan, Wintergreen Lake | collected 2013-08-08
CGCGCACCGCCGACGACCCGGCGGTCCCGCCCGCCGCGACGGCCCCGGTGCGCCAGCGGGCCAACGTCCCGGTGGCCGCCACCGTGGGCATGACCGTCAGCCACGACGTGACGCAGGGCGGCACCACGTTCAGCGGCGGCACCGCGCCTGTCACCTACACCGCGCGGTTCCTGACCGACGCCAACGGGCTTTCGCTGGTTGAGACGCGTCTGGTTGGCGTCCCGCCGCAGCCGGGGGTGATTCGCGCGGCCATCGAGGTGCGCGATGCGCAGGGGCGCACGGCCACGGATACCATGGTGGTGGTGGCTTTGGCGGCAGGACTCACCTCACCCAGCCTCCCGACCACGGCGCTGGCGTATGCCGACGCGCGACTGACACTGCCGGCGCACATCCGCCAGCTGCCGCCAAACGCCCCCGGCACGCTGGTGGGCGACAATACCCCCGCCACCAACCCGATCACCGACGCCGGGGCCACCCTGGGGCGCGTGCTGTTCCACGATCGCCGCCTCTCGGTCAACGATCAGGTCGCCTGTGCTTCCTGCCACCTGCCGTCGCTCGGCTTCTCCGATACGGCACAGTTCAGCCGCGGCATCTTCGGACGGCGCACGACACGTCACAGCATGGCGCTGGCCAATGCCCGCATCTACCCCAATGGCCGGTTCTTCTGGGACGAGCGGGCACCAACCCTCGAGGCGCAGGTGCTGCTCCCGATTCAGGACAACGCCGAGATGGGCATGCGGCTGGACGACCTGACCCACAAGCTGCGGGTGACCCCCTTCTACGGCCCGCTCTTTCAGGCCGCCTTCGGCTCGTCCGAGGTCACCACCGACCGGATCGCGCGGGCGTTGGCACAGTTCGTTCGCGCGCTGGTGCCCACCAACGCCCGGTTCGACCGCGCCGTGCCGGCGGGAGGACTCACCGCGCAGGAGCAACAGGGGCAGCAGCTCTTCTCCGGGCGGGCCGGGTGCGGGCGCTGCCATGGGCAAGCAACTCACGTCATGGTGGCACCGGCCAACAACGGCCTGGACGCGCAACCAGCCGACTCCGGCGCAGGACGGGGGCGGTTCAAGTCCCCATCGTTGCGGAACGTGGCCGTACGTCCGCCGTATATGCACGATGGGCGCTTCCGCACGCTGGAGGAGGTGGTGGCCTTCTACGACAGCGGGGTGCAGGCGGGACCGAATACCGACCAGCGCCTGCTGGGCACCAATGGGCAGCCGGTCCGGCTGGGGCTCACCGCCGCCGAGCGTGCGGCGCTGATTGCCTTTCTCCACACGCTCACCGATGAAACCTTCCTCGCCGATCCGCGCTTTGTAACGCCGTTTCCCGGGCGCTAGCGGTCGCCCTGTCCCGCATACCGCGACGGCATACCGCGACAGCATGCCGCGATGGCACGCCATTCCCCCATCTTCGGTCATCGATCGTCATGGCTTCGCGCTTTACCGGCCTGTTCGCCATCCTATGCGCCCTCGCCGGCTGTCGTGCCGACGCCGCCGCCCCCGGTGGTGCGCCCATCCAGCGGACTTTCGACTTCTCCCGCAGCGTGGCTGGCTGGACCATTGGGCAGGCGGATTACGGGCCGGTCACGGCGCCGACCGATGTGATTGGCGAGGCGCGCCCGCTCCCGGCGCCGTTGACGGGGAGCGGCCTGCTGCTCAGCGGCACCAACAACAGTGACGATCTCTTGCTCTATGCGACGACGCGGATGCCGGACCTCGCTCCGGGGGCAACGTATCGTGTCGCGGCCACCGTGGCCTTCGCCACGGACGTGCCCACGGGCTGCGCGGGCGTTGGGGGCTCGCCCGGGGAGAGCGTCTGGGTCATTGTCGGCGCCGCAACGACCGAGCCGCGCACCGTCTTCGACGGCCGCGACTACCGGGTGAACCTGCAGCGAGGGAACCAGTCGGCCGGGGGGCCGCAGGGCGGCCCGCTGGGGACGATCGCCAATACCGTACCGAACTGCGGACCTCGGCGGTGGGAGACCAAGCAGCTCGCCTCGCCAGACGCGGTCCCCGGTACCGTGACGGCGGACCCGCAGGGCACGGCCTGGCTCCTCGTGGGCATGGATTCGGGCTTCGAATCCCTGAGCCGCATCTACCTGCAGCGCGTGACGGTCACGCTCACGCCGACCGTTCGCTAGCCCCGACCACACGACGCCCGCCGGACCGGCATGTCCTTCGACATGTCATGCGGTCCGCCGCTGCCGCGTCGCCGGTGCCGCGTCGCCGCTCGCCGCTCGCCAAGGAACGGCCGCTCGCCGCGTTGCTGGTGAATGGTCCATAGCGGGCTCGGTCATTGTGTGTGGCTGAGTCCGCACTCCTGCAGCACCTGGGACTCCACGATGGCCGGCTGCTCGACGACCAGGTACGGGTGGCCCTGCGCATCGCGCACCTCGATGGCCGCGCGAATCACCCCCGGCTGCGGCGGCTCGGACGGTGCCTGGCACCGGCCAAGTCACGGGTCTCGTCAGTAGCCTGATGTGGTCGCGGGTTGTTTCCGGCCCGCTGAGCTGGGACGCGGCCACCGCGGTTGCCGCCACCGCGGTGCCGTTTCTCGATACCACGCGCTGCGGGTTCGCTACGGGCACGGTTCCGCCTACGGCGAGAACCGCGGTGTCGAGCAGGGCAACGGCACGGTGACGGATGCCACCACCGATCTCACCTGGCAGCAGGTCCACGATGGGACGCCGCGATATTGGCGGGACGCGCTGGCCTACCGTGCCACACTCGGCATTGGGGGCCAGACCGCATGGCGCCCGACGACTAGTATGGCAAGGCGGTCTACATCGCGTTCGGGCCCGCCCTTGGCCGGATGGAGATGCTTCCCGACTCGGGGCGCGTCCAACTGCTCGACGTGCATGGCGTCGGCGCCCACCGCGACACGCACCGCGACACTCGCCGCGACGCCCACCGCCGGCGTTCGCGCTCACCTCCGGCTCTCCCCGCAAGTCCCTCGCGATTCGGTTCACGCCAGCGACATGCAACAGTCGCGAGAGTCGGCGCACCACTGTGCCGCTCGTATCGGCAATCTCGATGGCCGGCGGCGTCGATGCCGGTGCCGGTGCCTTGAGTGGTACGAGATGAGCGCACCTTCCGGCGGATCGTGGCCCGCCCAGAGCTGCTGGCCACGATCGCCGTCCTTGCTCCACGCGACCCAGTTGGTGGCCAACCGGTTGTCGAAGAGCATCGCGTCGGTACGCATAGCGGCGCCGAGCTGCTGCGGCGGCGTGAGATCATCAAAGAGGTACACCCCGCGTCCGTGCGTGACGGCGATGAGATCGGTGTCGACAGATGCCCCTCGATGTCACGCACCTTGATGTCACCCACCAGGATGACCGGCACCCCGTTCCGCAGTCTCACCCGGTGCACGCCACGTCCCACGGGGCCCACCGCCCCATCTGCGCGCCGAGGTTTAGCAGGGAGGGGATTCTCGGAACCTCGCGGACCATGGTGCTCCAGCGCCTGTCTCCGTCTCGCGTGACCTGCACGGTGCCACCGTCGGTGCGTACCCGGATCACGTGCCCGTCCCGTCGCGACGGAGCAATGCTCGACCGCGTCCTGCGGAACTTGGTCGTGGTGTTGTCCACCATGATGTCACCCCCGCTGTTCTGCAGCGTGCGCGGATCGTTGGTGGTAAGGTCCGGCGACAGCGTACGGACAGACAGCCGGTTCCGTCACTCCGGCGGTCCAGCAATCCCCTGTTCCAGAATCTCTTGTGTCAGTGTCGGGACGGCATGGCCGCGATCCCGATGGTTTCTCGAAAAGAGCTGTTCGCGCAGCGGCAGGCGTTGCTGGCCACGGGCGTGCGGAGATAGCCTTCGGGGTCTCCTTTCCCCGAGCGTCCATGGTCCGTCCGTCTTTCGGTCTCGCTGCCCTCGTGGCGATCTGTTCGGCAGCTCCCACCGCCTCGCTCCTGGCCCAGTCGGTCCCACCGCGTGCCGTGCGTCGTGACATCCCCATCACGAACGCCATCCGCAGGGCGATGGCTGCCGGCACCCGCGACTCCACCGGTCGCCCCGGTGCCCGGTACTGGCAGCTCCGTACCGATTACGCCATCGATGTCACGCTCGATCCGGCCACGGCACGGCTGACCGGCACGGCACGCATTACGCTGCACAATCGCAGTCCCGACGCCCTGTCTTCCATTGGCCTGCGTCTCGACCCCAACCACTTTCTGGGGAACGCGCCGCACTCGGCGCCGTGGGTGCCTGCGGAGGTGACCGATGGCATGGTCATCTCCCGCATGACGGTCGACGGCCAGCGCGTGAACGTGGCCGGTGCGACCGTCGCCGGCGCCGAGGGCGCCCGCGCCATTCAGAATCAGCAGCAGGCCGCCGCCGCCGCAGCCGCCGAGAATACGCTGCTCAATGCCCGCTCCACCAACGCACGCGTTCGGCTTGGCACCCCAATCGCCGCCGGCGCCAAGGCGCTGCTCGTGATCGAGTGGTCGCACAAGCTGCCAGGGGGACCGGGCACCGGGCATCGCATGACTCAGCGATGGGCCGACACCCTGTTTCAGCCCACGCAGTGGTATCCGCGTGTCGCGGTCTACGACGATCTGCGTGGCTGGGACTCCGAGCTCTACCTCGGCCCGTCGGAGTTCTACAACAATTTCGGCTCCTTCGATGTGAACATCGATGTACCGGCCGGCTGGATCGTGAGCGGCACTGGCATCCTGCAGAATCCCGGCGATGTCCTGACTCCCAAGGCGCGTGCACAGTTGGCCACGGTGACGACAACGAATGACATCACCACGATCGTGGGGCCCGACGACATCGGTCCGGGGCAGGCGACCGCCACGAGCACCAACGGCCGACTCGTGTGGCGCTTCCACGCCGACACCGTGAACGACTTCGCGTGGGCCACCGCCAAGACGTTCGTGTGGCAGGCGACGCGCGCAACGATTCCCGGACAGGGCGTCGTGCCTATCCACATGGTGTATCTGCCGGGCCGCGCGCACCTGTTCGCGAAGGCTGGCGCGGTCACGCGCCACGCCCTCGAGTTCTATTCTGCGCTGTGGTTCCCCTATCAATTCCCGCAGCTCACGCTGCAGGATGGTCCGAGTACCGGAATGGAGTATCCCATGGTGATCAACTCCAACGTGGGAGCCGCCGATCACGAAACGGGACACATGTGGTGGCCCATGGTGGTGAGCAACAACGAAACCTGGTACGGCTGGATGGATGAGGGGTTCAATCAGTACATGAACATCCTCTCCGATGCCGATGCGACCGGGCGGCCGCCTGTGCTCGACGGCGCCGGCCAGAGTTACGGGCGCACCAGTGGGAACGAAGCCGAGCCGCCGATGATGTGGAACGCCAACTACGCGGGCCCGCAGTACTACGGCTTCACGACGTACAGCAAGACGCCGCTCATGCTCTCGGCGTTGGGGGGCATCGTGGGCGATAGCGCCGTCCAGCGTGCCCATCGCGAGTGGGCGACCGCATGGATGTTCAAGCATCCCTCGCCGTGGGATTACATGTTCTTTATGAACAAGGCGCTTGGTCGCGACCTTGGATGGTTCTGGTATGCGTGGCTCTTCACCACCGAGAGCGTTGACCATCGGCTGGCCAGTGTCACGGCGCAAGGTAAGCGCACCACGGTGGTGGTCGCGCAGGACGGACAGATGCCGGCGCCCATCGTGCTCGACGTGACCTTCGCGGCGATCGGTCCGGCCATACGCCCCATGAAGAACGCCGTCATGCTCGACTCTACGACGGCGAGGGTGACCTATCCGGTAGACGTGTGGTTCGGTGGCAACCGCACCTTCAACGCCGACCTGTACTTCGGCGGACGGATCATCGAGGCCATTACCCTCGACCCGCAACGGCGGTTTCCCGACCGCGACCCGACAGATAATCGGTGGCAACGGGTTGTCCCTCAAGCTCCAGCTGGCCCTATCCGATATTAGGAGGTGAACACCGGCGGACCCCTCGAGGGTACGCCACAGATGCTGGCGCCGCTGCCGCATATCGCATGGTGTACTCTGCAGTACTTCCGACAATGTTTGCTCTACGATCGGTTCGGGCGCGCCTGCGCGCTGTCGCTCTCCTTGGCGCCGTAGGAATTCTTGGCGTGGCGGTGGCCGGCCAAGTTGCGCTCCGTCGTGCCCGCGTCGCCACCGGTGATCTGGTGGCCAACGGCACGGCGCAGCGCTACCAGATGGACAGCGACATGATGCACGATGCGATGCGCGCGGACGTCCTCGAGGCGCTGTTGTCTGCACAACGCGGCGACAGCGCCAGCGTGAAAGTCTCGCGAACGGCGCTCAAAGAACACGCCGCCCGCTTCATGGCGTCGCTCAATGCCGCAGACACGTTGCTGGCGAGCACGCCCATCGCCAGCCAGATACCGGCGCTGCGCAGGAGCGTCTCCGCTTATGCCACCGCTGCCGCCGCAGTGCAGAACGCCGCGCTCGGCGATCCCGCGAACTCTGCCGTGCTGTATCAGAAGTTCCTCGTCAAGTTCGCTGAAGTCGAGGATGGCATGGAAGCGTTTGGCGATCGCATTCAAGCCATGAGTGCCGACGTCGAGACGACCACGGCTTCGCAGTTCACGTGGGCGGTGTGGTTCATTTGGATCACCTTTGCCATTTTCTTCGTCGCCGGGCTGTGGTATGCCTGGCGGATCGCATCGTCGGTTGGGGCGCGGTTGGCGAACATCTCGGCGCACATTCACGCGCTCCAGGAACGAGGCATGAGTTCGGTCTCTACCGCACTGACGTCTCTTGCTCGCGGCGAGCCCGTGTCGCTGGCGCCGTACACCCCCGAAGCCCTGCACGATACCAGTGGTGACGAGCTCGGCGTGGTGGCCCAGGCCGTCGACACGATGGGCATCGAGTGCGTCCGCTCCCTCGAGGCGTGCGATCGTGCGCAGAGTGCAGTGGCCTATGCTGTCCGGGAAATCGATCGAATCGCCACGTCGGCACGCGCGGGCGAGTTCGACATCCAGGCGAAGGTGGGGACGCTGGAAGGGCACTTTGCCGAAGTCCTGTTGGGTGTCGAAGGCCTCATGAGCGCGACGGCCACACCCCTCGCCGAGGCGCGGCGTGTGCTGGAGCAGGTGGCCGACCGCAACCTTGAAGCGAGCATGGAAGGGGTCTTTCACGGAGAATTCGGTCGTGTGCAGGGGGCGCTCAACAAGGCGATTCAGTCGTTGTCTCAGACGCTCGGGCAAGTGCGGGTCGCTGCCATTCAGGTGGAGGATGCGTCGTCGCAATTGAGTGAGGGCAGCCAGCAGCTGGCGCAGGGGGCCTCCACGCAAGCGGCGAGCGCCGAGCAAATCGCGGCATCGCTCTCTGAATTGGGCTCACTCGCCGTCGTAGCGGCCGGCCAGGCGGCCGAAGTGCGTGTCAGCGCGACCCACGCGTCGCAGAGCGTGAAGCGTGGTTCGGACGCCATGCTCGCCCTGCAGGCCGATATGCTCCGCATCAAGCAGTCGGCCGATGCCACGCAGCGGATCGTGAGAACGATCGACGAAATCGCCTTCCAGACCAACTTGCTTGCGCTCAACGCCGCCGTCGAAGCGGCACGCGCGGGCGATGCCGGCCGTGGGTTTGCCGTGGTCGCGGGAGAGGTGCGCGCACTGGCCATCCGTTCGGCCGACGCGGCCAAGCAGACGGCCGCCCTCATCGACGACGAAATTCAGAACGTCGATGGTGGTGTGGCACGGGAGCAGGCCGTTCGTGAGCAGCTCGAAGCGGCGCGCCAGCATGTCGAGCACGTCGCCCTCATCATCGAGGAGATCGTGTTGGGCACGGAACAGCAGGCACGTGGCTTCAAGGAGATCGGTCAGGGCGTTGCCGTCATGAGTGAAGTCACGCAGCAGGTCGCCGCCAATGCGGAGGAGTCGGCGGCGGCTGCCGAGGAGCTGCAAGGACAATCGGCCTATCTGGCCGCCGCAGTAAATGGGTTCAAGACCCGTGATCAGGAGACCCGCCAGCCCGACGCCGTTTCGATCAACGCCTGGAGACGTCGGGCGGCCTGATTCAACGAACGCTCCCGTACCAGGACATGCCCACCGCGGTCGAGAGGACTCAGGTCGGATGAACCGCGACGTGGTGGCAGGTGCTGGCACCTGCCGCTAGGAAGAACGAAGCGCTCCTCGCGAAGCCCGGGCGGCTCACACGGCCCGGGCTTTGTCGTTTCCAGACGGCACGACTGAGGTTCCCCCACCGTCCGTTGGCGGTTACTTCTCGTCATGCGCCTACGCCGAGCTCTTCTCGTGTACGCGTTCGCGGTGCTCCCGGCCAGTCTGCCGGCACAGCGGGCGCCGTTTCCGGTGGACACCGCGTCCATTGCCACGGTCCACGCTGCGTTCAAGAGCCAGCGACTGAGCTGCCGTGGGCTGGTACAACAGTACCTCGCCCGCATCGAGGCGCTCGACAAGCAGGGGCCGGCGATCAACAGCATCGTGATCACCAATCCCGTCGCGCTCACCATCGCCGACAGTCTGGACGCGCGCTATGCGCTTGCAGGCCCTGTTGGGCCGTTGCACTGCATCCCGCTCATTGTGAAGGACAACTTCGAGACCATGGGGATGCAGACCACGGCGGGGTCGCTCGCGCTCGAGGGGTGGAAGCCCACGCAGGACGCCACCATGGTGCGACTCGTGAAGGAAGCGGGGGCCATCGTGTTGGCCAAGAGCAATCTCGCCGAATGGGCGTTCACGCCGTACGAAACGGTCAGCTCCATTCTGCCGGGATACACGCGCAATCCGTACGCGCTGGACCGGGTCACCGCGGGGTCGAGCGGCGGGACTGCTGCGGCCGTGGCAGCGGGCTTCGCGACGCTGGGCCTCGGCACCGACACGGGCAACTCCATTCGTGGCCCGTCGGCGCATCAGGCGCTGGTGGGCATCCGCTCCACCATGGGGCTCACGTCACGCGCGGGGGTAGTTCCTCTCAATGCTGTGGCAGATATCGCGGGGCCCATGGCCCGGTCCGTCGCCGATGCCGTCGCCGTCCTCGATGTGGTGGCCCACAGCGATCCCGCCGACACGGTCACGGCCCCAGCGGACAGCAAGCGCGCCGTCCGCTATGCCGACGCACTGCGCGCCGGCGCGCTGCGCGGCGCGCGTATTGGGGTGCTCCGTCAGGCCTATGAACGCCCCACGCTCGACGCGGAGGTCAACACGGTGTTCGTGCGGGCGGTGGCGGACCTGCGCCGGGCCGGGGCGATCGTCATTGAGACCGTACGCGTCGACTCCCTCGATGCCATTCAGCGTCGGCAGCAGGGCGGGTGCAACCGGTTTGCCGCCGACCTCGAACGCTACTTCGCCGCGCGGGGGCCAGAGGCACCGGTGCAGCGCGTGAACGACGTGCTGCGCAGCCGTCGCTTTCACCCGACCGTCGAACAGCGGCTTCGCGACGCGGCACAGGTCACCGACGCCCCGGAGCAGAGCGCGGGCTGCCAGTCACGTGAGCGGGTGCGCGCCGCGCTGCGGGTGGCCGTCACGCAGCTCATGGATTCGCTGCAGCTCGACGCGATGGTGTATCCCACCTGGAGCAACCCGCCGCGTCTCATCGGCGATCTCAATACACCGCACGGCGACAACAGTCAGCTCTTTTCCCCGTCCACCGGCTTCCCGTCCATCACCGTGCCAATGGGCTACACCCGCGGCGGACGTCTGCCAGCCGGGATATCATTCTTCGGCCGCGCCTGGAGCGAAGCAACGCTCATCGGCCTGGCGTTCGACTACGAGCGGCACACGCGGCACTGGCACCGGCCGCCGCTCCAGTAGTGCGCGGCGCCGCGAACGACGTCGCCCCGCACGGCGCAAGGATGCCGACTTTGCCATGGCGTCCACTCGCTCCCGTCCGCCTATTGGCATGCCTCGTCGACCTCGACCTCGACCTCGGCATCGCGCTGAGCGCCGGCCCCCTCCCCTCGGCTTTGTTTCCGTGCCCGTGACTGCCTGCGCAGCCAGCCAACTTCCCCTCGGCCTACGCCCCCCTGCCCATCGTGCCCGGTGGCCAGGGGGGCTGGCCGCGAATCAGGCGTTCGGTCAACGGTTGTTGGCCGAACCGCGCGCGATGCGCCGAATGGCCAGCGTCGTGTGTGCGCCGCTCGATGTCGCGGCCGATCTCGACCGACGCCATGCGCGGGGATGCCGCCGTCGGGTTCCTGCGGCAACCGCAAAGACGACGGCTACCCGTCGGTCGATTTCGACGGGTCGGGTGTCGTGATGCCCCGCGGCGACGGCTCCCGCGTCCTGGATGCGACTCGCGAATTGGCGGCTGCCTCACGTATCGTATGGGTGACGGGATACGCCGGCGGCGGCAACGCCGATGGCGATGTCCATGCGCTCTGCGACCCCCCCATCATTCCGAAGCCATGGACCACCAGCGAACGCCTCGCCCGCATCCGCGCGGTGCCGGATGGACCACCGAACGTCACCCCCACGATCTCCCGTCAGCATGACGATCAGCGAGCAGGGTAGTGCCACGGGCGACGTGCCCGCGGCGGGCGAAAGCCCCACCGTTGCCATTTGCGCGATCGGGGCCAGCGCCGGTGGCCTGGAGGCGTTGCAGCAGTTCTTCGACAACGCCGATCCCAATCGCGGCATCGCGTACGTCGTCATTCAGCACCTCTCCCCCGACCACAAGTCCTTGATGGTCGAGCTGCTGCGGCGGCACACCACCCTGCGCGTCGTGCGCGCCACGGACGGTATGCGGATCGAGGCCGACACGGTCTACCTCAACCCGCCCAAGACCAATCTCACGATCGACGGTGACCAGCTGCGTCTCGCGGAGCAGCCCGCCGGTCACGGGTTGCATCTGCCCATCGACGTCTTCTTTGCCTCACTCGCGCATGTGCGCGGTGAATACGGGGTCGGCGTGGTGCTCTCCGGAACGGGAAGCGATGGGACACGCGGCGCCCGTGAACTCAAGGCGGAGGGTGGGCTCGTGCTGGTGCAGGACCCCACCGAAGCGCAGTTCGACGGGATGCCGCGCAGCGTCGTGGCCACCGGGCTCGCCGACCAGGTCTTGCCGGTCGCCGACCTCCCCGCCACGGTCGCGCAGTTCTTCCTCCGCCGCGGCGGGGTGCGCGCCTACAGCAGCAACGACCAGGCCGCCGGCACCGCCTCGCAGGTCCAGCGGGTCCTCGGCATGCTGCGCGACCGGCTCGGTACCGACTTTACCGGCTACAAACCCAATACGATCATCCGCCGCATTGAACGCCGGGTGCTCATGCATCCGGGGCTCGGCTGGGATGATTACGTGCGCCTGCTCGAAGACTCCAAGCCGGAGCTCGTCCAGCTGCATCGCGACCTGCTCATCAACGTGACGCGCTTCTTCCGTGACGAAGACGCCTTTCGCATTCTCGAGCAACGCATCATCCCGCAGCTCATCGCCGACTCGTCAGGGGATGCGGAGCTGCGCCTGTGGATTCCTGCCTGCTCCACGGGGGAAGAGCCGTACTCCGTCGTCATTCTCATTCTCGAGGCCCTCGAGCGCGCCAAGCTGAGTCGCAACGTACGGGTCTTTGCCACTGACGTCGATCAGGATGCCGTGGAGTATGCGGCCGCCGGCAAATACGGTGACTCGATTGCGGCGGACATGACCCCGGAGCGACTCTCGCGCTGGTTCGTGGCCGACGGCGATGGATACAAGGTGAGTCGGGCACTGCGTGATCGCGTGATCTTTGCGCGTCACAATCTGCTCAAGGATCCGCCGCTCACGCGCATGGACTTCGTGTCGTGTCGGAACATGCTCATCTATCTGGGCACCGATCTGCAGCGTCGCGTCATTGCGCTCCTGGCCTACGCACTGCGCGCGCGGGGGTTCCTGTTCCTTGGCTCCAGTGAGACCCTCGGACCGCTGGCGTCCCTGTTCGATGTCGTCGATGCCAAGTGGAAGATCTACCAGGCGCTGCAGCCCGGACGGCACACGCTGGCCGAAGCGCTCCCCCGCCGGCCACGGCGTCCCCTGATGCAGTCGTTCTCCGTCACGGCGCCGGCCGACCAGACGGTCATGGCCACCCGGGCGGGACCGGTGCGTTCGGCGAGCGACGATGGGTTGCTCGAACATGTCTTTCAGGAACTCACCGATGTGCTCGCACTGCGCTGCGTGGTGCTCGATGCCGACTATCAGCTGTTGCACACGTTCGGTGATGTGTCGTCGTTGCTGAAAGTGCCGGCCGGTCGCTCGACGCTGGAAATCTTCAAGCTGTTGCCGCGCCCGCTCAGCACGGCCCTCCGGGCCGCGCTCGCGCGCGTGGCCAAGGAACACCGCGACATCCTGTACGAAGGCATCGAGATCGCCCCCGACGCACCGACCGTGCGCCTCCACGTGCGGCCACTCGATGTCGGGCCCGATCGGAGCCGCACGTACGTCATCTTCTTCGAAAGCGGACCCAAGCCGCTGGCGGGCGGTACGGCCGACCCGTACGCGCTCGACGACTCGGCGGCGCTGCGCTTGTCGCAGCTCGAGCACGAGCTGCAGTACACGAAGGAGAACTTGCAGGCGACGATCGAGGAACTCGAAACCTCGAACGAAGAACTGCAGGCGACCAACGAGGAGCTGTTGGCCTCCAACGAAGAGCTGCAGAGCACCAACGAAGAGCTCCAGTCGGTGAACGAGGAACTGCAGACGGTCAACGCCGAGTATCAGGAGAAGATCTCGGAGCTGATCAGCCTCAACAACGACATCGAGAACCTGCTGCGTACGACGGGTGTCGGAACGCTCTTCGTCGATTCGTCGCTGCGTATTCGCAAGTTCACCGATGCCGCCCTGCGCTTGCTGAACGTGATTCCGCAGGACATCGGCCGACCGCTGGAACATATTGCCGCCAAGATTCCCGGGGTGGACATCGTGGCGATGTGCCGCCGCGTGATGTCGGGGAACGCCTCGGAGTCGCACGAGATGCAGGCGCCCGATGGAACGCATCTGCATGTGAAGGTGCTGCCGTATCTCGCCGGCGACGAGGGGGCGCACGGCGTCATCGTCAGCGTCATCGACGTCACCGAGGTCAAGCGCGGCGAAGAACGGCTGCAGCACATCCTCGATTCCATCCCGTCCTCCATTGCCGTCTTGGGCCCCGATGGCACCATCGTGCAGACCAACGCCAGCTGGAGTCGGTTCGGGGAGCTCAACGACGCGCCGCAGCCGCTCGTCTCCGGGATCGGTCTCAACTACGTCTCCATCTGCATGGCCGCTCCCAATGATCCCATGGCGCAGGCGGTCGGCCGCGGGTTGCGCGACCTCCTGTCGGGGCGCCGCGATCACTTCGAAGTACAGTACCCCTGTCATTCGCCCGACAAGCGCCGGTTCTTCCTCATGCACGCCACGGCGCTCACGCAAGCGGTGCCGCGTGGCGCGCTGGTCCAGCATTTCGATATCTCGCCGCAAGTCACGCGTCTGGAACGACTGACCGATTGGGTCGATCAGGTGCAGGCGCTCCAGCTGCCGGGCGTTCCCCATGCGCCCGAGTAGCACCCGAGCAACGCCCGAGGAACGCCCGCGCGCGTTCAGGACGAGTAGTACGCCGCGTTCTCTTCGATGTAGCCCTTGGTGAAGTCGCAGCCGTACACCGTCGCGTCACCGGTGCCCACCCCGAGGGCAACACGCAACACCACGACTTCCTGAGACAGCGTGGTGCGGACAATGGCGTCGTCGAATGACACGCGCTCGCCGTGGGCGACCACCTGGAAGCCATTGATCCACGCGTCCGTGGCCGACGGGCGGATGGTGCAGTCGAAGCACTTGCCGACGGCCATCAACAGACGCCCCACGTTCGGATCGGCGCCGTGGACCATGGTCTTCACCAACGGCGAGTTCACAATGGACTTGGCGACCACGTACGCCTCACGGGCGTCGAGGGCGCCGACCACCTCGACACGGATGAGATGCTCGGCCCCCTCGCCGTCGCGTGCGAGGATCTGCGTCATGCGCGTGCACCCCGCAATGAGCACCTCGAGAAACGCGGCCTCGTCCACGGGGCCCGCGAGACCGTTGGCGAGCATGGCACAGGTGTCCGATGTGCTCGTGTCCGTGTCGACCGACAGCATGTTGAACGACGGGGCCACCGCCGCGCGCAGCAGGCGGTCGAGCGTGGGCGCGTCGAACGCGGCATCGGTGAAGATGTACGACAGCATCGTGGCCATATTCGGCTCGATCATCCCGGACCCCTTCGCCACCCAGGTGATGGTCGCATCACCCACGCGCGCCGACAACGCCTTGGGGTGTGAATCCGTGGTCATGATCCCTTCGGCACCAACCATGGGGTCGCCTTGCAACTCGGCGCTCATGCCCACGACGCCAGTCTCGATCTTGTCAATGGGCAACGGGACACCGATGACGCCGGTGGAGCTGACCAGAATACGATCGGGACTCGTGCCCAATTCGGCCGCCGCCGCGCGCGCCATGCGCCGCGCGTTCTCCACGCCCCGTTCGCCGGTGGCCACATTGCTCACCTTGCTGTTGGCAATCACCGCGCGGAGGACACCTCCCTTGATGGTCTCGCGGCCCAAGATGATGGGCGCACCAGGGAAGTGATTGCGAGTGAACACCGCCGCGGCCGTCGCGTCGACGTCACTCACGAACAGGGTGAGATCGCGGGCGGTTGGCTTGAGCCCCACATTGCGGCTTGCACAACGGAATCCACGGGGAAAGACCGGCGTGGCGTGGAAGAGGGTGGTGTCGGACATCCCTGAAGCTGAGGTGTCCCGCGCGCGGACGCCAGCCGCCCTCCCGGTCCGCCGATCGTCCCCGACCGTCGACACCTCCGCGACCCCATACCGGCCGCCAGGCCCCTGCCGCCGTGGCCAGCAACGCGACACGACGCCATCAGTAAAGTTAAGTGCGCTTTAACTAAAATGATCCCAAGCGCTAAAAAAAAGTGCTGAAACGATGATTTCGATGACAAAAGGTGCTTTCCACGAGATCAGGCGTTCGTCCGCTGACCCGCGTTATGCCAGAGACCGCATAGACTGTAAACTTCGCTGTTCTCTCACTCTTCGACCCACTCCTGTGCCTTCGCAGCCTTCTCTTCGGCCGTTCGACATCGCGGTAGGGCTTCGTCTCGTTCTGGTTCCTGAAGACCGATATGAGCCGCTCGCGATTGCCTTGGCCACCAGCACGAGTGCCGTACACCGTTCCGTTGCGCGGCTCCAACATGCCGGGATTTGCGGAACGGGGAGTCGGACGGTCGTCACCTCCGCCTTTCACGAGTTCTTGGTGTACGGGGCCCGGTATGCCTTCCCGGCCATCCATGGCCCGGAGCGTGTCGGCCTTCCCACGGCGGGGGCACACCCCGAGCTCGCCAGTGTCTTCGGCGGCGACGAGCCAGTGCGGACGCTCGTCTGGCCGATGGAAGGCGGTACCGTTCGTGGCGAGGCGCTCGTGCCGCTGTTCAACGGTGCTACCAAGGTCGCCACGCGCGACGCGCGCCTCCACAAGTTGCTCGCCTGTGTCGACGCCCTGCGTGTGGGGCACCCGCGTCAGCGCCAAGCTGCCGGCGACCTGCTGGAGCACATGATCTCGGCGCGTCCCTGATTGCCAAGGCGACGCGCTCCGGCGAACGTCCGTCGGGACGATCTGCCGGGACGGGCGTTCGCCTATCCGCCGCGACGGGCGTCGCGCCAAGCGACGTAACCGCCCGTCACATTCCGTGCGTCGGCTCTCCCCAGGCGATGCAGCAGGCTCGTGGCCACTGCAGATCGTGCCCCGGATTGGCAGTGCACCAAGAGCGGGCCCTTGGGCAATTCGCCCAGTCGATCGGCGAGCTCCCCCATGGGGATATGTACCGCGCCCGGCACATGACCGGCCCCCCATTCCGACCGGCTGCGCACGTCGACGACGGTGTGCGCCGCTGGCAGCCCCGTCCCATTCGCCAGCGCTACCGCCGAGAGCTGCTCCACGGTGCCGCGGTGGCCGCCTCGCGCCGTATGTGCGGCGAGCACCTCGTCTGGGGAGGCCCATCCCACCACACGATCGAGCCCAATCCGCGAGAGGTCGCGTCGGGCACGGTCGACGAGTGCGCCGTCGGCGGCGGGAGCCAGCAACACGATGTCCACCGTGTACGGGACAAGCGACCCGACCCACGTGCTGAACGAATTGCTGTACGGCACCGACAGGCTCCCCGGGAGGAACCCTTCGGCAAACGCGGCGGCGCTACGCACGTCGATCGGCCACGCCCCAGCGGCCACCCGGTTGCCGACATCCAGCCCCGTCAACGCCGGGAGTGGCGAGAGCGCCCCCAGCACCGCCGGTCCGTCCCGATTGATGCGTTTCATTTCGGCGAAGTAGCGCGGCGGTTCCGGTTGCCCCTCGAGCACGGCCGTCACGAACTCCGCTTCGCTGGTCGCGCCCACACCCCAGTTGGCACGCTTCTCGTACCCCACGGTACTCGACGGCACCGCGCCGAGGGCTTTGCCACACGCCGAGCCAGCGCCGTGGCCCGGCCAGACCTGCCAATGATCCGGGAGCGTACGGAACCGCTGCAGCGAGCCGAAGAGCATGCGGGCTCCGGCCTCCATGGTATTCGCCACCTTGGCCGCCTTCTCCAGCAGGTCGGGACGGCCCACGTCGCCGACGAACACCCAGTCCCCGGTGAGGATCCCCATGGGACCGGCGGCACGGGGCGTGTCGGTGACCACGAACGACAGGTGCTCCGGCGTGTGCCCGGGCGTGTGCATGACGTCGAAGCGCACGTTCCCCACCATGAACTGGTCGCCGTCGTGCAGCATCGTCGCGCCATCGGCGGCGGCGAAGCGATACTGCCAATCCTCGCCCCCCTCGGCCGACAGCAGCAAATGCCCGCCCGTGGCGGCAGCCAGTTCTCGCGCGCCCGAGACGAAATCGGCGTGGATATGCGTCTCGGTGATGTGCGTGATGTGGAGCCCTTGGGCGCGCGCAAGCTCCAGATACGGCGCCGGGTCACGCAACGGATCGACCACGATCGCTTCGCCGGTCGCTTGGCAGCCAATGAGATAGCTCGCCTGGGCTAGCGGCTGATCGTACAGTTGTTTGAGAAACATGGAGGAAACATACACGGTCCTGATTGCGCGGACCCGTCCGGAAGCCTGCGGTGCCGCACGAAAAAAATGCAAAAAAATGCTGCGGCTGTGACGGTCATGCCGATGCCGCTATACCCGCCCAATCGTCCAGTCCTTACCATGTTTACATGTCCAATCCACCTCCTCGTCGCCCCTCGACGCTCGCGGCGGACAGGTTCCGCGCGGCGCAGCGTCCGCTGGGCGTCAATGCCAATGTACGTGCAGTGAGCTCTCCCGGCGCAGAGTCAAGGGCCGGGGGCCGGTTGTCGTCCACTGCGGGCAGCACCCGAGGCGGCCACGCAGCTGTAGCGTCCGCAACGGCCCCGGTCACGGCCTCGGCTTCCCCCCGTGTGCCCGCATCGGCGGCGTCCGTTGCGTCAAACGTACGCAATGAGCGGCTGGACCGCGTGCTCGTGACGAGCGTGGTGGTGGCCTTCGCCATGGTCGCCATGGTGTTCACGGGCCTGAAAGTAAATGGCAATGCACAGCAAACCCGCAGCCGGACGGCCATGGCCGGCACGCTGTCGAATGTATACGAGCAGCAGTCGGCGTTCCGCATCATCAATCAACGTTTCGCCACCTGGCCAGAGCTCAAGGCCCGTGGTCTCCGCATGCCCCGCGAGCAGCGGGTGGTCGCTTCCAATGTGTCCCCCTCGCACTGGTTCATGGCGGTCCGCGACTCCAACACCGGCATCGTCTGTTCCCGCACCGGTGAGCTCCTAGACGAGAGTCCGCTCGAGCGCATCCCCACCTGCACCGACGCCGCTCGCTGACCGCACCGCCGCAGCGAGGGGGATTCCCTCCGTTCCGCCTTCGCGATAGATCGCAGGGTGCATGCAAAGCCTGACTTCGTGGGCGGCCACCTCGTCGGCCGACGTTCATCGCGTTCCGCCGTGGGGCACGCCATGGGAATTTCCGTCGGTGGGGTCGTCGCGCTTGCGGTCGCAAGCATCGGCGCGTGTTCCCTGAACGCACAGTCCTCGCGTGACACCACTCAGCAACTGCAATCGGTGCGTGTCACCGTCACGCGCGATGCCGAGCGCCCGCCGTTCGAGCTCCCGTTCGCGGTGACGACGGCGCCCCTCTCGGCCCGACCGGCGCTGCGCCGAACAGGCGTGAGTGAATTGCTGTTCGGTGTGCCGGGCGTGCAGGTCCAGGATCGCGCGAACCCATCGCAGGATCAACGCCTTGCGTTGCGTGGTTTTGGCGCGCGCTCGGCGTTCGGGGTGCGCGGGGTGCGCGTATTGCGCGACGGTGTGCCGCTGTCCCTCCCCGATGGACAGACCCCAACCGACTGGCTCGATCTCGAAACCATCGATCGCGTGGATATCGTGCGCGGTACGGCGGCGGCGCTCTACGGTAATGCGGCCGGTGGCGTCGTCGCGATGCGTTCGCGTGCGCCGTCCACGGCGCCATTCAGTGGACAGGCACGTGTGTGGGATGGCGGTGGGGTGCAGCGCGGCAACGTGCAGCTGTCAGGGTCGGTGGCCGATAGCACGGGGCAATGGCGCCAGCCGGCGTGGCTCCTCTCCGCCACACGGACGGCTGGCAATGGACCACGCGCCTGGTCGCGCCTCGAGGCGTCGAGTGTCTTTGGGCGCGCGCTCGCGACGATCGCGGGAACGCGCATCGAACTACAGGGGACACACTACGACGCGCCGCGCGCCGAAAACCCCGGCGCCCTGACGGCGACGGAACTTGCGCGCGACCCGCGACTTCCCGACTCCCTCAACGTCACCCGCCGCTCACGGAAGGCGGTCGTCCAATCGCAGCTCGCGGTCCTGGGCGAGCGGACGTTGTCGTCGGGAACGGTGCGCGGGTCACTGTTTATGGGAACGCGATCGCTCGATAACCCGCTCCCGTTCGCCATGGTGGATGTGGACCGCCGAGTCGCGGGCGGCAGTGTGCACGGGGCATGGCGACTGGGGGCGCTCGTCTGGCCCGTACGCCTGGGGGCCGGCATCGATGCCCAGCGACAAGTCGACGCACGCGCCAACTTCGAGAACTGCGCTGCGGTTGCGCCTGGCGCACCAGTGACCGCTCTCTGCCCCGTGCCGCAGGCGGAACGCGGCGCCACGCGACTGCAGCAGGACGAGCGAGCCACCAATGTGGGCGGGTACGGGCGGGTGGAAGTCGAGGCCCCGCACCACGTGTTCGGGAGCGCGGCCCTGCGCTACGATCGGATAGGCTTTCGCGTTCGCGATCAGTTCATCGCGGCCACCAACGCGGACGATTCCGGCACTCGCCTGCTCGGCGCCGTCAGCCCCATGGTGGGACTTGCCTGGCGCGCGCGTCCGCTGTGGTCCCTGTACGCGAATCTGTCAACGGCCTTCGAAACGCCGACCATCACCGAGCTCACCAATCAGGACAACGGCGCCGCAGGGCTCAATCGTTCGCTCGCCCCGCAACGCACGCGGACCATCGAAGTGGGCACACAGGCGGTGCTGGGGCAGCACCTCCGCGCCGACATCGCGCTGTTTCGCGCGCGGGTGCTCGACGAATTGGTGCCATTCGATGTGCCCAATCAGCCAGGGCGCCGGGCGTTTCGCAACGCGGGGCGCTCCACACGCACCGGCGCCGAAACGAGTGTGCAAGGCCAATGGGAGGCGCTCGAATTCGGCACCGCCTATACGTACTCCCGCTTCCAGTTCGATCGCTACGACGTGGGCACGGTGTCGTATGCCGGCAAGCGTATTCCCGGCGTACCGGAGCACTATGCGCAAAGCTTCGGCACCGTGCGCACCCGCGGGCTCTTTGGTACCGTGGAGTGGACCGCCTCGTCGCGGGCCAGCGCCAACGATGCCGGATCGGTATACGGCGCGGGCTTCAGCGTGTGGAATTTGCGCGCCGGCTACGAGGTCGCGTCGGTTGCTGGCGTACACCTGCACCCCACGGTGTCGCTCGAGAACGCCTTCGACCGGCGCTATGCGTCGAGTCTGGTCATCAACGCGACGCGCAACCGGTCGTTCGAGCCCGGGCTGCCGCGACGCGTGACCTTTCTCCTGGCGGTATCCTGGCGCTGAGGGCGACCACTAACTGATCGACCACTTCCTGATACTGGATGTAGAGTGGTTCGGGGGGGATCGCGCGCACCTGCGACGGTCACTTGGTGGGACCGCCGTGCTTGGTGTCGTTCTTGTAGAACAGCTTGCAGCCGGTGAACGGCACCGGCTCGGCGTACGCGTAGGCCGCGTACGAATCGCGCTTGAGACGTGGCGGGCCCCAGCCGTCCATGTGAATGACCACCTGGTGAATGACCACCTGCACGCGCGGGTCGCGCGTGATCTTGGTCGCGTTGGTGAGCATCGGCGTGGTGACGCGGTGCACGACCAGAGCTTTCGGCGGCAGGGTATTGGCCGTGACGAGACGCGCGCGCTGGTCGATCACCCCGTTCACATCGGCCGCGTCGTAGCTTCCGATCTTGCGCCCGGGCTTGGTGCCGTCCTTCATGGAGCATGGGGGCCATGCCGAAGTGCCGCCGATCGCGTGCGCCGATACGGCGCACGACGGGACCTGTCGGAGAGGCATGCACGCAATGGAGAGGGCGAGGGAACCCGCGAGCCCGGCGCGCGGCTTGAATAAAGGTCCGGACGCACGGCACATTACAAGCAGCCGGACGATCCTCGGCTCGATGCGTTCCGCCCACCCTTTCGGTGCCTCCCCATGAGCATGCCCAGCACGGACGCGACCTCCGCAATTCCCGAAGATTTCGACGGCTTTCTCCTCGACGCCATACCGACCACCGATGGTGTGTGGGCGTTGTACGGTATCGATGACGATCGTCCGATGGCCGCGTGGAGCAGTGATCACGCCGCGCGGTGTGTCGATCAGCTCGTCATCGCCCGCGCGCGGGTCAAGGTGGCGGAGTGGGCGCTCGCCGACGTGCAGGCGCGTGGCCATGCCGCCTGTATCGCCAAGGCCGGTGCCCATCTGGCGCGTATGCGCGCCGATCTCGCCGAATGGGAAGCGCAGGGGCGTCGCCTCGAAGCCGCGCGCAAGGTGACGTACGGCGCGTGGACGACGCCGGTGTTTGAGGGCTGACGGGCCGATAGTTGGGCGAAACGGCGGTCGACTGGTCCGGCGGCCAGTGGACCGCCGGACCAGTCGACCGCCGTTCACCAACCATCAGCGCACCCGCAGTATGTACGGCATCCGCGCATACACGCCGCGCGGATCGTTGTACGACAGCAGCATCGTCAATTCGCGGGTCACGTCGCGCGCCAGATCGGCCGCGACACCGCGCGCGCCGATTGCCCGGAGTGTCGCATCAGCGCGGGCGGCCACCGGCACGGGCTTGTCTTCGAGGTACTCGGCCAGGCGTTCGGTGGCAGACTTCGCGCGCGGATATTCCCGCACCTCGTAATCGCCGGTGAGCTTGGCGAGCGCCGCGGCGCTCTTGAGGGCCATGTCGAGCCCGCCGATCGAGTCGATGAGGCCAATGCGTCGCGCCTGCGTGCCCGACCACACCCGTCCCTCGGCGATCAGCCCCACCGAGTCCACCGACAGCTTGCGGGCGGTGGCGACGCGCTGCAGGAACGCCGCGTAGATCGCGTCGGTGCTACGCTGCAACACCGCCAGCTCCGCCTCACTCCGCGGACGGGCCAGCGAAAACAGATCGGCGTAGCGGCCGGTCTTCACCGTGTCGAAGGTGATCCCCTGCTTCGCGGCCAGCCCCTTGATGTTGGGCACCAACGAGAACACGCCAATCGAGCCGGTAATGGTGTTGGGTTCGGCAAAAATGCGTGCCCCCGCCGTGCTGATCCAATACCCACCGCTTGCCGCGAGAGAGCCCATGGATACGACCACCGGCTTGGTCTTCGCAATGAGCGTGAGTTCTCGTTGAATCTGCTCGGACGCGATGGCGCTGCCCCCCGGGCTGTTCACGCGCAACACCACGGCCTTGATCGTGTTGTTGGTGCGCAGCGTGCGGAGCTCGCGCGACAGCGACGCGCCGCCAATCTGCTGGTCCCCCCCCTCGCCGTCGACGATGTCACCTTCGGCGTACACCACCGCAATAGCCTGACTACCGCCGATGAAACGGTCCTTCGCGGCCGCCAGCGGCGCGTACGCGTCGAGCGTGATCTGTGGCATGGACGGCTGTTCGAGCACCGCTGCAAGCTCCGCGTCGCGCGGGCTGTCCGTGCCGCTGCGCGTGCTGGTGCCACCCGCCTTGCCCGTCATCTTCTGCAGGTCGTCGAGCACCACATCGAAGTATGCCACCCGGTCCACCAGCTTGGCCCGCGCTGCCTCGGCGGGGAGAATGATCCCCTGCGCGTCGGCAAGGCCTTGCAGCGTCAGCGTGTCCACCGCGCGGCTCTCCGCGATGCCGCGCTTCACTTCGCTCCACAAGTCGCCCAGATACGACGCCACCTGCAGGCGATTCTCCGGGCTCATGCTGCTCCGCGTGAACGGCTCGACGGCCGCCTTGAAGCGTCCCACCCGGCTCACTTGGACGCCGATGCCGTACTTCTCGAAGAGCCCGCTCAAGAACACCTGCTCCGACGCCATGCCCGGCAGCAACAGCGAGCCGAACGGGTCGAGCGTGATCTGCGTCGCCGCCGACGCCACGTAATACGTGGACACGTCCGGATTCACCAAGTACGCATGGATCGGCTTCTTGCTGGCGGCGAAGCTGACGAGCGCCTGGCGCAGCTCGCGCAGCGCCGCATAACCCGAGCGCACGCCGTCGCCGGCTACCGACCCGCGCACCAGCATGCCGCTGATGCGATCGTCGTCGGCCGCCGCACGAATGGCCAGCAACGCCGACCGCAGGGGTAGGGCCTCGCTTCCTGGGGACAGCGCGTCATCGAAGACCGAGTGCGTTTCCGCGCGCGCCGCCTGGTCGGAGAGCGCGTGGGAGAGGTCGACGACAACGACCGAGCCCTGCCGAACCGTCACGGGCGGGCGCGAGCCGGCCGACGCCGCCACCGCAACGATCAGCAGGACCGCAGCGACAACGCACACCGCGATCGTCACGAGATTCGCCGCCAGGGCCGTGAAAAACTGCTTCATATCAGGATTTGCTCCATTCAGGGTCGTAGGGACACTACTCCATACGGCATTCGGTCGCGTCCGGTTCCGCCCCCCTGCGTCTTCGCGCAAACATGACGGGACCGTCGCAAATGCCCTTGCCGCCCGATGGTCCGCACCACAGGTTGGAGCAGTATTCCACCCCGAGCCCCTGCCCATGCCTGTCTACCACGCCCCGCTCGACGACATTCGCTACCTGCTCAACGATGTGCACGACATCGGTCAGCTCTCGGCGCTGCCCGGCTTCGAAGACGCCACCCCGGAGATGATCGATGAGGTGCTCGCCGGCGGGGCCACCTTCTGTGAAAACGTCCTCTTTCCGATCAACCAGAGCGGCGACGCCGAAGGCATCACGCTGGTGAACGGCGACGTCGCAACGCCGAGCGGGTTCAAGGAGGCGTATACGCGCTATACCGCCGATGGCTGGACCGCGATCAGTGCGGAACCCAAATATGGCGGCACCGGGCTCCCCGATATGGTGCGCTTCGTCATGGAGGAGATGCTCTGCTCGGCCAATCTCTCCTTCTCCATGTATCCGGGGCTGTCGCATGGCGCCTACAGCGCGCTCATGAGCCACGGGTCGGACGAGCTGAAGGCGCGCTATCTCCCCAAGCTCATCGATGGGACGTGGGGGGGCACCATGTGCCTCACCGAAGCGCACGCCGGCACGGATCTGGGCATCATCACCACCAAAGCCGTGCCGACCGCTGGCGGGGCGTACGCGATTACCGGCACGAAGATCTTCATCTCGGCGGGCGAGCACGATCTCACCGAGAACATCGTGCATCTGGTGCTCGCGAAACTTCCCGACGCGCCCAGTGGCACGAAGGGGATTTCGCTGTTCGTGGTCCCCAAGTTTCTCCCTACGGAGACCGGCGGCCTTGGGGAGCGGAATGGGGTCTCGTGCGGCAGCGTCGAACACAAGATGGGGATCAAGGCATCGGCGACCTGCGTCCTCAACTTCGACAACGCCACCGGGTATCTCGTCGGGGAGCCGCACAAGGGCATGCGTGCCATGTTCGTCATGATGAACGGCGCGCGCCTCGCGGTGGGGTTGCAGGGGCTTGGCCTGTCGGAAGTGGCGTATCAGAACGCTCTCGCCTACGCCAAGGACCGTTTGCAGGGGCGTTCGCTCACGGGCCCCACGAACCCGTCGGGCCCCGCCGATCCCATTCTCGTGCACCCCGATGTGCGCAAAGGGCTGCTGCGCATCAAGGCGCTCAACGAGGGGATGCGCGCCCTCGCCTATGCGGTGGGCATCCGTATCGACATCGAGCACCGTCATCCCGATGCCGCCGTGCGTCAGGACGCCGAAGATCTCGTGGCGCTCATGACCCCAGTGGTGAAGGCGTTCCTCACCGACAAGGGTTTCGAGAACACGAACATCGCGCTGCAGACCTTGGGCGGGCATGGCTACATCAAGGAGTACGGGATCGAGCAGTACGTGCGTGACGCGCGCATTGCGCAGATCTATGAGGGCACGAACGCCGTGCAGGCGCTCGATCTGGTGGGGCGCAAGCTGCCCATGGAAGGGGGCCGCTTGGTTCGGCGTTTCTTCGAATTGGTCAAGGGGGACGTGGACTCCGCCGCACAGGTGGACGGCCTCGAGGACTTCGCCAAGGCGCTCGGTGCGTCGCTGTACCAGTTGCAGAAGGCGACCATGCTGCTGGCGGAGAAGGGCTTCGCCAACCCCGACGAAGTGGGGGCGGCGGCCACCGAGTACCTGCAGCTCATGGGCTACGTGGCGGTGGGGTGGCAGTGGCTGCGCATGGCCACGGTGTCGCAGCGCAAGCGTGCGGAAGGGGCGGCCAACGCCCGCTTTCACGAGGCCAAGCTCAAGACGGCGCGCTTCTACTTTTCGCGCGTGCTCCCCGAAACGGCGACGCTGCTCGCCGCGATACAGTCGGGGAGTGCCCCCATTATGGCGTTCGCGGCCGACGAATTCTGATCGGCCGGACCGCAAGTGCCGGACGCAGCGGGCGCCGGCGCCGTCCGGTGCCTGCTGGGTGACAGGGCGTGCGAGCGCAGATGGATCGGGCTCAACCCGAGGGGCGGATCTGCCGATGTTTGAAGCAACCTCTTCCCCTATCTATGTTCTTCAAGATGCTCTCCGAGCCGCGCCACTCGTCCGAACGTGGCAGTTCGAATGGCGTGAGCGGGTCCCCGGTACTGAAGGCCATTCCAGGTGGTGCGGCGCCGACGGCGTCCCCGGCTTCTGCCTCGGCGGCGTCGGCGGACGAGAGCCTCGGGCTCGTGCTCGATGCGCTCGGTGGCATGCTGTCGGCCCTCTCGCGCTATCCGATTGATCTCCCCGATCGTTCCGGCGAGGACGTCGCCCGCGAACTCTCGCGCTGGCATCGCCACGTCACGCTTGGGTACCCTCTCGAAGAGCAGGCACAGGGGTCACTCGGCGTGCACGAGCGCGACTGGGACGGCATGGTGCGCACCATTACCGAGCAGCGCCGCGACGAACACAAATATGTGGACGCGTCGATCAATGAGCTGCGTGATGCGCTCTGGGCATGCGTAGAGACGGTGCACAACGCCGTGAAGGTGGATCAGGCCACCGACGTGACGACCGAGCAGCAGATGGAGCGGGCCAAGGTCGCCATCAAGCGCATGCAGACCGGCTCCATCAAGTCGGAGGTGGTGGGTGCGGTGCTGGCCATCGAGGGGGCGTTGCAGACGCGGCGTGACCAGCAACAGGAACAGTATGTGAGCCTCGCCACGAAGCTCGACCGGTTGGGGAAGCAGCTCGAGGAGGCGCGTCGGGAAAGCACGATCGACGGGCTCACGGGGCTTGGCAACCGCAAGCTGTTCGATGTGATGGCCCAGCGCGCGCTCCAGATGTTCTCGTTGAGTCGTCAGCCGGTCGTTCTGCTCATGATCGACATGGACAAGCTCAAGATGGTGAACGACATGTACGGTCACCAATCGGGCGACGTGGCGATCCAGAATCTGGGCAAGGCGTTGTCGCGCACGTTCCTGCGTCAGAGCGATGTGATCTGCCGGTTGGGCGGCGACGAATTCGCAGCCATTCTGCACAACACCGACTGGAAGATGGCGCAGTCGTTGGCGAAGCGGCTCCAGGAGCAGCTGGCGGCGATGCCGGCGCCGCATCCGAGCATGGAGTTCTCCGTGGGCGCCTCGATCGGGGTGGCGCAGCTCGAAATCCACGAGGAAGTCGAGGAGTGGGTGGCCCGGTCGGACAAGGCGCTGTACAAGGCCAAGCAGAATGGCCGCGAGCGCGTGTGCTTGGCGGACAGCTTGCTGCCGCGCACGGCGTAGCGCACGCACGGACCAGCAACCGCCCCCCGATACGTCAAACGACCATCCTGCCGCCGATGCCGAGCCCTCGGCTCCTGCGGGGAGGTTGCGAGGCGTCGTGACGCGTTGCGGTGTGCAGGTCGGTGCGCGTATTCAGCGTGTCTTTCCGGGTGTGGCCGCCCGCAGCGCATTCACGATGACCGCGACATCAATGACCTCCTGAATGAGGGCACCGGCGACCGGTGTGAGCATCCCTGCTGCCGCAAACCCCATCCCCACCAGCGACAGCCCCAGCCCCACGGCAATCGATTGGCGTGCGATCATGAGGGCGCGGCGGCCAATCCGCACCGCCTCGGGAATGCGCGACGGGTCATCGATGAGCAGCACGACGTCGGCCGCCTCCGCCACCACGCCGCCGCCATGCCCAGCCAAGGCAATCCCGACCGTCGCCGTTGACAACGCCGGCGCGTCGTTGGTGCCGTCGCCGACCATGAGCACACGACATCCCTCCTTTTCGAGCGCGGCGACCCGCACCACCTTGTCCTGTGCCGCTAGCTCGCCCGCGTACTCCGTGATACCGACGGCGTCGGCCACCGCCTGCACATTGGCGCGCTTGTCACCCGACAACAGTTGCAGCCTCGTAAAGCCCAACGCACGCAACTGCGCAAACATGGGGGCCAGTTCGGCGCGAATCTGGTCGGCAAACTCGAAGCGGGCTACCGCGCCCCCCTCCGTACCGACATAGGCGCGCAAGCCGCTCGCGTCGCGCTCCATCTCGGCCACGACCCCCGCCGCCACGGGCGCCACCCGCACCAGCGCCTCACGGACGTAGTCCGGCGCGCCCACGAACACCGCTTCGCCATTGACGCGCCCCGAAACACCGTGCCCCGCCGTTTCCTGCAACTCGGCGGCAATCACCAACGGCGCCCCACGCGCTTCGGCTTCCGCGACCAACACGCGCGCCAGCAAGTGCCCTGATCCCTGTTCCACCGCCGCGGCTTTCCCCAGCAGCTCCAACAACGGGCCATCCGCCGCGCCCACGATGCGCGACACCCGCGGCTTCCCCACCGTGAGCGTCCCCGTCTTGTCGAAGACTGCGGTGTCGACTTTCGCCAGCCCCTCGAGCGCGCCTCCATGACGCACAATGATGGCTCGCTTCGCGGCGCGGTTGATTCCACCAATGATCGCCACCGGCGCCGCCAGAATGAGCGGGCAGGGGGTCGCCACCACCAACACCGCCAGCACGCGGGACCACTCACCGGAGACCAGCCACGCCACCCCACACGCCGCCAAGGTCAGAGGCGTGAACCAGACCGCCCACCGGTCGGCCGTGCGCTGCAACGGACTCTTGGACGCCTGTGCACTGCGCACCAGTTCGACAATACGCGCGTACTGACTTTCCTGCGACCGCCGTTCTGCGCGGATGGTCAGCGCGCCTTCCTGATTGAAGCTCCCCGAATACACCCGCAGCCCCACCGACGCGCGCACCGGCATGGGCTCACCCGTTAGGCGCGACGTATCCACATGCGAGGCGCCATCGATCACGACGCCATCGGCAGGGACGAGTTCGCCGGGGCGCACCAACAAGTCGTCGCCGGGGGCGATATCGTCCGCCTTGATGTCGGCGACGCGTCCAGCGCTGAGGCGATGTGCGGTGCGCGGCGCATCGGCCTCCAGCGCCGCCACGGCGTTCGACGCGCGCGCGACGGCATACGCGTCGAGCGCTTCACCGCCGGTTTGCATGAGCACCACCACCAGGCCGGCTAACGGCTGGCCCAGCCATAATGCACCGACAATCGCCAGCATGGCGACGACATCTGCGGCGAACTCTCCGCGCAGCGTACCGCGAAACGTCCGCCAAGCGACCGGCACACCCGTGAGCCCCAGCCCCGCCATCCACACCCGATCACGCCAGACATCGGGCGAGCCCAGCAGTGGCGCGAGGAACCCCACGAGCAAGAACGCCAGCGCGACGATCGGCAATGGCGCCACGGGGAACGGTAAAGCGGAGAGTCTCATGAGCGAAAACAGCAGCGGGCACGGCGATTGCGCCGCATGCAGCGACGCAGCCGCCCGAGGAGGCTTGCCACGAAACGCTACACATGCAGGATTCGAGGCGTCTTCGCAAGAGGGGGATCACCGGCGCGGCGCAACGGAGCTAGCTTGGTGGCCATGGCAGACACGCACTCAGACGCCGCGCTGGCGGCGATCGTCGACATCTCGGCCGATGCGATCATCGCCCTCGACGACCGTTACCGGATTGTCCGCTTCAATCGCGGCGCCGAGCAGATTTTTCAATGGACCGAAGCCGAAATGCTCGGTCAACCGCTCGATCGACTGCTTCCCATGGCGACGCGCGCCGTACACCGTGGACATATGCGGACCTTTGCCGAGGGCGCGAGCGATGCACGGACGATGGCGTATCGCCGCCCCATTGCCGGACTGCGCAAGAACGGCGAAACGTTTCCCGCCGAGGCATCCATTGCCCGCGTCACAATGGAAGGCGACCGCACGTTCATGGTCACCCTCCGTGACGTGAGTGAGCGCGTCAACACGGAAGAACGGCAGAAGCTGCTGGCCACCGCCGGCTGGGTGCTCGCGGCATCGCTCGACGTCGAGTCGACCATGGCGACCATTGCGGAACTGCCGGTACCGTTGCTTGGCGAGTGGAGCTTGCTGGAGCTGCTGACCCCCGATGGCGCGATGCGCCGGGCTGCGGCCACGCACCTCGATCCGCACCGCCACGAAGACACGGCCGCGTTGCTCTCCAAAGTGGCAGAGCCGCTGGAGCTCGAGCCCGCCGTGGCGAGCAGTGCGCGCGTGGCGCACGATGCGGAGGCGCAGCGCCTCACCGACATGAGCGCGTGGCTCGACGCCAACTTTCACGACACCGCCTCGCGTCAGCGCGCGCAGTCACTTGGCGCCGGCGCCGTCCTGCTCGTGCCGCTGCGCGCCGGTGGTCGGGCCATTGGGGCGCTGCATCTGGTCCGTACGCGTCCGGGCGCGGTGCATTCGCTCGAAGAACAGCAGGTGGCCGACCAGTTCGCCGGTCTCGCTGCGCTCGCGCTGGAAAACGCGCGGCTCTATCAGCAGTCGCGTAGTGCCGTACGGGAACGCGACGAAATGCTCGCTATCGTGTCGCACGATCTGCGCAATCCGGTCAATGCCATCGTGATGCTCACCGGTGCGGTGCTCAAGCGCGATACGCCAGCGGCCGCGGCTGGCGAGGATATCGCGCCCATGTCGCGCGACGAGGTCGAAGCGGTGCGCGCGGCGGCCCGTCAGGCCGACGGCCTCATCCAGGATTTGCAGGACGTGTCGCGCATTTCCGCGGGACGCCTGCGTGTCGAGCGGCGGCGGGTGCCGGCGAGTGATTTTCTCACGGAATGCGCCGATATGTTCGAGCCCGTCATGGAAGATGCGGCGTTGCGCTTTGTCCGTCGCATCGACGACAATCTGCCGATTGTCCTCGGCGATCAGCATCGGCTTACGCAGGTGCTTTCCAACCTGCTGGGCAACGCGGTGCGCTTCACACCGCACGGCGGAGACATCGTCCTGACAGCGACGCCACTGGAAGACGTCGTGCGCATCAGTGTGCGTGACAGCGGCCCCGGCGTGGCGCCCGACGACGTGCCGCGCCTCTTCGAGCGGTATTGGCAGGCGCCCCGCCTGCTGCGCGCTGGTTCAGGTCTCGGGCTCTACATCGCCAAGGGCATCGTTGAAGCGCATGACGGTGAAATCGGCGTGGACTCGGAAGTGGGGAAGGGCGCCGAGTTCTGGTTTACGCTGCCGGTGTAATGCCTACCGCGCGGCGCTCCGCTACCCGAACAAGCGGGCGCGCGCGGCATCCTTGAGCGCCACCACGGCCGGGTGGGCGAGCTTCCGTTCGGCCGAAATCGCATAGAACTGTTCGCGCACGTCGGGCAACCGACCCACGACGCGCACGTGGTACGCCCGGCGGATCTGCGCTTCCACCACCGTCGGTGCGGCGAAGAGTCCCATCCCTTCCTGGCCGAACACCTGCAGCAGCGCCACGTCTTCGGCTTCGCACACAATGCTCGGGCGTACGTCGTTGGCGACGAACCACGCGTCGAGTGAGCGACGCATGGTCGTGTTGTTCGTCGGCATGATGAACGGGGCGCCGTCGAGCGACTGCGGAAAGCGCCGGCGATACTTGGTACTCAGGGCCTCCGTCGCAAACACCGTGACGCCGCACTCACCAAGCAGGTGATTGTACAACGTGATGGGAATGGACGGCGAGGCGGGCGTGACGGCGAGCACCACGTCGAGCGCATGCACCGCCAGGTCGGCCACCAGCCGTTCCGTCTTGTCGATCCGGCAGGTGAGATGCAGCCCTGGGACCGCTTCGAGCGCCGGGCGGAGCAGACGCCACGTGGTGAGTTTGGGCAACGAGTCGGAAATGCCCACCACCAGGCGCGCCGGAATGCGTGCGTCGCCGCGCGTAAGCGCCTCCGTGAGTTCACGCCCCGTCCGGAACATCTCGTCGGCGTAATGGAAGACGAGATGCCCCGTATCGGTGAGCACGAGGTTCCGGCCGCGCTGCTCGAAGAGCGTCGCATCCAGCGACCGTTCGAGCAGCTTGAGCTGCGTGCTGATGGTGGGTTGCGTGAGATTCAGCACCGCCGTGGCCTTGGCAATGCTTCCCTCGCGCGCGACAACCCAGAAGTACAGCAGGTGCTGATAGTTGAGCGTGTTGAGGGAGAGCGGGGTCATACCGTGACCGGGAGTACGCGTCCCGTCTCGAGATCGTAGACGCCGCCCGCAATGACGAGCGTGCCGGCCTTCACCCGCTTGGCAATCACGGGCGACGCTTCCTTGAGAATTTCCGCCTGCAACTCAACGTTGCGCGTGATGGCCCTGGTCAAGTCGCCGTGGCTTTCCTTGGCCGCGCGACGGAGGTGCTGGTACAGCGTCGAGATCTGCCCCGGCACATCATTGCCGGCCATCGTCGCCGACACGGCGCCGCACTTGGTGTGGCCAAGCACGTAGAGCACCTGCGCGCCGAGCACTTCGGTGCCGAACTCGAGCGAACCAATAATGGCCGGGTCGGCGACGTTGCCCGCGATGCGGGTGACGAACACGTCGCCGAAGCCCTGATCGAAGACGATCTCGACCGGCACACGGGAGTCGGCGCAGCCCAGAAATGCGGCAAAGGGCTTCTGACCGGCGGCAACTTCCTTGAGGCGCGCCATGTTGCGGTTGGGCGCCATGACCTCGCCTTTCACGAAGCGCGAGTTGCCGTCGTACAGCGCGGCGAGTGCGGCGGCCGGGTCACGATACACATCGGGGGACAGCGGCATGGCGGCGGCCTCACTGGGAAGCAGTGTGCTCAACGCGGTGCCGAACAGGGCGCCGGCGCCAATCGCGGCGGTACGCTGCAGCAGCTGGCGACGCGAAGGAGACACGATCGTTGAGTTCTGCGTAGGGCACATGTCAGGCTCCGGGGTTCGAGGTGCGGTACTTCTCTCCCCGGACGACCTGCACATCGGAGAGATAGGCGATCACTTCGTAGTCGGCGAAATACTGCTTGGAGATGTACTCCACGATGTGCTCGGCGACATCGGGCGGGACGATCGTTTCGATGCGCACATTGATGCCTGGAATCTCAGCCGCGTGCAGCGCGCGCGATCCTTGACCGCGCCCTTCCACCACCGTGAAGCCGGTGGCCCCGAGACGGCGGAGTTCCGTGGTGATGCGGGGCTCGAGCACCGGCTCGGCGATGATCGTAACCAGCTTGAACGAATGCGTCAGCATGAGGGTGAGTTCGTGAAAGGTTACGAGGCGATCGCTTGCGCGATGCTGTAGTAGATCGGGATGCCGGCGAGGATGTTGAACGGGAACGTGACCGCGAGCGCAGCCGTCAGCGAGTAGGTCGGGTTCGCCTCCGGGAGCGTGAGGCGCACAGCGGGCGGCGCGGCGATATAGCTCGCACTGGCGGCCATGGTGCCGAGAACCGCGGCGCCACTGGGCGAGAGGCCGGCCCATTCGCCAAGCACCACGCCAATGGCGCCGTGAACGAGGGGCATGATGACGCCGAACGCGAGCAGGAACGGGCCCACTTTCTTGAGATCACCGAGACGATCGCCGGCGACAATACCCATTTCGAGGAGGAAGAGCATGAGCGCGCCCTTGAATCCGCTGTCGAAGAAGGGCGACACCGCTTTCCATCCCGACTCGCCCATGAAGTAGCCCACGATCAAGCCACCGACGAGCAGGATCATCGTGCGCCCGGTGAGCACTTCGTGCAGCACTTCCTTGATGGAGCCACGCGCACCCGTGTTGCCACCGCTGGCGATCAGTTGCTTGTTGCGCTGAATGGCACCCAGCGCCAGCGCGATGTGAATGCCGGGACTCTCGAGGAGGGTGAGCAGCGTGGGCATGAAGCCTTCCGCCGGCGCGCCAACGCGCTGCATGAACTGTTGCGCCGCAATGAAGGTGACGGCGCTCACGGAGCCATAGTGGGCGGCCATCCCTGCGGCGTCCGACGTACCGAAGCGCCCCACGTAGCGCATGACGGCGTAGGTGCTGAGCGGCGTGATGCAGCCGAGCAGCAGCGTCACACCGGCCGGCGCGATGATGCTGTCGAACGACGCGTGGGCGAGTTCCACGCCGCCCTTGAGGCCCAGCGCGAAGAGCAGGTAGATCGAGAGCGCGCTGTAGATGTCCTTGGGCAGCGAGAACTCACTGCGCATGAGGCGCGTGACGATGCCGAGCGCGAAGGCGAGCGGGATCGGTGAGAGCAGATTGGCTTTGAGGGTCTCGATCATGGATGCAACATCGAGGATTCCTGATAGTTATACAAATTGAATGTCTGCAACAAATAGATTGAGAAAACCTATGAAATATCAATCACAAGAAAAAACGCCGCAATCGGGATTGCGGCGTTCTTCGTAGCACCAGCAAACGGTCGCTTAGTGCTTCTCGGCGGCCGGCGCAGCGTCCTTGTGCTCTTCGGTGCCCTTGGCGCCATGGTCACCGGCAGCGGCGCCATGGTCGCCACCGGCTGCAGCGCCGTGCTCGCCCGCCGCCGCGTGCTTGGCCTGATCGCGCTCGTAGTACACCTGCTGCATCATGGGGTCGCGCGGGTGCCGGTACGTGTTGTTGTGGATCGTGTACGCACCAAAGCCGAGGGCGGCGGTCATCACGCAGGTAATGACGGCGGCACCCCAGCCCAACTTGTTCGGATCGTACTGCTGAGCACTCATGAAGACACCCTGAGCAGGAAGAGAAAACGGTCGTCGATTCGGCCGACACCACGACTCGGCGCCGCGTCTGCCGCACCGCGGGGGAACCTAGTGGGACCGGGGTCATTCTTCCACCCTTGGGCCCGTATCGTGTGTCGGGTCCACCAGGCCGGCCGGAAGAATCGCTCCAGATCCATAACGATCCCGGATGCGATCCAGTGCCCGGGTGAGGGCGCGGTCTCGCGGTGTCTCCTCTGGGTCGGCGGTCGCCAGCGGGGAGGGCGCAACGGGGGGCGCCGCAAAGAGCCCCAACTGCGTGGTGGGCAGCGGCAGAGCCTCCGATTCGTCGTCGAAGTGGGAGAGGCCAATCCCCAGCAGGCGAACCGGAACGCGCCGCTTGCCGCGAAGCTGACGCAGCAGCGGTCGGGCCGCCTTGAGCACCGACCTTTCCGACTCGATGTACGCCGACAGGGTGCGCTGGGCCGACCGGGTACGGAAGTCCGTATCCTTGATCTTCACCGTGACCGTTCGGGCGCGCCGCGCCTGCCGGCGGAGATCGCTGCTCACGCGTACCGCCAGCCGGAGCAGTTCCCGTTCGATGACCGTATCGTCGTCGAGGTCGCGGGCGAAGGTGTCCTCCCGGCTTACCTGCTTCTGGCGGTCACGTGGGGACACCATGCTGTCGTCGAGACCGCGGACCCGCCGGTAGAGCCAAGGACCGGCCCGGTCGCCGAGGCGGCTCACCAGCGCCTCCTCCGTCCAGCGCTGCGCCTCGTGCACGCGGATCAGCCCCATGCGCTCCAGCTTTTCCGACAGCTTGGGCCCCACCATGGGTAAATCGGCAAGCCGGAACGTGGAAAGAAAGCCGACCTCCTGGCCCGGCGCCACGCAATGCACGCCGTCGGCCCCGGTTCCGGGTTTGGGTTTGGCCACTTCCACGGCCATTTTGGCCACGAGCCGCGACGTGCCCCCACCAATGGAGACGTTGAGCCCCGTCGCCTCGAAAACCGCCTGACGAATACGATGGGCCGTGTCGCGCAGCGACTCGTGGCCGTAGAGCGCTTCCGTGCCCCCCAAGTCGCAGTACCACTCATCGATGCTCGACGCCTGGACCACGGGGGCAAAGCGCGCCAGCACGGCCTGGATTTCCTTGCTACGCGTGCTGCACGCCTGTCGCGGCACCGGGACGCACATGGCCTCAGGGCACAGCGTGAGCGCCCGCGCAATGGGCATCGCCGAGCGCACGCCAAACGTGCGGCATTCGTACGAGGCACTGCACACCACGCCGCGAGAACCCGGGCGACCGCCCACAATGAGCAGCGTCGCGCGCCCCGCACCTTCCGGATCTTCCTGACGCGCCACCGCGACGAAAAACGCGTCAGCGTCGACCAGGAGAATGCGGCGCGGCGAAGTCATGGCGGAAAGGTAGTGCCCCGTGACAACGTTCAGGCGTGACCCCCGCCATTCTGCTCGCGAAAAAGGCCGGCATCGCGCATGACGTCCTCAGCTACCACCACGACCCGCGTGCCGCGTCGTACGGGCTTGAGGCGGCCGACGCCCTGCAGCTCGATCCCGACAGCGTCTTCAAAACGCTGGTGGTCGACGTCGAGGGTGTGGGACTTGCCTGCGCCGTCGTCCCGGTGAGCCGCATGCTCGACCTCAAGGCCGTCGCTGACGCGCTGCACGGACGCCGCGCCACGATGGCCGATGTCCACGTTGCCGAGCGGGCGACCGGGTACCTCGTCGGCGGGATCAGCCCACTGGCGCAGAAGAAAGGTTTGCCGCTCGTGCTCGACGAAACCGCAATGCTGTTCGACCGCATTCACGTGAGTGCGGGGCGCCGCGGCCTTGAGATTTCGCTCGCTGCTGATGACCTGCTGCAGCTGACGCGCGGAACGCTCGCCGCCGTCGCCCGGGCGTAACCGCGAGCGGCTAGACGGCCCGCGGACGGTTCGGCGCCGTCTCGAGTTCGCGGTTCGACGCGCGACCACGGGCGGCCACCGGCCATCGCGTTTCGACCGCTTCGCCGCGCACCCCGAACACTTCGTCGAACAGATGCACGGCAATGCACACATGGTTCGGCACCACGCGCACCTGATCGCCAAGCCGCGGACGCCACGACGACTGCGACAGGTCGAGGATCCCGTGCTCCTCCGACATCCGTGACACGATCACTTCCGGATGATCGAGCAACGCACCATAGCCGTCGCCCTCGGCACGAAGTGGTTCGCGCCCCAACGCCTTGGTGCCGGCATCGATGACCGCCTGTCCCTTTACCGACACGCTGACCACCGTGGCCAGCACCGTGAGCGCGCAGTCTTCCCAGTCACACGCGCCGATCTGCGCGGTGGTGCGATCGTTGTAGACGTAGGTGCCGGGACGGACTTCGTTCACGCCGGGGACCTCGTGCATGCGCCACGCCGCCGGCGTCGATCCACCACTGACGATGCGGGGGGGACAGCCCACATCGGCCAATGCGTCGACGTACGCGCTGATGTCACGCCCCAACTGCGCCAGCGCATCGGCCTGCTCGTGTACATGACTGCGAATATGGCCGGGATAGAACTGCAGTCCGGCAAGACGCAGCGACGACGAACGGTCGAGATGGAGCGCCATGGCCGCCGCTTGCTGCGGCGAGGTGACGCCGACCCGATGCATGCCAAGGTCCGCTTCGATCATGACATCGATGACGCGCCCGCCCAGCATGGCGGCCACGCCAAGCGCATCGAGCGAATGGATGTCGTCGGCCGCGACCGTGAGGCGAACGTCGGCGGGGAGCCTGGCCAGTCGCTCGAGGCGCGCGGCGCCCACCGGCGGGTATGCCACCAAGAGGTCGTTGCACACTTCGGACATCACTTCGGCTTCGCGCAGCGTGGCGCAGGTGAGCCCCACGGCGCCAAGCCGGAGCTGTTCGGCGGCAATGCGTGGCGACTTGTGCGTCTTTACGTGCGGACGAAGTCGCAGGCCGTGCAGGGTGGCGTACGCGGCCATCCGGTCCAGATTGTGGGCAAGCCGATCGAGGTCCACAATCGGTACCGGTGTCTCGAGCTGATCGAGAAACGTTGTCACCGCCTCACCTCCGCCTGCCTGAGAATGTCACACGACGAATCGAACGCCCCGGTGTCCCGTCAGTGGACGCCCGTGGTCCTGCCGGACCTTCCGCCGCCTGCGGGAGCCTACTCGCCGGGCGTACGCACCGCAAATAATTCGCCGCTGCTCTTTGTCTCGGGGCAGACGCCGCGCGACCCCGCCACCGGGCAGATCGTCGGTACGACCATCGACGAGCAGGCGCGGGTGACCCTCGACAATCTCGTGCGCATTCTGCACGCCGGCGGGGCAACCGTTGCCGACGTGGTCAGTGTCACGGTGTATCTCGCGGACGAAAAAGACTGGGGCGCGTTCGACGCGGTGTATCGCACGGTGTTCAGTGCGCCGTTTCCGACGCGCGCGGTCGTGGGAGCGCAGTTGCGCGGCATTCAGGTGGAAATCTCCGCGATTGCCGCGGTGTCCCCCACGCGCTGACGCCGTGATTGTGCTTTACGGCGGTGACCGCTCGTGGCGCTTGGCGCTGGATGGCGCCTTCCGCAGCGCCGGGCTGGCGGTGCGGACCGCCAGCCGGCAGGCGGAGTTCGCCAAGTGCCTGACGGATGCCCTCGCGACGGACGCCCGCGAGGGGGGTGCGCTCGTCATCGCCGGGCCATCGCGCGACGACGAGGCGGTGGTGCGTGCGGCCGTCGCGATACTGGCCCCGGCGCTGCAGTCGGACGATCGCGTCGTCACGACAACGCCCGGCGAATCGATCACCGAGATCGTTCGCCGGGCGCAGCTCCTGCTGGCGCGCTGAGGCGTCAGCCGATGTCGAGCGCGTAGCCTTCGCCACGCACGGTGCGGATGTCGACCGCGCTTTCGGATTCACGCAACCGCTTGCGGAGCTGGGCCACATGGACATCGACGACATTGGAGCCCGGATCGAACTGCAAATGCCACACATGCTCGAGGAGCACCGGACGCGTCACCGTTTCGCCGGCGCGCATGGCGAGGAACTCGAGCAGCGCATACTGGCGCGCGGTGAGATTCACCGCTTTGCCGTGGCACTGCACCTCGTGGTTCACGCGGTGCAAGGTCAGATCGCCGACCTGCACTCTCTCCATGGAGCGGGCTCCGCCACGACGAATCGCGGCGCGAACGCGTGCGGCGAGCACCTCGTTCGCGAACGGTTTCTGCAGGTAGTCGTCGGCGCCGGCATCGAGCGCGCGGACGACATCGGCGGTCGTGTCGTGTGCCGTGGCCACCACGATCGGCGTCGTGGCGCCTTCACGGCGGAGGTCCTGCAATACCGACAGTCCGTGGCGATCGGGTAGCTCCAGATCGAGGACGATGGCGTCGTACGGGTTCGCGAGGGCAAGCCGGCGGCCATCCTCGGCTGCCGACGCAACGTCCACCGCGTACCCGTCATCCATAAGCACCTGACGCATCAGATCGGCGACGAGCCGATCATCTTCGATAACGAGGATCCGCATGCGAGAAACGGGGGAGGAAAGAAACGGCACCAACGAGGACATGACGGAGCAAGAACAACGCCCTCCGCCTGTGGAATGCCGCGCTGAGCCATTGTAACCCGAAAACCCGAAACAGAAAGTAGTGTGATACGACTTTCATGAAGTGCCGACGCCCGCGAGGGGCGAGAGGGGTCGAGAGGGTCAGTCTCCCTTCAGCCGACGCAACGCGCGGCGGTCTCGCTTCCCCGGTTTGCTGTCCCCGTAGGAGAACGCGGTGGGCATGTTCCGCAGTTGCTCCGTCACGAGCTCGCGTTTGCGGCGTCCCTCGTCGGTTTCGTCGTAGAGGGCGCGCGCAATCTCCGCCGACCCGCGGCGCCCGGCGACATCGCGGACCCTCAGCACCCATTCCATCGGTCCCTGACGCAGGCGGACCTCGTCGCCCACCTGTAACGGCTTGGCGCGCTTGGCGCGGTCTCCGTTGACATCCACCTTGCCGCCGTCGATCGCTTCAGCGGCCAACGCCCGTGTCTTGAAGAACCGCGCCGCCCACAGCCACTTGTCGAGGCGCACTCTGCCGGGGGGCGATGGCCCATCATCATCCGCATCGTCGTGCGCCGTCGAATGCCCGCGGCTCATGACGACACCGCGCCGTCGGGGGGGACGTCGTGCGCGGCGTCGAGGTCATCATCATCGAGGTCGTCATCGTCGAGGTCATCATCGTCCATGTCCTCGTCGTCGATGTCGGCTGCCGATCCACCGGCGACGGCCGCTTCTGCGCTCTGCACTTCGCGAATGCGGGTGGCCGCACCGGCATACACGGCCCGTACCGGTGGCACCATCCCCGCGTCGCGTGCCCGCTGCTCGAGCAGCGGGATCAGTGCGACGATCGCGTGCAGCTCCTGCGCGGCGTGCTCTTGCGGGGCGATCGACTCGATCATGGCGGCGACAGCCTCGCACGCGTCGGCCATCCGGCGTGAGGTTGTCGCATCCGGACCGGGGATCTTGAGGCCGCGTTGGAGCGCGGCGACTCGGTCGGTCAGCACCACGGCATCGCCGCGAAAGCGGTGCACGAGATACGCACGGGCTGTCTGTGGCATGACGGGTTCCAGGCGGTCGTCAGGTGAAATCGGTGCGCGCAAGACCGAGCTCGTCACGCGCACGCTTCCAGGTTTCCAGCCACGCAGCGGCCACGACCTGAGGACGGACACCGAGGCGTCGGCAGCGCGCCGTCAGATCCGCCCACCACCCGTACTCCATCGCATCGACGACATCGAGGAGTTGCCCCAATGGGGTTTCGCGGGCATCGAGTACATCACGGAGCGGGGATGGCAGTGCCAGCTGTTGCGCCAGGAGGGGCGACGGTGTGGCAAGGGCGAACTCGAGCGTTGACAGCAGGCCAGCCACGACGCGCGCGCGGGGGTGCGGTGCGGAATCGAGCGCCGCGCCGATGCGCTCGCAGAGGCGGGCTCGGCGTAGGGCGGCAATGCCCAGCTCGGGATCGTGTGCCGCCTCCCCGATGAGTCGCGCAGTGACCGCGACCAACCGCTCGATGATGGCGTCGCGTCCAAGCATCGTCAGGGCATGCGATACGCTGCGCGGCCCCCGCACGCCGAGCGCCGCCGAGGACATCGCCTTGAGCAGCGACCCGGCGACGTGCGGATCGTCGCGCACGAACGCATCGAAGGCGGCGTCAGGCGGGCGCCCGTCGCTGAAGGCGGCCAGTATGGTGATGGCGCGCAGGATGCTGTCCTCGGTGGTCCGGTCCGGCGCAACGGCGGCACCGCGCGTCAGTTGCCGACCGGTGTACAGCGGCACTCCCGCCGCGACCACGCGCTGGCGAGTGACGCGGTCATCGACGCCTCGCACCAGCGGCCGGAGGCCCGCATCGGTGAGGGTCCGCACCCGATCCGCGAGATCGACGGGCGAGGTTTGCGCCGCATCGAGCACCATGGTCCCCCCGGTCAGCGACAGCGGCAAAGGGGCGCGTTCAGCGTATCCCTGCAGCGCAAAGTGAAAGCCGGCGCCAATTAGACGGTCCACCACGCGACACGTGGCGGGATCGTCGAGGGCCTCCATGGCCATCAGCCACACGGCATCGACCGACGCGAACCGATTGAGAGCGCCGTCGCATACCACGGCCGCTGTCACCGGCACGACAATGCTGCGCGCCGCCAGACGACTCAGGTGGGGCACCAGATCCACGAGTTGCCGCGCCACGTCATCGGGCCCGACGGCTCCGCCGCGTGCCTCCTCGGCGTGCGCACTCACGGCGTACCCGACGACCCGGTCGCGACGGTCGCGCAGCGGCGCGAGGGAGGCGAGCAGCGACACCGCTACGGCTCGGCGCGGGCCAACACGGCGTTGAAGTACGTCGGCTCACCCGTGACGTCACGCTCGAGATACGGCGCGAGCCACGGCGGTAACGTGATCGCTTCGTGGACGTCACCGAGTTCGACTTCGGCCAACACGAGGGGTCGATCGAGAAAGACATCGATCTCCCACGTCTGGGCACCATGCGGAACGATGTAGCGATCCTTGCGAACGCGCGCAGAACGCGTGAGCGGCCACATGGCTTCGAAGAGCTCGGGGGGCGTAATCTCCTCGACCTCGACGCGCGCTTCGGCAGGCCCGAGCTTCACGGTGCGCCAGCAGGTCACGCTCCCGTCCGGAGCCACGCGCCGTCGCAACCGCTCACGCAGGGCCTGCCCGGGGATCCACCCTTGTTCGATGCGTACCGGCGGCACCGTGCGCGCGGCAGGCGGACAGGCGCGCAACAGATACTTGCGTTCGATTTCCATGGGCATCCCGTTCGCCGACATCGGCATGCCTTCGGCGCGCAGCGCATGGACCGCCGCTTCCATGGTGCGGAGGACGTCGTCGAGGCGGTCGCACCAGTCCTGCTGGAAGACCGCGACGTGTGCGAGCACACGGTCGTTCAGTGCGGCCTCGAGCACGGTGAGCCCCGCCTTGCGGGCCCGACGGGCCAAGAGGTCCGCGTCCCGAATGGCACCAAGCACATCCTGGCCGCGCGTGGCGAGGTCGAACCATGCGCCGATCGCCGGACGCGTGCGGGCAAACGGTGCCAACAGCGCGCGCTGCCGCTTGAGGCGAATACGGACGGCGTGCATGGCCTCTTGCGACGACCCATCGATGACCTGTTGGATATCGCGCCGCAGCCGGTTCTCCGCGCGGGCAACTCGCGTGGCCAGATGCCGCGCGAAGGGCACGGGGGGGCTGTCGCTCCCCACCCGCCGCAGCAGGCGATATCGGCTCAGCCGCGCGACAAGTGGCTCTTCGAAGGGGTCGAAATGGCGGGCGAACGCGTCGGTCACCGCCTTGATGGAGTGCGAGGTCCGCGCATCGAGCCACTCGCGGAGGCGCTGCGCTTCACCGCGGGCGCCTTCGGGGAGGCGCTCTTCCTCCGTTTCGAGCCACGCGCGCTGCACGTCTGCGTCGCGTACCGCATTCGTGGCGTCTCCCAGCACACGGAGCGCACGGGCCAGCCGCTTGTCGATAGCGCCGTCGAGCACGCGCTCGTTCTCACGGACCGTGGCGCGCAGACGGCGAAGTGCCACCCGCGCCTTGTGCAACACCTCGCCGGACCCGTCGGCGCGATCCAGCGCGCGCCCGCGCCCCGGTCGATCCTGCGCCTCGTGCAGCGAGTGCCAGGTCGCTCGGGCGGCGGCAAGCTGGTGCAGCCAATGCAACGCCATCAGGCGCGCCCCTTCCTGCGCCGGGCGCCGCAGCGCCTCCGACAACAGCCGACGCACATCGTCGGCTGCCGGCGTGCGCGGATCAGTCATCGCTGTCGTGGTCGTCGCTGGCATCCACGAAGACGTGCGCCGTGCCGTCTTCATCGTAGCTCACCGACACGACCCATGGGCGGCAGCACACCTGACAGTCCTCGATGTACTGCTGATTCGCGCCGGACCCCGGATCGAGGGAGACTTCCACCGACTCGCCGCAATACGGGCAGAGCACGAGCCCCGAGAGGTCCGCGACGCCTTCGCTGTCCTCCTCATCGGCGTCGTCACCGTCGTTGAGCAGCGCGTCGTCAAAATCGCGGTCGAGCTCGTTCATGAACTCGGGATCGTCTTCAAAAAACCGTTCAGCCATGAGGATAACTTAGCGCGGGATGGTGAGCAGCGTTCGGTCGCCGGTCGCCAGCGCCAGGGCGCCGCGCGCGGCTGCGACCTTCCCCTGAAGCGACGCCAGCTTGGCGGCTTCGTCCAGTACAAGGCGCTCCCGGATATTCAGGATGAGCAGCGTACTTTCGCCGTTTTCGAAACGGACCTGTTCGGCGTCCCGAAGCACACGCGCATTGCGGACGTTGCCGCTTTGGCGGTCGAGCAGCCGCTCGAGGTTGGTCAGGTCGAACATCGCCGCCCGCACGTCGAACTCGATATCCCGTTGCAAGCGGTCCCGCTCGTACTCCTGAAACTCCAGCTTGGCGCCGGTCGCCCCGAACTTGCCTCGCTCCTTGAGAAAGAGCAGCGGGGTGCTCACGGATAAGGCGGCCTTGTAGTTGTTGTCCAGGCGATCACGACTCAAGAACGTCTCATCGGCTCCGCGCTGGGCCAAACCGGCCAACTTGGCTTCGGCCAGCGGAATCAGCCCCTGCGTGGCCAGCAGGCGCTCCGCTTCAGCCTGCTTCACCTTGGCCTGCACCTTGAGCAGGTCCGGGTTCCGACGCGTGGCCTGATCGATTAGCCCCGCCAGTCGCGTGGAATCGATGCCGCCCCGTTCCACGCCGTCGAGGACCGGTTTGGCATCGCCGGGGAGCGCCACCGGACGTCCTTCGCTGTCCCACAGGTAGGCCGTGAGATTGAGCGTCGCGACAAAGAACGCCGCTTCGGTCTCGTAGCGGGTGACCTGACGGCGTTGCAGTTCCAGCAGCGCCTCGATGGTGTCGATCGGGGCGCTTTCGCCGTTGGTCACGCGTTGCCGGACCGCCTGCAACCGGAAGTCGGCGAGGGCCTCGCCTTCCTGGGCGATCGCACGCCGGCGCCACATCTCGTACCACGTCCCGTAGTCCTTGGCGGCCGAAAACAGCAGCTTGTTGAGCAGCCCCACGCGCTCAGCGTCACCCGCATCGCGCGCGGCCCGCGCCTGCTGCAGCGCGGTCCGACGCTCGTCGGTGATGATGCGCTGGCCGAGGGGCAGCGAGATCCCTGCCGAAAAGGTGCCGGCGCCGGTCGTGCGCCGGTCCGGATTGAAGTACCGCCCCATCGTACGGTCGAACGCCAACGTCACGTCGGCGCCGATGGGCAGCGGAATTTTCATCTCGGCGTCGAAGTACCTGAAGTATTCCGTGCCGCCAAAGCGCTTCTGATCCCACGACGCGACCAGTTTGGGGTCGAAGGCGCCCCACGCCTGGCGCAACTCCGCCCGCGCCTGCTCGGCGACGAGACGCGCCTGCTGCGATACCGGATGGTTGGCGAGGACGACATCGACGAAGGCCGGGAACGGGAACGGCGTGCCCGCCGTGTCTACGATCGTCCCCACCAGCATGCTCGTGCGCAATCGCGCGCTGTCACGCGGGGGCGTCCCCTGCGACTGCGCACGTGCCCACGGAATCGTCAACGCCACCAGCAGTGCGAGCGCACTTCTGCGCCGCGACGTCACTTCTTGCCTCCGCCGCCTTTGCCCTTGTCGCCGGCAACCGCGTCGCCCGACAACGCATCGCCTGGCTTGATGGACAGCGGGAAACCATTCAGCTGACGCCAGATCTCCCAGCCCACGGTGACGTTATCCAGCATCGCCCACCCTTCGACGCCGGTGCCGAGGCGTAGCTGCGCCGGCCACGGCTCGTCGTGCGTGGTATCCGGTACGAGCAACACCCGAAACCGTCCATCGGAACTCGGGAACTGATCAATGACGGCCACCTGCGCGCCGAACGTGCCGACGGCCACCTGTGGCCATCCGGAGATCTGCAGCGCGGGCCAGCCATCGAAGAATACGCGCACATGGCGGCCGGGCTTGAGTAGCGCCACGTCCATCGGCTTGACGTACAGCTCCACCGCCTTGCGCGGATGGGCCGGCTGCACGGTCACGATGGGTTCGCCTGCCTTGACGATCTCGCCTTGGCCGGCCCGTGTCGCCCGTACCACGTAGCCATCCTGCGGCGCCTCGATGACGTAGAACCCTTTACGGACGGTCAGCGACCCGACCTTGTCCTTGAGTTTGGCCACATCCGACCGTCCTTCACTCACCTCGGACAAGGTCGCCGCACGATCGGACCGCGTCTTGGAGATCTTCTCGCCGTACTCGGCGGGGATACTGGCAAGGTCCGTTTGCGTGATGGCCAGCATCTGCTGCTTCTCCACCAGCTTGGCGGCCGCCGATTGCACACGCACCTGGAAGGTCTGCAAGTCGTTGACCGAGACCAGGCCGAGCGTGTCGCGGAACAGCCGTTCCCGACGGCGCAGCTGGTCGCGCGCCACCGAGTCCTCGAGCGTGGCCTGCCGGACTTCGGCCTGATACTGCAGCAGCTTGTTCTGCGTCTGCTGCAATTTGAAGTCCCGCTGCTGCGCGAGCTGTGCCATGAGCTGATCCAGAGCCGCCGCCTTGTTGAGCTTCTCCCCGATCGCGCGTTCCTTCGCCGACTGTTGCTGCTGGGTCAGCGGCAGCACGTTGGGATTGAGGTACTCCTCCTTGATTTCCGAAATGACGACAATGGAGTCGCCTTTCTTCACGAACTGCCCTTCCGACACGTACCACGCCTCGATGCGGCCGTCGATGCGGGTCTGCAACTGTTGCGGACGGTCGGAGGGGCTGAGTGCCGTGATGATCCCGGTGCCCTGCACGTTCTGCTGCCACGGCAGGAACAGGATGAGCACCAGCACGACGAGAATGCCGATGAGCCAACGCGAAACAATGCGTCCACTGTCGGCGCGCCCGAGCAGCGTCGTGGTTTCGAGGGGCAGGTTCTTGAGTTCGCGCTCGATATTGAGATCGGAGGCGGCCATGGGTCAGTCTCCGTTGAGCGTCAGCGTTTCGTGCAACAGCGTGCGGCATATGGGGTCTTCGCGGAGCGACGCGAACGACCCTTCACGCACCACCTTGCCACCGTGTACAATGACCACGCGATCGAACTCGGCGAGCAGCAGCGGGTCGTTCGAGACCGCCAACACCGTCCAGGGGCGCGACCGATCCGTGAGCAGGCGGATGATGAGTGAGCGTGACGACGCGTCGAGGTTCTGGAAGAAATCGTCGAAGACCACCAGCCGCGGACGCCCGACGATGCCCTGGGCGATCAGGAGCTTGTTGGCAAGGTGGGTCGGCAGGTTGCGCGCGCCGTTGGAGAGTTCGGTGCGGAGCCCCTGTGGCAACTGCTGGATTTCGTCGGTGAGGTGCAGAGCGTCGAGCGCTTCCCGTACGTCGAGCGGGGTGATATGCGCACGCCCCACACTCACATTCTCTTCGACCGTCCCGTCGAAGAGATCGGTCCATGACAGCATTTGGCCGATACGGGCCCGCAAGGCGGGGCGATCGAGATCGCGCATCGTGACGCCGTCGAAGCGGATGGTGCCGTCGTAGTCGTCGATGAGGCCGGCCATGAGCTTGACCAGTGTACTGCGTCCAGAGCCATCGACACCCATGAAGCCGACGCGTTCCCCCGGCGCAATGCGGAGCGTGACCCCCGAGATCGACGGTGACGAGGCGCCCGGATACCGATACGCCAGCTCGCGCGTTTCGATGGCGACACCGACCCCCGGGGTATGAATGGGAGCGAGACCACCGCGGCTTTCGAGCGGCAGGTCCGCCACGTGGCCGGACTTGTCGACGGACGTGAGCACGTCGTACACGGTGGCGAGGCTCGTGATCAGCTTCTCGATGCCGGCAAGCACCGTGACAATCACCACCTCGGCTGCGACGAATTGGCCAAGCAGCAGGCGGTTGGTCTGCACCAGCGTGGCCCCGAGAATGAGGACGGCGGCGGTGATGAACGTCTTGAAGCCGATCAGGGCGATGGTCTGCTTCACCAGCACCGCAAAATGCTTCTTGCGGTACTTGAGGTAGCCCGTGATGACGTCGTCCATGCGTTCGACCGGCAGCGTCGAATCGCCGGCATACTTGAACGCGTGCACGGCACGGGCGATTTCTTCCAGCCAGTGGACGGCCTTGTACTTGTACTTCGACTCCACGATGGACGTGGCGAGTCCTTCCGGCCCGGTCCACTTGATGATGAGGTACAGAATGAACAGCACCACGACCGCGAACAGCGAGAACCACGGGCTGTAGACGGTGAGCAGAATGAGGCCGAACATCACCGTCAGCACGGCGGTAGGGACATCGATGAGCAGTTTCTGCACGCCCTTCTGAATGGCCACCGCTTCGAACAGCCGGTTCATCTGTTCGGGAAGGTTCTGCTCCATCGACGCGCTGTATTTCATCCGCGGCACGCGGAAGGCGAATTCCAGCGCCATGCGCGCGAAGACGCGTTGTTGAATGCGCTCCACCACCCTCAGAATGCCGATCTGCAGGACGCCGGCGACGATGGTGCCGAGGATGACGAATGAGATGAGCACGATGACCGGTTGCAGAAACAACCGTCCCTGGACCAGTTGCACGATGCCGCCAACGGCCAGCGGCAGAATGAGGCTCAATCCGCCCGCGAGCGTCGCGTAGAAGAACACCGTGAGAATCTCGCGCCGCTCGCGGGCCATGAGCGCAAACGTGCGCTCCACGGGCGTACGGTGCTCCTCCTCGCCTTCATCGTGGTCGTGGCCCACCGGACTGTGCGGCGCGCCGTCACCGACGGCCGCGGTCGCCGAGCGAAGCGCCATGGGCACCATCGCGCGCACGGGTTTCGCACTGCCGAGTTGCGCCAGGATGGCGTCGGCGAGCGTGTCCGCCGTGCCCTGCAATTCGGTGACTCCACCGTCTCTGGCCACGACACGCGCCGTGATCCCTCCGTCGGTGTCATCCGCCTGGAACACGACGGCCGTCGCGTCGTCGGCCGACAGGAGCACGAGCGGGGCTTGGCGTTCGCTCACGGCCCGGCGCACCTCGTCGAGCGACAGCGCGCGGTCGAGATAGCCGACGTCGACGGCGCCGCCAACGGAGCGGAGTCGACCGGCCAGCGGGTCCTGCTGAGAGATCTGTCGCGTAAGGGCGCGCCAGCGGGATTGCTCGACGTCGAGTCCGAGCGAGGCGGTTACGAGTTGGTTGACGCGGGTGGCCTGTGCCGACATACGGGCGAGTCAATGGACCGAGAAAGGGCAGGGCACGCACCGACAGGACGAAGGCGCGCACGCCCCGGTGGTCGTGGCATGGCGCCCCGCTCACCGGAAGGAAATCCAGCACATCGTCAGGTCAGCGCGGAGGCGCGCGTGGAGGCGCCGAACGGCCCCCTACGCCATGGACCAGCGGCAACGGCAGAACATGCCATTCCAACTGCTGCGTATACAGGAGCAACGGGGTCGGCATGCTTCCCGAGTTGGTCGGGAGCGAGAGCTGGCCCCCCCCCTGGCCTCTGGGCACGCGCCGCGCCGCGTTGCGGTGCCACGAAGGGTGGCGTCGCTCCTGGGGCAGGCGCTCCATGAGCGGCGCCGGAGCCGCGTGGCCAGCGGTACGCCAGAGGGTGACGGCAACGGGTGTACTCCGGGGGAGACGCGCCGCCGAAGCCGCGCGCTCGCTCCTGGACGAGGCGCGCTCGGCACCGGCCGCCTCCATGGCCAGGACCGGATGCCACGCCGCGACCAGCACTCCAATCAGGAGCGCAAGGCACACTGGCAGCCGCCGGAAGACCATCCGTGTCATACCGCGAACAATGACGAAAACTTGTGTCGGGATTCAAGGTGTTGAAGCACCTGGACCGTATCGAAGGGCGCGGTACCGCATGGGATGACACCTTCTTGAGTGCCCGGCGTATACACCTCCATGCGTATCTTCCGCCTCCTCTCCAAGACTGCCGTAGCGCTCCAGCTTATGGCACCAGTGGCGCTCAGCGCCCAAAACGACTCGCGTGCCGGCGCCCCGTCTGGGCGTGGTGCCGCCGGGGTTCACCTGCAGGTGACCGAACCGCGGGGCGAGTTCGGGGCCAATACCAATACCGGTGTTGGCGTCGGCGCCTACCTGCTGGGAGCGCTCGATGACAACAAGATTCTGAACGTGCGCGGCGACATCTCCTTCATCTCCTACGCCAATAACCGTCGCCGCATTCCGTTGGCAGGCACCGGCGGTCTCATTCAGCTCGACCTGCGGACCACGAGCAACATCGCCTCGATCGTGGTTGGGCCGCAGCTGCTCGGGCCCACGGGCATCTTCACCCCGTATGCCACCGCGCTCGGCGGCTTTTCGGTCTTCTGGACGGAGAGCTCGGTCGAGGGTTCGCAGACCCAGCAGGCGCCATTTGCACGTTCCACCAACGCCAGTGACGCCGTGTGGGCCTACGGCGGCGCGGTGGGGAGCTACATCCGGCTCACGAACGGCACGCGACCGGTGCGCCTCGATATCGGCGCGCGCGTTCTCCGGCACGATGACGTCCGCTATCTGACGGCCGATCGCATCAGGGTCGCCTATGAGACCAGCACCACGCCCATTCCGGTGCGTGGACGCGCCGACTTCATCACGTACTACGTCGGCGCGAACTTCATCCTCTTCTGAACGACCGGTCGTCGTTCGGTGCCGGCGCTCACACGACGGTCAATCGTCTGCGGGGCGCCGGCGCTGCTGTTTGGTGGCCGAGCGCTGCTTCTTTTCCGAGAGCCGGTCGAGCACCGACCCGCGCGTCGGCTTCGTGGCGCGACGCGTCCGCGGTACCACCAAGGCGCGCGAGACCAGCTGCTGCAACCTTTCGAGCGCGGCCCGCCGGTTTTGCTGTTGGCTCCGAAACTCGCCCGCCACGATACGAAGGGCCCCGTCGGTATCGAGCCGAGACGACAGCTTCGCCACGATCCGCGCGCGCTCATCGTCTCGCAGCACACGGCTGGTTCGCACGTTCCACTGGACCGCAATGCGGGTCGCACTCTTGTTCACGTGCTGACCACCGGGACCACCGCCCGAGATCGCGGAAATCTGGAGTTCGGCGAGCGGGATCTGCACGCCCGGCGCGACGGTCAACGCCTCGTCGCTCGTGCTCATGGTATGCTCATGGTACACTCATGCCATGCTCATGGTCTGTTCTACGGTATGCGCGGCGGTGCCCATCGAGGGGACCTGCTTGCCGCTCACGGCGCACGGCAGGGCGTGGCCGTGAGCGAGGCGCGCAACTGTGCGGGGGATGGGCGCCTCGCACTGTCCGGCGCCACATACACCGCCACGTACTCCTCGGCCCCTGTCCTGGTGAACGATCGGCGGGTGTACCCGACACGCGACAGCTCGCAGTGGAGCAGCGCACGTGGTGTGCCATGCCCAATGGTCGGCCGATCCAGATCGAGAATCACGAGCGTACCACCCGCGCGCATGGCGCTGGCGAGATTCCAAAGGAGCGCGAAGGGCTGGGCAATCTCGTGGTACATGTGAATCATGAGCGCCACGTCGACACTGCGCGCCGGCAGGCGCGGGTCGTGCTCATCACCCAACACCACCCGGACATTCGCGAGCTGGTCGCGTTGCACCCGTCGCTGCAGCAGCCCCAGATACTCGGTGACGATATCCTGGCCGAACACGGTGCCGCGTGCGCCCACCAGCGGCGACAGTCGCGCGACATAGTACCCGTCGCCGGCGCCGATATCCGCCACGGACTGGCCGGCACGAATGCCAGCCAGTCGCACGACCGTGCGGAACTCGCCGGCGTCGTCGCGCGAATCCTCGTCGATCCACCGCGGCGCGACAATCGACGCCACGTCACGCTGCGGCGCGGGAAAGTCGCGCGCCGGCGCGCCCGGTGGGGCCGCAGGGCCAATCGTATCGCGCCCCACGGCGACGGCCGGCTGACCGTCGCGTGTCTCGATCCGTTCGGCCGACGCCCCGCAGGCGAAGGCCGCAAGGAGGATGGCACTGCCGGTGGCACGCGCCGGCCAGCGGACGGTCGGTGGCCACCGCATCATGCCGTTCCCTCGGTTGTGGCGTCGGCGTGACGATGCACGCGAAGTGCGGCCACGCGACGGCCGTCCATCGCCACGACTTCGAGTTCCCCCTCAGGGTACGGTACGCGATCGCCCACCTTGGGCAGTCGGCCCAACGCGGCAAACGCGTACCCCCCCAACGTGCTCCAGTCGCCTTCGGGAATGGGCAGCCGGTGATCCGATCGGACATCCACCAGGGACATCGAGCCGGCCAACTCCAGCACGCCGTCGAAGAGCAGCGCATCGCGTGAGAGGGGATCGTATTCGTCGGCAATATCGCCCACGACTTCCTCGACCAGATCTTCCATCGTTACGATCCCCGCCGTGCCACCGTATTCATCGAGGACGACCGCCAAATGCGCCCGGGTTTTGCGTAGATCGTCGAGCACCCGTTCCGCGGCACGGGTGGCAGGCACGAACAGCGGCTCACGCAAATGCTCACGCAGGGAGAAGGTGCTCGGCGCCTCGGACAGCCAGAAGTCTTTCGCGAGGAAGACCCCCACAATGTCATCGGCCGTTCCCCGGTACACGGGATACCGCGAGTAGCGCTCCCGACGCAGCGTCTCGATGAGTTCCTCGAGCTCCACGTCTTCGGCAATCGCCACCATGTCGGTACGCGGGCGCATCACATCGACAGCGCGCTTGTTGTGGAAGTCGAACACACCGGCCAGCATCGCCGAGTCAGACTCGTCCAGCGTCCCATGCGCCCGCGCCTGCATGACGAGCAGCCGCAGTTCCTCCGGGCTGTGCACGTGTTCCCCTTCGGACACGGGCTGCACCCCCACACTGTGCAGCATGCGGTTGGCGGTGCCGTTGAGCATCGCAATGAACGGCGACATCACGCGCGAAAACAGCATCAGCGGGCGGACCACCCACCGGCTCACGGACTCCGGCTTGGCCAACGCGATGGACTTGGGGGCCAGTTCGCCGAGGACGATGTGCAAGAAGGTGATGACGAGGAACGCGACCGCGATCCCCGCGCCCGTATGGACCGCCCCGGGCTTCGGGACGATCCCCACGAGGGCCAACGCCCGGTCTACCACCACCGCAAGCGCCGGTTCGCCAATCCACCCCAGCGCGAGCGAGGCGAGGGTGATCCCCAACTGGGTCCCGGAGATGTAGCGGTCCAGCTGCGCCAGGGCGCGCTGGACGACGACGGCGCTCCTGTCACCTTCGGCCGCCATCTGATCGATCTTGCTCCGGCGGACCGCCACCAGCGCAAACTCGGCGGCAACGAAGAAGGCGTTGAGGAGCACCAGCAGCAGGACGACCAGCAGCCGGACCGAGATGGTCCCTGCGGACAGCTCGGGTTCGGAAGACAACGCAGTGTCAACTAGCATGACTCAAAGGAAACGGGCTGGCGGCTTGTTCGTCAGGGTAGTGCATTCTGCAATACCGAAAGGGCGCAGGGCCCTGTTGCAATCTGCCTGTCTCCGGTCCCCGTCGCCGCGTGCGCTACACCCCCGCCTTTCCGCAGAATCCCATCCAGGAGATGCTCGAGCCCCGACGGATGCTCCGTTGGGTATGGCTTGGGCGCGTCGTATTGGCCTGCGCCATTCTCGTGGCGGCGGTGTTCGTCTGGAACGAAGCGGCCCCCTCCGACACGCTGATCGCAACCCTGGCCTTTGCTGCCGCGACCTTGGCCACGGTTGGGTCTGCCATGTTCGTCGAGTTCGAAGGGCAGCGCCCGTTGGGGCTCGCCTTCTATGCGGGGCAATGCGCTCTCGATCTGCTGCTGGTCACGGCCGTCGTGCACATCACCGGGGGCTGGAGCTCCCAGTTCGCGGCGCTCTACATTCTGGTCATTGCCAGCGGCGCGCTGCTCCTCCCCTTCCGCGGGGGGCTGATCGTCGCCGCCGCCGCCAGCGTGCTCTACACCTTGGACGTGCTGCTGCTACGTCCGGGCGCCGAGCCCCCGTTCGTGGGCGTCGGCGTCCAGCTGGCGGTCTTTGCGGTGGTCGCCGTCGGCTCTGGGTACGTGGCACTCCGGCTTCGGCAGGCGGGCTCGGGGCGTGAGGCGCTCGCCGCGCAACTGGTCAAGGTGCAGCTGGAGGCGGCGGAGATCCTGCGAACGATCCGCTCCGGCATCGTCACCGTCGACTCGCAGGGGCGGCTCCTGTACGCCAATCCAGCCGCGTCGGAGCTCCTGGGGCTCGACCTCCGCTCGTTTACCGGCAGGCCGCTGCTCCCGTCGCTGCTCGGTGTGTCGCCGCAGCTGGCCGATTTGCTCGAACGCAGTGCCCGCGACGGTGTGCGGACCACGCGGGCCGAAGGGATCATCCGGCGCCATGGCGAAGAGTTCGCCATTGGGGTCACCACCACCGTCGCTGATGGCACGCGTCCGGACGGCAGCGTCACCGCCACGGCCATCTTCCAAGACATCTCGGACAGCAACCGCATTCAGGCGCTGCATATCCGGGCGGAGCGGCTGCAGGCGGTCGCTGAACTCAGTGCTTCGCTGGCGCACGAAATCCGCAATCCGCTGGCCTCGATCCGCAGTGCCACCGAGCAACTCTCGCGCCGCCGAGTGCTGGTCGGCTCCAACGATGACGACGACGAAGGCATCCTGCACGGACTGGTGGTCCGCGAAGCGGACCGACTGAGTCGCCTCCTGGCCGAGTTCCTGGATTTTGCCCGCGCGCGGGTCACGCGACTGGATGCGCTCGACGTCGGCGCCTTGTCGCAGACGGCGGCGAGGCTTGCCGCCGCGCATCCGGATCGTGGACCGGGTGTGCAGGTCCGGATCGACATCGCTCCCGATCTCCCACGGCTGGCGGGAGACGAAGATCTGCTACACCGCGCGATCTTCAATCTCGTGCTCAATGCCGTTCAGGCGGTCAGCACCGACGGCCACGTGGTCGTCGAAGTCGACCGCTGTCCACCCGATGGCGTCGATGGATCGTCGGTGGCGGTGACCGGCGAGTTGATCGCGATCTCCGTGACCGACGACGGGCCGGGCATTCCGCTCGAGCTCAAGGATCGCGTCTTCGAACCGTTCGTCAGCGGCAAGATCGGCGGCACCGGGTTGGGACTGCCCGTCGTGCATCGCGCGGTCGAAGCGCATCGCGGCGTGGTGTTGGTCGATCGTCTCCCCAAGGGGACGCGGTTCTGTATCGTGCTGCCGGTGACCCCGACGGTGCCTCCGGTCTCTTCGTTCTCACTCAATCCGCTCGGGGTCCAGGCGTGATCATTCCTGCTTCGCTCGAAGGTGCACCCCGCGTTCTCATCGTCGATGATGAATCGGGCATCCTCGAATCGCTGCGCATTCTGCTCAAGACCGAAGGATTCCAGCCCTTTACCGCGCACGGTGGGCGTCAGGGCATCGAGCAGATCGATGCGTTGCGTCCGGACATTGTGCTCACCGACCTCCGCATGCCCGACGTTACCGGGGGGCAGGTCCTGAGTCACGCGCGACAGGTCGACAGCGATCTGCCGGTCATCCTCATGACGGCCCAGGCGACGTTGCAATCGGCCATGCAGGCCGTGAACGAAGGCGCGTTCTATTACATCCAGAAGCCGTTCCGCAACGACGAACTGATGGCGATTCTCAAGCGCGCGGCGGAACATCGCAAACTGCGCGTCGAGAATCACACGCTCAAGCAGGAGATTCGTCGTCGCGACAAGAGCGACGGTAGCCGGCCGATTGGTCGCAGCAAGAGTTGGCTCGAAGTCCTGCGGCTTGCCGAGACGGTGGCCCCAACCGATTCGACGGTGCTCATTACCGGCGAGTCCGGTACGGGCAAGGAAGTCATCGCGCGCTACATCCATGATCTCAGTACGCGCGTGGACCACAGCTTTCTCTCCATCAACTGCGGCGCGCTGCCGGAGTCGCTGCTGGAGAGTGAACTGTTCGGTCACGTGAAAGGCTCGTTCACCGGCGCCGTGAAAGACAAGTTGGGCCTGTTTGCTGCGGCCGATCATGGCACGTTCTTCCTCGACGAAATCGGTGAAACGACGCCGTCGACGCAGGTGAAGCTGTTGCGCGTGCTGCAGCAGCGCGAAGTCATTCCCGTTGGCGCCACCGAATCCCTCAGTGTGAACACGCGCGTCCTGGCCGCGACCAACCGGGACCTCGAAGAGGAGATCAAGCGCGGATCCTTTCGCGCGGATCTGTTCTACCGGCTCAATGTCATTGCCGTGCACCTACCGCCCCTGCGACAGCGGGCCGACGACATCGCGTTGCTCGCGGAAAGCTTCTTGCAGCGCTCGGGATTGGCCCGTCAGGAGCGACCCAAGGTGCTGGCCGAGGAAACGCTCCATGCCTTGATGGCGTACAGCTGGCCGGGCAACGTGCGAGAGCTGGAGAACGCCCTCGAACGCGCAGTCATCTTGTCGCCGGGGGGAACGATCACGGTGGACGCACTCCCCGAACGCGTCACGGCGCGTCGTGCCGAACCACTCGTCGGCGAACGCGCACCGGCCACGCCAACCCTTGAAGCCATCGAGCGGGCGTATATTGAGTGGGTGCTGCAAAACGAGGGCGGGAACAAGAGCCGTGCCGCCGACATGCTGGGGATCGATCCCTCCACGTTGTACCGGAAACTGGCGCGCTACGGAGAAGCCTGAGTCGTGTCGAAGGGTCGTAGTCGAGGGTTCACCATCATCGAGGGGGACCTGATCATCGAGCTCGTGGGCGTGCTGGTAATCCTCGCGGTACTCGCGACGCTGGCCATCTCGAAACTCGGCGACTCGAAGCGCCGCGTCTACATCGCGACGATGAAAGCGGATCTGCACAACCTCGCGTTGATTGCGGAAACGCGATACCGCGCCGAAATGAGCTACGCCAACATGACACCGCCGCAGGGATCGGCGGGGGTCACCTTGACCTTCAGCGGCACGCAGAACGAGTGGACCGCGACGGCGACACACCACGCGCTGCCGAACTTCTCCTGTGCCTTCAGCTCCGGTGGCGGAGTGAATGCCGAACCCTTGTGCCAGTAAGGGCACGGCGCAAACTCCGGTGACGTTGGGAGTGCCGCGAGCTGCACGACATCATGCAAGACGCGGCGCTGCAGAAAAGATGACGTGGGCGTTGAAATGGTGTAACGTATTGTTTTGCAATGCGTTAGGGTTGGTTCTCCGCCATGGCAAGGTCGTTGCCATGTGACCGGGTATCGGGATGCCTGCCGCGAGCGGCGCCTCCCGGAGCATCCCCCCACTTTGGAGACACCCCATGAACAAGACGCGCAAGGGCTTTACCCTCATCGAACTGCTTATCGTCGTCGTGATTATCGGCATTCTGGCCGCGACCGCGATCCCGAAG
>VYMF01000042.1_pt1 | contig 47564 bp, 50 predicted proteins | sample 5115271 | NCBI WGS metagenome assembly VYMF01 (sample SAMN12291778, study PRJNA351875) | freshwater metagenome | isolation source: freshwater lake | place: USA: Michigan, Wintergreen Lake | collected 2013-08-08
GTCAGTTGGCATTAAATGAACTTAGTTTTTTAGGGAATGTAAGGTTTGTCCCTGAACTGAAGGAACTATTGACTTTTGGAAGAACTCAAACTGTAGGCTTTGGTGATTACGACTATTCACAAACTATATCCAATTATAGACTCTTAGATTTCGCTTACCAACCACTAACAATCCAGGAAAGAGGCAAATTTAAGGATCGGAAACTCATAAATCAGTATGATGAGACCGAGATTCAAAAATACAATAAAACTTATCGATCAGCGATATTGCATAATGACTTCTACTGGAGTAATTTCTTCGAGAAGGAAAGGATGAGAAAGGAAATCGAATACAACAGAAGGGCATTTCAAATATATTCGTTCATAGAATGTAGGAAATGGTATGATGCCGATTCGATTGCAAATTCGTTAAATCTAACTAAGCGTGAGGTCTTGTTTATCATTAGGAAATGGAAAGACTGCAAAATAGCAGAAATCACTGAAAGAAAGGAAAGATATCGAAAAACTATCAGATTTAGAATCAAAAATGTAAAACTATTTTATCTTATATATTCAAACTTTACGGAGGCAGAAAAATAATGGAAAAATTCAAACTAAGAGCAGGACATATCCGAAGCCTGTTAAACCAACAAAACTTCAAGTGCTACATTTCAGGAATAGAGCTAACCTATGAAAATGTGGAAATCGAGCACATTCAGCCTTTAACAAAAGGTGGAAAACACGAGCTAGAAAATCTATGCTTAATCGATAAGTCACTCAGGGAACTCAAAAGATTTAAAACTAAAGAAGAGATTCTTGAACTTTGTAAGGTGATAATGGATAATGAACTACAATTATCAAATCATTAAATCATTGATTGTAAATCTAGAAAACAGAGTAACGACTTTTGAATTAGATGATCTTTACCAATCCCCTTTTTCTTGGCAAACATCTGTTTATAGACTGTGTAGAAAAAATCTAGAGAAGTATGAAAGAGTGAGAATGTCTTATGATAAATTCAAGATTAAGAATAGCGCCTACTTCAACTCAACTGAACAAGGTAAATGGAACAGAAAGATCAGTACATTAACAGCCTCCCATTTCGTCGAAATTAAAGATGATGTAGAGGATAGGATTCAAAGAGTAATTCTAAGACTTGAGAGAAGAAGATTAGAAAAACCTCAATTAGACATTCATCCTAAATCTATCTCACGATTAGTAGAAAACTTCAATCGTCGACAATGGAATTTAAAAGAGAAAATTTGGGATATTCCTATCACATTAATTGTGAAGAAAGCTAACTGGAAATATTTATCAGAAACACATCCCATACCTAACAATTTTATCTAGTCACCCACTCAAGGAAAGTGAGTGACCAAAGATTCGACCTAGTTAATTAATAGTGAATACAGAAATTACTTTAAGTCAGTTATGTATTCGGAAGTAAGTGGATCGTATAGAATAAATTTCATAGGTGTAAGCAATAAATACTTATACTCAGCATTCTTTTCTTTCATACTATACCTTAAACTTGGATCACTACGTAATACCATACTAGTCCTTTCACTATCCAAAATTATAGTTTGACCATTATCCATGAATTCTGAGTAAGTGATTTTTTCATTAATTTCTTTATATTTAGCAACAACAGATAAGTTATATTTTTTTGATTTTATAGCTTCAGCTTCTTTCTCAGAAAGTTTAATTTTTAAATTATTTTTGAATGTAATAATGGGTAACGCTAAACCTGATCCACTAACGAGCCAACTAGACCCAAAAGTGTATGCTTTTTCATAAAGAACTGGTAAAGACTTAGATGTGAAATCATATTCGCCAAAACTTACCTGAATATCCTTTAATAAAACATATTGATTGTTTCGAATTTTTTTCCAATCCTCTTTCGCTTTCTTAAGTTCAAATTCATTACCTTTATAGGTTCTCCTATTGAACAAATTTGGAAATTCTTTTTCGTTCCAATGAGCTAATTCAAAATCATTTGTTTTATCTGCAAATTCTACCAATACAGCCTTTTCACTTAAGTTAAGAAAATCTTTATGCTGATACAATGAATTTAGTTTTTCAAATTTCCTTTTCTCTTCCTGTAGATCTAGGATAACCTTATGATAAGGAATAAGATTTAGTTTGTCTTCTTTAATATTCCCACAAAGATCATCGTAATCCTTTAAAAATTTCTTATAGGATGTTTGATCATTAATTATCCAAGCTTGATCTAATGTATTTATCTTAATACTTTTGATTTCTTGATTTTTATCCTTTACCACAACATAGTAACGATTCTCATATTTATATGTAGAGTTCTCAGGTAATTTTAGGTGTCTTAATAACTCAGTTTCATTCTCGTAATTTTTCAACCTTTCGAAAAATCCGTAATTCGGACAAATACCGTCAAAAGGATTTGCCATAGCTCTTTTTTGAGCCGAATTGCAACCAAACAAGGATATGATTGCATATATTAATATTAAAGTTTTCAACCTATTTCCCATCTATACCTCGAAACATACTTATCTCTGAGCTTCTTAAAATAAATTGCATAAAACATTATTTTTATTTCGTTCTTTTATTTTCTAATAATCAAAAACCTGCGTAATATTCTTAAAAGCCATTTCAATTGGAATATTCAACCTCCTATATTTGTTTTAGAATACTAGAATCAAACGCAATGTAGCGAAATTTTGGACAACCAAATTCATTCTCGAAATTTACCCTCTGAAATCTAAGACACCATTTGATCCAAAAATTTATTAAAATTAAAGCAAGCTTCACATAATATGCATAATGTCACCTTTATGTCCCCTACTTTTAGTTTGACTTTAGGTAGAAATTAGGTTATAAGCCACAATCTAAGTACTGCATTATGAAGTCATTTCTCTGCTCAAAAATAATATCGCAGACATTGATCATAAGAAACAATATTCATTTAACAAATGCTATTCTATTAACGAACACACGTCAAAACTGAATTTCTCATATCCATAACGGATTTAAAAAAAACAAGTACACATCTTTTTTTTGCTTGACAAAAGTCTCACGATCGTGATATTATACCCGCCCCCTATTTTGACATTAAAATTATGGTGTGGCAAGGAGAAACCACTTATGATTTATAAAAATTCAGAATGTGCAAGCATTATCAAATGAAAATAACTTCGCTTTTATGAAGAAGTATAGTTCAAATATTTTGAAAGATGATTATCGAATTAAAAAGGAGGGCATCTAACCTTATACCACTCCTGAAGTAATCCAATCGATAGAATATCATCAAATCAAAAGAGTTCGAAAATTCTGTAAACAGGATATAGCGATAGCTATGCCTTCTTACTAAATTAACAGGCTAATGCCAAAACAAAAAATTGCAAGGAGCAATGAATATGATAAAACAAAAATCACAACTCAATCAGGGAACATACCATGAATTTACTGAACTGGTAAACAAAAATTTAGATAATCTTACTTTATCAAAAAGTTTAGATAAAAGGTATTTACTAATAGTTAATAATGAGTTTGGTATACCTCGTAGAATTGGAGACGAATACACTGGTTTAAAACCATTGATACTTGGTCAGATTCATAATGGAATTTATTTCCAAATGAAAATGCCCAGATTAAGGGATTCAAAAGCCTTTATTCTCGATCCGAATGACTTTGAAAGCACAGTAAAAAATAACATCAATGGATATTTTGGCAGGATGTATAGTCCTGAAAGAATTCACCCTGTAATAGTTTTTAAAGGCAGAGCGGATCTAAAGATAAGATGGGATCGATTACATCTGATTGATGGAACTGTCTTAGGGCTAATTTCGGATAAAGAATATTACCGACAGACTGACGTAAAAGTAAAACAATTTGATGATTGGTCTTTTTCAATTTATGAATTAACCAAAATTTAAGAAAAATAGAATTTGGGAGATAGCTTCGACCGTAGTGTGGCTACCTCCCAAACATATCAGTCAATCCCAAAAAAGTTTAAAGGAGCTAATCTTATGAAACAAAAACTAACTACTCAACAATATCAAACCTATATTCGAATTAAAAAACTTTTGAGCACTTATGATGTAATCAATTTTTCAGAAAAAATGATTTATATTGAACATACACCTTTTCAAGAACTCAAAGACCTAATAACAAATATCGAAAATGAAAATTCATTGGTAAGTAAAACTAAAAAGTATATACCAAATTTTTTTAAAGAATGGCAAAAACTTCATGATGATCTGACAAAAGCAAATGAAGACAGAATTGAGGAAGAACAATCACAATCTAAGTCAAAATCAGGATTTGAATTTAGTTTTATTTACCATATGTATGAAATCCAATGTAGATTTTTTAGGTCTATATTACAGGATTATGTAAACTACATAGAAAAGAAATTCAACCCTACTGACGAAACCGTAGAAATCCATGATTAAACATTTCTATAGAAAATTAATTCGTTATTTTAATTCAGTTTTTGAAGGAAGATATTGAATTGAAATTAATGAACAATTGAATCACATAGAAAAAATAGAGATCTGACCTTCAACTTTGTAATACAAAAGAAGAATTTAGAGTAAAACACTATGAAATTAATGAATTTTATCAAAGAGATGAATATACTCCTGAAATAGATACATGGAACCAAAATTTGGAGTGCATTAAAATTAAAATTTTACAAATTTATCTAGATAAATTTAAACTTACTCCGAGGGAAGAATTCACAAATTATGTTTTTCAAACCCTTAAGCCATTTTTCGAAAACAAATTATGGGAGAGTTACTTATTTAGGTATATACTCAACAATGGGAAGGTTGGAATTAATACATTAAGTTTAGAAGCTCATTCATATTTAAAAAAGAATTAAAAAATAGAACAGAATTAGACTTGAAGGTATTCCTCTTCTTTTTTAACTGTCACTACCCTCTTTCATAAATTCTCATTTTCAATTTGGATGCTTTATTAAAAATTTTAAAAAAAAATCTTCCAAAATTCAAAATCAAATACCAAGCACATTTACTTAGACATTATCTTCTAGAAGACAAGGATTCCGATTATGAGGCTCCCAAATTAGAATCTTACGAATATAATAAATACTATTACTACCTATTTTTAAGGAATCGTATCATAGAATGTCTGCGTGAGTCGGAAAATCAACTTAGGGAAAATTTTGGTTTTATACGAATAGGTGACGGTAATGTTCGGGAACACTCCCTATACAAAGAGTTAACCAAAGTCATCGATCCTTCAAAAATTAAAAGATGGTATCGACCAAAATGGTTAGGTGGACTAGAACTTGATTTTTACTTTGAATTTAAAGGTAAAAAGATACGAATTGAGTACCAAGGAGCACAGCATGTAAGACCGATCGATTATTTTGGCGGGAAGAAAGCCTTTAAGAGACAGATTTCCAGGGATAAACGAAAACTTAATACTTGTTATTCTGATGGGGTAAAATTATTTTATTGTTATTTTGATGATTCTTTAGAGAAATTTGTTAAAAATTTGTCCTACCAACATGGTATTTTTGATCTGAAACATTCCCATGACAGTTTGAATCAAAGAAAAATCAAGGAGCGCATATGCTAGAAATCATCGACTACCCTTATTTCCTTCAAATCAATGGAAATTCTTATGAACCGATTACAATCATCCCTAAAGTTGGTGTTATCTTGCATGAAAGCATACGCTATAACATCGAAGACCGTAAGAACATTCACTACTTTGACTATATTTTTGCATCAAACGACGACGGTCGAGGTTGGACAGTTCGTTTTCCAAAAATATTCGACAAAGACGGAAAGAGGCTTCATTTAAACCGAGAGAAACTAGCGATCCTACTTGATACCATGAAGGTCAGTTATTTCAGACCATACGAGAATTTGTCTTTATCGTCTAACGAGTTACCCTTTTTATTGGATCTGGTGGATTACGAAAAATTACCTTTAGATTTTTCAATAACCTTAGGCTTATATTCGGAATAAATTAGACTAACAGATATTATTTAAAACTTACTATTAAGAAGGCGGTCTTTATGAATATTTTTAAAATTCTAGCAAGCGGTGATGGCAATATCGATGAAGCAAATGTTTCTGCCTTTCTAGGATATTTGCTAGATCCCTATGGTGACCATGGATTGGGAGATGAACTTTTAAGGCGATTACTTGAAGAATTTATTTCTTCCGAGAATGCAGGGGAATTACCAAGTCAGCTTTTAAATGATGCGAGTTATTCCGAAGGTTCAGAGATTGTAGATTTGTCGCAAGGATCAACTTTTGAAGTAGAAGTTCTCTTGGAACAAGCATTCAAAAATCAATCTACTGAGAAAAAGCAAATTGTGGACATTGTCCTGTTAATTTACAAGAGAGAAAGACAGAAAAAAGAAACTATTGCCAGAGAAATTCTTTCAAAGAATGTAAAGCGAGAATTAATCCAGATATTTCTAATCGAGAACAAAATCAAAACAAGCTCCGCCAAAGAAATTCAGCCAATTAGCCAATATGAAAATACACTGGGAACTATTCAAAAATTTGATATAGGTAAATCCAATGAAGAAATTAAAAAACTCATTTCGTATCTTTATATTACACCCGATAGCAAAGAAACAAAAGAAATCTTCAAAGCATTCCAAGATAGATTTCCAAATGTTTCAAAATTGCATATTTTCTGGAATTCGATATCAGATCGCAATGAAAAACTTAATTCATCGATTCTTGAAATTCTAAAAGAACTGGTTTTGGACTCTCAGAAAGCTGATATCGAAGGGATTCCTAGTGAAACTCTTTATCTTTTAAAATCGTTTATCAACTTTATTGACAGTGGATTCCGTTCACGAATCGAGGAAAAAAGATCTGGCAAGATGGTAAGAGACACTACGAGTGATTTTCAACAATTCCGAGAGGAAAAAAGAAATCTTTTATCTGAAACAATGTCGGAATATCTATCCTCTTTCCATAATTACCTTAGAGTTAATTTCCAAAATCTACTTCAGAGACACTCAAAAACGCATTTAATTTCTATTTTTTATAAAGGTTCGGATAATGAAGGAAATACCAAATTCTTTTCAATATCAAAAAAAGGTAAAAACTTCAAAGTCGAGATTTTAATTAACAACTTTCCGACTTTTATTGATAAAACAAAGGAATTTGAAAAGTATTTAAATAAAGAAAATTTTATTTTTGATAAAAGCAATCTTAAATATTTTATCTACAATAAACCAGAAAACGAAATTACGATAGAAAAATTAAGTAAACTATTTACGTTCACATATAAATTTTTGGAGTTAAATATCGAAAAGACATAGTAGCCAGAGTTCAAAAAAACTAAAGGCAAAATATCAGAAAATTTTTCTAAGAAATGTAATTATATTATTTTATATTGGAATTTTCATTACGTTATTTTTCCTACCTTCTCTTAAAATTTTTTTCATTGTGATTTAATTTGTCTTATCTATAAGATATTATAATATCAGATATCAGAGATAGCTGTATGATACTAAATGATCCAAACGAATTAGACTTTGACATTTTACAAGATGACTTACCCGAACTACATCTTTACACATTTAATATAGATACATTAGAACAAGCTTCTTCGATTTATAGTGATCCAGTTTGGGATTCCATAAAATTGGCAATCGCAGATTTAACTCCAGATACGGAAATCGATTTCGTAATTTACTGCGGAGACCAATTTTACGACGGTTTGCCTGTCTCATTCCAGATAGGGATATATGGAGATATTGAAGCTAAATTTCACAAAATCTTGATGCGAGAATTTGAAAAAATTGAAGCATTCAAAGAATTCTATATTTCAGAAAGTGAGTATCTCATCGCACAATTCAGATATTGGCGAGGAAAGGTTTTTATTTACAATGATTCTGAGGGAGATTCTTTTTTTGACGATACGATCGGTCTGAATGTATTTCCAAGATACTTGATTCATGAAAATATGATAACATAACGAATAAGAGGCTGAAAAAAATGGGAATACAATTGTGTCAGATTTGTCATTCAAACATACCGTATACAGAACGATATCCAAACTCTGTATGTGAAAAATGTGCTAGTAAAGCCAAATCGAAAAAAAATCAGCAACTTACCTTTCATAGTACACATTTAAATGGAGGTTTTTATGCGGAGTATACGGAGTCAAAGAAGCCTTACGAAGAAGTAAATATCTGTTATATTGATGATATCAAATGTTGGGCAGATGAGAATCGATTTGGAGGGATTGTAATTGAAACATATTTACCAAACATCTGCTATAACAAACAAAACATTAAAGATAATCTCCATAGAATCAAAATCAATATAGAACAAACCAAAGGTTTGATGGATTCATTGACCCCAAAATCTGCTTTTGATCTCTTTTATGCATTAAAGTTTGAAAAAATTGGAAGCAATTCTTTCAATCCAGACCGTTCGAATATCATAGAACAGATAAATCAAACCTTTTCCAATATTACGACTTTTTTGGGATTAGAATATCTTATGGAAAAGCACGGGGAACAAATATTTTACTTAAATCTAGAATTTACGAAAGGACATGATATTCTATCAAAAGATGGAAAGATTGCTTGTGAAACCTTTAGTGCGGTTAATCTGAAAAATAACGATAAGCTAAAAAATGATATTGAAAAGTTAAGTAAAAGTGCTCATCAATTGAAATACGTTTTCTATTATTCACATGATCACTCTACACGAGAAGAAAAAATTGTTGATTCAGTCAATGTGATCCAATTTTCGAAAGACGATTTGAATCGAGTATTAAGCGATTGAATTCAATATAATCAGGCTGTATTCCACAATGAACTCCAATAACCACGAACATTTTCTTAAAACTACCAAAACTCTAGCGGATCTGATCGTTGGTTTGTCCTGGATTTCCACTGCCGTGAGACTCAGAGATTTTGAAATAAAAGACTTACATCATTTCTTTCAAAAATTTGAATCTTTAATACAAATGATTATCTCAAAGATCACAGTGGAGCCGACTCAGTCTTTCTCGAAAGTCCATGATAAAAAATTAGTAAATCTAAATGGTGTAGATATGGGAGAGAAAGTGAATGATACCCTGGTTCAACTACGAACATCAATTCAAGATTGTCTTTCTATCCTGACAGAGTTAGAGTCTCAGCATTTGATTCCTTTTATGGAAGAAAATCTATTCAGTCGATTTCAGTCGCAATACGTCAAAACTCATACCTTATCGAAAGAATTATTTGTCCTTTTTGATTCTTATGAAGTGGTTGTGATTTAAATTTCGATATTCTATAATTTAAAAGAATTCAATAAGCGGTCTAGTTCGACTAAAATCCTTTGGGGAGCATCTTTTGTTTTATAAATCTTTACCAACTCTCCGTAATACCATAGAGTTTCTTCTTTGGATGCATTGAATCGTTTCCATATCTCATCACCAATTTCCAAAAAATCAGAATAAATACTCCGTAGATTGTGGAGTTTGTCGGCACTTGATACAAGTATCACGGAAGGATCATTACAAGATTGAAGATGATTTAAATAATTGGTTTTCCTTTCCTTCCAGGGAGGTTTTGGTGTGACGTCCGTATCAGAACATTCCAGAACAATCTCTAACACCCTATTCCCAAACTTGGACTTAATTTCTTCCTGAATTTCCTTTCCACCTTGGTCTTCCACTGCATCATGAAGAAGAGCAGAAATCACCTCGTCTTCAGTACCTCCACACTCACCAACGAGAGAAGCAACGGCAAGCAAATGGGTAATATATGGAATGTGAGTTCCTTTTCTGGTTTGATTCGCATGCAAATCTGAAGCATAAACTAAGGCTTTTTTGAACGGTTCTCCAAAAATTGGAGATTGGGTGTGTTGGTTTTTTGGATCCAATCGAGTTACTTTCCTTTCACGAATTTATGATTTCCATTAGCGAAAATTGTTTTATACTTACGATCATTAATATCTGTATAAGTCACTTCAATAGATATTTGTGATGCAATTGGATCTTTGTAATTTGAACCCATGATTCCCCTGCGTCCAACTGCAATCTCAGTCCGAATGTCTTTCTCTATACTAGATGTAGGAATCAACTTTTCCAAGTTATGCTCACATCTTACATTCATCGCCAAGGAATGTCCCATATTCACGAGAAAAATAGAATAACCTAGCTTTGGCTTTTTGTTGTCCGTCAATTTTTCCAGGACTACCAAAACAGGACGGACTGAGTTTTTATTCTGTCTGTAGGCTTCAAAGGCTGTAACTGCGGACGTCACCAGTGAGGATAAGGCGACAACCATAGTGATAATTTCAAAGGTTTCCATAAATTAGACTAACTTGCCATTTAGTTTCTTATTCCTCTTCCCCATCATTGCTATCATCTATTTGTTGCTGTTTTCTTCTCTCAGCCTCTCGTTTAGCTTCTTCTTTTTCATACTCTTCTTGTCTCTTTCTTTCTAGCTCTTGTTCTTTCTTTCGTTCCTCCTCTTCTTTTTTTCGAGCTATCTCTTTTTCTTTCAAAAACGTATTTATATAATCACTAGCTAATTTGGAGTCAACTTTCTCTGTTTTTGCAATTGTTAAAATGGATCCTGAGACAACATACCTCATTGGAAAATCAAGCAAAACACCTGTGCCTGTCGGTATAACTTCAATCTTGATTTCTTGGTTCGTTTCCAAAGTCCGCAGAACGGCTGACTTGGGTTTCCACTCAGATGGAAAGTACATTTTATAAGAGAACATTCCCAGGATTCCTTCTGCCATCTTTTGATCCTGACCTTTTTTACTATCTTCAATATTCTTTTGGTCGGGAATAAATACAAATACCAATTGACCATTCTTATCCAAGTAAGGTGGCTGGAGTATTTCTTTCTTAAGATTTGCTGAAATATTCGATTTTAATTTTGACAATGGAATGGAGTATCGAATGTCAACTCCTTGATAATTTTCTTTTGTGATAATATCAGATTTAACAACTAGATCAGGGTAGTCAGCGAAACTGAGCTTTCGATCTTTCTGTGTAAGTTGCATTTTTTCTTCAGCGATATAAGCTTTCAGTCGTATAAAGCTCGTTAGCACATTGTCTTTTCCGATTTCAATGGTTTGGAAGATATCCAGACAACCTACCGACGCAAAGCATAATATTGTTAAAAATAATACATATAATTTTTTCATTTTGGTCATTCCCTAATTTATTTTGTTTTTGAATCGGAATTATTAATTTCTTTATTTTGAAAGGATATCACTGTATCATATCCATTTTCCAAAATGGATTCCACAAAGATGGTTGAGAGTTTTACCGTAACTTCAGAGTCCTTTGGAAAGTCGGTTGTTCCTCGAAATGGCTTTGGTGTGCCGTCCAAATAACAACTACGACAATTCATCGAGATATCTTTGTTGGTATTATTTGAAATTTCAATTTGTACGGAAAGATCTTTAGGCTCTAGTTTTGACCAAAATTCTCTTTCCGTAAATGCGGATATCGAGCGAAAACTACTTCCATTGAGATGGAGAGCGACCTTCCATTCTTTGTCCTTCTCGAATGCAGAAAAACTAACCAAGTGGATATCGTCGGCAAGTAAGTTTTCATCGTTTACCATCTTTACTTTTCCTTCGATCTCTAAGTAAGTTTTTATCTTTTCAGTATTGTTGATACAGACACTTTCCTGAGGCTCGATTAAGTATTCATTGACATAGTTTGTAATCTTCCATTTGTCTTTTTCACAACTTTCCATTCCGCTCACTTCAAGGCGAATGGTAGCAGGAAATAGAATTCCTTTCTTTTCCTTGGAACGAATCAAATCTTGGATTTGTTGCACCGTGATCGAAATATAACTTTCAAAATTACAACTGGCGAAAATGCCAAGGGAGAGTATAACGGGGAAGATTCGGGGATTAAAATTTAGTTTCATAGGATTTCCATTTGCATTCTATTTGGGGTGTGGGACAATTCCTTCTATTTGAATATACGAATTTGAATCATTTTTTATCTGAAGGGTTTTTGAGAGGAAAGGCTCAGTAAAATTCCTCGATTCGAGTTCCTTCCCTTAGGTGTCCAAAAAATCTCTTTTTATTGCAAATCTGGATGAATTTTCCTTTAAAATCAAATCCACTCCATTTTTGTCCGACCCTTTCGCTACCATGAAACAATTGCAATATTTTTTGAAAAATAGGACTCTGGCACTTGACATATGGCAATCAAAAAATCGGAGTTATACTCATCTCTTTGGAAATCTTGCGACGAACTTCGTGGTGGTATGGATGCCTCACAATACAAGGATTATGTTCTTGTGATGCTGTTTATCAAATACATCTCAGATAAATATGCGGGGCAGGCTTTTTCACCTATTACGGTTCCAAAAGGTAGCTCTTTTCAGGATATGGTAGCCCTGAAGGGAAAAACAAGCATTGGCGATGATATCAATAAGAAGATACTAGCACCGCTGGGAGAAGCGAACAAAATCTCTGATTTTCCAGATTTTAACGATGTGAATAAACTGGGCAGTGGGAAGGAGATGGTGCAACGTCTCACGAATCTCATTGCAATCTTTGAAAACCCTGCCCTCGACTTCTCAGGTAACAAACAGGAAGGTGATGATATTTTAGGAGATGCTTATGAGTATCTCATGAGGCATTTTGCCACTGAAAGTGGCAAGAGTAAGGGTCAGTTTTATACACCTGCGGAAGTCAGTCGCATCATGGCAAAAATCATCCATGTCTCCTCTGCTGACAAATCAAGCAAAACGGCATATGATATGACATGTGGATCGGGATCACTCCTCCTTAAAGTGTCCGCTGAGGCAGGAAAAATTTCTCTCTATGGGCAGGAGATGGATGTTGCGACGTCGTCACTTGCGAGAATGAACATGATCCTCCATGACAATCCCACAGCAGAGATCAAACAAGGGAACACACTTGCCAATCCTCTTTATCTAACAGACAAAGGCGAACTCAAACAATTTGATTTCTTTGTCGCCAATCCTCCGTTTTCTTTTAAGGCTTGGAGCAATGGACTTGATCCTATATACGACCGTTATGGGAGATTTCAGGATTTTGGAATTCCCCCCCAAAAGAATGGGGACTTTGCTTTTTTACTGCATGCCATACGGAGTTTAAAGAGTAATGGAAAAGGTGCGATCATTCTCCCCCATGGTGTTTTGTTTCGGGGGAATGCGGAAGCCGAGATTCGTAAAAAACTAATCCAAAAGGGTTATATCGAAGGGATCATTGGACTGCCTGCCAACTTGTTTTATGGAACTGGGATTCCTGCCTGTATCCTTGTGATCAATAAAGAAGATGCTGAGTCGAGAAAAGACCTTTTCATTGTAGATGCTTCCAAGGGATTTGAAAAAGACGGAAATAAAAATCGCCTGCGAGAACAAGATATTCATAAGATTGTCGATGTCTTTACCAATCGCATTGAAATTCCAAAATACAGCCGTAAGGTAAGTATCAAAGAGATAGAAGAGAAAGAATTCAATCTCAATATCCCTCGTTATATTGATAGCAGTGAACCTGAAGACATCCAAAACATTGAAGCTCATTTGTTAGGTGGGATTCCTGAAATGGATGTAGATGCCCTATCTCCTTTTTGGGAAGTTTATAAAGGACTAAAGGAGACTTTATTTGTTCCCCATGCACGGAAAGGCTTTTATAACTTGAAGTGTAGTAAGGAAGAGATCAAAGCAAAAATCTATGAACACCCAGAGTTTGTCAAATTTGGAAACCAGATTGAAACAACCTTTGCCAAGTGGAAGAAGGAAGAGGAAAGCCATTGTCATTCCATTGGAAAGAATACCAAACCAAAAGAATTTATTCATTCCTTTAGTGAAAGTCTACTCTCGGCATTTTCCAAAACACCACTTGTGGATGCTTATGATATCTACCAACACCTCATGAAGTATTGGCTAGATACCATGCAGGATGATGTGTATCTCCTTGTTGATGAAGGTTGGAAGGTTGGCAAGGAAACCGAAACTATTGGTAAATCCAAAGACTTTGAAGGGAAGCTGATTCCTAAGTCGATACTCCTAGATGTGTATTTCCAAAAGGAAAAAGAAGTGATCGAGACTTGGGAGTCGGAACGAGATAGTCTATCCTTACAATTGGAAGAACTGGTAGAAGAACATGGTGGTGATGAGGGACTCTTGTCTGAGGCAAAAACAGACAAAGACACGATTACACCTAAGTCCGTGCAGGCTCGTTTGAAACAAATCCAATCAGACAAGGAAGCCAAGCAAGAAATCGAACTTCTCAACCAATATCTAACGACTGCTAATGAAGTGTCTGATCTGAATTCCAAAATCAAACAAGCCCAAGCGGATTTGCAAACCAAACTACAAGGGCGTTACGCAACCTTACAAGAAACCGAAATCAAAAGTCTTGTGGTCGATTCCAAATGGTTTGCCAAACTCTCGGAGGATGTCCACTCCGAACGAAATCGCATCAGCCAGAAGCTAACGAAACGAATCAAAGAACTGGCAGAACGCTATGAAACACCCTTGCAGGATTTGGAGAAAACAACGAAAGACCTAGAAGCAAAGGTGAAAGGTCATTTGGCTAAGATGGGGTTTGACATATGAACATGAATCAATGCCTCCACTGCCTGACATTATTTACTCCTAAAAATAATTCGAAGGAGCATGTTTTTCCTCAATCAATTGGAGGCAGTATAAAAATTCGAAATGTATTTTGTGTTGAATGCAACGGAAAACTTGGAGAATTATATGATACAAAATTAGCCGATAATTTCCATTTATTTAGAACACTATTCCAAGTATATAGAGATTATAAGCGACCGCATCCTGGATATAAGCTAGATACAAAAGATTCACCTTTGATCAGCTATGTCAATAATGAGGGAAAACTTGCTTTTCAAACAGGAAAATATTATGTTAGTCCATCCGAAGCAATAGTCCTTCAAGAATCTGTCGAGAAATTAGAGATAGAACTAGAAAAAATCAAAAAAAAGAATCCAAGTCTTAGTGTATCAACGAATACAAAAGATTCCGACGAACTCTATGACTTTCAAAAATTATCTGCCAAACTATGTTTTGCTACTGGAGATAAAGATGTTTCTTTTTCTATAATGAAAACTGCTCTTACTTCTTATTTATATTTAGGTGCCGACCGTGACTTAATTACCCATTTTCCAGATGTTTTTCATCCCAATCTTTATCCAAGTCGACTAGTTTCACCGATTGGAATCAGCAAGTTATATCCAGAAAAATCAACAGACATGAATTTGAGCCATTCAGTCAAAATAGTCTTTTCTTCAGAAAAAAGGGCAATATTAGCAATCATTGAACTTTTTAATACATTCCAATATTCTGTTATATTATCAAATAAATATGTTGGTCAAAATCAAGAATTAGATTTATCTCAAAATGCAATCACTGGCAAAAAAAATGAATGTAAATTAAACTTTTCCAATGAAGAGTTTTTGAATTTTTTAAGTGCACCGAGGGAGGATCAAGAAAAATGCATTCTGAATTCATGGCAAGACTTAAGAGAATTGACTCATTTAAAAATGATTAAGGCTGGTTTAGGTAAAAAAATTGGAAATAATCCTTACGGAATCGATCCCGATGAAGTGCTTTCTGAAGATCACGTTTCATTGCTATTTCCAAAATTTGATTTTGTAGAACGAAAGGAGTTTGTTTTATGAAAACAATATTTAAAGAAACCGAAGTGGGTTTAATTCCAGAAGACTGGGAATTGAATAAAATCAAAGAATTATGCGACAATCAAATTCAAAACGGTTGTTTTTACGAACCTATTAGAAAAGGAAAAGGAACTCCTTTTATAAATGTCAAAAATCTATTCAGTGAAAGACCTATAGAATTATCGGAATTAGAATTATTTCAAGCAACACAGACAGAATTAAATAAGTTTGAAGTCCGATATGGAGATATCTTATTTACCCGTTCTTCTTTGGTTCCAGAAGGAATCGCACAATGTAATATTTTCTTAGATAAGTTAATGAAGAGCGTTACATTTGATTCCCATATTATTAAAATTAGAGTAAATTCAATTAAAGTTAACAGTTTATACTTAAATTTTTACTGTAGAAGCCAAACTGCAAAGAAATATTTTCGTTCAAATGCAAAATTGACTACGATGATTACAATTGATCAGCAAATGCTAGGCAATACACCCATTCCCCTTCCCCCCACTCTGTCCGAACAAGAAGCCATTGCCACTGTGCTATCAGACACCGATACATGGATTGAATCTCTCGAAGCTCAAATTGAAAAGAAAAAACTGATCAAACAAGGGACAATGCAAGAACTGTTAACGGGAAAACGCCGTCTACCTGGATTTGGTGAAGGGAAAGGATGGAAAGACAGTGAGGTAGGACGGATACCAGAGGATTGGGAAGTTAAGAAGTTGGGGGATGTGGGGGTTTTTACAAAAGGTCAAGGTGTTCGTAAAGATGAGTCTAATTCTGGAGATATACCTTGCATCCGATATGGAGAAATCTATACCAAGCATAATGATTATATTAAATCCTTCTATTCCTATATTTCAACTGCTGTAGCAAAAACTGCGAAAAAAATACAAAGTGGAGATATCTTGTTCGCTGGTTCTGGAGAAACGAAAGAGGATATCGGTAAATGCGTAGCATATGTCGACTCATTTGAAGCATATGCTGGAGGTGATATCGTAATTCTTTCACCTTATAAATGTAACTCTACGTTCCTTGGTTATTTGTTGAATACGCCAAATAGTCAGAAACAAAAAGCAAGCCGAGGACAAGGAGATGCAGTAGTACATATATCATCAAGTCAGCTTTCTCAAATAAGAATCTCTCTTCCTCCCACTCTCGCTGAACAGGAATCAATTGCGATGGTGCTTTCGGAAATGGATAAGGAGATCGAGGGATTGGAGAAGAAGTTGGAAAAGACGAAGGGAATCAAACAAGGATTGATGCAGGTGCTGTTGACGGGTAAAATACGGTTGGTGTGAGGGGGGATGGGATGAAACTTTCAATTGAGGACGAGGAAAGCTTATCGTATTTTTATGTGCTTTCGAATATCCTAATAGAAGCTATTCGTGCATATTCCACAGAGAGGAGCCAATTGAATATTTTGAATGTGAATAATTGGCTAATGGCTTCGTTTGAGCTTTTCGACGATATTTCAAAATATTTTCCATCTATTCTTCAGAAAAGCAAAAAGGAGGGAAATACCTTTGGTGAATTGGAGACAATTTACACTCTCAAAAACCTAAACCTATCGATTAGGCAGGACTTCCAATTAAAACTTATTCGAGACAAATCCTTTCATGGTTTGCAAAACCGATTCAAGAATAAAAAAAACTACAACCATTTATCCTGGATTTTATTAGGAAAAACTCTATCAAAAGAAGTTTACTTTTTAGAACTCATTGATTCAACAATTTTAAAAATGATTCCATTCATAGAGAAACTGAAAGCAGAAATCTGCAATGTCTTGGGTTATGATTTTTCAACTCGACTCAAACTAGTAAATGATGAAGATTAGGAAGGATAGTTGGACATTGGAGAAGAAACAGAATTTGATGAGGTTATTGCTTACGGCAAAAATGATTTAAGAGTGAATGATGATAGGGATAATTTCATTTTTATTTCACAGAAAGTATCGATATTATTATGAAGAAATTTAGAAAAGGAATTCGATGGAAAAACTTACTTAAAAAACGCAGTAAAAAATCTATCAAAAGAAGAAAGCGAATAAGAAAACTAAAAAAAAGATTAAATCAAATCAAGCGAAACAATGTAAGAATTGACGCACCTAAAAGTTTAAGCTTCTTACTCAACCTAGCAGAAACAGTAGCTTTTTTTCAACAAATTGAAAAAAGAATCTCAATTGGAACAAATATTTATTTAGATCTTTCGAAAATAGAATCACTAACAGGTGATGCAATCTTATATCTATTATCGATTGCCAATAGAACCAAACTACTTGAAGGCAAAGGCTCAATTCAAGGCAACGTACCAGAAAATGATGAAGCAAGAAAATATCTAGAGGCTTCTGGTTTTTATAAATATGTTCGAAGCAGTTCAACTTTTATTCCGATAAACCAAAATTTTTTCGCAATTAGAAGAGGTGTTTTAGTAGATCCAACAACTCTAAAAGAAGCTATCATGTTTTCGATTGAAAAAAGCAGAAACAATTCTACTATCAAATCTTTCTTAAAAAATGATATTTATCGCTCACTTAATGAAGCAACTGGTAATGTTGCACAGCATGCTTATTCAAAAAATGGATTAGATCGATATTGGTGGTTAATGGTCGAATTTTTAGAAGAAAAATCAAAATTAAGATTCTATGTCCTGGATAATGGACTTGGAATTTCAGAGACTATAGCAAAAAAAATCAAAGAACGAATTTTTGACTTATTAATTGAATTATTTATAAACCACACTGATGCGGATTATTTACTTTCCGCCCTAAAGGGTGAATTTCGATCAGCAACTAAGAAAAAATATAGAGGTTTTGGCTTACCTGAAATAAGATCAATTGCCGAAAATAAGCATATTGCGGAATTTTATATACTTTCCAATTATGGGTTTGTTGATGTCAAAAAAATGAAACCAACAAAACTTTCGTCTAAAATCCAAGGGACTCTATTAATTTGGGAAATTCAACTGTGAATATTAAGAAGATAAAAATATCAACAGATTTCTCTGATGCAGTCGGTCACAGAACTAAGGAAGATGGTCCAAAGTCTGGCGAAGAATTTAGGGAAAAATTTTTGGAACCCTTAATTTCGGATCAATCTGTTGATATAGTAGAAATTGATATGGATGATACTTGGGGTTACCCCTCCTCTTTTCTGGAGGAGAGTTTTGGCGGTCTAGTAAGAAAATTTGGAAGGAAATTAATCTTAAAAAAAATAGAAATAATATCAACTCAAGACGAAAGCTTAAAGGCAAGAATCACAGAATACATTGATAAAGCCGAGAAAGGTTAGATTGGAAAGCGAAAATAATTTTTGTCTAACTATTTATAACATTGGCGAATTGATCAAAATCGCAGTGCCTTTGCTTAACTTATTCGCAATTATCTACGTTGCGAGGTTCATCAACAAAAGTGCAAACTTGGATATAAAGAAAAGAGAACTAATGTTTTCTGTAGCAAAAGATTTTGAAGGTAGACTCGAATCTTTATTTTTAATGGTAAAAGATACATTTAATGATAAAAAATTGGACCAAAAAAAGTCTCGCCAAATTTCAATCGAGCTAAAGTTAATTAGCAATCTCTTTTCAATTATATCCTCAAACCTACAAAGCTCCATCGATGAAAAGATATATTCAGAAACACAAAGCAATTTTAACGAACTTCGAGAACTTATTGGAGACATTGAATTATTTTACAAAGACGACCCAGGGAAGTTAGAAAAAGATTTAATTAATAAATATTCCAAATTTATAGGAAGCTTTATAAAAATGAAATTCAACTTATTAACAAAAAAATAATCTATTTTATTATCTTACTACATTTTGATTCTCTCGGGCTTTATCTTTCGTTAGTCTTTAAAAAATCATCGTGAGCCATTTACCTTAAAATTTTTCGCAAAACCCAGAAAGATTTCTTTGACAAAAGCAATAAAACAATCCAAGAAAGAGGTTAATTTTTAAGATCACTGTCAACTATGAACAAAACAGAAAAATTAAATCAACTTTTTATCGAATGGAAAAGCACACATAGCGATCTTAACAATGCCTTCTCCCATGATGGAATCATTGATGAAAGCAAATATGAAAGAGCACAAAAGAAAATCTTAGTCATTACAAAAGAATCAAATAATCCTGAACAATCAGAGGAAGATTATCGTTTTTGGTGGAAAGATGGTTTGAAATACAATTTTTCCCACAGAATTGCAGAATGGAGTTTCGGAATTCTTAAAAGCTTTCCAACCCTAGAGTCGATGACTGAGGCAGATTGCCTTGAATCGATTCAACAAATTGCATTTATGAACCTAAAAAAATTAGCAGGTGGCTCAAGTGTAAATGAAGAAGAGTTCAAACAATACATCAAACGAGATAGAGATTTCATAGTTCGTCAAATTGCGATCATTGAACCAGAAATTATCGTAAGCGGTATTGGCTATGACGATTATTGGAAGATCATTTATCCTGATATAGAATTAAAGCCTTCTGGTTATGATATCACAATCGCAAAATACGATAATATGAAAATTGTAAGTTACTATCATCCTTCTTACCGTGTTCCTAAGGCTATGCTGTATGCATTGCTTAAGGAAGTTTGTCAATCAGAGAGTTTTATGAATTTATAATTTTTATTATTTGTAAGATAAATAAAATAATGTAGCTATAAAATATTTTACCCCATTAAATTGGATATTTTTACCCCATGAAACCCTTCCCTAAAAAAATCACCTTATTCCTGATTGATGGAGATGCGAGTGGAAGAATCTTTGCCGAACTATCAAATTGGAATGGAATCACTTATAAAATTCCAAGGACTTTGATCAAAGAATCTGTTAGCCGAGAAGATTTATATTCGACTGGTGTTTATTTTCTCTTTGGAAAGAATCCAGAGAACGATGAGAAAGACTTGGTCTATATCGGAGAGGCAGAAAGTATACTCGATCGGTTGAAACAACATCTTGGAACCAAAGAATTCTGGATCGAAGCGGTCTGTGTTTTCAGTAAAAATCTAAACAAAGCACATGTGAAATATCTAGAAAAACGATTATTCGATTTAGCAAAAGAAGCAAATCGTTATGAACTGGAAAATGCTACCGTTCCTGCAAAAACAAGTATCTCTGAAGCTGACCAGGCAGAAATGGAAGAGTTTTTAGAGAATGTGAAGCTAACCGTACACACCTTAGGTTTCAAACTGTTTGAAAGAATTGATAAACGACAAACGCAAAACATCCCTTCCCAGTCCCAAGATTATACTATATCCACCAAAGGAATCAAAGCGACAGGTTTTCTGACAACTGAAGGGTTTGTCGTAAAACAGGGAAGCCAAGCCTTATCTGAAATTGCACCCTCCTTGGAAAAATGGGCAAAGGGTTATCTACGGTTGAGAGAAAGACTCATCGCAGAGAACATTCTAAAAAAGGAAGGTGAACATTACATCTTTACGTCCGACCAACTTTTCTCCTCTCCCTCGGCAGGTGCCGTGATTGTGATGGGAAGAAATGCAAACGGGATGACGGAGTGGAAAGATGCAAATGGAAAGTCTCTTGCTGAAAATGAAGCCCTTTAATTGCCATTTATGAGGTAAACCTATCTAGATAATAGACATTCTGGAATTTTAAGATTATTTTAATTGCATTTAAGCGATTTTCTGCAATTATAGAATTCCTTGTTTGCAGGAAATTCACAGGTGAAAACAATCCCCATCTCCCAATTTGTCTCAGGAACTTACGTCCAGCGTTACCAATACAAGAGTTTCGAACCTGTGCCTGTGGATCACCAGTGGGTTCTGGATGACCCAGAGTTAGTCATGTTACTCAGCGAATCGACCCTACGCCTTGGGGAACTCAACGCCTTCTCTCAGCTCATTCCTGACGTTGACTTCTTTATCAAAATGCACGTATTGAAAGAAGGAACGAAAAGTAGTCGTATCGAAGGAACCCAAACAAATTTTGACGAAGCTGTTCAAAAGGAAGAATTCATCTCCCCAGAAAAAAGGGACGATTGGATGGAAGTGCAAAACTATGTCCAGGCAATGAACCAAGCGATCTTCGACCTAAAAACTCTACCATTAAGCAATCGTTTATTGAAACAAACGCATAAAACCCTCATGCAAGGCGTGAGAGGAAAACAAAAACTACCAGGTCAGTTTCGTATGAGTCAAAACTGGATCGGTGGGAGCAGTCTAGCAGATGCTAGTTTTATCCCTCCACACCAGGACGGATTGGAAGATGCAATGTCCGATTTAGAAAAATTTCTAAATAATGACAACACTCCTGTTCCCCACCTCATCAAAATCGGAATTGCCCATTACCAATTTGAAACAATACACCCATTTTTAGATGGAAATGGAAGGATTGGAAGATTGCTAATCACTCTGTATTTGGTTAGCCATAACCTTTTGCATAAACCAACTCTATATCTATCTGACTTCTTTGAAAAAAATAGGGATAATTACTATGACAATTTAACGAGAGCAAGAACTCAAAATGATCTAAAGCAGTGGTTGAAATTCTTCTTAGAGGGAGTTAGAGTCACCTCTGTAAGCTCTATCCAAACATTTAAATCCATCATCCAACTCAGAGAAGAAACTGATTTAAAATTAGCAACATTAGGTAAAAAACAATCACTTGCCAAAGAACTGGTAAACCTTTTGTATTCCAATCCAATTTTGGACTCAGGGGATGTCGCAAGAGAACTACAGATCAATCCATCCACTTCAAAGCGAATCTTAGATGATTTCTTATCCTTGAATATTCTAAAAGAAACAACTGGATTCAAACGAAACCGTATTTTTGCGTTTGACGATTATTTGAAATTATTCCGATGATAGTATAACAGCGTATGAAGATTGGTGATATCGAAAGAAAAACCCAAAACCGTGTGATTGAACTTTTCCAAAAGGACTTGGGCTATGAATATCTAGGGAACTGGGAAAAGGAATCCAACAAGAATATTGTCCCCAAATTGCTGTCCAATTTTCTTTCCAAACGTGGGGTATCAGATTCCAAAATCTCTCGCACATTAGACATCCTCCACCAAACAAACAACCAATACGGCAAATCTCTATACGAACGAAACAAAGAAGTCTATTCCCTACTTCGTTACGGAATCCCTGTCAAAGAAACTGCCAGCGAAAACGCAGAAACCATCGGACTCTTTGATTGGGAAAATCCAGACAAAAACCACTTCGGTATAGCCGAAGAAGTCACTGTTCATGGAAAGTCCGAAAAAAGACCTGATATCGTGATCTATGTAAATGGCATTGCTCTTGCTGTATTGGAATTAAAAAAGGCAACATCGTCTATTTCAGAAGGCATCCGTCAAAACATTCGCAACCAGAGTAAGGATGCAATTGAAGATTTCTTTACAACTATCCAAATAATCCTTGCGGGAAATGATACGGAGGGTCTTCGCTACGGAACGATCGGAACCCCAGAAAAATTCTTTCTAAATTGGAAAGAAGATATAGAGGACAATTCTCGTAACCTTCTAGACAAATACCTGTTAAAACTATGCAACAAAAAAAGATTTCTAGAAATCATTTACGACTTTGTTTTGTTTGATGGTGGCATTAAAAAACTACCTAGATACCACCAATACTTTGGAATCAAGTCTGCACAAGATTTCGTAGAACGAAAAGAAAGTGGAATCATATGGCATACCCAAGGAAGCGGAAAATCAATTGTGATGGTATTACTTGCTAGATGGATTTTGGAAAACAATCCTTATGCAAGAGTGGCAGTCATCACAGACCGAGATGAACTCGATACACAAATTGAAAGAGTCTTCAAACAATCAGGAGAAACCATTTATAGAACCCGAAGTGGAAAAGACCTGATCTCCCAACTCACCAATGCTACACCAAGACTCATATGTTCTCTCATTCATAAGTTCGGAAAGAACAATGTGGAGGACTTTGATGCCTATTTGGAAAGTATCAAGGCAAATCCTCCGCAAACCAAAGGAGAAATATTCTTATTCATAGACGAAGCCCATAGAACCCAATCGGGGAAACTCCATAGCTTGATGAAGGCGATTTTGAAAGGGGCAACATTCATTGGATTCACTGGAACCCCACTTCTTAGAAAGGACAAACAAACCTCCGAAGAAGTGTTTGGAAGATACATCCACCAATACCGTTTCAACGAAGCTGTTCGGGATGAAGTTGTTTTGGATTTGATGTATGAAGCCCGTGACATTGACCAACGACTTTCCTCTCCCGAAAAGGTAGATGAATGGTTCAATGCCAAAACCAAGGGTCTCAATGATTACCAAAGAAAGGAACTCAAAAAAAAATGGGGAACCATGCAAAAGGTTCTCAGTTCCAAATCACGCATGGAAAAGATCGTTTCAGACATCTTACTCGATTTTTCTAATAGACCTGCACTTAGCAGTCAATATGGAAATGCCATGCTTGTGGCAGGTAGCATTTATGAAGCATGCAAATACTATAAACTTTTTCAAGACACCAATCTTCGTGGGAGATGTGCCGTAATCACTTCTTATGCACCAAAGAAGGGAGACATCCGTACGGAAGACATCGGCGAAGGAACAGATACAGAGAAAGAGTTTGTTTACAACACCTACAAATCAATGCTAGGTGAAAAAGATTCAGATAATTTTGAAGAAGAAGTAAAAAAAGCATTCATTGAAACCCCAGCTCTTATGAAACTCATCATCGTAGTAGATAAACTATTAACAGGTTTCGACGCACCTGCTTGCACGGTTCTCTTTATTGACAAGAATATGCAGGATCATGGACTCTTCCAAGCCATCTGCCGAGTCAATCGATTGAACGGGGAAACAAAGCCCTTCGGATATATTGTCGATTACAAAGATCTATTCAAAAAAGTAGAAAATGCCATTGAAGTGTATACTTCAGAGCTATCAAATGAGGAATCGCCTACTTCTGTTGCCGATGGATCTATTACGGTAAAAGATCGACTCCGAACAGCCAGGGAAAAACTAGAAGATGATCTAAATGCTTTAGAAACTCTTTGTGAGGCTGTCGAACCACCTAAAGATAGTTTGGCTTACCAAAGGTACTTTTGCGGAAATACGGAAAAACCAGAAGAAATTGAAGAAACGGAAATTTATCGAATCAATCTCTATAAACTAACAGCCAGTTTCGTTCGTTCCTTTGCGAACATTGCTAACGAATTTGAGGAAGCAGGATTTACGAGAAAAGAAGAAGAGTATTATAAAAAGAAATTTGAGTTTTATGTCGATCTTCGCTCGGAGATAAAACGAGCCTCTGGAGACGTGATTGATCTAAAATCCTATGAAGCAGATATGCGTCATTTAATTGATCATTACATCCAAGCGGACGAGTCCAAAAAAATCTCCATGTTCGAGAATCTACCACTTCTGGAGCTAGTCGAAAGTCTCAGCAATTTAAAAGATGAAAGTGCCAATTCACCTAGAAATCGAGAGGCTTCGGCAGAAACGATTGAGAACAATATCCGTCAAAAAATCATCAGAGACCACCTACTCGACCCTGCATTTTACAATAAAATGAGCGAACTTCTCCAAGAGATAATTTTAGAACGAAAAAAGGGAGCCACTTCCTACGAAAATTACCTCAAGAGAGTCATGGAACTCGCAAAAAAAATCAACAAAGGCAATCAATCTGATGCACCTTCCGAACTCAAAACCATGGGACAAGTTGCATTGTACAACAACCTTGGTAAAAACTTAGAACTTGCTCTCAAACTCCACGAGGCAATCAATTTTAATAAAGAAGATGATTGGTATGGCAATTCTGCCAAAGAAAATGTTTTAAAAAGAGCAATCTATGATTTACTAGACAAAAACATAGAAGAAGTCGAAAGAGTTTTTAAGATCATTGTCGAACAACCAGAGTACAGATAAGTTTACATTACAGAATATTGAAATATCTGTAACTTACAAAGATATTAAAAACATCCACCTCTCTGTCTACCCACCTAACGGAGAGGTGTTTATATCTGCCCCACTCCGAATGAAAAAAGAGATCATTCGAGTCTATACAATTTCCAAACTGAGTTGGATCAAAAAACAGAGAGAAAAGTTTCAAAAACAAGAACGAGAGCCGATAAGAGAATATTTAGATAAAGAATCTCATTATCTATTTGGAAAACGATATTTACTGAAAGTTATAACAACGACAGGGAAACCCTCCGTTCAAGTAAAGGCTTCTTCAATTATACTAAGTGTTCCTAAAAATACATCGAAACCCAAAATTAAGAAAATTTTCGATGAGTGGTATAAAGAAGAGCTTCAGATCAAGACAGATAAAATGATTCAGGTTGCCCAAAAGAAAATGGGACTCTCCGATATTTCCTATGGAATTCGCAAAATGAAAACAAGATGGGGAAGCTATATACCAGGTAAAAAGAAAGTTTGGCTCAATACGGAGCTTGCAAAAAAACCAATCGATTGTATAGAATACATCATCTATCATGAGCTGACCCATGCATTTGAAAAAACTCATAGTGCAAAATTCAAATCGATTTTATCTCACTATTTGCCCAATTGGAAAGAGCTTCGAAAAAAACTAAACCAGTTGCCTACAGCTCATATTGATTGGGAATATTGAAATATCGGGCTATCAATTCTTAGTTTTTCCTTGTAGTTCTGGCATTATCTATAACCGAATCATTCGCCTTTCTCCCTCAAATGTATCAAAAACAATTCAGCACATGCTTTCGCATCACTCAATGCATCATGATGGTTTAAAGGAATCTGATACTTTTCACACAGGGAATCCAGCTTCACCCTGTATATCTGATAGGTGCAATATTTTTGGTATTCTGGTTCGGGAATCTTATAGTGTTCCAAGGTTTTTTTTAGAACATGAAAATCAAATCCAAATCCATTATGAGCTACAACGATTTGCCCTGATATAAAAGGACAAATTACTTCCCAAACAAGATCAAACGTTGGAGAATTCTCTGTGTGGGATGCATCAATCCTATGAATATCCGTAAAATGATTCCAATAATAATTTCCTGGAGGTTTCACAAGAAGATTAATTTCCTTTGTAATGATGCCATCTTCAACCACAACAAGCCCAACCTGACAGATTGTGTGTCGGTATCCCTGGGCAGTCTCAAAGTCAATCGCAGTGAATTTCCTAATCTGATTTTTCATAGTCTTAGAACCCAGCCTCAGTAATGGATTCCATTTTCATCCATCCAATCCTTTACAAAAGACCAAGTGATCTCACTAACAGGCTTATTTCGTTTTCCTTTTAGGTTATAATAGATCCAATATTTTCCTTCCTTAACCAATGCGAGAGTCGCTCGTTCAGGATAGAGGACTCGGAAGAAAAGGTATTCACCTTCCAAAATCGAATCTTTATAGTCATAGCAACAGTGAGACAGTTCAATACCTTCTGTATATAACTCTAATTCCGTTAGAATCGGTTCAATAGATTCGTTGTCTTTGAATGTCGGTTCATTTTGAAAAGAAATACCTTCAATGAAAATTTTTGTTACTAACTTTATATGTTCACATTTACAAATGATTCGATCTAGTTCATTTAAGTCTTTAATTTCAATCTCAGGTAACAACCTTAGGACTTCCAGATAATGATCTATTAATACATGATCCCAAGAACGGATACATTCGATTTTAAAATCACTATTAACTAGAAAAAAGTATGGATAGAAAATATTTTTTATATTTAATTCCCTCATAAATGAACTAGTTAAATCGGGGAGAAAATCATTAAATTCCAGATTACGTAAAAACCTATATGGTGAACGATTAATTCTTTCAAAATTTCTAAATATCTTTTTATATTTCTCGATTCTAAAAAAATTTATGAATCTTCGAATTACTTGATCATGCAATAAATCATCATCCAATTTTTTCAAAACATTTATCTCATCAGACTTGAAACCCAAAGCAGATCCGATTTCTTTTTGTTTTTTGTTCAATAGATCTGAATAGAAATCTTCCTTCTTCAAATCCCAAAAATCTCCTACGTATAGATAATAAAATGCCAATCCTTTATTTGATAAAAATAATTGATAAAATCTGATATCTTCTTTAAACGCTTTAATCAGTTTAAACTGATGATTATATTCAGTAGATTTTATACCAGAAACTAAATTCAGATATTCATTTGGTATACTTTTAAGAAATTTTTGACATTCTTTCTGAATTATGCTCCTTTTTGAAGGAAACCAAATACTTATGGGAATTCTATTTTTATGTGAAATTTGGTTGCGGTCTTGAAATTCCGTATTCAATATCGGTAATACAAAGAATTCTCTAGGTAAATTCATTGAATTCGTTCTAGGATCATATATCTTTTTTTCAACGTCAACGCATTCAAAATAACCCTCTTCTAAGATTGCAAAAATACCGACGAATCCTTCTTCCAATGACAATTCTATACCATTCAATTCTTCCCAATCATCGACCGCATAACTCTCTTTTTTCCAAACACCTAAACCAGGGTATGACTCGATTTTGTAAATTCCAAGGGTGGTAGCTATATGTAAATAACCATCTCGATATTCTATTCCGTATTTCATAATCTTGGAATTCGGGAGCTTTTTGAGGTCAGTCCCGCTAATCTGAGATTTTTTTTTACAGATTTTGAATTTTTTTTAAGGGATACGATGCATATGGGTGGGACAAATTGGAAGGGGTATTTTGGAAAAATGATTGCCTTAATGCCTGTTAATTTAGTATTTTTGTTAATAAAATTGACTAAAATAGATAATTTCGGATACTCAATATCTGACGTGATTTAAGGGCTTAACCCCCTACTTGCAGACGTCATTAAAAATTCTGCTAAAACGGAGGCGTTAAATGAATTCAATTTCCCAACTTAATTCAAATGAAGACCAATCGGTAGATACAATTGAGTTTTACTTCAATGAAGTTTTAATTCGTGGCAAAATCTTTATACGCACAAAACGAGACTTAGCCATCGAAATGACGTCGCCCTACAAGGGTTTTAAAACTGGATTACATAAGCCATACTTCTCTGATCCTAGATCATCCTATCTTGACTACGAAGGGTTAGAATATGCCAAATCTTTGTTAATCGAATTATATAATCAATTGAGAGTTTTAGAAGGTAAAGCTATAGAAATCGATCAACTTTACCCTCCACTCAAGATTAAAAGAGAAGAGTTTCATACCAAAATTCAGCAGAGCAAAGAAGCTCTTATCGAAGAAAAACTAAAAATGAAATCTGGTATCGTAAGTCCGATCGAATATCAAAGAACTATAACGCCCATCAATAAACTGATTAAGGACTTAGAATATGAAATTTTCGCCCTAGAGAAACAGCTTTTTGAAAATCTGACTGAGACTATCATTCCTTATAGTCTACGAGGAGATTACATGAAATACTTGGACGGCAAATATTCAAAATGAGGTTTCGCTTGAATGTAACTCCTCATATGCCTCTGTTATTAAATTATCGAGATCAGATAAAATATTCACATATTTTCGCATATTCTCTGTTATGTCTTCTCGGTAGGTTGGATGAACGAATGTCGAAGTAAATTTTCCTCCATATCTAGAAGGTAGGATTACACTTGGAGAAGATGCAAAATACACTCGATTGTAGTCTTCAATAAATTCAATTTGGAGTTTATTGGAATATTTTTCTATTATTTGATTACTAAGAAAAGGGTAATCAACTTTGAATGTGATGATTCCATCTAACAGTTCATCCGATACTTTTGGAAATCTTTTATCTTGTGAGAATACATACCGAATGAGAACGTCAATGTATTTTGTTTTAAATCTAAGTCTTCGCATTGAACATACCTCTTGTTAAAATCCTTACTTAACTGTTCGATCTACTATCAATCACTACCATCTCCGGTAAAACCAAACCACTAAGATAACCACCTAATGAACTATCGACAAAAAAATGATTTCCAAATTTTCTTACTGAATCAAACGCAATATGACCTTGTACGAACATGATCGTGTTATCTACATGATCCAAATTACCCCTAAACGCCGAATAAATTAAGTCATAGCTAGTTTGTTCTTCTAAGCTCTTGGTATCATCAATTCCCGCATGACTGAAGAAAACTTTTTGACACCTATACCAGTATACCAAGTTACTATTGAGCCAATCGACATGATATTCACTAATTCCGAAGTGATTTAATATTTTGTGTCTCCTGAATCGATCAGTTCCATATTTGGAATAAAAATTTAGAAATTCTTCCTCATGATTACCTTTGAGAAAAATGGCTCGTCTTTCCATTGCCATAAATGTATCGAGAACATCACCTAAGTTATCGCTATAGTCGTCGATGTAATCTCCAAGAAAGATTAACTTATGCTCAGGAAAGTCCTCAATTTTTCTTAAAATTATGGAAAGATCATGAAATCTGGAATGAATGTCACCAACGGCTATTAATTTTTCGGATTTTGTGATATCCATTTTTTCCTTGATGAGCTCAATTCTTAGAAAATTTAGTTACCTCTTCTAGGGTAAAATACTTAATGAAAGATAATTTTCCATTTTTATAAGCCCATAAAAATCCTAACTCTTTCTTCTCAAGCTTTTTGAATTTCATTATATTGAAATCAAAATTCATTACTAATGAGGAAGCATCAAAGTAATTAGAACCCTCTCTATGATTTTTAACGAAAATACAGTCTTCGATACTTTGTAGATCAAGAGTTAAACTATCAAATGATTCATTCTTTTCAAATTCATTTGGCAGAATAATCCTAGAGAATGTTCCTTGTTTATCACTAAACCATTCACCGTTCCATTTTAATGAATTTATGAATCCATAGGATGTAATTATTTTTTTCATATGCGTCACCTCCTAACCTAGAAATCATTTTATTAGAGTATGCAGTCGCCTAGCTTACAACGAAGAATGTTTAACTAATTTTATAATTTGTTTATTTCGAGTTTAATACAAAATTTAGGTTTCTTCCCTATCAGAGCTATCATCAGATTTTTCATCAGCCAATCTCTTCTGGCGTGCTTCTTGAACTCTCTTGTAATATTCAGTTGCTTTCATTTCATTATCTAGCCTCCAAGCTTCTTCCCAATCTATTTCCTGGTTTTCATTGTTTTCCAAAATATTAACCTACTTTTAAAAAATATTTTTATGATCAATACGCATATAGTCGATTGCTGTTCTAATTTTGAACTTCCCTCCACTATAACAGCAATAGGCGTTTGTAAAGCTATTTTTATAAATGTTACTAATTTATTTAAGGATTTGAATGCAAAAAAAAGGAATAACAGAGGTCAATTGCTAGAGTTATGAAAAGAGGAAATCTTAAAATGAAATTTTTAACACCAGTTTAAAACAGAACCTGCGTTAAAATAAGGTCTAGTATAGTAATTCGAAGTAGTGCTAGGCGAACTATGCCCTAGTAGTTTTTGTGTAGCTATTGATCCGAAGTGATCGAATGTCTTCTGAGCCACTGTATGCCGAAGAGCATGTGGATGAATTTGTTTACCTGAAGCCGTCTTTACATCCCAACTATTTACAATCCACTGAAGCCCCCGTGTACTTAACGGGGATCGTTTACCATTCTTCCTTTTAGGTAACGTTTGAATAAAATAGTCAGATTTTTCACCAATGAACTTTTGATAAATTTTGATCTCTTCAAGAATACTTCCATGAATCACAGTATACCCAAATTTACCCCCTTTCTTTCGGTATTTTATGAGAATATCTCCCTCTGGAGAATGTGTTAAGTTTGAAAATCTTAAGTTAACAAGTTCTCTTGCCCTTAAACCTGTGGAGGATGCCAGTAGAAAAATAAGTCTATCTCTCAGGTCTCTTTCAGACTGCGGATTTTTGAATTTGAGAGCTAATTCACGCATTGTTGCATCAGTTAAGCCTTTCCCTACCATTTGACCAAGAGAAGGCTCAGAATCGATTCTCTGAGGTTTTAGGCGGGGTTTAGACACTCTTTTAGAAGGAAATTGGATTACTCTAGCATTTTCCATAAACCACCTCCTGACGGACTGATCATTTTAAGGATCGTTTGACTAATTGTCAACTCTTTTTATCTTGAATATACAATCCATATGGAATCTTCAACGCCTCACAAAGGGTTAAAAGAGAATCTAAGGAAACATTTGGATGGTCATCAGCCAATATTTTTTGGATCTGAGTATAAGAAAGGTCAGAAATATCCACTATCATGCGAATGGAAAGCCCTCGTCTTTTGACTTCCAGCTTAATTGCTTTAATTACTTCCTCTCGAACTTGAGCTAGTGGCATATTTAAACGCATGAAACTGGTGAATCATAATTTTACAAATCTAAAATATGTCTTCTAGACTGCTGAATTGAGCAATATTTCGGCAGTACTCTCATTATGTGATTCATTATTTTCTCTGACTTACTATTTCTTTAAATATTTATCAGTACTTATTTTTATGAGGAACTTAAATATCTATTTTTTTTGAAAAGTTCATATACTTCTTTTCTCATTTATTTTTTTTAACTATTTTCTTTTTCGATGATCTAAATACATGTGGGTGTGTTTAAAAATCTTGGCGGGGTGTTTCAGAACCCAATCAATTATTTGACTCCAGATTCAAAGATGGGCGATTTCTCTCAAATTCCTGTAAACAGGGTAAGAGTTTAGCGGAATTTTGGAGATTTTTTGAATTACAAGAGCCTAACCTTAAACACCTCTACAAAACCTTGCCGAAACTAATCCCGCCATAAAAAAACTAACAACAACATGTATTAAGATTAAGTAAAAAAATATATTTTAAAAAAAAGTAATTAGGATAAGAAAAAAAATATTTACTTAAAAAATAAGATAAAAAATCTTGTATCTTAGTGAAGCTCTTGTTCTTTCAAGAGCTATCCAGAGCTGATTATTTGCTCTTAAAATTCAATCTAACCATACTTCAGTATGACATTGGTTAGAATATATCTAATGTAGATCAAACTCTCATTAGTTTACTAATTTTAAGGGGAAACGTATGCTCACAGACTTTAGCCAAAACTACTATCGGGATTTAAACACCCGCCTTCCAAAACAACTTCAAGACTTCGAATATTATCTTTTACCCACTAAGGTAGATGCCATATTCAATAAAGAATTACAAAAATATAAACCTGAAAAAAAACCTTTATTATTCAAATCAAAAGATATACCTAAAGAAGATTTCACCAGATACTATATTGAGAATCTCAGGAAGCAATTATCTCAAAAATCGTTTGAAAATGAACGAATAAGTTTCAATCAAAATAGGTTAAATATTGGAATCAATTTAGAGTTATCCGATATACTAATAATTGACATTGATAATGCCTCAACTACTCTACAAAAACTAAATGCCATATCAAAATTCTTAACTGGATCAAAAAAAGAATTATTGCAGAAGTTTTACGCTTCATTATCAAATACGTTCACAGTTAAATCTGGAAACAATGGATTTCACCATTATTTTAAATTTGATAAAAAGAATAATACAATCAAGAAATCCGTTAAATCCTTTGCATTACATAAATTATTATCTCAAGATGATCTGAAAATTATCAATTCATCACTTCCAAAGGGATACGAGATTGGAAACAAGCTGGATTTAGATATTCTAACTAAAAAAGGTTATTGTATATGTCCTCCGTCTAGATTCAATTTCTTTGATCCACATCAAAAGATAGAACTAGAAAACGAATACACGGTTTTTAAAGATCTTCCAATTCTTGAAATTGATGAAAATTTAATTTTAGAACTATTTGTTTTCGAAGAAGAGGAAGAAATCAATTCCAATATCAAAATCTTCAAAGCCTTGGATACTCAGGATGAAATTGAGAATAACTATAGTAAGTATCTGAGAATGGTTGAAAACTACGATTTTATAACGATATTCAATGACCCGTTTATACTAGAAGACAGGGAAATAAGAATTTTAAAGAGGAAATTAGAAATCAAAAATTATGATAAAAATTTGATAAGATATTTATTGAAAATAAGAATCAAGGAGTTGATTAATAGGGAATATTTCGATCGCAATGGCTATGCATTCATGCTACAGAATATTCAAAATGATTACAGGGCAATGAATTTATATGCCAAAAACAAAAGGGGAAATTTAGAATATCATTTCTTATCTAATATCTTTAAATCGTTAATATCTAAAAATTATGACAAACAAGATAGATCGGGATTCGAATATGCATTCCTTGTTTCTCAAATTGCTACTGGCATGAACCCATACATTCTCTACGAGTATGTAAAAAGATATTTTTCTCCAAATGCAAAACTGAAATCAAAAAGTTATTTTTTCCAAGCTTATACTAAAGCTGTCGCAAGTAATTCTCAAATTCAATCCGATAACCCGTTTATTCCGATTGCATTATTTCTGAAGGAAGCAAGAAAAATTGATTATAAATATTACTTTGGGAAATCGTCTCATTCATGTACTTCAGTTTTTCTAACCCTAATCGAACGAAAAATGAAGATTGCGAATGATCAGAATAATCTATGGAGGCTGACGCATGAATCATTCAATAATCTTTCCCTCTTATGTAAAATGGATCCAAAAACGGTAAAATCAAGCTTGGATAAACTTGCATCAGAGGATTTTATTTTCTTTAATACCGTTTATAAACCAACAAAAGAAGGAAAAACAAAAAAAGAAAAGGAAAGAGAGAAATATTTCACAATCCAAATTAACCATGAAAAGAAATTTAAAACGAGCGATGTAGATTATTATATTTCCGACGCACTACCTGAGTTGATATATATTAATTCAATAGGCAGAATTGGCTCGCAGATATACTCTCGAATTTTATTAGAGGGAGGAAAAACCGCAAAAGAAATATACAAACTTTTCCCAGGAATCAAGAATCCATATGGGACGGTAAAAAACAAAATTCAAAAACTTCTTAATCTAGGATTACTTGAATATTTCGAAGAAGATAAAATGTATTTTCCCTCTATTCAAAATCTATACACAAAAATAGAAAAGGCAAAGAGAACTGAGTTATGTGAAAAAAAAATCAAAATGCGAAAAAAGATTGAAGCAAATAAAAAAAATCTAATCGCAATCAGGTCGCTTGAATTTGTTCCCAATGAAAAAAAGAAATACATCGAACAAATGACAAAATTAAAACCCAGGAAATATTTTCGACTAAAACCTATAAGCTTAAGCTTGGACAAATCTATGGATCTTATACAAAAACGAAATAAATTTCATAAAATCAAAAATCGAAGAAATACTTCTTCGACTGCAAATTATGAAAATGATGATCAATCTGAAAATCCTACAAATTAGGAATTATTTAGAGAAGCTCAGAGCCCTCTTCGAGAATCTAACTATAGCATTTATAAATTAACTTTGGTTAGTTTTCAATTATGTCAATATATCAGGTTGGGACATATTTCCCTAACAACTGCTAAGTAAAAAATACTAGACAAGTCAATTGCCCCCCTGACGGTGGATTTAACGGGGGTGCAATATGCGAGAGCCTAGAATGACTTTAAGATTCCAGATTACAGAATTCGATCAAGAATTCATAGATCGGGACTGGAGAGAGTTTCAAATAAATATGGAAGAAGGAAATCTTCTAAACATAGAGGAAATCCTCCAGGATTATTACAATGGAATAATTGAGATGGATGATATAATTTCAACATTCCCACCGTCCGAAGTATCCCATTTTATTTCAGGGAAGCATGAAAACTTAATACGTATCTACAGAAGGTTAGCTGAAGAACTCAAGGATTATCAGAAGGCAATGTAGGGATAGGTATCAGTATGTATAGATGAGGAAGAATGGATTGGTGGAATTCCTGTTAACTAGAGAAAATTGAAATCGGATACATTAGGAGAACGAAATTGGATAAAGTCTTTTTGGTTCTAATTCAAATTATTGATCAATTGAGTAAGTTAGGAGCATCCTATTTTGCAATTTCTGAATTCCTAGATAAGAACATAAAACAACAGAACCAGTGGGTATAATTTTTAATATAGGAGTAAAACATGGAAACATTAACAGTAAAAGAATACAAAAGATTGAAGGCAAAATATGATGATGGAGATGATTCTGCGGGGCAGATACTAAATTACAGATTTTCCGTCTACAGTGATGTTACGGATTGCATGGAAGATGATGAGATTCTGGTATATGGTGAAACGATTCACCCAGAAAACCGTTACCATTTGCTCTCTGGGTGGATTCCCCTTGATATGATTGAAGAATGTTCATTAGAAATAGATTTAACTGAAACTTCAGATTATCACCACTGGACATCCGAGATAACCAAAGAACTTTATAGCAAAACTTTTGAATCAGAAATTGAGCTCAAGGAAGCAATCGAAAATTTTTATATAGAATTTGAACGTAAGGGAAAGATATTCCTTTCGAGAGAAAACATAATTTTTGATTACAAAATAGATCATCTTGACAGAAAAAAATTCTATATTATAGACTCAGGTATAGAACTTAATTATTAATACTTGAATCAAAAGAAATGCTATTCTTTTAACAAAAGCAGTATTCCGATTATATTTATGCAGACGTAGTGAACGCATTTACGACTAAAAGAGATAATACTATAATCTTTAAGCTAAGTAATAACTTAATTGATGGTCTTTAAGAAATTTGGTCACGCTATCAACTTTTATAGCGTGACTGTTTTTTTCTTAGCGATTATTTTTCTTTTTTAAAGAAAGCAATCATTATAGATCAAATCTAGACTTTTAAATATAAATATTTAATTCTCACACTACTTAACTTCATATTTGTCAAATCTTTCTACATGAACATAATCTAAACGAAAATCAAAGGAATTCATTTTTCCTACGCATTCTTGTAAGAAAGTTCCCGCAACATACTGCCAATTGTTTTGAGTTGATGTACTAATGCCTTCCAGCAAACCGACTATATTAACTTCATCTTGACCTGTCTCAAAAGTTATGTTTGCTATTGGTCTTTCAGAACCATTCGATATTTTAGTATGAATTAAATTAAATCTAGGTGACTTCTTTTTCGGATCTAATCTAAACTCATCCTCTTCTAATCCTTTTCCTGAACTTGGATCAGCTCTAAACAATATTCGGAACATATCTTTAAATGTATAAATCGAATAATTGTATTCAGTTCTGTCCTTAAAATATACTGGTTTATCAATTAAAGAAAGGTATTCTGGATATTTTATTTTAATGTAATTTGTGACAGCATTATCTAATCTCGAAAGAAACAAGTTCCATGCTACCTTCTTACGCATCATAACTTCCTTACCTTGTTTTGCGTTTACAGTATCAAGTTTTCGATCAAGTGCTTGCATATGATTCAGTAATTCTCTTATGGTAGATTTTCCATATGTATCCTGAAGTTCCTTTTTAATGGACGCAGATTTTATGAGAACTGGAATTTTATCTTCGTTAGCAACCCTCTTTTCGCTAGGACAAACTCTGAAGTAAAAATATTTATAAGCGTTAAATTTTACTTCAGAATCAATACTTCCTGCATCGATTAACATCGAAGATGGAAATATGATAACCTCATTTTTTTCATTCTTTACACTAGCGAAGGAATAAATCTGTTTATCTAAATTTCCATCTAAATCTCGGTCATTATTGTATTTTTCAATATTCTTCCAATCTTCTTTATTATTTACGAGTGATTGTATCTGATTTGTTTTTTCCCAACCTCCCATCATCTTATATTCGAAAAAATTTTCCTTCTCTTGCTGTGTAAGATTTACAAATCCAAAATTAGGACATACGTTGGTCGATATTGGTTTTTGGCTTAGAGTTTGAGCTGATTTACAATACATAATTGAAAATGCAATTAGCCCTATTAGATACATTTTTTTATTCATTTTTTAATCTCCTTCTGTTAAATTAAATAATTCCTTTCTTACGCTATCTTCTAATATCTTAATTTGAGTTATTTTCGATTTATTAGGATCAAACATTTTCTCTTCTAGAAAACTGATTGTATAACTTGATCTAAACCATATTGAATCTAAAATTTCTCTTTCGATAACTGCGAATGGTATAATTTTAGTCTTTTCTTTAAGAGGACGCAAAGATACGGATTTAAATAGAGAATTTGAATCTTTACGATGAAGAATACTGTAGCCAGCGGGGAAATTTATTACAGAAAAACCTTCAATCGTTATTCGTCTATTTATCAAATTCTGGACTTTGGCAAAATTACTCGAAAAAGGAATAAATTTAAGAAGATAAAATGACCAGCCAAAGATAGGTGTATAAAAATTAAACCATCGCAAGATCAAGCAGGTAGGTTCATTGATTTCAGAAATCAATGCTGGCAGTATTTCAATACTCAAAAAATTTCCTAAATAATATGCATTTGAAGGATTTGATTTCTTACTCTTTTGAATACTCTCGACTTTAACTCCGCTCACAAACAATAGCATTTTAGCACTATATTGAGCTAATCTATATCTGAGCTGTGGTGTTCTAAAAATTGAGCACAGAAAAATACCTATGAATATTAGGATATTCACAGGCATGGAAACAAATACTACTAAAATTGGTCTAACTACAGTTATTAGAACTTTCAATTAATATTGGTTTTTTGTAACTCTTTTCTTCCGACATCCGTAGCAAATATAACCTATTCCCCACGTACAACAGATAATCAATAGATGGTCAAAAAAACTCCGAGATTCATACGATATTGACTTCTTTGGCTGTTTTTGTTCTTCATTTTCTGGCATAGTGCCTCCTTTCTAAAGCATTCATATTGGATTGTTATACGGATATAAATAGTTTCGTCAAGCACAACACACATATTTTCGTGCCCCTCTAATAAATATGCACGATATTTCGTGTTCCTAGTTTTAAAGAAATGGCACATAATTTCGTGCGTGGAATATGAAGAATTTATTGAGAAATTAGGCAAAAAGATTAAAGAAATTCGAATTTCACAGGGAATCACGCAAGAATCAATGGAGGAAGGCGATAATGGAATCTCGTATCGAACGGTTCAGGATATCGAAAATGGTCAATCTCACCCGTCAGTGAGATCCTTATTCAAGATTGCGAAACGAATGAATGTCACTCTGTCCCAAATAATGGCAGTAGAGTCTGCAAATTCCCCCAAAAAATATAAGCCATCGAATAAGGATTACAAAACTCTATATCAGTATTTTCGAAATGCTGAGACGGCAAGGAACCTTCTCAAAAAATATGAAAATAATGCCGTTCTTGGAAAGGACGAATTGGATATCTTTTTAACAATTTGGTTTAGCTATTTATATTCCATAATTGATACTGCCATAAATTCCCTAGATATTCGAGAAAAACCTTTTAATCAGATTTTTGATTTTAAAAATAATAAATGGAAAAATAGTCTTTTAGTTCGATTAAGAGAATCTTATATTTCTTTTTCAAATTTTACTAATTATTCTCCCTCAAAAGAAAAGAAAATTGACCTGCTAATTCGGTATACCGAACACCTACATTTTGAAATCGCATTATTTTTTGAGAGAAAAAAACTAAACAATTTCGAAATACAATCTAGCAAAATGAATCTATCATTAAATGTGAATTTATTAGTTGAGAAATTAAAATATCCTAAAAACGGTTAAAATATGTTTACTTATAATCTTTTCATATTCTCGCTAACTACCGATATCCCTATAAATTACAAGTTTTCGGATTAATAGTTCTTTTTATTCTATTTTAAGATTCTTCCTTTGATATGGAATGTGTAAGTTTTCTATTCATCTGAAGAAATCGTGATAATGAAGCGGTCACACAACTTTCATTGTAAAAATGATCCTTAACTGAAATTCATTTGCGAGTATGGTAAATACTTGACCACCACCGATAACTAGATCAGTAAAAAAGAAACGGAAATGTCTATATACATCGTAGAAAATTGCTGAAGCAAAACTTCATGGTCTCTGGCAGAACTTACTTTTATGAAAGAGTAGAAGAAATGAAAAAAGATTTCCAGATTTATCTAAAGTTTTATAAAAATACAAGGTCGCACCAAGGAAGAATAATGTATGCAAGAAGACCAATAATATAAATTAACTTAGAGGATTGCGTAAGGTCAATTCTGCCTTCTCTTTGCAATTTTGGAGATAATCATCAATCTCACGGAATGTCATCACCTCAGCATTTCTGTCATTCTGCTCTAGAAAGTTTTTCAATTTCAGTAAATTCCAACAGAATACTAGATATTCGTCGTCAACATCATTAAATTCAGCTTCGATATTTGATCTTGTCGTATAACCACCATAAAGATTTTCTAATTTCTTCAATTCAACCTTACTGATTTGATCATAAATTGGGAATCTTTGCGGTACATGAAAATGGAGATATTTCGATGAAAATGAAATCCCCTGCCCAGAAAATCCTCGAATTGAATTTGTTAAATCTTTATGTAACTTCAATGTTTCATGTATATCGCCTAGATTATTGAAAGAAAGAATTGTCTTCTTTGCTATTTCTTTATCGAGTCTAGCCTGTAAATCAGAATCTTGCCATACATTGTGGAAATCCTTATAAACCATCCATATTTCTGTATTCCGACCACCAGATACACTCTTATAACGACGTTCTAATGCTACTGAATATGTCCTACCTATTAACCAGGATTTTGCAACCGTCATCTGTAGGTCATCATGTCGTGGATTTTCACGGCATAGATCGTATAGAATCTGATTTCCCTTATACCAAATCGAATTATTATGTTTCAACTTTTCATTACTCATTGTATAATGTCTCCTCATCGATTAAATTTCGGATATATACCCTGATTAGGTTTTTTCGGACACTTTTCTAATTCAATTTAACTCAAATTTTTCAGGACTCACATAACCTAGAAAAGAATGTGATCTCTGTCGATTATAAAATAGCTCAATGTATTCAAAGAGGTTATTTTGACATCCTTTCGATTTTGCAATACATTAAGTTATTCACTTTCTTTAATCTGTTTATCCGTTGGTGGGTTTATTTGATCTGACTTTTTCAAGAATTCTGCCTTCCATTGTCTTACGACAAAGTAGCTAATTCCAAAAGATTCGGAAACTTCATTTATTGTGAAAGAACCTGACATGGCTCGTTTCACCGCTTGTTCTTTAAACTCGGAAAAGTATTTTGATCGTCTGCTTACTTGGCACCTCTTGCTTTTTTATGACAAAAAAGGTGTCCGTTTTTATGTAATCAGGCTAAAGCTCTATTAACTCGCCAAAACAAGAATTCTATTCCAAATTAAACACCAATAGCATATATCCTATTTAGAACCAAATGGCAATTTATACTGATAGTTTCTTCTCTTCTCATTTTCAAACCATTCTTGTATTAGTTTCAAAGATTCTTCACTTGGGTTCGAATTCCCAATTGTCTTAACCTCTAGTAAACTCCAATCACAGTTCTCAGCTTCCCAAAGAACTGCAATTAGACAACGTTCTTTCATTCTAGCAGAGTAAATATAAAGGAATCTTCTCAAAATTTTATCAACATAAGAAGATCTAAATACACAATTTCTCATTATTAGAGACTCAAAATAAAGATCATAAGAATTCGTAATTGGTAAAATAAACTCATTTCCCTTCAGTGGCGGATCGGGGAATTCAAAAAATTCAGTAGGCTCTATAAACTGATCTCCATAAAAGTTAGCAGAAAGATAATCCTGAATTCCTTCTATACTTCGAAAAAATACTCGACCATTTGATATTTCAGATGCATCCAAATAATCGTATTCCAATTGAGATAATTTATATTCTAAGTCTTCTAGCTCATCACATTCTGGATTTATGCTATCAGAATCTGTATCAATTAATGGTTTAAACTTATTTTTTTCATAATATAACTTCTCCGTTTCCATTACATTCTTTAATAAATTAAAAGTTATATTATCAAAGCGATTTTTGGAGGAAAGCCTAAGAATGTTAGAACCCACGAGACTTATATTCTGTATTTTTTTTAATATTTTTTGATTAAATTCTCTTTTTGCTATATTAACGAGCTCATCAATTGGAATTTCAAATAGCGAACGAAAAGAAAATTTTAAAACCAAAGGAATCAACTCTTTCGAAATACCAACCTTCTCCATGAGCTCTGATTTTTTAAAAGTAAAAATCAGCTTACGATCAAAATCATTTAAATTTGATCCCTTATCTACGAAATAAGATACTAGTAATATCGCAAGCTTTGGAGAATTCAAGCAAAGTTCAAAAAAATTTAGATCCTGATTCATAAGCAAAAATAAACGATACAGTAAAGAATTACTAAACTCACCCTTTTCACTTCCATTTTCTTGAAAAGAATAATCAATATCATTATCTAAATACTCACATGCTATAGATTCATTAATTTTATTCAAAGCATCCACGAACATAACAGGTAAATTCTTTCTAAACTTCGAGATTTCTTTCTTATATCTGTCACTTTGATATTCAAATCTTATTGATCTAATAGGATGATCATGCAGATAATTACCTGTGTTATAAAAGGAAAATTTGTCAAATTCTTCAAATATTGAGTAACAATTTACGTAAAAATGCCAAGCATTTCGCTCAAATTCTTTGTTAAAAATACTCTGAACAACTTGATCCTTAGAGTAATCACCAAGTGACCAATTAACCTCACCTTCAGCTTTTCGCCACACATCCAAACAATCGAAATATTCAAATACAAACTTTTTAGAATATGAACGCATCTTAACAGAAACCAATGAGCAAATGTCTACATGTATATTCAGCTTAAAATTAAAGTATTTCACTCCAAAGCCTACCCGCTTAGATCCTTTCGGATATATTGGAATTTTAAATAAATTTCGAATCAAATTATTAAAACTGATGGGAGCTATTATATCGAGGCTTTCACTTGAAAAATTTTTCTTACTTGAATTAGTTTGTGTTAATTCGTTATGTATTTTGACTAAATTGATAGAGTTAAGACTTTCAATGTCCTCTTTTATAAGTGGATTCTCTATCAGTTGAGAAAAAAAGCCAAAGTATCGGAAATTCAATGACTCTGGGCTTATTTTATAGAAATACCGTTCATACAATTCTAGCATTTCAGATAATTCAGGATAATCCTCAAATTTAAAATGCGAAAGCAATACCCTTTGATAAGCTAAAAATGGATTATTTTTAATTAAATGAATAAAATCGGGATCTTTCGTATGTTCCCGAAGTAATCTGCTTTGTAACCCATCAGCTGGACAAAAAGATTCTATTAATTTCAAATCCTCTGATTTAAAACCCAAAAAGAATGTTTTAAACAGAGTTTCCCAGGTATACCATAAATTCCTTCTATAATCAACTCGAAACAATCGTTTTTCTTTCCTAACCTCTTTCCTAAAATCATAAACTTGAAGATAAAATCCTCTTACTTCTAAATTCGACAAGAATTGATAATCAATAAAAAGAAGAATTTTTCTTTTTAAATCCAAATCAAAATATAACATTGATTTCCATTTTAAATTTTCCCGAAAATGAAAACACTGAAGGATTGGGTATTTTGAAATTCTGAATTTATATTTTTTGTATTTTATAAATATATTATGTTCAAATATATATATTCTTAGATTATAATTATTAATTTTATTTTTTTTTTGATCCATACATATAGTATACGATTTTACATAACTTTCGTTCAACGATTTCAACTTTTTTTTCAAAAAGGAAAGAATTTTCAACAAAACTCCCGTAAGGCAATCTAATTTGTCCAAGGCAACATGTAAGGTGAACCCATGAAACAACTGATAGAAAACTCATTAATACGTGACGAAATCTTAAAATCAATAAAGGAGAATCAAAAAAGAAGAGTAATATTATTATCTTTAGATCTAGATATTTTATTATATTTATTAAATAAACATAATTTCAGATCAACTCTCTTTGAAAATATAGTAGAAACAATCAATAAAAATATTACAGATATCGAAGAATTAAATTTTTCAGAATTTGAATTATTGGAAAGCTTGTATTTGAAAGTGCATTTCGATGAAACATGTGAAATTTATACAGAAATAGAAAATTTAAAATTTGAATTAAATTCATATAATAGCAAAAACGAAAACATATTATTTAATCTTCTGGATAATAATAAGTTTGGATTAATTTTATATTTATTAAAAGGGATCAATATCTGGAATTCATATAATACACTAGCTAGAAATATGAATAATGAAATATTTATTTTTAAACTATATAATATAAAAAATAAACAATTTAGAAAACCTACAATTTCCCAAATTTACGATAATTTCAACTCAGACAACATTAATATCCAAAATGAAAATGGAGATACTTTACTTCATTTAGCAATTAGAAAAAAAGACAAAGAAATAGTTAATTTTTGTTTATTAAATGGAGCAAATCCATACTTAAAAAATAATTTAGATGAAGGTATATTCGAAAACCAGGATTTATCTTTTTGGAAAGATATTATAGATTCATTTTCAATCGAGGTATCCGTATGATTTTAGATATTGATACCAATATACTGTTTTTTTCAAAATTAATATTAAAAAGCCATATTTCCGATTGGAATCGCATCAAAACTAAATTGAAACATAATTTCTATTTATTGGATAATACAAAAGATATTTGGATTCGGGATTTTATGCCAATCCAGGTTAGTCCAAATCACTTTGTTTGCTTTCAATACTCACCTTCCTATTTAAAGAATCATTCGGAACTGATATCCGATCAGAAGAAAATCTGTAAATCTCTCGATATAGATACAATTTACTCCTCCATTAGGATTGATGGAGGAAATATAGTCAAAGGAAATCAAAAGGTTATTTTAACTGACCGTATATTCTCTGAAAATCCAGATAGAAAACATTTGGATCTTATCAAGGAAATAGAATCCTTATTACAATTAGAAGTGTTAATATTCCCCGCTGAGAAAGATGATTTTTTAGGACACTCTGATGGTTTAGTTCGATTTTTAGATGATAAAACAATTTTAATCAACCAATTGTCTGTTTATCCGCCTGAATATCGTAAGAAACTAGAAACTGCGATTCAAAAATATCAATTGGAAACCCTTGAGATACCTTTCGCTAGAACTAAGGACAAAGTATCAGCCGTAGGATACTATATCAATTTCCTTGAATTCCGAGATACCATCTATCTCCCCATCTTTCATAAAATGGAGAAATCCAATGAGGATGCAATCGAGAAACTAGGTAGTTTGTATCAAGATCGAGAGATTATACCCATCCTTTTGACGTCTATTGCCGATCATGGAGGATTATTAAATTGTATTTCTTGGTCTTGTATAACTGCAAATGCTAAAACAAAAGAAGGTTCTTTGGTATGAATATAGACTCTGAAAATCAACCAATAATTAGAATCCATAGAGGATCTAATGTCATTGGTGGGAATTGCATTGAGATTACCTACAACCATAAAAGTATCATATTGGATTTAGGAATGCCTATCATGAATCCTGACGGATCAGCGATAGTCAAGGATTTGATCATATCACCATCCATAGAAAACGGTATTTTGCCTGATGTAAAAGGTTTATACGCCCCTGATAATCGAATTCTAGGAGTATTATTATCGCACCCACATATGGATCACTATGGTCTGATGAATTTTGTTGACCATTCCATCCCTATCTATATGGGCAAAGACTCACATCAAATTCTGAAAGCTAGTAACATATTCCTTTCAAAAGAAAATCAGATAGATCAAATGCTTTCTCATGTCATTACCTTTGATCCTAATAATCCTTTTACTATTGGAGAGTTTAAAATTACACCATTCCCGATTGATCACTCCGCATACGGTGCGTATTGTATATTGATAGAAGTTGGAGGTAAGAGAATTTTCTACTCTGGAGATTTTCGTGGTCATGGTGCTACAAAATATACATTTGAAAACCTAATCAATAATCCTCCGAGGAATTTAGACTACTTGCTAATGGAAGGAACTTCAATAAGGGAAACTAAAAAAGTTGAATTTGAAACTGAAGAAAGTGTATTTTTAGAAATAAAACGAATTCTAGCAGAAACAAAAAAAATCACATTTGTGATGCAAGCTGGGAGCAATATAACAAGATTGATTCAGCTATATAAAGCATGTCTATCCAACCGAAAAACATTGATCATAGACTTATTCCAATATCATTTACTAAAGGAGTTACAAAAATTAAATCCGAACCTACCGCCTTTTGATAGAGATAGAACGATTCGTGTTTACTTTCACAAAAACCAAGTTAGAAAATTAGAAAATCATGATGAATCACTTTTGGAAGAATATCGAAATTTACAAATTGGAATGAATGAAATCATTAAAAAAGAGCAGAAAATGGTTCTGAGAGTATCCCATCATATTTTCGAAGAAATTGCCTCACATTTCATTTCTCAAAACATACCTCTAGAAAATTCATATTACATATTTTCCATGTGGCAAGGTTACCTAAAACAACAAAAATACTTCCAAGAATTCATTGACAGATATAACTTAATACTTGTTAATGTTCATACTAGTGGACATGCTTTCGTGAAAGATTTGCAACGATTTGTTAAGGCACTGAATCCTAGCTATCTGGTTCCAATTCATACATTGTCTCCAGAGAAATATACGGATTTATTCAATATGAAGGCAAAAATATGAATAAGAAATTTATAAAGAGTTCAACATCAATAGCTGAAATCAAGTCAAAGATCGAAACATGGCTTTCAGAGGTTGATATGAGCGAGGAATTCCATTTCAAAAAATTCAATATATCGAAACTGAAAATTAGAAATCATCCAAAAAACTATATTATCGATCAACATTTAATAGAAGACCCTATAATTGCATCAGAAAAGTGTAATTGGAATGAAGAGCATTGGATCAAAGTTATCGACCTGTTACATCGTGAAAATTTTGAAAACTGTTTTTGGGATACGGAAGTTCCCGTAGGCTCATTTGGAAATGTTGATTTAATTCTAGGCAAGAACGTAATCAACTCATTCTTCAGTGAAATTTATATTTTTGAAGCTAAAACTGAATATCAACCAAGAAAAGGTTTACGACATGCTTTGTACTATGCACATTTTTTATTTCATATCCTAAAAAAAGAAATTCCTGATCTGCGAATGAATTTAATACTATTAGTTGTGCCATCTACACGAAGCTTAAAATCTAACAAAGGTTTAATCTCGAATGAAATGTTAACCTTGTTAAAGTCAGATTCGAATGAAATTTTAAATCAATACAAGGGAGTTGTTTCGGAAATTAAAATTTTTGATATTAATATGCCTATAAGTTTGCCCAATTTAATTCCGCATGAGAATGTAATAATTCCTGACAAGTTAGAATTTAACTATTACCCAATTGATCAAATAAATAAAGAAATTGTTGGTGATTTTGGAAAGTATTTAGTTTAATAAAAACTTTTTTTGAATTTTTAAATCAATTATGCGTAAACGTAAGCTGAAAAAATTTTAGGCATTGCCATGAAACAAAAAAAAACACTTTGATCACATACTTATAGCTCGTAGCATTCAAAGAAATTGATCTTTCATATGGGATAATCAAATTATTGAGAGAAAAATTTTGAATCAAAATGAAGCACTTTTTCAATAATTTGGACTAAATTACTTAACTTAAAAAAATAAATCTTCTTTAGAAAGAAAATTTCCCTCCCCCAGCGAGAGGAACTCGGAGGGCTTGGTCACTCACCGTCTTACAGTATTTTAGGTGAGGGACGGAAGCGAAGCGAACCCCGAAGAACTCCGACCCCGCAGGGGACTCGCCCAACCTCTTTTTTTATATTCGAAAGTCCTTAAGTTTTTTGATTTTACCTTAAATTTCTTGACAGAATCTCATGCCTGTTATAATGAGATCCATCGATGATAAACCACCAAACAAATATAAATTCTAGGAAACTGAAGGATTCTAATGAATTGCACAGAAAACCAAAATTAAGCCCCAAAAATACCAAGGAACCTATCACCAATCCTCCCAATTCCCCTTCTAAAAACTCTAAATACTTCTACTCACCCTTTCTCCCTAAGTTCACTAAAGTAGCCTATACACCAACACCCAAAACCAACTC
>VYMF01000043.1_pt1 | contig 46631 bp, 47 predicted proteins | sample 5115271 | NCBI WGS metagenome assembly VYMF01 (sample SAMN12291778, study PRJNA351875) | freshwater metagenome | isolation source: freshwater lake | place: USA: Michigan, Wintergreen Lake | collected 2013-08-08
ACTACGGGAGGGGGACTACGGGAGGGGAACTACGGGAGGGGAACTACGGGAGGGGGACTACGGGAGGGGGACTACGGGAGGGGGAACTACGGGAGGGGAACTACGGGAGGGGGACTACGGGAGGGGAACTACGGCCCGGCGACCAACGGGTTAGGCGTAGTGTTTTTCTTGGGCGTCGCGTTCTTCGATGGCGCGAATGAGCCGGTGGAGCATGGTGCACACTACGGTACGGGTGCCTTGGCAGGCGATGTAGCGGCTGCGCGGAATGGCGCGGCAATCAATGGCGGTCTCGAGGTGCACGCCAAGCTCATCGGCGGAACCTCGGGCAATGCGCAGGAAATTGAGCGACTGCGCGGTGGACGTCTGTCGCGCCCCTTCGGCGATGTTGGCTGGAATCGAATCCGCCGCCGCCAACATCTGCGCCCGTAACGACGGGACGCGACGGCAATCCATCTCGTCCGCGAGCGCATGAACCACCTCGGCCAAGGTGCGCGCCGCCTGGCGTACTCGGAGTGTGCGTAAATCGTACATGTGTCACGGTACAACCGGCGATCCGGTTACGTATCACCAATCGAACGCCAGCATCACCATAACTCCAGTTCATTGCCATCCCGTCATTGCCCTCCCGTCGTTGCCCTCCCGTTTTTCCCCTCCCGTTTTTCCCCTCCCGTAGTCCCCCTCCCGTAGCCCCCTCCCGTAGTTCCCCCAAACCGCCGTGACGCCCAGCGCCCGTTTCCGCTATGGTGCGCCCCTCACTTCGGCCGTACCTTCCTGCGATGGTCCGTTTCTTCCCGCGCGACGTTGTCCATTGGGGTGAGGAAAAGCTCCACCCGCTGCGCGCCTTCGCCATTCGCACGATCGAGCCGGCCGGCATTACCGGCCTCCTGCTCCGCGTGTGGCGCGCCGTCATTCTGGGGAACGGAAGCTGGCTCTTTTTCGTCGTCGGCCTCACCGCCGGGGTGCTGTTCTTCTGCGGCATGTTGACCTGGCACCTCGGCAATTACCCCGTCAAGCGGTGGCCGCTGCGCGCGCTGGCGTTTCTCGTCATCGAACTAGCCGTCGAAATGGGGATGAGCTCGGTGCTCATCGTCTTCGGCCGAGAGCGGTACGGGTCGCAGCGCGCCACCTGGGGCGACTGGTGGCCCATGGCCGGGCAGGCACTCTGGCAGCGGACGCTCACCGTGGCGCTCTTCACCATGGTCCTCGCCCTTGTGGTGCAAATGGTCCGGCGCGCCGTCGACCAGCGGACGCCAGGGCCCATGGCGCCTCGTTGACGTCCCGGTTACGTCATGTTGACGTGTCGCCGACATGCCGCGGGCACACGCCGCGGTTGAGTTTCCCCCTCCCTCGTGTTTCGACCTATGCGCCCGTTGCCCGTTCTGCTGATTGCTGCCGTCCTGCCGTACACCGCCAACGCGCAGCCCATCGCGTTCCCCGCCTCGAAAGGAACGCGCACGTCCGGATCGCCAGCGGCCGATACGCTGCGCCCCTTCGGCCTGCTCCGTGATCAGGCGTTTCAGCAGCAGCAGTGGTTCGAGCTGCGCATGGAGCGCACGCTGCCCACGCTCATGCGTCGGGAAGGCGTGGACATGTGGGTCGTCCCCATGCGTGAGTACAACGAAGACCCGCTCTTCAAGGCCATCACGTCGCCGACGACGTTCGCGGCGCGCCGGCGCACGATCTACGTGTTCTTCGATCGTGGTGCGCAGGGGGTGGAACGCATCGCGCTCGGCGGCACGTCGCAGGGGAATGTGTTCAAGGCCGTGCGCAGCATGAAGCCGGTCCCACAACCCGCCGCCGGCAGCCGTGGCAACGAACGGCAGGCGGAGCTGTGGGGTGACGAACAGTGGAGCATCCTCAAGCAGGTCATCGAGGAGCGCAAGCCGAACAAGATCGCCATCAACACGTCGCGCACCTTTGCTTTCGCCGACGGTCTTTCGAGCGGCGAGAAAGAAGGCATGCTGCAGGCACTCGGCGCGCCGTGGACGTCGAAGATCGTGAACGCGGAAGCGCTCGCGGTGGATCTCATCGCTGCGCGGCAACCCGAAGAAGAGGCGGCCTTCAAGGAACTCAATCGGGTCGCGTGGGCCATCATCAGCGAAGCGTTCTCGAACAAGGTCATCACGCCCGGGGTGACGAAGGCGGATGACGTCGTCTGGTGGATGCGTCAGCGGCTCGCCGATTTGGGGTTGTCGACCTGGTTCCAGCCCAGTGTGGAGGTGCAGCGCGCGTTCGGCAGCCCGGAGCTCGTGGGCGTGAATCCCACCATTCTGAAAGGCGACGTCCTGCACTGCGACTTCGGCGTGACGGCGCTGGGCCTCAACACCGACACGCAGCACATGGGCTACGTCCTCAAGGACGGGGAAACGGAGGTGCCAGCCGGCCTGCGCAAGGCCCTCGCCAACTCCAACCGATTGCAGGACCTCACCATCGAAGAGCTCAAGCCCGGCCGCACGGGGAACGAGGTGCTCAAGGCCGTGCTCACGCGCATGCGCGCCGAACAGATCGACGGCACCGAGTATTCGCACCCCATTGGGCTGCACGGCCACGGCGCGGGCGCCTTGATCGGGCTGTGGGATTATCAGGACGGCGTGCCGGGGCGCGGCGACCACAAGATCATGCCCGGCATGTGGTACTCCATCGAGCTGCAGGCCACGACGCCGGTGCCGGAGTGGAGCAACCAGCAGGTGCGGTCGGCGCAGGAAGAAGACGTGATCATCGACGCGAACGGCAAGGTCCGCTGGGCGTTTGGACGGCAGACGACATTCCACGTCGTGCGCTAAGCGACAACACCGCGCCAGCTGACACTTTTTGTCTGGCGCGCCCGTAGATTGTGAGTACCTCTTAACCGGGAGCTTCCGTGGCGCTGGGCGATTTCCTCCGCAAGCAATTCATCGATGTCATCCAGTGGACCGAGTCGGGTCCGGGTGTCCTCATGCACCGCTTCCCCATGCGGGACATGGAAATCCAGAGCGGCGCCCAGCTCACCGTGCGCGAGTCGCAGCTGGCGCTCTTCGTGAACGAAGGGCGCGCGGCCGACGCATTTGCGCCCGGCCTGCACACGCTCGTGACGCAGAACATGCCGTTGCTCACGAACCTCATGAACTGGGACAAGATGTTCCAGTCGCCGTTCAAGAGCGACGTCTACTTCTTCTCCACGCGCTCGCAGACCGGTCAGCGGTGGGGGACGCAGCAGCCCATCACGATCCGCGATCGCGAGTTCGGCGCGGTGCGCCTGCGCGCCTTCGGGATGTACGCGTTCCGCGTCGCCAACCCGGCCGTCTTCCAGGCCAACGTGGGCGGCACCGACGCCGAGTACACGGTGGCGCAGATCGAACCACAGCTCCGAAACGCCATCATCAGTGGCTTCACGGGCGCCTTTGCCAATGCCGATGTGCCGTTTCTCGATATGGCGGCCAATCAGGCGCAACTCGCCACGCAGATTGGGGCGGCCGTCGCCCCGGCGTTCGAGCAGTTGGGGCTCAAGCTCGACTCGTTCACGGTCGAGAACCTGTCGCTCCCCGATGAACTGCAGAAGCGGCTCGACGAGCGCATCTCCATGAACATGATTGGCGACATGCGCACGTACGCGGCGTATCAGGCGGCGCAGTCCATTCCCATCGCCGCCGCCAACGAGGGCGGTCTCGCTGGACTGGGGGCAGGGCTTGGTGCCGGCGTCGGTCTGGGGGGCGCCATTGCCAACGCCATCACCGGCGGCATGAGCGCGCCACCGACGCCCGGAGCGGCGGTGCCGCCCACACGCATGGCGACACCGGCGGAGCCGAGTGCGGAGAGCAAGTTCTGCCTCAACTGCGGTGTGAAGCTGCCGGCAGTCGCGAAGTTCTGCTCGGCCTGCGGCACGCCGCAGACCTGAGCACGACCACGGCGTCGTCACCCTCCATGACGACTTCTTCCTCGGGGCATGAATGGATCGTCGAGGCGTACGGATGTCACCCCGTCCGTCTTGCCGATCCGGCCACGCTGCACGCGCTGTTTGGGCAGCTCATTGCCGAGCTGGCGTTGCATCCGGTGGGCGCTCCGCACTGGCATCAGTTTCCCGCGCCGTCGGCGCACGCGGCGGGCGGCATGACCGGCATGGTCATGCTCTCGGAGTCGCACCTCACCATTCACACGTTTCCCGAGCACGGCTCGGCGTGTCTCAACCTGTTCTGCTGCACGCCGCGGGCCGAGTGGCCGTGGGCGGCACGGTTGGGTGTGCTGTTGGGAGCGACCGACGTCCGGGTGCGTCATATGGCGCGCGAGTACGCGCCGTTGCCCGTCGCCGCCTCGTGACGGTTCCGCCATCGCACGCGACCACGTGCCCCAACTGTGGCGCGCCGGTTCGGTTTCTCTGGGCGCAGGCGGTGCAGACCACCTGTGCCTATTGTCGCTCGGTGCTGGTCCGTCGGGATCTCGCTCTCGAGCGGATCGGGTTGCAGGCCGACTTCCCGGTCACCGGGTCGCCCATCCAGATCGGCACCGAAGGCCGCTGGCGGCGGACGTCGTTCGTCGTGGTGGGGCGCATCACCTACGCGTGGGCCCGCGGCCGCTGGAACGAGTGGCATTGCCTGCTCAACGACGGCCGCAGTGCCTGGCTGTCGGATGCCCAGCTCGAATACGCCATGAGCGTTGCGACGTCGCCGGGCGGCAACATGCCGGCGCTCACCAACATCGTCGTGGGGCAGATGTATTACTGGAACGACATCGGCTATACGGTGACAAACGTGCTCGAGGCGTCGTACGTCGGCACGGAAGGCGAGCTCCCGTTTACCACCACCGGCAAGCGGCAATGCACGTTCGTCGACTTGCAGAACACCGACGGCGGCATGGCGACCATTGACGGCACGGAGTCTCCGTCGCTCCTGTACACCGGTGAGTTCGTGTCCTTCGATGACCTCGCGCTGCAGCAGCTGCGCGAGTTCGAGGGATGGTGAGCCCATGGTGAATCCCGTCGCCTCGGCGCCGGTCCCGCGCGCGACCGCATTCAACTGTCCGTCGTGCGGAGCCTCGCTCGAACTGCATGCGCAGGGATGGGCGGTGACCGTCGTCTGCGGCAGTTGCGGCGCGCAGCTCGATGCCGCCAACGAACAGCTGCGCGTGTTGCAGTATGGCGAGAAGCCGCGGTTGTCGCCGCACATTCCGCTGGGCACCCGCGGGAGGTGGAAGGGCGTGGCCTGGGAAGTCATCGGCTGCCAAGTGGTGACCGTAACGGTCGACGCCGTCGATTACTCGTGGATGGAGTACGTGTGCTTCAATCCGTACCGCGGTTTCCTGTATATGTCGGAGTACGCAGGACACTGGAACGTCATCGAAAAGCTGCGGCGTCAGCCCCGGCGGCCGAGCGACGGCGCGCAGCCGACGTTCGAGCTCGACGGCCGCACCTACAAGCACTTTCAGACGGCGGTGGCGCGTACGACGGCCGCGCTTGGCGAGTTTCCTTGGGAACTGCGCGTCGGCGACTCGGTGATCAGTCACGATTATGTGGCGCCGCCGTACATTCTCAGTGCGGAAGCGTCCGAGGGGGAAATCACCTGGTCGCTCGGCACGTACACCCGAGGTGGCGTGCTGCAGCAGGCCTTCGGGCTGCGGCGGGAGTTTCTCAAGCCTGTCGGCGTGTTCGCCAACCAGCCCAACCCGTGGAAGGAGCTGCCCAAACGTATGGGGCAGCGCTTCCTGCTGGGGCTGCTCGCGTTGATGGTGATGTTCGCGGTGAACGTCTCGATGGCGAGTAATCGCACGGTATTCTCCGAGGGCTACCGGTACGAGCCGCAAGGTGGGGCCACCCCCCCGGGCGCGTTCGTGACGCCGGTGTTCGCGCTCGACGGACGCGCCTCCGGGGTGGAGATCGACGTCACTGCCGATCTCTCCAACAACTGGCTGTACGTCACGCTGTCGCTCATCAACGACGAGACGGGCGAAACGCGCGAAGTGTCGCGTCAGCTGGAGTACTACTCCGGCACCGACAGCGACGGTTCGTGGAGTGAAGGCAGTCGCTCCGAATCGGTACGGCTGTCGTCGGTGCCCGCCGGGAAGTACTTCCTGCGCGTGGAGCCGGAGGGCGGTGAGCCGGGACCGTCGGCGATCGCGTACACGCTCAACGTGCGGCGAGACCGGCCCCACTTCGGCTTCTACGGGCTCGCCTTTCTGGCGTTGGCGTTGCCGATGGGCTTTGCGTTGCTGCCCATGGCGTCGTTCGAGACCAAGCGGTGGGCCGAGAGCGATCATCCTGTTGGCGGACACTCCAGCGGCGGCGGCGGCGGCGAGGACTCCTGATGACACCTACCCGACTGTATACGTTGTGGGTGCTCGCCGTGGTCGGCGTACTGGGCGCGGCCCAGTACCGCGGCTGGACCTTCACGCGCGCGAACGAATCGCGCAACAACCCCCGCTCGGTGCGCGATAATCCCGGCGCGTACCGCTCGTCGTACTACATCCCGGGGCGTACGCTCCGCGGCAAATGAGGCTTCGCACATGACGCAACAGTTCATGGAGAACATCTTCAACTCCGCCGCGTTCGCGGCCATCGGCATCGTGCTCTTTGTCGTCGCGTTCTTCGTCATCGACGTGCTCACACCGGGCAAGTTGTGGGATGAAATCGCCGAAAAGAAGAACACCGCAGCGGCCATCCTCATGGGATCGGTGGCCATCGCGCTCGGCGTCATTGTCGCCGCCGCGATTCACTAGGCGTGCAACTCGCGCTTTTCCTTTCTGTCTGTCTCATCGCCGCCTGCGGGCTCATTTACGAGCTGGTCGCCGGGGCGCTCGCGTCGTACCTGCTGGGCGACAGCGTTACGCAGTTTTCCACGATCATCGGCACCTATCTCTTTGCCATGGGCATCGGGAGTTGGTTGTCGCGCTTCGTCGTCAAAGGTGTCGTCACCCGCTTCGTCGTCATCGAGCTGCTGGTCGGCGTAATCGGTGGGGTGTCGTCGCTGGTGTTGTTTCTGGCCTTTGCATACACCGAGGCGTTTCGCGTTACGCTGTACGGGTTGGTGCTGGTCATCGGGACCCTGGTGGGCCTCGAAATTCCGCTGCTCATGCGCATTCTGAAGGACCGGTTTTCCTTCAAGGACGTCGTCGCCAACGTCCTCACGTTCGACTACATCGGCGCACTCTTCGCGTCGCTGCTTTTTCCGCTATTGCTGGTGCCGCGACTGGGGCTGGTGCGCTCGGCGCTCCTCTTCGGAGTCATCAACGTGCTGGTCGGACTGTGGAGCACATGGCTCTTTCGTGACGTCCTGCCGCAGCGTCGCTGGTTGCAAGGCGTCGGCGTGACGGCGCTGTTGTTGCTGAGCGTCGGGCTCTGGAAGGGGCAGGCGATCACCACGCTTGCCGAAGAAGGGATGTACGCCGATCCCATCATTCTGGCCAAGGACACGCGCTACCAGCGCATCATCCTCACCAGCTGGAAAGACGATCTGCGGCTGTATCTCAACGGCCATTTGCAGTTCGCGTCGCGCGACGAATACCGCTATCACGAGGCCCTCGTGCATCCGGGACTCGGTGCGGCGCGTGCGCGCGGTCGGGTGCTGGTACTAGGCGGCGGTGACGGGCTCGCGGCGCGGGAGATTCTGCGCTACCCCGATGTGCAGCAGGTCACGCTCGTCGATCTCGACGAGGGGATGACGGCGCTGTTCAAGACCCATCCGCGGCTGACGTCGCTCAACGCCCGCTCGCTCATCGACCCACGGCTCACGGTCGTCAACGCCGATGCCTTCACGTGGCTCGATACCCATCCAGGGCAGTTCGACTTCGTCATCATCGATTTTCCCGATCCCTCCAACTACCACGTGGGGAAGCTGTACACGAGTGCGTTCTATCGCCTCGTGAAGCAGCACCTCGCACCGGGCGCGTTCATTGCCGTGCAGAGCACGTCGCCGATGTTCGCGCGCCAGTCGTACTGGAGCATCGTGACCACGCTCGAGGGCGCGGGGCTGCGCACGTGGCCGTATCACGTGTACGTGCCGAGTTTTGGTGAGTGGGGCTTTGTGATTGCGGGGCGCGACAAGTATGCGCCACCGGCAGCATTGCCCACGGGGCTTCGCTACCTCACGGTGACGGGCGTGCCGGCGCTCTTCGACTTTCCGGCCGACATGCAGCGAGTCGCCGCCGAACCCAACCGGCTCAACGATCAGGTGCTCGTGCGTTACTACGAGCACGAATACGATGCCATCAATCGCTGACGCGGCGATGCGCCCGGTATGACGGGGTCGTGAGTACCCGACGCGAGGCGTTGCAGGCGCTCGGTGGCTTGATCGCGGCGCCGGCGCTGCTGGGGCTGGCGCCGAAGGGGCGCGTCATTGGCGGTGGCTTCATCGATGACGACAGCCGCGCAGGGCATCAGCTGCGCAATGGGACCGCGTCGCTGCGCACCGCTCGCCCGGAACGGCGGGTCTCGGTGGTCATTGCCGGCGGCGGTATGGGCGGCCTCAGTGCGGCCTGGCGGCTCGATGCGTTGGGGCACCCCGATTGGACGTTGCTGGAGCTGTCGTCGCGCACCGGCGGCAACTCGCGGTCGGCGGAGTACGCCGGGCTGCAGCATCAGCGCGCGCCGTGGGGGGCACACTATGTGCCGGTGCCGTCGCGCGATGCAGTGCATGTGCGCGCCCTGTTCCGCGAGTTGGGTGTGCTGTCGCCCACCGGCGAGTGGGATGAGCGCGTGCTCTGTCACTCGCCGCAGGAGCGCATCTGGCAACATGGTCGCTGGCACGACGGGCTCGATCCGCTCGATGCGGCGCCGCCCTCCGCGCGTGCGCAGTTTGCCCGCTTCGAAGAGACCATCGCCGAGTGGCGTGCCTCGGGGATGTTTCAGGTGCCCTCGGCGGCAGGCCATGCGGAGAGAGAGGCGGCGCTCCGACGCGGAGGCGCCAGCGCACAACGGGCGCGCGCGGTGGCCGCCTTGGACACGCTGACCGCCGACGCGTGGATGCAGCAGCAGGGGTTCACCGACGCGGCGCTCCGCTGGTGGGTGGAGTACGGCACCCGTGACGACTACGGTGCCTCACTGGCGCAAGCGAGTGCGTGGGCCGCGGTGCACTACTTTGCCGGTCGCGAGAGCGACGAACAGGGGCCGCTCACGTGGCCTGAAGGCAACGACTACATCGCACGGGCGTTGACGGCGCGGCTTGGACGTGTGCGCGACGCCCAGGGCGTGTCGCGCATTCGGACCGACGCGCCGGTGGTCAGCATCACAAGGCGCGGGAGTGCGTGGGTGGTGGATACGCCAACCGAGCGGGTCGTGGCGGATGCCGTGATCTGGAGTGCGCCGTTGTTCGTACTGCCGCGCGTGTACCGTGAGGCGGTGGTGCCGCTTACGCTCGAGTACGCCCCGTGGGTAGTGGCGAACCTCGTCCTCGATGGGGCGCCGAAGGAGCGTGGCGTGCCGATGGCGTGGGACAACGTGATCTACGGCAGTGCGGCGCTCGGGTACGTGAACGCGCAGCACCAGCAGCTGGGTACGCCGTCGCGCGAAATGATCTGGACGTGGTACCACGCGGTGACCGACCGGCCGGCGAAAGAGGCGCGGCAGTGGCTGCAGCAGCAACCGTGGAGTATGTGGCGCGACACGATTATCGCAGATTTGCGGCGGGCGCACCCGGACATTGCCGACCGGCTGCTGCGGGTGGATGTGATGCGCTGGGGGCACGCCATGGCGCGACCCAACCCCGGCACACTGAGGCGGGTCGGGCAGCTTCAGGCATGGTCGCCCGGTGAACGAATGTTTATCGCCCACGCCGATCTCAGTAACCTCAGTTTGTTTGAGGAAGCGCAGTGGCACGGCGTGCAGGCGGCGGAGCAGGCGGTGCGGACGCTCAACGCTGGGGTGCGGAATGGCCGCGCCACGGATCGAACGGATTAGGCGGATATGCGCGAATGAGGCTAAGCCTTGAGATGCATCAATCCGTGCCGATCCGTCTCATCCGTGTAGTGCGTGGCGCGGCCATGCTGCTTGCGCCGTACTCGCAGTGCCGGTCTCGTGGTGACGTATAGTTTACAGCGGTATCCGTTCTCCACCGTCTATTGTCCTCTGAGCCATGAACACCGACGCCCTCACGTGGCCTGAACCGGCCCCCTCGCTTGCTCGCGCCGTGGCCGGTGAGTTCCGGTTGCTGCGCGAGATTGGCCGCGGGGGGATGGGCGTGGTGTATCTCGCCGAAGACACGCAATTGCAGCGCCGCGTGGCCATCAAGACGCTGCCGCCCCATCTCGCCGCGGACGCGGCCGTACGCGAGCGGTTCCTGCGCGAGGCACGCACGGCGGCCGGACTGTCGCATCCCAACATCGTCCCCATCTATTCCGCAGCCGAGCGGGATGCCGTGGTGTACTTCACCATGGGATACGTTCATGGCGAATCACTGGCCGAACGGTTGCAGCGCGACGGCGTCATGGAAGTGGAGGCCGCACTGGCCGTCACGCGGCAATTGGCCCTCGCGCTCGAGGCAGCCCATTCTGCAGGGGTGGTGCACCGCGACATCAAGGCAGAGAACGTGCTCCTCGACGAAACCGGTCGTGTCTTGGTGACCGATTTCGGGATCGCGCGGCTCAGTGAAGCGCAGCCATTGACCGCCACCGGGACCGTGCTCGGCACCGTGCAGTACATGAGCCCCGAACAGGTCACGGGCGATATCCTGGATGGACGCAGTGACTTGTACGCCCTGGGCGTGCTGATCTACCACCTGCTGACCAACCGCTTCCCGTTCGAGCGGCCTACACCGTCGGCAGTGCTGGTGGCGCATGTGAACAGCGCGCCGGCTCCCATGCACACCTTTCGCCCCGACATTCCGCCGCCGGTCGACGCGCTGGTGATGCAGCTGCTGGCCAAGCGTCCTGATGATCGGGTGCCGTCGGCGCGGGCGCTGTTGGGACTGCTCGATGCGCTGGACAGGGGAACGCCAGCGCCGGGAGGTATTCCCGCCGTCGTGCCGCCGGCTCGCACCCCGTCGGCGCCGTCGCTGTCGTCGGCTGATGCCCAAGCGGTGTGGGCCAGAGCGGCTGAGTTGCAGGCGAATACGGGGCTGATGGTCCCGCCGGCGAGTTTTCCGGCGCCGGTGGAGGGCGAACCACTGACCCGTGGTTACAACGTGGGGACGGTGAAAGAGGCCGCGGCCGAAGCGGGGATCGGCCCCAAGTACGTGGAGCGGGCGCTCGCCGAACGCGACGCCGCCGTGCTGCCTGCCGTAGGCATGCGGGTGGAGGAAGGCTCGCAGTTGCAGAAGTCTCCCAACGTTTTTCTGGGGGCGCACACCAAGCTGGTGTACGAGGCGGTGGTCGAGGGTGAACTCACGATGGACGCCTTCGAAGACCTGGCGGATATCGCGCGTCGGTCACTCGGGGACATTGTGAACGTCAGTGCCGTTGGTCGCACACTCACCATGAATACCAACGTGATGCGCAACGGGCAGGGTGGCGCGGGGCGCATGCTGCAGCTCACGGTCGCGGTGCGCAATGGACGCACGACTGTGCGAACCTTTGAAGATCTTACCGGTGCAGCGGGCGGGATGTTTGGCGGACTCGTTGGCGGGGTGGGCGTGGCGCTCGGGGCGATCGCCATGGGCCTCATTACCAAGAGCGGTTCGCCAGAGCTCGGCCTGCTGGTGTGGGCCGCGACGGCCGCCTCGGTCTTCGGGCTGGTGCGCTGGGGCTTTGTCCGCCACGTGGGCACCAAACGGCGTGAGCTGCGGGAGCTGGTGGAAGAGCTGGCACGATTCATTCAGGCGAACACCGGACAGAGCAAAGGCGCTCCCGGGGCCCTGCAGGCCGGCCCCACCGGGCGCAGCCCTTCCGGCGGCCGCTAGTTTGGTGGCATGACCAAGAAGCGACTCATCGTTGTCGGCGACCGGGTGCTCGTGAAGCTGGAAGATGGCGAGCAGCGATCGAAGGTGGGCTTGTACCTGCCGCCCACCGCTGTCGACAATCAGGCGGTGCAGGGCGGAGAAATCGTGGCCACCGGCCCCGGGCTGGCGCTCCCCGATCTGGCCGATCAGGGCGACGAGCCCTGGCGTATTGGTGGGCAGGCCGGGCGTGAAGCCCGCTATGTTCCCATGCAGGCGTCGGTGGGCGATTACGCGCTCTTCTTCCGCAAGGCCGCCGTCGAGATCACGTTTGAGAACGAGCAGTATCTGGTGGTGCCGCAGGCGGCCATTCTGGCGCTGGTTCGCGAGCCTCGCGAAGACATCCCCGACTATTGAACCCGGAGTTTCCCATGATGTACCCCGAACAGTTGCTGATCCCCATGCGTCAGGAGCTCACGCGCCTCGGCGTTGAAGAGTTGCGGACTGCTGCCGACGTCGACGCCAAGCTCGCCGACCAGAAGGGCACGGCGCTTGTGGTGGTGAATTCCGTGTGCGGTTGTGCGGCCCGCAACGCGCGGCCGGCCATCGCCATGGCGCTGCAGCACGCGGTGAAGCCCGATGTGTCCACGACCGTGTTTGCCGGACAGGACCGCGAAGCCACCGATCGCGCACGTGGGTACTTCATCGGCTACGCGCCGTCGTCGCCGAGTATCGCGCTCATGAAGGACGGCGACGTCGTGTTCATGTTAGAGCGCTACCAGATCGAAGGGCGCAGCGCCCAGCAGATCGCAGCCGATCTCACCCAGGCCTTCGATCAGCATTGCGCCTCGGGCCAGCCGGCCTGAGGGACGGGGAGGCATCAGCCGTTCGTGCGGATCCAGCGAAAGATTTCCGCCACGGACGGCCGCTTCCCGTACATGAGCAACGCGGTGCGATAGAGTCGCGCGGCGGCAACCATAGCGGCCAATGCGCCGAGCGCCAGCAGTGCAATGGAGAGCAACAGCTCCGACGTGGGCACTGCTGCGAGTCCGAGTCGCAGTGGCATGAGAATGGGCGACGAAAACGGCACGATGCTCATGGTGCGGGCAATCGGACCGTTCGGGTCTTCCAGTGCCGGCTGCAAGAGTGCCGCGCTCCCCACCAACAGCATGATCACGGGCGTTTGCGCCTGCTGCGCTTCCTGCTCGGAGCTGACGATAGACCCCACCGTGGCGAAGAGCGCCGCGTACATGATGTAGCCCAACACGAAGTACGCGAACAACGGCAGCAGTTCGGCCGCCGTCACCGAGGGGAGCGTCATGCTCGTGCTCTGCACGCCCAGCGCACCAAGTAACCGCGCGCGATTGGCGAGCAGGACGACCACGCTGAAGGTCCAGAAGCCTATCTGCAGGAGCGCCACGCCGCCAATGCCGAGCACCTTGCCCGACAGCAAGACACGCGGCGACACGCTCGCGAGGACCAGCTCGGAGACGCGCGACTGTTTTTCTTCGGTGACCCCGCGCAGGACGATCTGGCCGTAGAGCACGATGATCATGTAGAGCAACACCGCCACGCCGCCGCCGAACACGAGATTCACCTTGGCGTTGCCGGAGCGGCCATCCTTCATGACGCGTTCCACTTTCGCGTTCACCCGCACCTTGGCAATCCGACGTGCCTGTTCGACATCAAGGCCCGCCTTGGCGACGCGCTGCCGCAGCAGTTCGCGTTCGGCGGCGGCTTCGATGCGTTCGGTGGTGGCCAGCGGCGCGCCGCCGGAGAGCATCAGACGCACGACACCGGTGGCAATCGTTGCGTCATCGACCACGGCAACGGCAGGCACCGTGGTCGCACCGACCGCCGTGCGGAGCGAGTCGATGACCCGGTGGGAGTCCGCCGGAGTGATGAGCACGACCTTGGCGCGTTTGCCCGTGGCCATGAGGCCACCCGCCATCTCGGTGGCGATCCCTTCGCCCATGGCGCGTCCGGTGCCGTCGACGATGACCACGCTGGAGAGATCGACCGAGCGCGCCGACTTGTACGCGAGATACGGCGGGCCGACGAAGAGTACCGCGAAGAGCAGCGGCGCAAAGAGCGTCGAGACGATGAACCACTTCGAGCGCACGCGCTCGCCGAATTCGCGTTCGATGACCGCGAAGAGCTTACCCATGGCCGCTCACTCCTTCTTCCACGCCCGTGGCGCCAACGCGCTCGAGGAAAATGCGGTGCAGCGATGCTTCGGTGCGATCGAAGCGTACGAGTTCCACGTCGTGCGCCACGAGGGCGCGTAGCAATTGCTGCGACGCCGCGCCCGGCGCGAGGTCGACTTCCACCTGCTGGCCCTGATCGTCGAAGCGCGCAATGAGCGACCCGTCTTCGAGTACGGCGCGAGCCCGGTCCCGCCCGTCGCCGGCGAACTGGATGGCCACGCGACCGGGCCCGCCGAACTCCGACTTGAGGGCGCTGAGCGAGCCGTTGGCCACGACTTCACCGCGCGCAATGATGGCGACGGCGTCGCACATGCGCTCGGCAGCATCCATCACGTGGGTACTGAAAATGACCGTCCGGCCATCGCGGCGCAGGTCGAGCACCGTGTCCTTCAGCGCCTGCGCGTTGACGGGATCGAGCCCACTGAACGGTTCATCGAGAATGACCAGCTGCGGGTCGTGCAACATGGTGCCGGCGAACTGCACCTTCTGCTGCATGCCGCGCGACAGGTCCTCGACTTTGGCGGTGCTCCAATCCTGTTGGGCGGTTCGGAGTCCCAGTCGCTCGAGCCAGTGATCGATGCGGCGGTCGGCGTCCTTCTTGTCGAGCCCCTTCAATCGCCCGAGGAAGCGCAACACGCGCCGAACCTCCATCTTGCGGTACAGTCCCCGTTCCTCGGGGAGATAGCCTAGGCGGTCGGTGATGCTTGGGTCGCTGTGTGGACGGCCCAGCACCTCGATCGTCCCCGAGTCGGGGATCATGAGGTTGAGGATCATCCGGATCGTGGTCGTCTTTCCGGCGCCGTTGGGGCCGAGCAATCCGAACACCGTGCCCGTGGGCACAACGAGGGAGACGTCGCGGACGGCCACGTGGTTCGCATAGGCTTTACGCACGTGATCGACGCGAATGGCAACGGATGATGCAGACACCAGGGCGGGGCGCGAGGGAGAGACGAAGTAGGACCGGCCGACAGCGGACCGGGTCGTGTCGCGGAAGGTAACAGCATGACCGTACTTTCCGGCAATCACGCGTGATGCCCGTACGATGGCACGCTGCGGCGGCTGTCAGCCGCAATACGTTCACCCCAGCCATTGTTTTCCGCTCCGAAACGACGAGAGTTTCCTGCTCCGTAGTTCTCCCGTTGAATCGCGAGGCGAAGCGCTCCGTCGTCATGCCCCACCCCCTCTCCTTTTCCCGTCAGGAGTTCGCCGGCGCCTTTGGCGATCTCGGTACCGATCTCCCGCTCCTTGTGGGGGTGGTGCTGGCCACGGGTATGGACGCGCCATCGGTCTTCGTGGTGTTCGGGCTCCTGCAGATCGCCTCGGGGGTGGTGTACCGGCTCCCCATGCCGGTGCAGCCGCTCAAGGCCATGGCGGCGATCGCGATTGCCGGCAAGATCGCGCCCACGCTCCTCGCGGCGGGGGGGCTCATCGTGGGCGTCGTCATGCTCATCCTGGCCAATACGGGAGCCCTCGGGTGGATTGCCCGCACCGTCCCCAAGCCGGTCGTACGTGGTATTCAAGTTGGCCTGGGTATTCAGCTCCTGACCCTTGCCTTTACGCGCTTCCTGCCGGGACATGGGACCGCGGGCTGGCTGCTCGCTGCGGCGGCGCTCCTGCTGGTCGTCTGGCTGCGCGGCAGCACACAACTTCCGGCCGCCCTCGCCGTGCTCGCCCTTGGCCTTGGCTTCGCCGCCGCGACCTGGCCGGCGGACCTTCCGGGACCGTGGGGGTTCCACCTGCCGGCCCTCTCGACCCAGTGGCCTACCCCCGATGAATTCGGGCGCGCCGCCCTGCTCCTCGCGCTCCCGCAGATCGCGCTGTCGCTTGGCAATTCCGTGCTCGCCACGCGACAGGTGGTCACCGATTTCTTTCCCGAGCGCGAGCCCCTCACGGTGCGTCGGATCGGGACCACCTACGGGCTCATGAATCTGCTAGCCGCCCCGCTGGGCGGGCTCCCGGTCTGCCACGGATCTGGAGGCATCGCGGGACACTACGTCTTTGGCGCCCGGACGGGAGGCAGTGCGGTCATTTACGGTGTGGCGCTCATGTTGGCCGGACTGCTGCTGGTGGGCGACCCGGCGATCTTTCAACGACTGGTCCCCGGTCCCGTGCTGGGTGCCTTGCTGCTCGTCGAAGCGCTGACGGTGCTCTGGTTAGTGCGGGATCAATGGCGCACCCCCAGTGCGTTCCTCTTGGCCCTGGGGTGCGGCGTGACGGCCGCGTTCGCGCCGTACGGCTATGCTCTCGCCCTGATGGGCGGGACCGTGATCGGCTTCGCCATGCGACGCCGCGTGGAGACCCCAGCGGCCGCCTGAGATTGTTCTGGTAGGCGATGCGGACAGCGCGCGGCCTTCCCGCAGGTGTGCAGTCGCGCCGCCGTCTTCACGTTGCTCTCGCGACGTGCTCGGCGCACGCGCGATCGCTGTCGTTCATTCGCGTGGGTGGCCCCCTCGCACCGGCACGGCCTCCTGTCGGACTGGCGCTTGCCGCCGCGCTCACGCTCCCGCGCGACCATCGCGGGCTCGTCGTTGGTGGCTGCCTGGCCATCGATACACTTCCGATCTCCTGCGCGGGTTCGCCACCCTACCGGCGTTGGGCTACCTCTGCGTGGCGCTGCTCGAGCTGCCCTTCGCCGAGGCGCTCATTCGCCGCGCGGCGACCACCCCCTTCCCCGCCGCCCTCGTCGCGCGCGTCCTCAACCAATTGGCGGTTGTCGAGTCCGCCGTCGTCCGGATGACCGGCGACATGATCGCGTTCTTCCTCGTCACGCTGTTGGCGATGCTGCTCCTCGGCATGTGGGCACGGCGCAGGACGTTCCGGCGTCCGTCATCGGTGTACGTCGAGTCGGTGGTGCAACTTCTCGTGATGGTCTCCTTCTCGGTGCGAGCGCTGCGCGAGCGCCGCGTCGTGCCACGCACGCACACGCACCCACACGCACCCACACGCACCCACACACGCGCACACACACACGCGCACGCTGACGGTACCGCCGGAACCGCATGTACCCGTGGTCGACTACGCCGTGTTGCGCGTGCAGGACACGGGCACCGGCATCGCGGAGGAACACCAGACGCGCCTCTTCGCGCCGGTCTTCACGACCAAGCTGCCGGGGCAGGGGACCGGCCCTGGCCTGCCGACCCCGCACTATACTGTAGGGTGCGGCAGCTTCGCGGGACTGTTCGCGTGCGGTCGGTGGTGGCGCGCGGGACCGCCATGGACTTATGGTTCCCGCCGAGCAGCGAGCCGCCCCCCGAGTGCGTACCCGAAACGACTGACGCGCCCACCACCGATGACGCCGCAGCGCTTGACTGGTGGCGGCGCAATCGGGCGAGCATCGATCTCGTGTTCACCGATCTCGTCATGCCCGGGGCATGGGCGGCACAGCGCTCGCGCGCGAACGTCGGCGCGCCAATCCCGCAGTGCGACGTGCGTTTACCGGTGGCTCGGCCCCCCGAGTACGACCCCGGCGCCGTCACGATGATTCCCGAGGAGAACGCCATCCCCGAGCCGGCGACCACCGAGCAGACTCACGCGGTGGTGCGCCGGCAGTTGGAACGGGCGTTCTCGGCAACGTCCTGAGAACGCGCGCCTAGAAGAACCAGCGCCGCCACCCCTGCCGGTTGGCGCGGTTGGCACCGGCCAGTCGCCAGTACAGCGCAAAGCCTGAGACGGTCAGGCCGAACAACGCCAGTCCCCAGATCATCGCGGCTACCAGGCCGCCATCGCCGAACGCTTCGCCCGAGTGCACGCGATTGATGAACGGCTTGTCGGCGTAGTCCTCGCGGCGGAGGAGCTTGGCCGTGTGGGCATCGAACACGAGACGCGTGTCTTCGCCCCCGGTGGGCTTGCCCAGATACAACGAAATGACCGGCGCCTGGCCCTTGAGCTCTATCGCAATGCGGTCGATGGGGGCGTTGGGCGCTTCCCGAGCCGCGTTGCTCATGACCTGCGAAATGAGCCCGGTCCAGGCGTCGGGCGGCGAGGAGGTGGTGACCGCACTCACCAGCGTGCGGTTGGCTTCGCGGAGCGCTTCGTCTTCGCCGAAGAACTCCACACCGGCCACGAGGACGCCGGTGAGTGACGCAAACGCGAGAAAGAGGGCGGCGGGGGCACCGATCCAGCGGTGCCACTGGCGCCAGGCAGCAGGGGTTGGCATGGAAACCAAACGTGAAGGAAAGCCGTATCGTTGGCGATGCAGTATCTTTCCCAACATGGCCGGGTACCAGCCCCCGCGCCGCATGTGTTGGGCGCTTTCACCCTCCGACTTCTACCCCGAGCTCTCTATGTCCCTCTCCCGTCGTCTTGTGGCCGCCGTGTCGCTGCTCGCCGTCAGCGCCAGTCTCGCCGTCGCCGCCCCCCGCATGCTGGCCGACGTTACCGGCAAGTGGAACGTCACGGTCGCCACGCCGGACGGTGGCACCCAGGCCTCCGTCATGACGATCACGCAGAAGGCCGATTCGGTCACCGGCACTCTCGAATCCCAGTTGGGCACCGCCCCGATGGTCGGCGTAGTGAAGGGTGATTCGCTCAAGTTCGCGTTCCAGCTGGACATGGGCGGGCAGGCGCTGGTGATCAACGGCGCCGGTATCCTGAAGGACAAGGACAACATGACCGGCGCCCTCGATGTGAGTGGCATGGGCGTGATGCCGTTTACCGCCGTTCGCCAGCCGTGATGCCCAAGGAGCGCCAGCGCTCCACCAGCTGCACGAACTCGGCGCGATAGCCGCCGACATCGTCTCCCAGCGCCGCGCGAATCTGCTCCAGGATCTGCGCGGCGCTGCTGTTTCCCTTGTACTCGCTGTCGCGTAGTAGCATGCCGAAGCTCGCCACCGCCGCCGCGAAGCGGGTGTCGGCGCTCGGGCGACTGTTCACGCGGGCCGCCACGGCGTGCGTCATGAGCCGGCTCGTCGTTTGCCCGGGCTGCTTGTAGCGCAGCTTCACGAAGAGCAGTTCGCCGCTGCTGGCGGTTGCCGCGCTCTGCATGCTGCGGTCCGGCGCGACGTAGCGCAGCGAATCGCGGCCGCGAATGGTGACGGTCCCCTGCACCCCTACCGGGACGACTTCGTACAGCGCCGTCACCTGATGCCCCGCCCCAATGTCGCCGGCGTCCTTGGCGTCGTCGTTGAAGTCTTCGGTCGCGAGCAACCGGTTCTCATAGCCGATGAGACGGTACGCTTGGACGGTGGCCGGATTGAACTCCACCTGCACCTTCACGTCGTTGGCGACGGTGAGCAGCGTGGCGCCCATCTCTTCGACGAGTACTTTGCGCGCCTCGGCGAGATTGTCCACGTAGGCGGCGTTGCCGTTCCCCACCTTGGCGAGCTTCTCCATCTTCGACGCCTGGTAGTTGCCGGTGCCGAAGCCGAGGACGGTGAGGTAGGTGCCTTCGCGCCGCCGGATCTCCACCAGGCGTTCGAGTTCGCTGTCGCTGCTGGGGCCGACGTTGAAATCCCCGTCGGTCGCGAGAATGACGCGATTGTTGCCCTTGTCGAGGAAGTGTTCACGCGCCGTGCGATAGGCGAGCTCGATACCGACGCCGCCGGCTGTCGAGCCGCCGGCGTCGAGCCGGTCGAGCGCCTCGAGAATCCGCACCTTTTCATCGCCGCTGGTGCTGGGCAAGACGAGCCCCGCGGCCCCGGCGTAGGCCACGATGGCCACGCGGTCCTGCGGCCGCAGCTGATCGACGAGCAGGCGCAGGGCCTGCTTGACCAGCGGCAACTTGTTCCAGTCGTTCATCGACCCCGACACGTCGATGAGGAAGACCAGGTTGTTGGGGGGCAGATTGGCCGTTTCGATGCGCGTGGCCTGCAGCGCCACGCGGACCAGCTGATGCTTGGGCTGCCACGGGGCGGCCATGACATCGCTGCTGATGGACACCGGGTCGTTGCCGCGCGGTGCCGGCAACGAGTAGGGGAAGTAGTTGATGAACTCCTCGATGCGCACGGCGTCTTTGGGGGGACGCTGACCGTTCGTGAGGAAGCGACGCACGTTGGTGTACGACGCGCGATCGACGTCGATGGAGAAGGTGCTGAGCGGGTTGTTGCGCACGCCGAGGAACGGATTGTCCTCGATGCGGTCGTACTGCTCGCGGCTCATGGGGCGCACGCCGCGCGGTGGCATCTCCCTGGACGGTGCGGAACGGGTGAAATTCGCGGTGGATGGCGCAGTGGGCGATACGGTCGCGATGCTGCCGCCCTCGCGCCGCTTGGAGGTGGCATCGGTACTGACGACCACAGACGTCAGCCCCATCGGACTGGCCGAGAGCGCGACGTTCAAGGTGAGCGTGTCGCGATTCGCGGTCAGCGTGTGCCGTTGCACCCCGTAGCCGATGCGCCGCACCTGCACGAACAGCGTCGACCCGGAGGACACCGACGGCAGCGTGAGGGAGAACGCCCCGGTGGCCGACGTCAGTGTGCCCAACACGCCGGTGTTGAAGGCGCCGTCACGCGACAGCATGATGTTGGCGTCCGCGATCGGCTGCTGTGTACCGGCGTCGCGTACGCTGCCGGTGAGCACAACGGGGCGCGGGGCCGCTTCCTCCTCTCGTGAGGCGACATCGGCTATGGGCAGCACGGGCACCGCATTGCTCTTTGCTGCCGGGCTGCCTGGCGCGGGTTCCGCGGTCGCAACGGCGCCAACTGCCGCCGCCGGGGCCGGGGTCGGGGCCGCAGCCAGGGCACGCCGCGCGGCCTTCGTCATCACCGCCACCGCAGGCGCGGCCGCTGAAGGCGCCGTCGTCGGCACGGGAGCAACGGGAGACACTGCGGGAGCCGGTGCCGTGTCCGGCGCGGGAATGGCACGGGCGACCGTGCTGGATTCGTTGGCGATGCTCGCGACGCCCGACGGCTCACCGTCTTGGACGCCATTGCGCAGCACGACCGAGCCCCCCACCACCACGATCAGCGCCGCGGCCGCCCGCAGGACCCACGTCCGGTTCCAGGTGACGCGTGCCGTCGGCGTCACCATCCGCGCCGCCGTCCGCGCCACATCGACCGCCGGCACCACGCCGGCCGGTTCGTTATCGAGCCCGCCCAGAATGCGGCTGCTCGACGCCACCAAGCCGCGCGCTTCGGCCACGAGCGCGCCGCAGGCGTCACAGCCGGCCACATGGCGCGCCACCCGATCGGCGGCGTCCGCCTCGAACGCCCCGTCGAGCCACGTGTGCACCGTGCCTTCGTCCACGTGCCCGGCGGCGTCGAAGAACGGCTCCAAACGCTCCTGAGAGACCACAAAATCGTTAGGCAACACCTGACCCCTCCTTGGCTGTGCGATCGCCCGTACGGGCCCGCTGCAGCGATTCGTAGACATCCACCAGGCGGCGACGGGCGCGTGACAGCGTCGTCCCGACGCTCCCCACGCTCAGCCCCAGGGCCGCAGCGATTTCCTGATAGTCCAGCCCCTCTTCCCGCAGCAGCAGCGCCATGCGATCACGCTCGGCGAGGGTATCGACCGCTTCACGGGCCAGCGCCCGTTCCCGCAGCTCGTCGGCCAGTCGTTCGGCACTGAAGACGTCGGGCTCCTGCGGTCCGGCGACGGTCGCTTCACTGGAGAGCAGCGACAGGCGCTTGCGCTCCCGGGAATCCCGCCGGGCCTCGTCGCGCACGAGGTTCGTGGCGACGGCAAAGAGCCAGGCCCGTTCCCGCGCCACGGGGCCGTGCCGCATGGCGCGCACGAACGTCTCCTGCGCCAGCTCCTCGGCAAGATCACGGTCGCCCAGTCGTCGCGTCAGATACCGCACGACGGGCCCGTGATACTCGCGGAATAATCGTTCGAGATAGTCCATGATGGGGAAATGGTGGGACGTACACGCGACCCGGGTGTCTCGACTCAGTCACCCATTAGGACGCCGCCCCCGCCGGAACTTGCACACCGGGCGCCGCAGGGGGATCCTTCGGCTTCCTTTTCTCCCCTGGAATTCCCATGGCTCGTATCACTCCGCTGGCGGTGCTGTCGCTCGCCGCCGGCCTTGGCGCCACCTGGCTTGGCGCGCGCGGTGTCGGCGAGGTCCCGCCGTTGGGCGCGCTGCTCTCTCCATCGGTTGGCCTGTGGATCAATGCCGCCGACGATCTGCCGGCGACTGCGACCGCCAAGATTCCGGCGCTCGGCGACAACGTGGACATCCGCTACGATGCGCGCAGTGTGCCCCACATTTTCGCGAAGACCGATCTCGATGCCGTGCGCGCGCTGGGCTATGTCGTGGCGCGTGACCGCCTCTTTCAACTCGAGCTGCAGTCGCGCGCCGGCGAAGGCACGCTCACCGAACTGGTGAACGACGTGGCGCTGCCGGCCGACCAGGAGACGCGCCGACTGGGCATGCCGCGCGCGGCCGAGCTGCACCTGCGCGACATGGATACGACGGGCACGCTCTACAAGATTCTGCGCGCGTATGCCGACGGCATCAACGCGTATCGCACGTCGCTCTCCACGGCGCAGCTCCCCATGGAGTACAAGCTGCTGCAGAAGACGCCGCGCGAATGGTTGCCCATTCACTCCATGCATCTGCTCAATCGCATGGGGTACACGCTGGCGCATTCTCCGCTCGAACTGGACCTGCTCACGGCGCGCGCGCTGGTCGGCGACAGTGCTGCGCGTGCGTTCTGGGATAGCTCGTCACCGGTGCAGGAGCCCATTCAACCGGCGCCGCGCTCGGCCCCGCGTGAAGCGTTGGCGGCAATCCCTGCGCCCGGTGCGCCAGACAGCGCGGCGGTGCGCATGGTTGCGTCGCTCGGCAGTAGCGCCGGGCCACTCCTGTGGTCGCGCGATGCGTCGTTGCCGAGTGCTGACCGCGCGGCCGTGCAGCAGGAGCGTGCGTTCGCGTCGAACAACTGGGCGGTGTCGCCGTCGCGCAGTGCGAGTGGCAGGGCGTTGCTGGCTGGCGATCCGCACTTGGAGTTGACGTTGCCGAGCATCTGGTTCGAAGTGCATTTGGTCGTGCCCGGCGTAATGGATGTGGGCGGCGTGACGATTCCCGGCCTGCCCGGCGTAACGATCGGGTACACGCGCGCCTTCGCGTGGAGCTTCACCAACACCGGCGCCGACGTGATGGACTTCTGGCGCGAGACGGTGAACGATGCGGCGCATCCCACGAGCTACGAGCTCGATGGCGCGCAGCAGTCGCTCGAATTGCGGGTGGAGCAGTATCGCGACAAGAGCGGCCGTCTCATTGCCACCGACACGGTGTACTACACGCATCGCGGCCCCATGAACAAGCAGGGGCGTGAGTGGCTGTCCATGCGGTGGACGGTACTGGAAGCGGGCAACGAACTGCTGGGCTTCTACAACGGCATGCATGCGACCACGGCCGAGGCGTTTCTCGATTCGTTGGCGGCGTACTACCGCGCGCCGGCGCAGAACATGATCGTGGCCGATACGGCGGGCACGATTGCCATTCGCAGCACGGGGCTGCACCCCATTCGCGCGCGTCGCGGCCGCGGGACGGAAATTCTCGAGGGGAACACGCGCGCCAACGACTGGATCGGGTTCCGCAGTCTCGCGCAGTACCCGCAGAGTGTGCGTCCGGCGCAGGGCTATCTGGCGTCGGCCAACCAAGAGCCCATTGATCCGCAGCTCGATTCGCTGTATCTGGGTACCGACCCGCACTACGAAATCTGGCGTGCCTTGCAGATCAACCGCCTGCTGCGCGCCGACAGCAGCATGACGCCCGACAAGATGCGGCAGTTCCACACCAATCCCGGGAGTGTGCGCGCCGACCGATTGGCGCCGGCGTTCGTGGCGGCGGCAACGGCGCGTGTAGCCAAGGGCGACACGTCGCGCGCGTTGGCGTCGGCGCTCACGGTGCTCGGCGCGTGGGATCGTCGGTACACGCGCGACAACACCGGCGCGCGACTGTTCGAAAGCGCGGTGGGGCAGCTGAGCAGTCTGCTGTGGGACGAGTTCATTCCGAAGGGGACGGACGCGCCCGACGTACGTCCGTCGGAATCGCGGTTGTTGCAGTTGCTTGGTGATTCTGCCAGCCGTTGGTGGGATGACCGTCGCACCAGCGCCGTCGTGGAAGATCGTGATGCGTTGCTGTCGCGCGCGCTCGTGGCCGCCTATGACGGGTTGGTCAAGCGGTACGGCGATCCGGCGTCGACGCCGTGGACGTGGGGGACGGTGTCGCCGGCCCAACCGCGTCATGTGTTGCGCCTGCCGGGCTTCAGTGCGCCGCCTACGCCAATTGACGGCGGCCGCGGCACGCTCAACCCGTCGGTGGGTTCGCAGTATGCCAACTTCGGTGCGAGCTGGCGCATGGTGGTGGAGCTCGACGCGCAGCCGCGTATTCGCGCGGTGTATCCCGGCGGACAGAGCGGAAATCCAGCAAGCCCGCGCTATCTCGACCGCTTCACCATGTGGACCAACGGGCAGCTCGACAGCGTACGCACGCCGCGCACCGCGGCAGACCTTCCGGCGCGCGACACGCGCGCGACGCTCACTCTGACCCGCTGAGGCGCACGATGTCCAAGACTCCGTTGTTCATCACGGCGCTCGTCCTGCAGGTCGCGGCGCAGGCGTTGGGTGGTGTGTGGGGCGCCGCGGTTGGCGGCGTGCTCATTGGCGCGGCGCTCCGCCGCAAGGGCGCATTCACGATCGGCTTTGGCGCGGCGGCGTTGGCGTGCGCGCTGTTGTTGGCCACGATCGCCGTGCGCGGCGGCAGCGTGCTGGGTTTCGCGCCCATGCTCGGCGGCAATTTCAGCATTCCCGGATGGGGCGTGCTGCTGGCGACGCTGTTGCTGCCGGCCATTCAGGCGGGCGGGCTGGCGGGCGGCGTGAGCGCGCTGTTGCAGAGCGGGCCGAAGCGCTAACCGCAGTTCCCCCGTTCCTGCCGTCTGTCGTTTCTGCGGTCTGCCGTCTCGGCGTGGAGCCGTGGCATCGCGCCGAGACGGCAGACTGCAGGGAGTGAGACGGCAGGGGCGCAGAGTCGTTACTTCAGGGTGCCGTCGAGTTCCGCCCAGACGCGGCGCACCGCGATCGGCCCCTGCTGATCGGCGAGGAACCACGTGCCGACATCGCCCCAGTTGGCGCGCTTGGCGGCGTCGTCTTGCGACAGCCCGAGCGCGCGTAGTCGCTTCACTTCGGCGATGACCGAGGTAATGGCGTCGCGGAATGTCACGAGTTCTTCGCGGGAGCGCTTGGCCTTTTCGATGAAGCCGTGCCCCGGTACATAGCGCTTCACGCGTGGCAGGGCGAGCGCGGCGTCGATGGTGCGCGCCCATTCGGTGGGGTACGCCGACCGCATGGCCGGGAAGACGCGATTGAGATACGCCTCGCTCATGAACAGGATCTGTTCCTTGGGCAGGTGCACCATGAGGTCACCGCCGGTGTGCGCGCGTCCCAGGAAGCGCACGACGACTTGTGTGGTGCCGAGGTCGATGGTCTGCTCGGTGCCGGTCATGGCGGCGGGTGGTACGATGACCGCACGGCCCGCGGTAGCGGCGGCGGAGTCGCGCTTGAGTTGCGCGAGTGACGTGGGGTGCACGACCCACGTGAGTCCGGCGGGCAACACGTTGTTGCCGGCGGTGTGATCACCGTGGTCGCTTCCTACGACGTACCACCTGATGGGCAGCGGCGTAATGGTGCGGATGCGATCGAGCATCGTCTGCGTCGCGGCCGCCGAGCCTTGTGCATCGGCAATCAGCACACCGTCTTTGCCGAGCACGATGAGGCTGACCGTTGTGAACCCGGGTTGGCGGATTTCCTCGTAGCCGTACACGTGCTTGGTGAGCTTGACGAGGCGCGGAAATGCCGTGAGGGGCAGGCCGCGCACGGCGGGATCGGCGGTGCGCACCTGCGCGCGCGTAGCGGCGGGGAGCAGCACGGTGGCGGTCGTCGCGAGCAGGAGCGCGGTCGCCAGCGTACGGACGCGGACACGAGGAAAGGTCATCCCCGATTATGCGGCGTGTACGGCGGCAGGGCAAACGTGCGCGGTGCCCGGCCCACCAGCATCGGCGGGGCGACTCGTGACATGCGCTGTCTCGCGCGACGGCGCGCCGCGACCTACAATGTCTGTCTCAGCCGCGCGGCGGTTCCGTCCGCCGAGTGTCCCCTCCCTTACTCCCCCCGCCATGCCGTCGACCGTCGTCGGTGAATTTCTGGGCACGATGATCCTGCTGCTCCTCGGCAACGGGGTCGTCGCCAACGTGCTGCTCACCGATACCAAGGGGCACGGAAGCGGGTGGATCGTGATTACCGCCGGATGGGCTTTTGCCGTGATGTCCGGCGGCATGGTGGCGGTCGCGCTGGGCGCGCCCGGTGAACTCAACCCGGCCGTCTCGATCGCCAACGTCGTGACGGGCGTGTATCCCCTCGCCACCGGTCTCGCGCACGTGGGCGCGCAGATGTTGGGGGCGATGCTTGGGGCGACCCTGGTGTGGCTGCACCACCTCCCACACTGGGCACGAACGTCGGACCAAGGGCTCATTCTGGCGTGCTATTGCAATGCGCCGGCCGTGCGCTCGACGCTTCCCAATCTCCTCGCCGAAGTGATAGGGACCTCGGTGCTGGTGATCGTCGCCGGCGCCATTGGCGCGCGCGGTGTACTCGGCGCCACCCCCGCCACGAACGTCGGCTCCTTCCTCGTGGGCTGCCTGGTGTGGGGCATCGGCCTCTCCCTTGGCGGCCCGACCGGATACGCCATCAACCCCGCACGCGATCTGGGGCCGCGCATTGCCCATGCACTCTTGCCCATTGCCGGCAAAGGCGGCAGCGACTGGGGGTACGCCTGGATTCCCGTGGTGGGGCCAATCCTCGGGGCCTGCTGTGCGGCGGCGCTCTGGGCGCGCTTGGTTTGAACAGCGGGACTGCTACTGCGGTTCGGGTTTGGAACGGCCACTGCAGTTGATGGACTGCCCCTGCGGTTCAGGACTGCCACTGCAGTTTGGGAACACGGCAGTTCGGGTTCAATTGGAAGCGCCCGTGGGCTTCGCCGCACGGGCGCGGTTGTTGGTGGTTGATGTAACCGCTACTGCGGTTGCGGTGACTCTAACCGCGAAAGGAGTGCCGATCCGGCAACGCCGGTCGGCACTTTCCGTAGCGACCCGAAACCGCGGTGTTCCCGAACTGCAGTGGCCGTCCAGAACCGCAGGGGCAGTCCATCAACTGCGGTGGCCGTTCCAAACCCGAACCGCAGTAGCCGTTACCGCAGTGTCTTCTGGAGGGCGAGGATCATTCGCTGCACCGTCGCCAAGTCATCGCGCAACTGAAGCGCGATGCGTATGTCGAAGAGTCCGCGGTTCATGAGCGTGACTAGGTGGCTGTCGGTTTCGTTGGCGCTGCCGAGCGCGATGCTGAGATAGCGGCGAAACTCCTTGGGACTCCGGCGATTTCCTTCGGCGATATTCGCGGCGATCGATTCGGCGGACGAACGGATTTGCCGCACGGTATGCACGGACAGCCCAGCGGTACACGCGAGCGTCTCGCGCCAGATGATTTCGGAGATCAGCTGTGCCGATTGCCACACTTTCAACTTGTGATGATCAGTCATCCGCCGACGATACGCGCTTCGGTCTACACGCGTGTCATCGTTTACTCGGGGGTTGGGCCAAACTTACGCGCCCTGTACTGCGGGACTGCAACTGCGGTTCGGGTTTGGAATGGCCACTGCGGTTGATGGACTGCTACTGCGGTTCTGGACTGCACCTGCAGTTGGGGAACACGGCAGTTCGGGTTCAATCGGAAGCGCCCGTGGGCTCCGCCTCACGGGCGCGGTTTTGGTGGTTGATGTAACCGCCACAGCAGTTGCGGTCAGGTCAACCACCAAAGGAGTGCCGATCCGGCAACGCCGGTCGGCACTTTCCACAGCGACCCCAAACCGCCGTGCTCCCTAACTGCAGTGGCAGTCCAGAACCGCAGTGGCAGTCCACCCACCGCAGTAGCAGGAAAAACCCGAACCGCAGTAGCAGTTACCGCTGTCCCTTGGCGCGATAGCGGGACAACCACGACGCACTCCACGACCCAAAATCGCCGAGAAAAAGGTGCTCGCGCGCCGACGTCATGAGCGCCATGAGGAAGGTCAGGTTGTGGAGCGCCAAGAGCCGAGGGCCCAGCGGCTCTTCGGTGACCAGGAGATGGCGCAGATACGCGCGGTCGTACTGCGTGCACGCGGGGCAGGCGCAGTCGTCGGTGAGCGGGCGACGGTCGGTGCGGTTGCTGCTCTTTTGAATCTGCACTTTGCCGTCGCGTGTGAACACCGTGCCGTGACGGCCCATGCGCGTCGGGGCGACGCAGTCGAAGAGGTCCATGCCGCGCGAGACGGCTTCGAGCAGATCGTCGGGGAAACCCACGCCCATGAGATAGCGCGGCTTGTTCACCGGAAGCAATGGCGCGCACGTGTCGAACGTGTCGTACATCGCCTGCTTCGCTTCGCCTACCGACAGGCCGCCGACGGCAATGCCTTCCCAGTCGCCGCTGTTCAGAATGCCCTCGATCGACGCCGTGCGCAGATCGGCGTAGGTGCCGCCCTGCACGATGGGGAAGAGCGCTTGCGGCGGGGCGAGCTGGTCGCGTTCCACATCACTGGTGAACAGCGGCGGCGCGCCCTCGGGCACCACCAGCCCCGTCACGGGCGCGCGTCCGTCACGTGAAAGACGCTCGAACTCCACGCGGCATCGCTCCAGCCAGCGCAGGCTGCGCTGCATGGCCAGATACGACGCACGATGCGCCGAGCCGCCTTCGATGAGTTCGTCGAGTTGCATGATGACATCGGCGCCAATGTTGCGCTCGATCTGCATCACCTTCTCGGGCGTGTACTGGTGCAGCGAGCCGTCGAGTTTGTTGCGGAACTCCACGCCGGCCTCGTTCACCTGGCGATAGCGGGCGAGCGAAAACACCTGATACCCGCCGCTGTCTGTCAGCATGGGGCCATCCCAGCGCGCAAAGGCGTGCACGCCGCCGAAGGCGCGCACCATCTCGTCGCCCGGACGCAGGTACAGATGGTACGCGTTGGCCAGAATCATCTGTGCGCCGGCGGCGCGGATTTCCTGCATCGAGAGTCCGCGCACCGACGCGTGCGTGCCCACCGGCATGAAGGCTGGCGTCTCGACGGTCCCGTGCGGAGTCGTGAACCAGCCGAGTCGCGCGCTGCCGTTCGCGTGGCTGTGGCGAAAGCCAAACCCCGTCACGGGGCGGGCGGGGTCGCGCGCAACTCCTGCGCACGCGCGCGGCGTTCCGTTTCTTCGTCGAGGACGGTCCGAATGGTCCGCAGCACGGGATCGTCGTTCGTGTACTTCGCGCCGTATTCGAGGTTGAAACGGAAGTCGAAGTCGTCGGGCATCGCGCCCTGATTGTGTTGCAGAATGGTCTCGAGCTTGTCGAGCCCCTTGGCAATGCGCGCCTCGAGCGACGCGGCCTGCTCGTACTCGTCCCACAAGGCCACGATCTCGTCACGCACCGACGACGGCAGCGGCGTCGTGAGCTGCAGCAGATCACGACGTTCCTGCACCGACTTGTCGGGCATGTCGGCCTGGAGCTTGGCGGAGATGTCGCCGTTGATCGCTTCACCCAGGTCGTGCACGATGCAGATGCGGAGCAGCTTGCCCACGTCCACGCCGGGAAAGCGCGGCGCGACGACCATGGCCAGGAGGCACAGGCGCCACGTGTGCGATGCCACGCTCTCCTGCTGGCCCGTGGAGGTCCACGCGATGCGCGTCGTGTGCTTCAACGCCTCGGCGGCGCGAACGAAATCGAGTATGCCGTGGAGGTCGGCCGCAGGAAAAGTCATGCCGAAGTGTAGCGGGTCAGCGGGCTGGCGCACCCTTGTGCATCCACCGCTCGACCGCCACGGCGCCACCGTGACGCACGAGCCATGCGAACGCCAACGTGCGCGTCAGGCGCCCGGCCAGCAGGGCGAGCAAGAAGGCAGGGAAGGGGACACCCGCCGCACCCGAGGCAATGCTGGTGAGTTTGGTAGACAGGGGGCTCATGGTACTCGCGAAGATCATCCAGCCGCCCCACTCGGCCAAGCGCGCGCGATACGTGTCGAGCGCCGCCGGTGACGCGTTGGTCATGCGCGACAGCGGCCCCTCGAGCAGCATCAACGCCTCGGCGCCGGCCCAGTAGAGCACCACGCTCCCGACAACGGTCCCCGCCGTCGCGACCAGCGCCAGGCGGTACGCGCGTTCGGGGCGCGCGAGCGCGAGCGGCAAGAAGAACAGGTCGGCCACTCCCGGAAAGACTACCCCCTGCAGCACCCCCCACCCGAAGACCACGCGGCCAGACCAACCGGCGTCGGCCCACTGCTGCAGGCGTGCGTGGAGGCGGGAGGCAAAATGGGGCATCACGGAAAGTACGCGGAGCGGAGAAACGGCCAACCCCGCCCACCGTACGGTCCCCGATCTCCGCTATCTTCCGCATGCTCCCCCGCTACGAGTCAGGAATGCGTGCTCGCCTTCCTCGCCATGTGCCTTTTCCGACGGGATACCCAGCGCGAATGACCCGCACGACACCCGCTTTTCACCCACGGCGTCCTGCTGCCGCAATCACGGCCGGTGCCGCGCTCATGCTCTCGGCATGTGTCGGCCCCTTCGCGTCGCGCGCCACCGCGCCGCGTCCGAAGGCGCTGGTATTGCCAGTCGGTGTCGCGGACAGTGTCCGCAGCGAGCCGCTCGCCAACGGGCTGCAGTTGCATACGCTCGTCAACACGACGGCGCCGTGGCGGGCGTACGTGCTCGAAATCCCCACGCGCTGCGTGCAGCTGCAAGCGGTAAAGGGCGGTCCAACGTCGGTTGGGCGCACCACCACCAGCGCGCTGCTGGCGTCGCTCCCCGCCGCGCACTCGCCGCTGGCCGCCATCAATGCCGACTTCTTTCTCTTCGCGCCTCCCGGCGTCCTCACCAACGCGCACGTCGAAGACGGCACCGTCATCACGGGCCCCGACGTGAAGCCGGTGTTTTGGGTTGGTGATCGCGGCGCCATGGGCTTCGACACGCTGCGTACCACCGGTACGCTGCAGGGTCGCGCCGGTACTCTCGCCCTGCGGGCGTGGAATCGTCCCGCCGCGCGAACGACCGGCATTGTCGACGGTCGCTGGGGCGCGCCGCTCGATACGCTGGTGCGCAAGCGGCTCGTCAAGCTGGTGGCGGTCGCCGGGACGCCGCGTCAGCGCGCCACGCGCGGCGCCGGTCCCGCGTTTGCCACGCGCGCCGTGGTCCGCCCCGCGCAGCCCGGCGATACGGTCGCCATCGGTGACACGCTGCTGCTGCACTACAGCACCGCCGATCGGGCAATCGCGGCGCAGCTGCGCGACGGCGACACGGTGCGCATCGAGCTCGCCGTGAGCGGCACCGGCGTTGACCGTCAGCGTTCGCGCGTCGCGCAGGCCGTGGGTGGACGCCCGCTGCTGCTCGTGGACAGCCTGGTCGTGAACGACGTCGAAACCGAGGGAAACGCCGGCTTCCGCGGGCTCAATCCGCGGTCGGCGCTGGGCTTCAACCGGGGGCGCGGCATGATGTGGTGGGTGGTCATCGACGGCCGCCGCCCCGGCGTCACCATGGGCACTAGCCTGCGGCAAACCGCCGACCTATTGCGCGCCCTCGGTGCCACCGAGGCCATGAACCTCGATGGCGGCGGGTCGAGCGCGCTCGTGGTTCGCGAGCAGGCCTCGGCGCGGGTCCGCGTGATCAATTCGCCCTCCGACCCCACCGAGCGCGCCGTGGGGAACGCCTTGGCGGCCTACGGCACTTGCGGGCGCCGGTGACACCTGCCTAGGCTCCCCGCAGTGATGTAACAGGCGCGAAACAACCGAACGTCGCGCTCACAGCATTGGCCAGCCACACCGTTCCAACGGTTCGTCCCTCCGGCAGCGTCCCACCGTCCTTCCGTAGTTCATGTCGCGTCCCCTGCGCCTCACGTCCCGATGCAGCGCATTGTTGGTAATGGCGAGCGTTCTCGCGTTGACGTCGCCAGCCCTCGTCACCGCACAGACGCTCGACGACGGACTCATGGTCCGCCCGCGGCAGATCCGGCTGAGCGTCGACTATGCCAGCGAATCGTGGCGCGAGTATTGGGAAGGCGGTCTCCGTCGCACCAACGACAACATGGGCACGGTGACCACGCAGAGCGCCATGCTTAGCCTGGGTGTCGGGGTGCACCGTCGTGTCAGTCTCTTTGCCACGCTGCCGTACATCAGCACGAATGCGAGCGCCGGTGTGTTGAGCGATATGCAGGGGATGCAGGATCTCACCGCCGGCATCAAGGCCCGTCTGTTCAGCGTAACGCCCACGCCGCGCACCACACTGCGCGCCACGGCGCTCGTCGGTGGCGGAATTCCCACCACCCGCTACACCCCAGACTTCCTCCCCATGTCCATTGGATTGGGGGCGCGCCATGCGCGGGCTCGCGGTGCGCTACACCTGCAAGACCGCAGCAACTTCTTTGCCGATGTGTCGGCGGGCTATCAGTGGCGCAGCACCGTTGCGCTCGATCGCCCCGCGTATTTCACCAACGGTACGCTCGTGTCGAGCAACCAGGTGGCCATGCCCGACGTGCGCGACGCCATGTTCGCCGTGGGCTATCAGGACGCGCGCTGGTGCATTCCGGTCGCCTTGGTGCAGCAGCGCACCCTCGGCGGTGGTGACATCCGCCGACAGGACATGCCGTTCATCTCGAACCGCATGAATTTTTCGCGTGTGCAGGCGCACGTAATGTATACCATGTCGTCGCTGCCACTCATTCTGAAGGGTGGCGCCATGACCACACTCGCCGGACGCAACGTGGGCAAGTCCACGATGGTCACCGGCGGCGTGACGTACCTGCTTCGTCGTTGATGCTCATGCAATCGCATTGGTCTACCCGTTCGTCCGTTGGCGCCGCGTCGTTCCGTCGCCTGCGCGTCCTGTTGGTCGCCGCTGCCGTCGTAACGCAGGTGAGTTGCGATCGTACCGTGCAGCCCACGGAAGTGTTGCCGCTGCTGTCGCCCGCCAGCACCGATGCGACGGCGGGGACGTGGCGCATGCTGGTGCTCACCCGTGCCGATCAGATTGCGGTGCCAGCGCCCGCCGCGGTCACGAGCGACGCATATCGCGCCGAACTCGCGGCCCTGAAGAACGCCCAGTCGAACATGACCAGCGGACAGCGCGCCTCGACGGCCTACTGGAGCGCCGGTGGCGTGTTGCGCTGGAACGAAGTCATGCGCGCGCTCGTCGCCCGCTTCAACCTGCCGCCGGCACCCAAGGCCGATGGCACGTATCCGGTGCCCGACCCCGAAAATCCGTTCGCCGATCCCGCGTATCCGTTCGCCAACCCACCGTACGCGGCGCGCTCGTACGCGTATGTCGCCGTGGCGCAGTATGAGGCGCTCAAGGCCGCGTGGTACTGGAAGTACCGCTACAACCGGCCCGCGCCAGCGATCACCGATGGCGCCGTGCGCACGACGGTGCCGCCCACCGAACTGCCGTCCTACCCGTCCGAAGGAGCCGTGCTCTCCGGCGTCACCGCCGAGATGCTCAAGAATCTCTTTCCAGGCGCCGTTGAGGAGATCACGCGGCGTGCGGCCGAGCAGCGCGAAGCGGCCCTCCTGAGCGGACGGGCGACGGCCAGTGACGTGGCGGCGGGGCTTGCCTTGGGGAAGGCCGTGGCCGCCGTGGTGCTGGCGCGGGCGGCCAACGACGGCATTCGCAGCGCCGCCGGCAGTACCGCCCTCTGGCAAGGGATGGCAAACGCCGTCCGGGCCCAGGGGGAGATCGCGTGGGAAAGTCAGGAGTCGCCCAAGCGTCCGCCCATGCTCCCCAACTTCGGCCGCGTGGCCGCATGGACGCTCACACCGGCGCAGCAGGAGGCGCTCACCCCGCCGCCGCCGCCAAGCACCAGCTCCGCGCAAATGCAGGCGGAACTCGCCACGGTCAAGCGCACCGTGCAGAACCTCACGCGTGAGCAGATGGCCATTGCGTACAAGTGGAACGACGGCGCGGGCACGTATACGCCGCCGGGCCACTGGAACGACATCGCTGCCGAGTACATCGCTGAGGCCCGCCAGAGCGAAGTACGCGCCGCGCGAACGTTCGCGCTGCTCAACATGGCGATGCACGACGCCGGCGTGGCCTGCTGGGACACCAAGTTCAGGTACTACAACCCGCGGCCGGCGCAGCTCGATCCGTCCATCAAGACCGTCATCGGGCTCCCCAACTTTCCGGCGTATCCGTCGGGACACAGCACGTTCTCGGCGGCCGCGGCCACGGTGCTCAGCGCCATCTTCCCGGCGCACAGCGGCCAGTTCGCGCGGTGGGCCGACGAAGCGGGTATCTCGCGTCTGTACGGCGGCATTCACTTCCCCAGCGACATCAGCGGCGGCAAGGCCCACGGCAACGCCATCGGCCAGCGCGTGGTGTCGGTGTCGCAGGGCGACGGGGCGCAGAGATAGCGCGGTGCGTAGGCGGTGATTGTGAGCCTGCGCGAGTGCGGTCTGTTGTGTCTGCCGTCCCCTGTCTCGGCGCGATGCCGCGGCATGGCGCCGAGAGGGCAGAGGGCAGGGCATTAGACGGCAGAGATGCAGCCACGGCAGTTCCTGCGCGACTGCCGTCAGTTGGTGCTGCCGTCCCCTGTCTCGGCGCGATGCCGCGGCATGGCGCCGAGAGGGCAGAGGGCAGGGCATTAGACGGCAGAAATGCAGCCACGGCAGTTCCTGCGCGACTGCCGTCTGTTGGTGCTGCCGTCCGCCGTCTCGGCGCGATGCCGCAGCATCACGCCGAGAGGGCAGAGGGCAGGGCATTAGACGGCAGAAATGCAGCCACGGCGGTTCCTGCGCGACTGCCGTCTGTTGGTGCTGCCGTCCCCTGTCTCGGCGCGATGCCGCGGCATGGCGCCGAGAGGGCAGAGGGCAGGGCATTAGACGGCAGAAATGCAGCCACGGCGGTTCCTGCGCGACTGCCGTCTGTTGGTGCTGCCGTCCGCCGTCTCGGCGCGATGCCGCAGCATGGCGCCGAGTCTCGCAGACGGCAGCAACACCGATGGCGGGGTCGCAGGGGCTTGAAGCGCCCGCCGTAGCTACCGCCCCAGCGCCTCCCGCAGCGCCGCCCACGGCATGCGCGCGCACCCATGCCGACCGGCAAACGGCGCGACGCCGCGTAACGGCTCCAACGCAGCCGGCAGGGAAAGCTCGCCACCGGTCAGCATGCGCTCGATCTGATCCACCAGTCCAAGCGCCGCCGCGGCGGAGTGCCCCACCGTGGCATCGGTCATCATGCTCGCCGAGGCCGTGGCAATCGAACAGCCGCGCCCCGTGAACGACACATCGACGAGTTCGTCGCCGTCGAGCCGGACCATGACGCGAATTTCGTCGCCGCACACCGGGTTCTTGTGGGCGGCACTCGCGGTGGCGTCCCCCATATCGCGCCGGTTGTGCGGCGCCCGATGGTGCGCGAGCAACGCCTCCTGATACATGGCGGCCATCGAGGCCACGCTGGCCTTCCCGCCGCTCATGACAACACGCTCAATCGACGGCGGCGAAGATCTGCTGGGCGGCAGACAGCGCCCCCACCAACGCATCCACATCGCGCTCGTCGCTGTACACATAGAAGCTCGCGCGCGCCGTGGCACTCACCCCGAGCCGCCGCATGAGCGGTTGGGCGCAATGGTGACCGGCACGAATGCAGACGCCATGCTGATCGAGAATGGTGGCAAGATCGTGCGGGTGCACATCGGCAAGCGAGAAGCTCAGTACACCGCTGCGCTGTGATGGCGGCGGACCATATACCGTAACGCCGGGCAGCGCGCGCACCTTCGACTCGGCCTGCTCCAGCAGCGCGACTTCGTGTGCGCGCACGGTGGCCATGCCGAGCCCCTCGAGATAGCGCACGGCCGCCCCGAGCCCGATGGCGTCGGCCGCATTGGGGGTCCCCGCTTCGAACTTGTGCGGCAATGCGTTCCACGTGCAATCGAAATCGCGTACCCATTCGATCATGTCGCCACCGAACTGATACGGCGGCATCTGCTCCAGCATGGCCCGACGGCCGACGAGGCAGCCAATCCCCATGGGGCCGAGCAGCTTGTGGCCGCTGAAGGCGTAGAAGTCGACGTCGAGTGCGTCGAAAGTGACGGGCAGGTGCGGGACCGCTTGCGCCCCGTCCACCACGATGACCGCCGCCGAGCGGGCACGGATGAGATGCACCACCTCCGCCATCGGGGTGATGGCGCCCACGGCGTTCGACACGTGCGTAATGGCCACGAGCTTGGTGCGCGTGTTGACGACGTCGCGCAACATGTCGAGGTCGATCGTCTGCTGGGCCGTGAGCTCGACAATACGCAGCGTGGCTCCCGTGGTGAGCGCGAGCTGCTGCCACGGAACGAAGTTGGCATGGTGCTCGAGGGCCGTGATGACGATCTCGTCACCGGCGCGCACGTTCGTGCGCCCCCAGCTCGACGCAATGAGGTTCATCGCCTCGGTGGTCCCGCGCGTAAAGAGCACGCAGTCGCTGTCGGCCGCCCCGACGAACCGCGCAACGGTGCTGCGCGCGTCGTGGTAGAGATCGGTCGCTTTGGCGCTCAGCGCATACGCCCCCCGGTGCGGATTGGCGTTCGCCGTCTCGTAGAAGTCACGAATGGCATGCAGCACCGCCGCAGGCTTCTGCGACGTGGCTGCGGAATCGAGGTAGTGCAGCGCGGGATTGCTCGCGAGGAGCGGGAAGTCGGCGCGTGGGGCGAGGCTGTTGAGCATTGATTCGTCCACCTGATCAGTTGGCTGTACCGGTGCTCGGGGCCGCCACCGGCCCCACCAGCACCACGCCGTTCACCTGCATCACCGGATACGTCGCAATGGCATCGCCCTCGGCCGGCCCCTGGGTGCACTGGCCCGTGCGCAGGTCGAAGCGCGCGCCGTGCCACGGGCACTCGAGGCAGCCGGCCACCACGTCGCCTCCCGAGAGCGGGAAGTCGCGGTGCGGACAGCGGTCTTCGAGGGCGAACACCTCGTCGTGCCGCCGGACCAGACAGATGCGGCGGCCGTCGACGAGGGTGACCGCGAGCGGGAAGTCGGTGGGCACCTCATCGGCATGGGCCACACGTTCCCATGTGCCGGCGGACGTGGATCCCGTGTCGCGGCTCACTCGGTACTGACCGGTGCGAGGACGCCCTCGCTGTCGAGCGCCGCTTTGAGCGTATGCCATGACAGCGACGCACACTTGACCCGAACCGGGAAGCGCGACACCCCACTGAAGACCACGAGTTGGCCGAGGTCTTTGCCGCCATCCGCGTCTTGCCCCAACACGAGCGCGTGGAAGCGGGTGAACAGCGCTTCGGCCTCCGCACGTGTCTTGCCCTTCACGGCGGCGGTCATGAGCGACGCCGACGCCTTGGAGATGGCGCAGCCATGCCCCGTGAACTTCACGTCGGCAATGACCTCGTTCTCGACCACGAGCGACACATGCACTTCGTCGCCGCATAGCGGGTTCTTGCCGTCAGCCTGCCGATTCGCCCCCGCCAGCTCGCCAAAATTGCGCGGCTTGCGGTTGTGGTCGAGTATGACGGATTGGTAGAGCTCTTGGAGGTCGGTCATATGCATCCGCACACCGATCAGTTTCGGATGGTGAGTTCGAGTTGCGGGTTCGGGTAAACCCACAACCCGTAACTCGAACGCAGTACCCGGAACCGATCAGGTTCAGTTAGTGGCTCGCACTGCCCGTGAACCGCTCCACCGTCAGCGTTTCGAGCGCTTCGACGATCACGGGGTTGTCGATCGTTTCCAGCACGTCGGCGGCGAACGCGTACATGAGAAGCTGCTTGGCGAGTGTCTTGCCCACGCCACGGCTCTTGAGATAGAACAGCGACGTCTCGTCCATGCGGCCCACGGTCGCGCCGTGCGTGCACTTCACGTCATCCGCGAAAATCTCGAGCTGCGGCTTCGTGTCGATCTGCGCCTTCTCGGACAGCAGCAGCGTGTGATTGGTCTGCTTGCCGTCGGTCTTTTGCGCTTCGGGGTGCACGTACACCTTGCCGTTGAACACGCCGTGCGCGCTGTCGTCGATGAGGCCCTTGTAGGCCTCGCGGCTGAAGCAGTTTTCCTTCACATGCTCCACGCGCGTCTGATGATCGCCGTGCTGTTCGCCGTCGAGCATGTAGAGCCCGTTGATCGTGCAGCCGCAGCCTTCCCCGTTGAGCACCGTGTACACGTTGCTGCGCGACAGGCTCGCGCCCGTCTGGAAGGTGAACGTGAGGAAGTGGCTGTCGCGCCCCTGATGGGCTTCGACGGTGCCCACGTGGTTGGCCGCGCGCGACTCGCGCTGCACGCGGATGACCTGCAACGTGGCGCCGTCTTCCACGAACGCTTCGACCACCGCATTGGTGAAGTACGGCACATCGGCGAGGCTCACGTAGCTCTCGACCACCGACGCCTTGGCATGACGCTCGGCCACCATGACGTGACGCGGATGGCTCATGACGTCGGCGCCGCGCTCGTCCATCACATGCAGGATGTGCACGGGATGCTCGATCACCATTTCCTTGGCGACATGAATGAGCGTTCCTTCGCTGGCGAACGCCGCGTTGAGCGCGGTGAAGCCGTCACGCGTGGCCGGCGCGATCGTGCCGAGGTATTTGCTCAGCAACTCCGGCTCCTGCACCGACGCCGTAGCCAGGTCGAGCACGCGGATGCCCGGGGGCAGCGTGTGCAGCGTGGAGAGCGACGGCGCAAACCGTCCGTTCACGAACACCACGAGCGGCCAGTCGGCACCGAACGTGAACGGTGTCAGCAGCTCGGGGTTCAGCGACTCGGCGGCGCGGTCGGTGGCCGGTGTGTACTGCGCCGACGCAATCGAGGACACGCTGGTATAGTGCCAGTCTTCGTTGCGGGTCGTGGGGAACCCGAGCGCCTGAAACGACGTGCTCCCTGCAGCGCGCAGCGCCTTGAGGGCGTCCGGCGCATCGGCGACGGCGGACGTCACTGCCTGCTCGGCGAAACGAAGGCCCGTGCTCACGCCACCGTCTCCAGAATCCAGTCGTAGCCGCGCGCTTCGAGTTCGAGCGCGAGTGACTTGTCGCCGCTCTTGATGATGCGGCCGCCGGCGAGCACGTGCACGTAGTCGGGCACGATGTAGTTCAGCAGCCGCTGGTAGTGCGTCACGACGATGGCGGCATTGTCGGGGCGCTTGAGCGCATTGACGCCCTCGGCCACGATGCGCAACGCGTCGATGTCGAGTCCCGAGTCGGTTTCGTCGAGAATGGACAGCATCGGCTGCAGCACCGCCATCTGCAGAATTTCGTTGCGCTTCTTCTCGCCACCGGAGAAGCCGGCGTTCACCGAGCGGTTGAGCATGCTCGGATCCATGTCGACGAGCTTGAGCTTCTCTTCGACCAGATCGAGGAATTCCATGGGGTCGGCTTCGTCGAGTCCCTTGGACTTCCGGATTTCGTTGTAGGCGGCACGCAGGAAGTACGCGTTGGTCACGCCCGGGATTTCAACGGGATACTGGAAGGCCAGGAAGACGCCGTTCTGCGCGCGCACTTCGGCATCCATCTCGAGCAGGTTCTCACCGTTGTAGAGCACCTCCCCGCCGGTGATCTCGTAGGCGGGGTGACCGGCGAGGACCTGCGCCAGCGTGCTCTTGCCGGAGCCGTTGGGCCCCATGACGGCATGCACCTCGCCCGCGTTGACGGTGAGCGAAATCCCCTTGAGAATGGCCTTGCCGTCGATGGACGCGTGGAGGTCGTTGATCTGCAGCATATATCTGGCGATCCGGAAAGAATGTCTAACTGATTAGTGGTGAGTGAAGAGTTGGAGTTTCGAGTGTCGGGTCACCGTCGACCCGACACCCGAACTCACAACCCAGAACTGATCTGTTGACCGCGGGCGTTCAGCCCACCGACCCCTCGAGCGTAATGCCGAGCAGCTGCTGCGCTTCGAGCGCGAACTCCATGGGCAGCTCCTTGAACACTTCCTTGCAGAAGCCGCTCACGATCATCGACACCGCCTGTTCGGCATCGAGCCCGCGCGCCTTGAGGTAGAAGATCTGATCTTCGCCGATCTTCGACGTCGAGGCTTCGTGCTCGAGTGTGGCGCTGTTGTTCCCGACTTCGACATACGGGAACGTGTGGGCGCCGCAGGCGTTGCCCACCAGCATCGAGTCGCACTGCGTGTAGTTGCGTGCGCCCTCGGCCTTCGGGAGAATCTGCACCTTGCCGCGGTAGCTGTTCTGTCCCTGCATCGCGGAAATGCCCTTGGAGACGATCGTGGACTTCGTGTTGCGGCCGATGTGGATCATCTTGGTGCCCGTATCGGCCTGCTGCATTTTGCTGGCGACCGCCACCGAGTAGAACTCGCCGACGCTGTTGTCGCCCTGCAGGATCACGCTCGGATACTTCCACGTAATGGAGGATCCGGTCTCCACCTGCGTCCACGACACCTTCGCGTTGGTCAGTGCCTTCGCGCGCTTGGTGACGAAGTTGTAGATGCCGCCCACGCCGTGTTCGTCGCCGGCGTACCAGTTCTGGACGGTGCTGTACTTCACCGTGGCGTTGTCGAGGGCGACGATTTCCACGACCGCCGCGTGCAACTGATTGGTGTCGCGCTTGGGTGCGGTACATCCTTCGAGGTAGCTCACCTGCGAGCCTTCATCGGCCACGATGAGCGTGCGCTCGAACTGTCCCGTTTCGGCAGCATTGATGCGGAAGTACGTGGACAGCTCCATGGGGCACTTCACGCCCTTGGGGATGTAGCAAAACGAGCCGTCGGAGAACACCGCGCTGTTGAGCGCGGCAAAGAAGTTGTCGCTGTACGGCACGACGGAGCCGAGGTACTTCTGCACGAGCTCCGGATGTTCGCGCACGGCTTCGCCGAACGACATGAACACGATGCCATGCTTGCCCAGCTCTTCCTTGTACGTCGTCCCGACGGACACGGAATCGAACACCGCGTCGACAGCGACGTTGTTGAGGCGCTTCTGCTCGGTGAGCGAAATGCCGAGCTTCTTGTACGTTTCGAGCAGCGCCGGGTCGACATCGTCGAGCGACGCGAGCGGCTTCACCGACTTGGGGGCGCTGTAGTACGACGCGGCCTGGTAGTCGATGGGCGGATACTGCACGTTGGCCCAGTGCGGTTCCTTCATGGTCTGCCAGCGACGGAACGCCTTGAGGCGCCAGTCGAGCAGCCATTCCGGCTCCTGCTTCTTGGCCGAAATGAAGCGAACCGTTTCTTCGGTCAGCCCCGGCGGCAGCGTTTCGGTTTCGATATCCGTGCTGAAACCGTACTGGTACTCGCGATTGACCAGTTGCTCGATGGTCGAACTCATGCCTGCTCCTGTTTCACCGTTGCAAGGTGACCTGACACGCCATATTCACAGTGGCCGCAGCCGCCCAGTCGATGCGCATTGCGCACCAGCGGAACGCCCAACAGCCGCTCAACGAACTTTGCTTCGACCGCGCACGCCTCGGGAAAGCGCTCGGCGATTTCACGGACGGCACAGTTATGAATGCGCAGAGTGAGTACTGGAGTTGCCTCCAATTCATCCGCCGCCAACGTATGGCCTTCGTGCAGCACCGCCGGCGGCTCCACGCGCACCGCTTCGGCCATGTAGCCTTTGGCGGTGAGCAACTCGGCCACCAGTGGCACGCGCTCGTCGAGCGGGAGTGCCTCGAGCACCGGGCCAGCCTCGTCGGCCAGCCGTCGCCATTCGGCTTCGAGCACCGCTTCCACCGCCTGATCGCCGGTGTGGGCCCGCAGGGCGTCGAGCGCCGTGGCGAGCACCTGCACGTACGACCGCGGGAAGAGCGCTTCGCCGGCGGGGGTGAGCGAAAAGGCATACACCGGCGCCCCTACGCCGCGCACCTCGCGCTGGAAGCGCACCAGTCCATCCTCTTCGAGGGCCTTCAGGTGGCGACGGAGCGCGTTGGCCGTGAGGCCGAACTGCTCGCCAAGCTCCTGAGCCGTCAGTGGTTGCGCCTTTTTGAGCGCCACCAGCAACTCGGCCCGGACTCCCCGAAATCCTCCCAACGCCCCGACGACATCCTCCATGCCGACATTATAACTCGGCTTTCGTCGGTTCGTCAACGAAACTGTTCACGAATAGCGGCGCGTGGAGCGGCGGAACGGGGGTGCGCACTACCCTAACGCCCTGAGTGCCTGCACCGTAATCACGGAAGCGCGTCGCGTGGTTTCGCGGTTTGCCTCCCCGGTGTACTGTTTGGCACGTCGTCGAAACCGGAGGGTGCGCCCGGTTCGTCGAAGCGGGATTGGCCTGCATCGTACGGGGGCATCCGTAGCGGACCGCCACTCCCATCTCTTCCACTCCTTGAGGGTGCCACCGTAGTGCGTCTTTCCGTATCGGTCGCCATCGTCGTGTTGCTGCTCGGAGTGTTCGCGCTGGCGCGAGCCTCCAGAATCAATCGTGAGTCCATCGAACGCGATGGCTTGTCGAGATTCCGCGATACGTTCCGCGGCCGGTTCCCCGAGATCTTGCTGGCCCAGGTGTACGGCTATCTGGCCGAACGTCATGGCGTACAGGAACCGCACTACATCGTCAATCCGACCGACAATCTGCAGCGTGAGTACGGGTTGGTCGATCTCGACCTCGAAGACGCGGTGCTCGTCATTGCCGATCGCGCTGGTGCCAGATTGCCGCGAGCGCAGGAGCTCGACGGCCTCAAGCAGTCGGTGCTCACCGTCGAAGACCTTCTGCGCTTTCTCGAGCCATACTTCCGCCCGGAAGTGGTCAAGGGGTGATCGGCGCTCGCCGAACGCGGTGCGCTCTGCTCGTCAGCGTAGCGCTGCTGTTCGCCGCCTGTTCCCGCAGCCGTCCGGAACTCGAGCCCACGCCGGTCGTGGGGGCTCCCGCTCCGCCCCGCAGCGCCGTCGCTGTTCCGGCGCACGTGGGACCGCGCAGTGCGACCGTCACCGATGCCGACCTCGCACGGCTGTGGGAGCGGCAGCTCATGGTGCCGGTGGAAGGTGTCGCCGTGCGGTCGCTACCCGACAACTATACTTCGGGGAGGGCCAACGGCAGGATCCACGGCGCCCTCGATATCCTCGCGCCGCGCGCGACCCCCGTGCTGGCGGCGGCAGATCACGTCATTGGTCGGCTCTTCGAGGGGCCCATTGGCGGCATCGTGATCTACGCCTACGATGACGACGAGCAATTCGTGTATTACTACGCGCACCTCGAGCGGTACCGGCGCGGTCTGACCGTCGGTGACCGAGTCGCGAAGGGTTCCGTGATCGGCTACGTTGGGACGACGGGGAATGCGCCGCTGAACACCCCGCACTTGCACTTTCAGGTGATGAAGCGGGGCCGCGGGCGTGTCTGGTGGGACGGCCCCCCGATCAATCCGCATTCGTTTTTCGCACTCGACGGGGTTCGTCCATGAGTATGACCGGAAAGGAGCGCGCCGAGCTGCGCGCCGAGGCACACCACCTCGACGTGCTGGTGCACATCGGCCATTCAGGCATGTCGCCCACGCTGCTGCAGAGCCTCGACGACGTGTTGCGTACCAAGGAGTTGGTCAAGGTGCAGGTGGCCAAGGGGGGCGAGCTCAGCGCCAAGGACGCGGCCAACGCCGCCGCCGAGGAGATGGGGGCCGAGGTCATCCAGGTGATCGGCCGGACCTTTACGCTCTACCGCGAGAACCCCGAGCTGAAAAAGAAAGGCGATCTGCCCTCGTGGAAACGCTGACGCGTTCAGCGCGTCTGCCGCTTGTCGCCCGTTGCGCCTGTAGTATCTTCCGCCATTCGAGCGTTACCCCCATTCCGGTCGGTCCGACCCGAGCTTCGTCACATGCCCTACGTCATTACTGAAGCCTGCATTTCCGTCAAGGACAAGTCGTGCGTGGACGTCTGCCCCGTAGACTGTATCTATGAAGGGAGCGACCAGCTGTACATCCACCCCGACGAGTGCATCGACTGCGGCGCCTGCGAGCCCGAGTGCCCGGTGACGGCGATCTTCCCCGAGGAAGACGTGCCCGTGCAGCTCAAGAGCTTCATTGGCAAGAACAAGGACGTCTTCAACGGTGGGAATCCGCCGGGACGGCCGACCCGGTAAAGCGGGAACTGCTACTGCGGTTCGGGTTTGGAACTGCCACTGCGGTTGATGGACTGCCACTACGGTTCTGGACTGCCCCTACAGTTGAGGAACACCGCAGTTTGGGTAGAAAAGGAAAACGCCGACCGGCTTTGCCGGATCGGCGTTTCTCTTGGTTGTTGGGAAACCGCCACCGCAGTGGCTGTACGGTCAACCACCAAGAAACGCCGATCCGGCAAAGCCGGTCGGCGTTTTCCGTAGCGACCCTAAATCGCAGTGCTCCTCAACTGCTGTAGCAGTCCAGAACCGCAGTGGCAGTCCATCAACCGCAGTAGCCGCTCAAACCCGAACCGCAGTAGCAGTCCAAAACCGCAGTAGAGGTTACAGCGTCCCCTTGTACCAGAACGCCCCAATCAAGACCACATACTGGAGGATCGTCGAGCGTTCGCTCCAGATCGCTTCCTTCCAATCGTGCTGCCCTTCGGTGGCGCCGGCGGGCGGCCGGCCGAACCAGCGCGGCGTGCGCGCCTTGTACTCCAGATACTCCTGCCCGAAGATCGACTCCAATACCCCTTCTTCGTAGCGCACGATGAGCGTGTACTCGATGGCGAAAATGACGATCGCCACCGGGATGAACCAGAAGACGCCACTCACCACCGTGAAGCCGATCCACGCCAAGAAGTTGCCCACGTAGAGCGGGTTGCGGCACCATGCGAACGCACCGTACGTGACCAGGCGCTGCACTTCGCGCGAGCGGCGGCGCGTCACGGTGCCGGCGGCGGCGACGCCGGCGGTCCGGATGAGTTCACCGAGGGCGACGATCAGCAGGCCGACGGTCCAGGTCGTCGACGTCTGCACCCCGGGGAGCAGCAGGGGGGCCGCCAGAAAGGGGACCGGAAGCCAGCCGCGGTTCTTGAACAGCACCTGCCCAATGCGGGCAGCGGTCGTACGTTCGGCTTCGGAGAGGACAGGCGCGGCGGCGTTATCGGTCATTCCAGCGTGGAAAGAAAGTCGGAGAGGGCGTGCGTGGTGGCGGCGGGCCGTTCGAGACAGGGCACGTGGCCGGCGCCGGAAATGATGTCGAGTCGCACGCGCGCTGCAGAAGGTAATGCGTCCGCGATCGCGCGCGCCTCCTTGATGGGGGTCAAGGCATCGTCCTCCCCGACCACCACCAAGGACGGAACGCTAACCGATTTCAACGTGTCGCGTGAGTCGGGCCGGTCCCGTAGGGCCTGCAACGCCCCGATCACGCCAGCTGCCGACTGCCGACCCATCATCGCCCGCAGCGACGCGACCACGTCGGGGCGCCGCTCCCGCGTCATCGATCCCACCATCCCCGTGATCTGCGCGTCGGCAATTCCGCGGGTCCCGTCCCGCTTCACGAGCGCGATGAGTTCGTCGCGGCGCCTCTTCCCCTCGTCGGTGTCGGGACCCGCCTTGGTATCGCAGAACACCAGCGCCCGCACCCGTTCCGGGTGCCGCCGCCACATTGCCATCGCGATATAGCCACCCATCGACAACCCACAGATCACCGCCTGCTCCAGCTGCAACCAGTCGAGCAGCGCGGCCACATCGTCGGCGTATTGGTCCATGGAGTACGGGCCGTGCGCCGACGAATGGCCAAAGCCGCGGATGTCCGCCACGATGCAGCGTGCCTGCCGCGACAGCGCCACCCGCTGCGACGTCCACAGGGTCCGGTCGTGGGGAAAGCCGTGCAGGAACAGCACGGGAAGGCCGTCCCCCTGATCGTCGTAGCCACTCTGAAAACCGGGCAGCTGCGCGATCATGTCGATGATGACGCCCCGGTGGCGCCACCGAGATCGGCGCACGACACCATCGGCCCGCTGTTGGCTTCGCTCATGACCACGTCTGGCTTGACCTCCGCACGCATGAGGTCTCGCGGATGCGTGTCGTACATCGCCATGGCCTTCTCACGCGCGTTCTCACGCTCCGCCATCATGCGCAGCGGCACCAGCACCGCAGCCGTGAGCGGCACCGCCACCATGAGCCCCAGAAAGCCGAAGATCAGCGTCATGAGTGTCTGCGATACGAGCGTAATGGCCGGCGGCAAGTCCATCTCGCCCCGCATGAGATACGGGATGAGCAGGTTGTTCTCGAGGAACTGTATGCCCCAGTACGCCACCAGCACCGCCAGCGCCTTTTCGGGGGAATCGACGAAGGCCATGAGCACCGCCGGCACCGCGCTCAGAATGGGCCCCACCGTGGGCACGAACTCCAGCAATCCCGCAATGAAGCCCAGCGCAAAGGCCGCCTTGACCCCCAGCAGCAGCAACACGGTGAAACTCACCGTGCCGATCACCAGCATGGCAATGAGCTGGGTCACCAGCCATTTGCGCAGCACCGTCGAGATCTCGTCGAGCACAATGCGCACCTGCGCCCGCGAACCGGCCGGCACGACTGACAGCATCCATCCCCGGTACACCTCGGGTTCGGCGCCGATGTACATGGCGAGGAAGATCAGCAGCACGAAGGCCGCAAAGGCTGCCAGCGTGTTGGAGACGAACGACAGGAGGTACTTGGTGACGTTGCCGATCCCCTCGCTCAGTCGACGCTTGATGGCTGCGGTGGGCGATTCGGAGTGGGCGACGGAGGAAGCGCCGGCGGCGGCGTCGGGTGTGGCGCTGGCCGAAGGCGTCGTCCCGCCCGTGGCCCCCCCTGCCGGTGCCTCGGGCCGCTGCCCCGGCGCAGCGGCCGGCGTCCCGCTG
>VYMF01000050.1_pt1 | contig 45824 bp, 50 predicted proteins | sample 5115271 | NCBI WGS metagenome assembly VYMF01 (sample SAMN12291778, study PRJNA351875) | freshwater metagenome | isolation source: freshwater lake | place: USA: Michigan, Wintergreen Lake | collected 2013-08-08
GGCCCAAGGCCTCGCGGCGGGCCTCGACCGGGCCCGCGACCCGGCCTAGCTTCGCCGGATGACCCAGTCCCGCACCGCCGCCCTGTTCTCCTCGCTCAGCATCCGCGTCCTGCTGGCCCTGGCCGCCGGCCTCGCCGCCGGCGCGGCGGCCCAGACGTATGGCATCCCCGGCGGGACCGGCACGGTCGCCCTGATCGAGGGACTGGGCCAGCTGTGGCTCAATGCCCTGCGCATGACCATCATACCGCTGGTCTTCGCCCTGCTGGTGACCGGCATCGCCTCCATCGCCGATGCGGCCGCGACCGGGCGGCTGGCGCTGAAGGCGGTGGTGGTCTTCGCCCTGCTGCTGGTCGGGGCGACGGTCTACGGCATCGCCGCCTCCGAGGGCCTGCATGCCCTGTGGCCCATCGATCCCGAGGGCGCGCGTCTGCTGCTGGCCGGGACGTCAGGCGACGAAGTCGTGCGGGAGAATGTCGGCGGCGGCGGGCTGGGCGCGTTTCTGACCGCCCTCGTGCCGCCCAATCCCATCGCCGCCGCGGCCGAGGGGGCCATCCTCGGGGTCGTGGTCTTCGCCATCATCTTCGGCTTTGCCACCACCCGCTTGCCGGACCGGCTGCGCCAGCCCCTGACGGTCTTTTTCGAGGCGGTGGCCGAGACCATGATCGTCATCGTCCACTGGGTGCTGCGGGCGGCACCGATCGGGGTCTTTGCCCTGTCCCTCGGGGTCGGGCTGCACACCGGGCTGGGGGCGGCGGGGGTGCTGGGGCACTATATCGCCCTGGTCTGCCTCAGCCTGATCGGCCTGCTCCTGCTGACCTATGTGGTCGCCCTGGCCTTCGGCCGGCTGTCGCTCGGACGGTTCGCCGCCGCCGTGGCCCCGGCCCAGGTGGTGGCCATCTCGACCCAGTCGTCGCTGGCCTGTCTGCCGGTCATGGTCGAGCGCGCGATTGACCGGCTGGGCGTCTCGCCGGCGACCGCGGGTCTGGTCCTGCCGCTGGCGGTGGCGGTGTTCCGCATCACCTCGACGGTCGCCAACCTGGCCGTCTGCATCTATGTCGCCCACCTCTACGGCATCCCCCTGACGCCCGGCGTGCTGATCGCCGGCGCGGTCACGGCCCTGGCCATCAGTGTCGGCACCGTCGGCCTGCCGGGTCAGGTTTCATTCTTCGCCTCAATCGCCCCCATCGCCCTGGCCATGGGCCTGCCGCTCGAGGTCCTGCCCCTGCTGCTGGCGGTCGAGGTGGTGCCCGACATCTTCCGCACCATCGGCAATGTCACCGCCGATCTGGCCGTCGCCCGGATCGTTGAGGGGCGGGATGCGGACGGAGAAGCGGAGGCTGCTTCGGGGGTCCGGGCCTGAGTTGACCCGATGCCGGTGGACACTGTTCATCTCGGTCGAAGGCTGGACCGGATATGCTTCCGCCCCCCGATTCCCGCCTTCGGATCGGCTGGATCTGAAAGCGGGGAAGGGGACTGGAGCGCCGGCTAGAACACCGCCTTGAGCGTGGCGACAGCGCGGCTGCCGTAGATGTCGCCGAAGTCGTGCGCGTCGGTGTCGTGGTAACGCAGGTCCAGCGCCAGACGATCGGTCAGCTGATACGTCGCACCCAGGTTCCAGGCGGCGTAGTCGAGGTCAGACGACAGGAACTGCTGCCCGACCGCGCCCGAGACCGTCCATTTGTCGGCCGGGCTGAAGGCCGCGTTCGCCTCCACATAGGTCGCCTCATCCTCGGCGGCACCGAAGAAGTCGGGCGAGTAGTAGATCGCTGCGCCGAGAGTCGCAGGACCGAAGGCGCGTGACGCCGCCGCCTTGAGCTCGACATACCCATAGTCGGCACCGTCGGGCTCCCCGGCGTAGAAATAGCCGACCATGCCGAAATCCCAGTTGAACCCGGCGAACTCGGGCCGAACGCCGCCATAGACGTCAATCTCGGCGTTGGTGTCCGGGTCACCCGGGAAGGCGACGTTGGACGCCCAGGCACCGGCGTAAAATGCCCCGTTGGTCAGGTCGACCCCGCCGGAGATGGCGGCGTCTTCCTCGCTCTGGCTGACGCCGCGGAAGACGTAGTCGGAAGTGAAGGCGGCGTTCCAGGCGATCTGGCTGTCCTGGGCCTGCACGGCGGAGGCAAGGCCCATGCAAGTCAGCAGAACGGTAAATCCGCCAAGAGTGGCTCTGTTTTGTATCAGGGATCGCGGAAACAAGAAGGACAAAACTAATACCCCATTTTTGCAAGAAAAAATTGAAGCGTGATTTCGTGGACTTCCTAATAAGATTAGCGTGCCGCTCTTATTTGGTAAATGATTGCATCATTGCGCAATTATTGTTTGCCTGTTATTAATTGTTAACATTGAATACGAATGGTTATATTCGATTAAGTATTGTTTCGAATGCTCTAGCTCTGGTGCCTTGATCGAGTGCCAGGTTCTTTCGGAGCAGTCGCGTGAAAATGACCATCAAAGCCCGTCTTCTGATGAGCTTGGCCGCCATGGCTATCGGTATGGCGGCGATCGGCCTGAGCGGCTGGCTGTCAGCGTCGCTGGTCGATGTCCGGATGCGTTCGATCATCGCGGATCGGGTGGTCCCGATGCGCCAGCTGAAGGCGGCCGTCGACATGTACGCGGTCAATATCGTCGACACGGCCCATAAGGCGCGAGCCGGCACGATCACCTCGTCGGAGGCCCTCACAGCGATCGACGCTGCCCAGTCGACCATCGCTGAAAACTGGGACGCCTATCGCGCCACCCGGATGACGCCCGAGGAAGAAGACCTGGTCGCCCAGGCGACAGCCGCCCTGCCCGCCGCAGACGCCGCGGTTGCCAAACTTGAGGGAGTGCTGAGATCCGGAGACGCGGAGGCGCTGGCCCTTTTTGTAGAGACGGAACTCTACCCAGCGATCGATCCGATCAGCACCCTTGTGGGCAGCCTCGTCGACCTCCAGGTCCGGGTCGCCCAGCAGGACGGGGCAGCGGCGGCCCAGGTCTTCCGGATGTCTATGATCGTGATGGGTGTGGTTGCCCTGTTTGTGGCTGCCTTGCTGGCCTTCACGACCCACATGATTCTGACCCGGGTCTCGGCTCCGCTGCAGGCGATGACCGGTGCCATGCGACGGCTCGCCCAAGGGGACAATGAGACCATCATACCGGCAGTTGGACAACGCGACGAACTGGGCGAAATGGCCGACGCTGTCGTGGTGTTCCGTGACGCCGCGATCGCCAAGATCGAGGCTGATGCCAGAATGGTCGAGGCCAAGGCCAGGTCCGAAGACGACCGTCGCGCCGCCAGCGAGGCTGCGATCGCCGAGCAACAGGCTCTGGTGGTCGAGTCCTTCGGCGTCGCTCTCGAGCGACTGGCCCAGGGCGACCTGACCTATCGGGTCAGTGGCGGACTGCCCGCGGAATATGAAAAGCTGCGGTCTGATTTCAATGCGGCCATGGGGGCGCTGAAGGAAACCATTTCGGTGGTGGTGACCAATGTCTCCGCGATCCGCACCGGTTCGGGTGAGATCAGCCAGGCTGCCGATGACCTGTCGCGCCGTACCGAACAGCAGGCGGCCAGCCTGGAAGAGACCGCAGCCGCGCTCGACGAGATCACGGCGACGGTCAACCGCACTGCAGCGGGAGCGCGTCAGGCGGCGGAAACCGTCCGGGCTGCAAAAAGCGATGCGGAGACCAGCGGCAATATCGTTCGTGACGCGGTCAGCGCCATGGGGGCGATCGAACAATCGGCCCGGGAGATCAATCAGATCATCGGCGTGATCGATGAAATCGCTTTCCAGACCAATCTGCTGGCTCTCAACGCCGGGGTAGAGGCGGCCCGGGCGGGTGACGCCGGTCGCGGCTTCGCCGTGGTGGCGTCCGAGGTCCGTGCCCTGGCCCAGCGGTCGGCAGAGGCGGCCAAGGCGATCAAGGCGCTGATTACCGCATCGACGGGCCAGGTCAGCACCGGGGTCAGTCTGGTGGGGCAGACCGGGGAGGCGCTTCAGCGCATCGTCGGCCGGGTCGCCGAGATCGACGATCTGATGTCAGAGATCGCCGCCTCAGCCCAGGAGCAGGCTTCAGGGCTCCACCAGGTCAATATCGCCGTCAACCAGATGGACCAGGTCACCCAGCAGAATGCCGCCATGGTCGAGGAGTCCACGGCGGCCAGCCATTCATTGACGCAGGAGGCCGCGTCCCTGGCAGGTTCGGTGTCGCGCTTCCAGATCAGCCCGGCGGCTCAACTGGTCCGATCGGCATCCCGTTCGCAAACCCGGCCCGCCTCACAGACGGTAACGGCCATGCGCACCACCGGTCGCGGCGGTGCCGCCCGCCGTCTGGAGCCGGTCGCTTCCGAGGACAGCTGGGAAGAGTTCTGATCCGGCCGCCAGAAATTTGCGTCATCGCCCGCCCGGACTCTGATCCACGGTGACCAGCCTCAGTGCGCATAGTCCTGGATCGGCCGCACATCCAGTTCACCGGCCTTGATCGCCCCGATGGCCTGGGCGGCCGCAAGGGCACCCGCGGTCGTCGTATAGTAGGGCATCTTCATCATCAGGGCGGTGCGTCGCAGGCTGAAGCTGTCCAGCAGGGCCTGTTTGCCCTCGGTGGTGTTGAAGACCAGCTGGACGCCGCCGTTCTTCATCGCGTCGACGATGTTGGGGCGGCCTTCCAGCACCTTCTTCACATGGCCCACGGCCAGACCCTGTTCGGTCAGGTAGGTATGCGTGCCGCCTGTGGCGAGGATGGTGAAGCCTTCGTCCAGAAGGGTCTTCACCGCCTCGACGATGAAGGGCTTGTCGCCGTCCTTGACGCTGACGAAGGCGCAGCCCTTGACCGGCAAGGTGGTGCCGCCGCCGATCTGGGACTTGGCGAAGGCGCGGGCGAAGGCGGGGGCCATGTCGGCCTCGCCTTCGCGCTTCCAGTCCAGACCCATGACCTCTCCGGTCGAGCGCATCTCGGGGCCCAGGATGGTGTCGACCCCGGCAAAGCGGGCGAAGGGGAAGACCGCTTCCTTGACCGCGATATGGTCATAGGGCCGGTCCTTCAGGCCGAAGGATTTCAGCGGCACCCCGGCCATGACCTTGGCGGCGATGGCAGCGATCGGCTGGCCGATGGTCTTGGCCACGAAGGGGGCCGTGCGGGACGCGCGCGGGTTCACCTCCAGCACGAAGATGCGCGGTTTTTCGCTGTGCGGTTCCTCGATGGCGAACTGGACGTTCATCAGGCCGCGCACCTTCAGGGCCCGGGCCATGGCCTCGGTCTGGCGCTTCAGCTCGGTGACGATCTCCGCCGACAGGGAGAAGGGCGGCATGGAGCAGGCGCTGTCGCCCGAGTGGACGCCGGCTTCCTCGATATGCTCCAGCACACCGGCGACGAAGACCGTCTCGTCGTCACAAAGGGCGTCGACGTCCACCTCGGTGGCGCGGTTGAGATAATGGTCGATCAGGACCGGGTCGTCGCCCGAGACCCGCATGGCCTCGCCGACATAGCGGTCCAGCTGTTCGCGGTCGTGGACGATGACCATGCCACGCCCGCCCAGCACATAGGAGGGGCGCAGGACGACGGGATAGCCGACCTCGTCCGCCTTGTCGGCGGCTTCCTGGGCCGAGCGGGCCAGGCCGTTGGGCGGCTGCATCAGGCCGATGTCGTGCAGCATGACCTGGAACCGCTCGCGATCCTCGGCCAGGTCGATGGAGTCCAGCGAGGTGCCGAGGATCGGCACGCCGTCCTCGTGCAGGGCGTGGGCCAGCTTCAGCGGGGTCTGGCCGCCGAACTGGACGACGACGCCGATCAGGTTGCCGGTCGAACGCTCGACCTCGATCAGCTCCAGCACGTCCTCGGCTGTCAGCGGCTCGAAATACAGGCGGTCGGAGGTGTCATAGTCGGTCGAGACGGTCTCGGGGTTGCAGTTGACCATGATCGACTCGACGCCGATGTCGGCGAAGGCGAAGGCCGCGTGGCAGCAGCAGTAGTCGAACTCGATGCCTTGCCCGATGCGGTTGGGACCGCCGCCGAGGATGATGGCCTTCTTCCGGTCGGTCGGCTGGGCCTCGCAGGCCGGGACCTGGCCGAGGGCCCCGGTCTCATAGGTCGAATACATATAGGCCGTGGCCGAGGCGAACTCGGCGGCGCAGGTGTCGATGCGCTTGAACACCGGGCGGACCTCCAGGCCACGACGGGCAGTGCGGACGGCCTTTTCGGTCAGGCCGGTCAGCTGGGCGAGCCGGGCGTCGGAGAAGCCCTTGCTCTTCAGCCTGCGGAATTCGGTGGGGTCGGTCGGCAGGCCCTGGACCCGGATGTGGCCCTCGGTGCGGACGATGTCCGCGATCTGGCGCAGGAACCAGGGCTCATAGGAACAGGCGGCGTTGACCTCCTCGACCGACAGGCCGTGGCGGAAGGCCTGGGCGATGACCAGGATGCGGTCGGGCGTCGGCTGGCCGAGGGCCCGCACCACGGCGGCGCGGGCGCCGGCCTCGTCCTCGACGTCGACGACGCCGTCGATCTCGATCTCGTTGAAGCCGGTCAGGCCGGTCTCAAGCCCGCGCAGGGCCTTCTGCATCGATTCCTGGAAGGTCCGGCCGATGGCCATGACCTCGCCGACGGACTTCATCGAGGTCGAGAGGGTGGCCTCGGCGCCGGGGTATTTCTCGAAGGCGAAGCGCGGGATCTTGGTGACGACATAGTCGATGCTCGGCTCGAACGAGGCGGGCGTGACCATGGTGATGTCATTGGTCAGTTCATCGAGCGTGTAGCCGACGGCCAGACGGGCCGCGACCTTGGCGATGGGGAAGCCGGTGGCCTTGGAGGCGAGGGCTGACGAGCGCGACACGCGCGGGTTCATCTCGATCACGACCATGCGGCCGTCGGCGGGATTGATCGCCCACTGGACGTTCGATCCGCCCGTCTCGACGCCGATCTCGCGCAGGACGTTGATCGAGCCCGTGCGCATCCGCTGGTACTCCTTGTCCGTCAGCGTCAGGGCCGGGGCGACGGTGATGGAGTCGCCGGTGTGGACCCCCATCGGGTCGATGTTCTCGATGGAGCAGATGATGATGCAGTTGTCCGCCTTGTCGCGGACCACCTCCATTTCATACTCCTTCCAGCCCAGGACGCTTTCCTCGACCAGCACCTCGGTGGTCGGCGACAGGTCGAGGCCGCGCTCGACGATCTCGTAGTATTCCTCGCGATTGTAGGCGATGCCGCCGCCGGTGCCGGCCAGGGTGAAGGACGGACGGACGATGGCGGGCAGGCCGACGAAGGCCAGGGCGTCATCGGCCTCGTCGATATTGTGGATGGCCTTGGAGCGGGGGCTCTCGAGGCCCAGCTTGTCCATGGCGTCGCGGAATTTCTGGCGATCCTCGGCCTTGTCGATGACGTCGGCCTTGGCCCCGATCATCTCCACGCCCCACTTCTTGAGCGCGCCCGAGGCGTCCAGCGCCAGGGCGGTGTTCAGCGCCGTCTGCCCGCCCATGGTGGGCAGCAGGGCGTCGGGGCGCTCTTTCGCGATGATGCGCTCGACGAAGGCCGGGGTGATCGGCTCGATATAGGTGGCATCGGCCACCTCCGGGTCGGTCATGATGGTGGCGGGGTTGGAGTTCACCAGAATGACCCGGTACCCCTCGGCCTTCAGCGCCTTGCACGCCTGGACGCCCGAATAGTCGAACTCGCACGCCTGCCCGATCACGATCGGCCCGGCACCGATGATCAGGATCGACTGGATGTCTGTGCGCTTGGGCATGGGCTACTCAGTTCGTCACGACCGCGCACTCCCAGCCGTCGTAGTCGAGCTGGAAGGCCGCGGCCCAGGATTGCATCATGGAAGAAACCGGGGTGAAGGACGCTTCATCCACGGACATGGTCGTCTCGAGAATGGTGCAGTCGTCCTGGCCCCGGGTCAGGAATCCGGCCCGCCGGGCCACCTCATTGAGGTCGTCGTGGTCGCCCTCGCCGTAGAAGTAGAACAGGGTGTGGCGCGGGGTGACGCCCGAATCGCCGTGCTCGGCCAGCGTCGCCCGGATCATGGCGTCGCGTTCCTCGTGCGGGACCTCGTCGTCTGACACGGGGGCGGGCTCCTTGCGCGCGCGAGCCCGCCAGCGGCTGTGACGCCGTGCGGGCCGGTCGGGTTGTCGGTTAAGCGGCCCGTCTAAAGACGGGCGGGCCGGTGGGCAAGCGGTTATCCGTCCGTCCGCGCCGCAATCCACATCGGAAGTTCGGCTATCCGCTCCAGGGCACCGTACCGGTCGTGTCCCTCCGGGGCATCGGCCAGTTCGTGGGCCCAGGTGATGACATAGGGGATGTGGACGGCGAAGGCCCCGGCCTCGAGGGCGGGCAGGACGTCCGACTTCATGGAGTTACCGGCCATCACGGCCTCGGCCGGGCCGGTCCCGTGGCGGGCGAAGACGCGGTCATAGGTGCCGCGATCCTTCTCGGAGACGATCTCGACGGCGGCGAACAGGTCGCCGAGGCCCGAGGCGGCCAGCTTCCGTTCCTGGTCCAGCAGGTCGCCCTTGGTGATCAGCACCAGCCGATAGCGCGCCGACAGGGCGGCCAGGGCCTCGTCCACGCCGGGCAGGGTCTCGACCGGATGGGCCAGCATTTCGCGACCGGCGGCGAGGATTTCACGGATAGCGCGCGGCGGTGGGTCGCCGTCGCACAGTTCCATGGCCGTCTCGATCATCGACAGGGTGAAGCCCTTCACGCCGTAACCGTAGAGGCGGAGGTTGCGACGCTCGACCTCGGCCAGCCGCGCGGCGATGGTGTCGTTGTCGTGATCGGTCAGCAGGTCGAGGAACCGCGCCTGGGTCAGCCGGAAGATGGTCTCGTTGTGCCAGAGGGTGTCGTCGGCATCGAGGCCGACCGTGGTGATCTTCATGCCGGCGTCTTGGCCCATCCGGGGCGGGCCGCGCAAGTCGTGTCCGGTGTCGGTGTCCGGAGTCGGGGCCTCCGCTTGCGACCCGGCAGCCGCCCGACCCGGCCATTGGCCCATTTGGCGCTTGAAAGGCGCGGATTCCCGTTCGAGGGTAGGACCTCGCAGGAGACGCACCCATGAACGACTTCATCATTCCCTACCGGCGCTATGTCGATTTCGAAGGCCGGTCGAGCCGCAAGGAATTCTGGTATTTCGTCCTCTTCTATCTGATTGTCAGCGCCGTCCTGACGGTTCTGGACGGGACCTTCTTTTCCAGTGCCCTCGGCACGGACGGGGCCACGCTCGATCCCTTGACCAGCATCTTCGGCATCGTCTCCCTGATCCCCAACATCTCGGTCAGTGTGCGGCGTCTGCATGACACCGGCCGCTCCGGCTGGTGGGTCCTGCTCTGGCTCATTCCGCTGGTCGGCTGGATCCCGCTTCTGATCTGGTACTGCCAGAAGGGTCACGCCGCCCCCAACGCCTATGGTGAGGCCCCGGAAGGCAGCCGCGTCGGGTAAGCTTCAGGGGCCGGCCGGGTTGAAACTCCAGGCAGCGCTTCCGTTGGCGGTTGACGCCGAACGCCGGTCAGAGCCTGATCCGGCGATGCGCGCTACCTTGCCAGCCCATCTCTATGGATCGTCCGAGGCCTGGACCCGCGAGAGGGCCGGGGTGTTCGGTCGCGCCTGGCTGTTTCTGGGCCATGAAGCCGAGGCCCCGGCGATCGGTGACTGGATCGCCACAGACCTGGCCGGTCACCGGCTGTTGGCGGTTCGCGGCAAGGACGGGACGCTGCGCGCCTTTCACAATGTCTGCCGCCACCGTGCCGGGCCGTTGGTCACGGGTGCGAGCGGCAACTGCGAGGGCGAGCTGGTCTGCGCCTATCACGGCTGGCGCTATGCGCTGGACGGGCGGCTCCGGGCGGCGACGGGCTTTGGTGCGGCGGACGGGTTCGACCCGCGCGAATTCGGCCTGCTGGGTCTGCGGCTGGAGATCTGGCGCGGTCTGGTTTTCGCGACGATGGATACGGCGGCCCGGCCGCTGGCCGACCATGTCGCCCCGCTGGAGGCCCTGCTGGCCGGACGCGGTCTGGATATTCCAGCGCCTGCGCTGCGCCGGTCGCACGATCTTGCCTGCGACTGGAAGACCTATGCGGAGAACTATCTGGAGGGCTACCACATCGATGCCGTCCATCCGCAGCTGGCAGATGAGCTCGGCGGGGCGGCCTACCGGGTCCGGGTCGAGGGTGATCTGGTCGTACAAGAAGCCGTCGGGGTCAACGATGGGCCGCAGGCGGGGGTCTGGGGCTGGCTGTGGCCGAACCTCGGGATCAATGTCTATCGCGACGGGGCCATGATCGAGCGGATGACGCCCGTCGGGCCGGGTCGGACGCGGCTGGACTATCTGTTCCTCAACGACGGCGGAGAGGGCGCGCTGGGCGAGAGCCTGATCGCCTCTGACCGGCTGACGGCCGAGGACGCCGCCATCTGCGAGGCGGTGCAGCGCAACCTGTCGGCCGGTGCCTATGATCGCGGCGTACTCAGCCCACACCATGAGGTCGGCGTGGCCTGGTTCCAGTCGCGCATAGCGGAGGTTCACCCATGACCGACAGCCAGCATCCGATCCGACTGGCGGAAGAACCGCTGACAGACAGGCACAAGCTGGGCTGGGGCCTCGCAGCCCTGGTCGTGGCCGGCAATATGATCGGGTCGGGCGTCTATCTGTTGCCTGTCAGCCTGGCGGCGGTCGGCAGTTCCAGCCTGATCGGCTGGCTGGTCGCCGGGGTCGGGGCGGTGACGCTGGCGCTGGTGTTCGGCGCCCTGGGGCGACTGCATCCGGACGCGGACGGCCTGCCGGGATTCGCGGAGCGGGGGCTGGGCCGGTTCTTCGGCTTCCAGACGGCGCTCGCCTTCTGGACGGCCTGTCTCGTGGGGAATGTCGCCATAGCGGTGGCCGCAACGGGTTATCTCGGCTTCTTCTGGCCGGTGTTGAAAGATCCGGTGGCAGCGACCTTCTGCAACCTCGGTATCATCTGGCTGGCGACCATCGCCTATATCATCGGGGCGCGAACGGCGTCGGGGCTGGCGGCTGTGGCGCTGGCCATCGGCATTGCGCCGATCGGGGTCGCCGTCGCGGCCGGGATCGTGGCCTTCGATCCGGAGACCTTCGCCGCCTCCTGGAGCCCCTCGGCGACGCCGCTCCTCGAAAGCGTTCCGGCTTCATTGGCCGTGATTTTCTGGGCCTTCCTCGGTGTGGAGAGCGCTGCCGCCCTGTCGGTGAGGGTCAAACATCCGGCGCGCGATGTGGGTCGGGCATCGGTGGCCGGGGTGCTGCTGGCGACGGTCGTCTATGTTGCGGCGACGGTTGCGGTGTTCGGGGTCATTCCGGCGGATGTCCTGGCCAGCTCGACCAGCCCCTATGCCGATCTGGCCGCGCGGGTGTTCGGTGCGTCCATCGCAGGTGTGGTGGCGGTCTGCGCCGTCATCAAGACCGTAGGCACGGTGGGTGGCTGGGTCATGCTGGGCGGAGAGACGGCGAGATCGGCGGCGCGGCAGGGCTATCTGCCGTCCGGCTTCGGGGCCGGGGAGCATACACCCGTCGCCAACCCCCTGCTCGGTGCTGCGATCATGAGCGTGGTGACGGTGGTGGTGTCGGGGCAACCGACGCTGGGCGAACAGTTCGGGGTCCTGGTCGGGGCGACTTCGGTGCTGTCTCTCGTCGTCTATGCCATGTGTTCGGCGTCCCTTTTCCGGCTGGCGCGGCGGACGCGGGCCCGCGCGGTCGCCGTCGCCGGTTTCCTCTTTGCATGCGCAGCAGTGGGCTTTGCCGGCCTCGACTATGTGTGGCCGGCCGCCGCCTTCTTTGTCCTGACCACCGCCGCATGGCTGGCGTTTCTCAGAAAGTCGCCTCCGCGCGTTGACCCGGTGGCGGGTGACGCCTAACCACCGCGCCGTTTGCTTGCCGGGATTCGGTGATAGAGAGCGCCTCATGACCACGACACTCCTCCCCGGCGTCACCGGCGTGCTTGCGCTCGCGGACGGTACCATCCTGCAGGGTCTCGGCTGCGGCGCGACCGGCTCCGCCCTTGGCGAGGTGGTCTTCAACACCGCCATGACGGGGTATCAGGAGATCCTGACCGACCCGTCCTACATGAGCCAGATCCTGGCCTTCACCTTCCCGCACGTCGGCAACACCGGGACCAACGTCGAGGACGTCGAACAGATCGGCGGCGGGTCGGACACCTCGGCCCGCGGGGCGATCTTCCGCGATGCGCCGACGGACCCGGCCAACTGGCGCAGCGGGAGCGATTTCGACGGCTGGATGAAGCGGCGCGGCGTCGTCGGCCTGTCCGGGATCGATACCCGGGCCCTGACCGCCCGCATCCGTGACCTGGGCGCGCCCCATGCCGTGATCGCCCACGATCCGGAGGGCCGGTTCGACCTTGAGGCGCTGGTCGCACAGGCAAAGGCCTGGACGGGACTGGTCGGGCTGGATCTGGCGAAGGACGCCTCGACCCGGCAGGCGTTCGACTGGGACGAGGGGCTGTGGGACTGGCCGGAGGGCTATCCGCGCGTGGACGCCGCCGACAAGTCCGTGGTCGTCATCGACTATGGGGTGAAGCGAAACATCCTGCGGGCCCTGGCCTCGACGGGTGCCCGGATCACCGTGGTCCCGGCCGATACGACGGCCGAGGCCATTCTTGCCCGCAAGCCGGACGGCGTGGTCCTGTCGAACGGGCCGGGCGACCCGGCGGCGACGGGCCTCTATGCGGTCCCCGAGATTCGAAAACTGGTCGACAGCGGCACGCCCCTGTTCGGCATCTGCCTGGGCCACCAGATGCTGGCGCTGGCGCTGGGGGCCAAGACGGTGAAGATGGATCAGGGCCACCACGGGGCCAACCATCCGGTCAAGGATCTGACCACAGGCAAGGTCGAGATCGTGTCCATGAACCACGGCTTCACGGTTGATCGCGACAGCCTGCCGGAGGCAGTCAGCGAGACCCACGTCAGCCTCTTCGACGGCACCAACTGCGGCATCGCCCTGACCGGTCGGCCGGTGTTCAGCGTCCAGCATCACCCGGAGGCCTCCCCGGGGCCGACCGACAGTCTGTATCTGTTCCAGCGGTTCCGGGACCTTATGGTCCAAGGGGCATGAGCTGGACGCCGCCGACCACTTTTCGGGAACGAATCAAGCGCGCCCTGTTCAATCCGCGGCAGGAGTTGAAGCGGGTCATTGCGCGTGAGCTTCGCAAGGGCGAGCCGGAACTGCGGCTGCTGCCGGATCTGGTCGATCCGAAGCGGGCAGCCGTCGATGTGGGTGCCAACCGCGGGGTCTGGACCCATCAGATGGCGTTGCTCTGCCCCCGGGTCTATGCCTTCGAGCCCAATCCCAAGATGTTCGCCATCCTCGATGCGGCGCGCCCCTCGAATGCCGAGACCCGGCAGATCGCGCTTTCAGACCGCAGCGGCGTGGCAAGCCTGAAGGTGCCGCGGTCGGCGCGGGGCTTTTCCAACCAGCATGCCTCGCTGGAGAGCAACTGGGCGGGTGCCATGGAGTTCGGCGTGGTCGAGGTCGCTACGGCCCGTCTGGACGAACTGGGCCTTGAACCCGTCGGCTTCATCAAGATCGACGTAGAGGGTCATGAGCCGGCTGTGATCGCAGGGGCCGCCGGCCTGATCGAGCGCGACCGGCCGACCCTGCTGGTCGAGCTGGAGGAACGTCACTCGGACCGGTCCATCGAGGCCTCCATCGCCGAGGTCGAGGCGCTGGGCTATGACGCCTTCGTCTTCAAGAACGGGGCCCAGCGGCCCATTGCGGCGTTCGACCCGCAGGTGGATCATCGCGACGCAGTCGAGACCCCGGCCTATATTTTCAACTTCATCTTCAAGCCGCGTCGCTAGTTCAGCCGCTGCGGCGACGGGGTGTTCCGGGCTTGTCCGGGACCGTCATCGTTCCGTGCTCCGGGTCATGCTATTGTGGGCTATGGCGCTCCGTATCCTGACGATCCTGTGTCTCGCCATGACGCTCGGCGCGTGCGCAAGCGGGACCCGCTCATCCTTCGACATCCAGGACCGCGAGGGAGCCCGCCCGATGGGGCTGGCTTCGACGCGTGACCATCCGATCCGGGTCTATCTGGACGCTCCAGATCGCGCGGCCCTGTTCCAGCAGGCCGTCCGTGAGGGCTTGCCGGTCGGTCCGGACGGGCGGCTGGACCTTATCGCCCTGTCCGGAGGCGGCTCAAACGGTGCCTTCACCGCCGGACTGATGAAGGGCTGGACCGAAACCGGTGAGCGCCCGGATTTCGAGGTCGTGACGGGCGTTTCGACCGGAGCCCTGGCGGCCCCCTTCGTGTTCCTGGGCTCCGACTATGATGACGAACTGGCCGATGCCTATACGGGCGGGGCCGCCGCGGGGCTGTTGCAGCCGCAGGGGATCGGTGCCCTGTTCGGGTCCGGCATCTACCGGTCCGAGCCGCTTCGGGCCCTGGTCGAACGCTATGTCGATGAGGCGCTGCTGGCGGCCGTGGCCGCGGAATACGCCAAGGGGCGCGTCCTGCTGGTCGCCACAACCGACCTTGATTCCCAGCGCGGCGTCAGTTGGGATCTGGGCGCGATCGCGACCCAGGCCTCGCCTGCGGCCCTGGCCCTGTTCCGCAACGTCCTGATCGCCTCTGCCAGCATACCGGGGGCGTTTCCGCCGGTGCTGATCCCGTCCGACAGGGAGGGGGTCGCGTTTGAGGAAATGCACGTCGACGGCGGCATCTCCACGCCCTTCCTCGCGGTTCCGGAAACCCTCTGGTCCTTCCGCGCCCCGTCCGGGGCCCTGCGCGGCGCGCGGTTTTATGTCGTCATCAACGGGCGGACGAACCCGACGTTTGAGATCGCCCGGGATACGCCCCAGGAGGTGCTGAGCCGCAGTGTCGATGTCCAGCTGAGGGCTTCGCTGGTGACGACCCTGGCCGGTAATCGCGCCTTTGCCGATCGCAATGAACTGTATTTCCGTTACGCCGCCCTGCCGGACGATTCCGAGGCCTCGGCGCTGGATTTCAGCGTGGAGTCCATGAGCGCCGTCTATGAGGTCGGCCGCCAGGGTGCCCTGACCGGCGCGGCCTGGCGGTAGCGAGCCCCTGTCAGGGAAGCGGCGCGAAGCGCTTTTCTTCCCGCAGGGCGCAGGCCTTGCGGACCGCGACGGGTGCGGCGTGCAGCCAGTAGTCGGCGTCGGCCTGGCGATTACTCCGCAGCCGCTCTGCACCACGCAGTCGCCGCAGGGCCGCATTCTCGAGCAGGCGCGCGTGCAGGGCGCGAGGCGACAGGACAGGAATGGACGGGGAACCGGGGACGGCGACGGTGTCGGGGCCTTGGGGCTCCACCGCCGGGTGGGCGACGGTCATGAACATGGGCAGGCTTTCGTTCTCGGACGGGGCCGGGGTCTTCGACGCCGGAGCCGCCGGTTGTCGCCCGCTTCTGGACGACGGCAGAATTAATCCACACGGGTGTGGACAGTTCCGTGTACTGCCGGAAAATTATGCGTATATTCAGGCGTTTATCGCCCCGCTTTAGCCTTGCTGGTTAATCAAAGGTTAAGCCACCCAAACCCGTCGCTTGCGCGCTATAAGGCGAAGGTGCGCTTCGACGATCGCTTCCTTGAAGAACTGAAGGCCCGCCTTCGGCCGTCCGACATCATCGGGCGGACGGTGAAGCTCAAGCGTCAGGGCCGTGAATATGTCGGCCTGTCGCCCTTCACCAAGGAGAAGTCGCCGTCCTTCTTCGTCAATGACGACAAGGGCTTCTTCCACGACTTCTCCTCCGGCAAACACGGCGACGTCATCAGCTTCCTGCAGGAGACCGAGCGGCTCAGCTTCGTCGAGGCGGTGCAGCGGCTCGCCGGGGAGGCGGGCATGGCCCTGCCCGCCGAAGACCCGCAGGCCGCCGAGCGCGAGGCGAAGAAGCAGGGCCTGACGGACTGGATGGACCTGGCCCAGAAATGGTTCGCGGCCAATCTGCGCCGCTCGCCCGGCAAGGCCGCGCGCGAATATCTGGAAAAGCGCGGCCTGCCCGAGGACCAGTGGGAGCGCTTCGGCCTCGGCTATGCTCCCAATGACCGCGAGGGGCTGAAGGCCGCCCTGGTTCAGCGCGGGGCCAGGCCCGGTGACCTGGTCGAGGCGGGCATGCTGATCGCGCCGGAGGGGGGTGGGGCACCCTATGACCGGTTCCGCGACCGGCTGATGTTCCCCATCCTCGACGCCCGCGGGCGGATCGTCAGCTTCGGCGGGCGGGCCATGAACCCCGATGACCGCGCCAAATATCTGAACGGCCCCGAGAGCCCGCTCTTTCACAAGGGCGCGACCCTGTACGGCCTGCCGGAAGCGCGCCGCATCCTCGGGGCCGAGTCCAGGAGCGATCAGGCCATTGTGGTGGTCGAGGGCTATATGGATGTCATCGCCTGCCATCGCGCCGGTATCCCCGCAGTGGCACCCATGGGCACGGCCCTGACCGAGGAGCAGATGGAGCGGCTCTGGCGGGTGTCGCACGAGCCGGTCCTGTGTTTCGACGGCGATGCGGCCGGGCGGCGGGCGGCTTACCGCGCCATAGATCGGGCCCTGCCGCAGCTGAAGTCCGGCCGTTCGTTCCGATTCGCCCTGCTGGAAGGCGGTCAGGACCCGGACGACATCCTCCGCGACAAGGGAGCCCCGGCGCTGCGTCAGGCCATGGCGGCGACCCGCCCGTTCGCGGAAGTCCTGTTCGGAAAGGAGGCGGAGGTCGAGCCGCTCGACTCGCCCGAGCGCCGGGCCGGGCTGAAAGGGCGTCTGCGCCAGGCGGCCTCTGCCATCCAGGACAAGGATCTGGCGGAACAATATCGCCGCGAACTGTTCGACCGGTTCGACGCCCTGTTCCCCGCCCGCCGTGCGCCACAGGCTCAGCCCGCGGCCGGTCCCGGTGGACGCTGGCGTCCCGGCCCGCCACCCAAGCTGGGCCAGACCCCGGAGGGGGCACAGGCCATGCAGTCGCTGAGCCGGTCTATCGAACCGGTGGCCGCCGCCCTGGCCCATGGGGCGATCGACGATCCCGAAAGGATGGACGATCATCTGGAGGCCATTTCGGCCCATGGATTCGGCGACGCATCCCTGGACGGCCTGGCACAGGAGATGGTCCGGTTGCGGTTCTCTGGACAAGACCTTGACTCGGCGGCCTTGCGTCGCCATCTGGCGCAATCGGGTCATGATGCTTTAGTGCGCGAGGTCGAGAAGGCGGCGGCAAAGTCCGGCGCGCCTTTCCTGGCCGCAAATGCGCCCCTCGCCGAAGCAAGGGTCCGATGGTCGCAGGCGTTCGACGCGCTCACTCGCGTGGCGGCGCTGGAAGATGCACTGAGCTCGGCGGCAGGCATGCCGGGCCAGGATGAGGCGTTCCGCAGGCTGAAAGCCGAGCGGGATGCTTTGCGTCGCGCGATCAAAACCGGAGAGATCTGGGAAGACAGCACGGGTTCGTAACCAACGAACCCGCCACACGTTGTATTTGGCGGAGGGCCTGATCAGCCGCTCCACCCGGAGATAAGACTGCATGAGCGCCCAGAACGAGACGCAGGAAACCGAAGCCCAGAGCGACGGTCCGCTGCTCGACCTCACCGACGCCGGTGTGAAGAAGTTTATCAAGCAGGCCAAGGCGAGGGGTTATGTGACGATGGAGGACCTGAACAAGGTCCTGCCGTCCGAAGAGGTGACCCCCGACGCCATCGAGGACACGCTGGCGATGCTGTCCGAGATGGGCGTCAACGTCGTCGAGGCCGAGGAAGACGCCACAGAGACCACCGAAAAGGAAGGTGGCGAGGTCGTCGAACGCGCCGAGACCAGCGTCTCCGAGACCCCGGCCAAGGCCGCCTATGACCGCACCGACGACCCCGTGCGGATGTATCTGCGCGAGATGGGTTCGGTCGAACTGCTGAGCCGCGAGGGCGAGATCGCCATCGCCAAGCGGATCGAGGCCGGCCGCGATGCCATGATCTCCGGCCTGTGCGAAAGCGCCCTGACGTTCGAGGCCATCATGGTCTGGCGCGACGAACTGGCCAACAACCGCATCCTGCTGCGCGAGGTCATCGATCTGGACGCCACCTATGGCGTGCTCAACCCGTCATCCCTGCCGCATAACCAGCCGCCCGCCGGCACGGTGGTCGAGCCGGCCGAACCGGAAGAGGGTGCCGAGCCCAAGCCGGAAACGGACGATGAGGAGGACGAGGATTTCGACGACGGCGGCGGCATGTCGATCTCGGCGCTCGAGGCGGAACTGCGCGACGGCGTCATGGAAGTGCTGGACGCAGTCGCCGGTGACTTCGGCGCCTTCCGCAAGCTGCAGGACAAGCTGGTCGAAAGCCGGCTGAAGGGCGAACAGCTCTCGGCCAGGGACCAGAAGGCCTATGACGCCCTGACGGCGGGCATCTCGGGCCGGCTGAAGACGATGAAGCTGAACAACCACCGCATCGAGGCGCTGGTCGAGCAGCTCTACGCCATCAACAAACGCCTGATGGGTCTGGAAGGCCGGCTGCTGCGCCTGGCCGACAGCTACGGCATCTCGCGGCCCGAGTTCCTGAAATCCTATTTCGGCGCCGAGCTGGATCCGACCTGGGCCGACCGGGTCAAGGAAATGGGCGTCCGCTGGACCAAATTCAGCGACAATGAACAGGCCCAGATCGCCCAGATCCGCGGCGACGTCGCCGCCGTGGCCACCGAGGCCGGCCTGCCTATCGACGACTACCGCCGCATCGTCCAGACGGTGCAGAAGGGCGAGCGCGAGGCCCGTCAGGCCAAGAAGGAAATGGTCGAGGCCAACCTGCGCCTCGTCATCTCCATCGCCAAGAAATACACCAACCGCGGCCTGCAGTTCCTGGACCTGATCCAGGAAGGCAACATCGGTCTGATGAAGGCGGTCGACAAGTTCGAGTACCGCCGCGGCTACAAGTTCAGCACCTATGCGACCTGGTGGATCCGTCAGGCCATCACTCGCTCGATCGCCGACCAGGCGCGGACCATCCGCATCCCGGTCCACATGATCGAGACGATCAACAAGATCGTCCGCACCAGCCGCCAGATGCTGCATGAGACCGGCCGCGAGCCGACCCCGGAAGAACTGGCCGAAAAGCTGGCCATGCCGCTGGAGAAGGTCCGCAAGGTCCTGAAGATCGCCAAGGAACCCATCAGCCTCGAGACCCCGATCGGCGACGAGGAAGACAGCCACCTGGGCGACTTCATCGAGGACAAGAACGCCATCCTGCCCATCGATGCGGCCATCCAGAGCAATCTTCGTGAAACGACGACGAGAGTCCTCGCGTCGTTGACCCCGCGCGAAGAAAGGGTCCTGCGCATGCGTTTCGGCATCGGCATGAACACCGACCACACCCTGGAAGAGGTCGGCCAGCAGTTCTCGGTCACCCGCGAACGCATCCGCCAGATCGAGGCCAAGGCCCTGCGGAAACTCAAGCATCCCAGCCGCAGCCGGAAGCTGCGGAGCTTCCTGGACAGCTGATATGAAAAAGGGGCGGTTCGCAGGGACCGCCCCTTTCTTTTCGTGCCGGTCGGCGACGGTCGTTCCGCCGATGGACAGCCGGGGCGGGGCGCGGCATCCTTCGGTGGGGCGTTGGGAGGTTCGGTATGTTCAATCTCGGCTATCTGAAGCGTCGGCTGGGCCAGTATGCGGCCCTGTGGGTCGGTGGCTTTCTGTTGAGCGGCACGGCCATATTGATCGGGCTGATGTTTGCGGACCTGATGGTCTCGATCGACTGGGTGCTGCCGGTCCTGCTGGGTGGGATGGCGCTGGCACTGGGGGTCGGGCTGGTGCTCGGCCTGCTGTCGGGGGAGACCCTGGGGACCAAGCTGGCGCTGCTGCTGCTGGCCCTGCTGCTGGCCCTGCCGCTGCTGTGGTCGCCGGTGTCGGCGGCGGTGGTGATCGCCTTCTTTGCGGATCGCTCGATCGAATATGCCGAGAGCTATGCCGCCTTCCAGATCGGCATTTCGCGGGTCCTGTTCCCCATCAGCCAGGCGCTGGGCGACGGTGACCTGTTCGGCTGGGTCTGGTCGGCGTTCCAGTGGGTGTCGACCGTGGTCGGCTTCCTGTCGGCCGTGGCCAAGATCTGGCCGGCGATCCGGAGGCTGCTGGGGCCGGAGCCGGTGACCGAGGGCTAGGGGCGCGTCAGGCCCGGCTCCGCTTCAGGCGAGGATGTCCAGCAGGCTGCCGTACATCTCGTCGGCCGTCTTGAGGACCGAGACATTGGCTTTTAGGGCCGCCTCGGCGGTCAGGCGTTCGACCATCTCGCCGGGGAGGTCGGCCATGGGATCGCGGGCGGTACGGACGGCGCTGGCGGTGAAGCGGTCGGTGGCTCCGGCGATGCCGGCGGCGGCGATGGCGAAGGCCTGCATGGGGGGACTCCGGGCTGGGACAACCACCTTGCGGGCGACGGCCTTTCCCGATCGCTCACAGGGATGGTGAACGCCGCGGACTTGACCGCGACCCGGGGCGGGGAGAGGTTGAGGCCATGACCAGCCAGCCCGCACCCGGCGAACGCTATCAGTCGTTCAGCGCCTTCTATCCGTATTACATCCACGAGCACTCCAACCGGACGTGCCGGCGCATCCATATCGTCGGGACGGCGCTGGTGATCGGGCTGATGGTGCTGGCGCTGGTGACGCGCAACGCCTGGTGGCTGCTGGCCATGCCGCTGGTCGGCTACGGCTTTGCCTGGGTGGGGCATTTCTTCTTCGAGAAGAACCGGCCGGCGACGTTCCAGTATCCGCTGTGGAGCCTGATGGGCGACTGGCGGATGTTCTTCGAGACGGTGTCGGGCAAGCGGAAATTCTAGTCGCCGAGGCGGGTCAGGCGGGTCTGGTTGCGAAAGCGCCAGGCTGAATCGTCGGCCCCGACCGGGCGCACGTCCTTGACCGACATCAGGCTGTCGCCGTCGCGGGTCTCGGTGACGCGGATATCGGCGGGCTGGTCGTCGTCCTCGGCGGCGGACTCATAGACCAGGGTCCAGTGGGTCGGGTCGGTCCATGTGACCAGCCGGACCGTCTCGGTCGTCAGCTCGACCGACCGCCCTGAGCGATAGCTGGCCGAGGTGACGGTGCCGGCGGCCTCGTCCAGAAGGCTGGTGGTGGTGATCCAGACAGGCTTGTCCGGTCCGTCGTCGAACAGCGAGGTGCGTATCTGGGTCACGCCGTCAGCGACCTGTACGATGGTTGTGGTGACGGGAATCTCGAACAGCCGGTCGCTCTGGTAGTCGCGATAGCCGAGGGCACCGCTCCAGCGGCCGACGAGGCTGCGCAGAGGGCCGGCGGCGGACTCCGCTGCGAGACCTTGGGCTGAAAGGCCGTCATTCGTGGCAGCAAGGCCGGTCGACGGGGCCATGGCGAGGGCCAGACTGCAGGCGAGGACGGCGAGGGGGCGCATGGGAAGACATCCGGTGACCAGCCAGAGGCGGTTACCCGAGGCTACGCTTGCAGCGCGATGGCGGAAACCTAGCCTAGTTCGAGCCGGCGTTCGACCCGGTCGAGGCCATCTGGGTCGTCTGGCTGGGGGTTTCGTCCCAGGACGGGGGGCAGCCGTCGAAGCGGCCGGCGTCGACGAGGGTCAGGCTGCGCTGGTTGAAGCGCATGGCCGGGGCCATCGAGCCGCGGCCGTGGCCGGTATAGAGGTCGATCTTCTGGCCCTTGATCGCGCCGCCGGTGTCAGAGGCGTACCAGTAGCCGTCGTGGATGGCGCCGTCCGGCATCCGCATGCCGACCGTCTCGGGGATGAAGAGGCGGGTGCGGCGGGGGATGTAGCGCGGGTCGGTGGCGATGGTGCGCATGGCGACCGGGCGGCAGCCCAGGCTGTCGTTGCCCGTCGCCCCGCCACCGCCGGCATGGTAGAGGTTGACCCGTGCGGTCCAGTCGGCCTCTTCGGCCATCAGGGCCTGTTGTTCGGGGGTGAGCACGCCCGTGCCGCTGTCGGAACCTTCATCGCTTGCGGCGGTTGATACGGCAGCCCGGTCGGCGGCGACAGCCACCTCATAGGGCACCGGATCCCCCGCGGCGGGGAAGGCCATCGCCCAGATGAGGGCGAGCGCAGCGGCAGCTCCGAGCATGAATCCGCTCACAGAATCACCGGCCCTGACGCGACCGGCGGAGAGCTTGTCGGCTTCAAATGTGGCGAAAAACAGTCAAGCGAGACCGGGTGCGACCACCTGTCCGACTTTGCGGTGGATAAGTCGGGCCCGAGATGGTTGTGCCGTATCCCGCTTTGCCAAAGCGGAAAAATCTGTAAGCTGTATTCGCAGATCAGAAACACTTTGCTGGGGCGCGATGCTTACTGTCTATGGAGATATTCGTTCCGGTAACTGTTTGAAGGTCAAGTGGTTGCTGGACCGGCTCGGGCGTGATTGTCGCTGGGTCGAAACAGATGTCATGTCAGGCGCGACGCGCAGTGCGGACTTTCTGGCCCGGAACCCCGCCGGTCAGGTGCCGGCCGTGGTGCTGGAGGACGGCCGGGTTCTGGCCCAGTCCAATGCCATCATCGGCTGGTTGGGCGAGGGGACGGCCTTCATCCCGACCGATCCCTATGATCGCGCCCGGATGTATGAGTGGCTGTTCTGGGAACAGTACAGCCACGAGCCCTATATCGCCGTGGTCCGGTTCCAGCGGCTGCTGGCCGGCAGGCGGGCGGACGACATCGAGCCCCGGCTGATGGAAAGGGGCCATGCGGCCCTGGCCCGGATGGGGGCGGCGCTGACGGGGGCGGACTGGCTGGTCGGCGACGGCCCCACGCTCGCGGACCTGGCGCTGGTCGCCTACACCCGTGTCGCGCACGAAGGGGATTTCGACCTGGCGGCCTATCCGGCGATCCAGCGGTGGATCGTGCGGGTGGAGCGGGCGTTCGGTATCCATTCCTCACCCGGAGCGTAGCGAGCGGTGGAGGACGACCGCGCTTGACGGCCAGGGCTCGGTGCCCGCTTTCCACCCTCCGCGGCCGTTGAAAAAGCCCGTTTGGGGGCAAGGCCGGAATGTCTGATTGCGGGCCAGAAGCCCATGTCCGCTTTCGACCCAAAGCGGACCTTGTCTAGGTCGGTAGCAACGGGCACCTTTGGCACATGAGGGAAGACCGCATTGTCAGCGTGGAGATCGACGGAGAAGGTAGGCTCTGCGTCACTCCACAAAATGAAGACTTCGCATCGATCTACCGGGCTGCGATGGAAGCCGGCTGGGACCCCGTTCGGAGTTGCTTGGTTAGCTCCGTGCCGCGCGAATGGACCTATCCGATGTGGTTTCGGCAAATCCTGGCCGCCGCTGCCGACGAATATGGGGTTCGCCTTACACTCATGCCCGAGACCATCTGGCGCAATGTTTCCATGTCGGAGCGGTTGGAGATGTCCGCAATTAGCTGACGAGATGGCGTCTGCTAACGACCCATAGCGGACTGAGAGCGTCACCGATCAAGCAGGTTGCAAGCCCATACTTCAGTCTCGTGAACTTGGTCGTCAGGGTGCCGATACCAAGCGTTGAAACATGCTCGATCGTCGCGTTCCAGCGGAGGAAATGCCACTCGGAGGTCAAAATTTTCCGTCCGAACTTCGCCGGGTGCCACCAGAAAACACCATGGCGGCGGACCATGAGGGATTCCGTCTGCGAAGGGCAGTGAACGTCCGCGCCGCTGAACATCAAACAGCCGTGGCCCATTATTGAGCGCGAAACAAATCGGCGTCGGTCCAGTATTAAGAAAGCTCACTCTCAACACCGAGGGCGATGGCTCGGGTTGGCTAATCGTGATCTCGAACGGGGCAATGTCGCCTTGCTGAGAGGGCATTGTGCCGGACAAGATAGCAGCCACTACAACGCTGATCATCTGACGGTCTCCTGCAAGCGCAGCTTGCCACGCCCAGCGTCCGCTAACCATCCATAGCGGAACTCCCGACCGTCCGCTTTCGGGCGGGCATCAAGCCTTCGCCGGGCACCCCGTCAAAGCCCCTCCCGACGCGCGTGGGAATGCGCTACGACGCTCCGCATGAAACGCATCCTCATCGCCGCCGCCGTGCTGTCGCTCGCGGTCATTCCCGCCTCTGTGTCCGCCTGGGGCGCGACCGGGCATCGTCTGATCGGTGTCGCCGCGGTCCGGGCCCTGCCGGACGAACTGCCCGCCTTCCTGCGCACGCCCGCCGCGGCCGCCGAGGTCGGGGAGCTGTCGCGGGAGCCGGACCGGACCAAGGGTGGGGGCCAGCCGCATGACCGCGAGCGCGACACGGCCCATTTCGTCGACATGCTGGACGATGGCCGGATCATGGTGCCCCAGGGGCCGTCGATCGACGCCCTGCCGCGTCTGAAGTCGGAATATGACGCGGCCCTGATCGCGGCGGGCAGTGATGTCGATGACGCCGGTTACCTGCCCTATGCGATCATGGACGGCTATCAGCAGCTTGTGCGCGACTTCGCCACCTGGCGGGTGCTGAATGCCGCCGAGGCGCGCGAGCGGGATCCCGGCAAGCGCGCCTGGTACCGCGAGGACCGGGTCCGGCGCGAGGCCCTGATCCTGCGCGACATGGGCTATCTGGGCCACTATGTCGGCGACGGATCGCAGCCGCACCACACGACCATCCACTACAACGGCTGGAACCGCGACACGCCCAATCCGCAGGGGTTCACGACCTCGCGCCAGACCCACGGTGCCTTTGAAGGGGCCTTCACCAACCGGGTCGCGCGGCTGGATACCGTCGAGGCGGCGATGGCGGCCCCGGCGCTGGAGGGGTTTGACCTGCGCGCCCGCGTGCCCGCCTATCTGAGGACGACCCTGGCCCAGGTGACGCCCTTCTATGTGCTGGAAAAGGCCGGGGGGTTCCGCGACAGCGACGCCCGCGGTGGGGCCTTTGCGACGGCACGACTGGCGGCCGGGGCGTCGGAGCTGCGCGACCTGTTCATCCTCGCCTGGCGGGACTCGGCCGATGACTCGATCGGCTGGCCGGCGGTCAAGGTCAATGAGGTGGAGGCCGGGACGGCCGATCCCTGGCTGGCCATGTACGGCGAGGACTGATTGGCCGAGCCTGCCGAAGCCCTGATGGCCCTGGCCTCGCGCCTGCGCGCGGCGGGGCGGGCGGAGGAGGCGGCCGAGGCCTATCGCCGGCTGCTGGCGATCCGGCCCGACCTGCCGGACAGCTGGTTCAACCTGGCCCTGATGGAGCGCCAGTCCGGCCGGTTTGCGGCGGCGCTCTCCGCCTACGACGAGGCCTTGCGGCGCGGCGTCTCCGGGCCGGAGGAGGCGTGGTTGAACCGTGGCGTGATCCATGCGGATGACCTCGGGCGGCCCGATCTGGCGCTGAAGGATCTGGAGGCGGCGCTGGCGATCGCGCCGGACTGGCTGCCGGCCCTGCTGAACCTGGGCAATCTGCACGAGGACATGGGGCGGCGCGAGGCGGCGGCGCAGGCCTATGCCCAGGTGCTGGCCGTCGCGCCGGGGCATCCGGTGGCGATGGCGCGGGCGGCCGGGCTGGCGCGGCTGACGGGGCCGGACGATTCAGTGATCGCGGCGCCGAGGGCGTCGGTGAGCCGGCCGGGAATGGATGTCGCCGACCGGGCGGAGCTGGGCTTTGCGCTGGGCCGGGCGCTGGATCAGGTCGGTGCGTATGACGACGCCTTCGCGGCCTATGCCACCGCCAATGCCGCCAGCCGGGCCATCGACCCCGAGGGCGCGCGCTATGACCGGGCGGGGCATGAGCGGTTCATCGACAGCCTGATCGCGGCCTTTCCGGCCCCGGCGGCGGCGGTTGCAGGGGGCGATGCGGCCCCGTTCTTCATCTGCGGCCTGTTCCGCTCGGGCTCGAGTCTGGTCGAGCAGATCATGGCCGGGCACAGCCGGGTCACGGGCGGCGGGGAGCTGGGGCTGGTGCCCGGCCTCGCGCGGGCGGTCGCGGGCTATCCGCAGGCGCTGGCCGGGGCGGGGCCGGAGGTGTTCGAGCAGCTGAGGGGGCTGTACCTCGGCGGGCTGAAGACGGCGCGGCCACAGGCCGATCTGGTGACCGACAAACGGCCCGACAATTTCCTGCACATCGGCCTGATCAAGGCGATGTTCCCCAAGGCTCGCATCGTCCACACGGTGCGCGAGCCGCTGGATGTGATCCTGTCCAACTGGTTCCTGCATCTGGACCGGTCGATGGGCCATGCGCTGGATCTCGGGGACCTGGCGCACTGGCACGGGCAGTATCTGAGGCTGATGCGGCACTGGAAGGCGCTGTATCCGGACATTCTCGACCTCGACTACGACGCCCTGGTGGTCGAGCCGCGCCCGGCGATCGAGAGGCTTCTGGCGTATTGCGGACTGGACTGGGAGGAGGCGGTGCTGGACTTCCACAAGGCCGGTGCTCCGGTGCGGACCGCCAGCGTCTGGCAGGTGCGCGAACCGCTGTACCGGCGCTCTTCCGGGCGGTGGCGGAACTATGAGCGACATCTGGACGGGGTGCGGGCGGCGCTTGGGGGATAATTCTCTCGCGCGACGGGGTCCGGCCGGTGCGGAAGCGGTTCATCACAACGGGCACAGCGAGGTCACAACGAACACGACGGGACCGGCAACGCGTCGGGATTCGATGACCGCCGCCCGTCACCGGATTGCGGCTTGGCCGCCTTGAATTGTCCCGGCGAGGGGTTCGGGTCCTTGATCCCCTCAGGACCCGTCGTGCCCGTTGTGACCTCGTCGTGTCCGTTGTGATGAAACAGCCGTGGCCGGGACAGCCTTCCTCGACCCCTGCGGGGAGACGGGATATGTGCCGCTCATGACCGCCCCCACACCCCCCGTCATCATACTCGACAAGTCCCAGATGGCCGAGAATATCGGCGCGGTGGCGCGGGTGATGGCCAATTTCGGGCTGGCGGAGCTGCGGCTGGTGGCACCGCGTGACGGCTGGCCGCAGGAGCGGGCCTGGGCCACGGCCTCGGGTGCGGACTGGGTGCTGGAGGGGATCAGGGTGTTCGACAGCGTGGCGGAGGCCGTCGCCGATCTGAACACCGTCTTTGCCACCACCGCCCGCCCGCGCGAGACGCGCCAGCCGGTGCGGACGCCGCGCGAGGCGGCACGGGTGCTGTATGACGGCCGGGCGTCGGGTCTGGGCGTCGGCATACTGTTCGGGGGCGAGCGGGCGGGGCTGGAGACCTCGGACATCGCCCTGTGCCAGGGCATCGTCACCATCCCCATCGATCCGCGCCACCAGAGCCTGAACCTGGCCCAGGCGGTGGCCATCAACGCCTATGAGTGGCGCACCCTGGTTCTGGACGCCCCGCCCCCGAATTTCCGCGAGAGTGAGCCGCCGGCGGACGGCGCGCTGGCGCTGGGGATGTATGAGCATCTGGAGCGGGAGCTGGACGCCGCCGGCTTCTTCCATCCGCCGGAGAAATTCCGGTCCATGAGCCAGAACCTGCGGGTCATGCTGGGCCGGGCGGCCTTTACAGCGCAGGAGGTGGCGACCTTCCGGGGCGTGATCACGGCCCTGTCAAAGGGGCGGGGCCGGGTTCTGGAGAAGTTGGCGGCGGCGAAGAAGGGCGAAGGCTGACGGCCTCGCTTGTGTCCGGGCCAGGGCTTCTGTAGACCCCCGGCCGTTGGGGAGTAGCCGCCGGCGACGTTCAGCCGGGATCGCGTCAACACACTCGTCGTCCGCGGACGACGTGGTGCGATCAGCGGACCGTGTGTCCGCCTGGCGAGACCAGCGTGCTTCGCGACCTGCACCGGCAGGGTCGGGAACGCGCTGTCCTGTGTGCCCGGCGGTATCGAAGTCATGACTCCCCTCGCCATTGCCGTGCTGTCGCTCAGCATGTCCGCCGATGCCTTTGCCGCCGCCGTCGGGCGTGGCGCGGCGCACAGGCCGGACTTTGCCACCGCCGTGCGCAACGGCCTGGTGTTCGGCGTCATCGAGGCCATTACCCCGCTGATCGGCTGGGGCCTGGGCGTGATGGCGGCCGGCTTCGTCGAACAGGTCGACCACTGGATCGCCTTCGGGCTTCTGGGCGCGGTCGGTGGCAAGCTGCTGTGGGAGGCGTTCCAGCCGACGACGGAGGGCGAGGTGTCCGCCACCGTCCGGCGCGGCATGCTGGGGTTGGTGGCCACCGCGGTGGGGACCAGCATCGATGCGGCGGCGGTCGGCGTCAGTCTGGCCTTCATCGGGGCCAATATTTGGATCATCGCCGCCGCGATCGGCTTCACCACCTTCGTCGCCACCACCCTCGGCATGCTGATCGGCAAGGTGGTCGGCGTTCGCTTCGGCAAGATCGCCGAGGGGCTGGGCGGGGTGGCCCTGATCGCCATCGGCCTGTCGATCCTGCTGGAACATCTGGGCGTGATCGGCTGATCGACGGTTCCGTCGCGGCCGTGGTGTGGCTAGTCGGGTGCTAGCACGGCTGACGGTGAATGTGAGACATCGACTCTAGCTATCGGGACTGCGAGGCTGGGCTATTAGCAGTTTAAGTCGTGATCAGGGGTTGAAGACATGGTGCGCCAGCGAGAGCCTAGCCAGGCCGATTTAGGTGCGCTGCAACTCGGGTTGCTGCTTGGGCTCACCCCACTGATTTGGGCACATTCACGAACGGGTTTCAGCGATTGGGATCTAAACGAATCTGGGAGCGTCACAATCTCAGACATCCTGATCTACGGTGGTCGCTTTCTAAGTGCTGGTTGGGTCTGGCTGAGGGCGGCGATGCCGGGGCCATTCGAGTTTCTCGAGCTGCCTCCTCATGGAGAGCCGACGATCTTAACCTCGATCATGGGCGGAGCGCTGCTGCTCTTGGCTGCATTTGGAATGGCGATGGTTGGGGCTTTCATTCTAACATTCTTGGCGGCTGTTTTGGATGACTTCGCGGGCAGGCGAGGGCAGGCGTCAGCAGACTAGCGTTCCAATCAAATCCAATTGCTCCTCGGAGACCTATCCATGAAGACCCGCGCCGCCGTCGCCTTTGAGGCCAAACGTCCTCTGGAGATTGTCGAGGTCGATCTGGAGGGGCCGCGCGCCGGGGAGGTGCTGGTCGAGATCAAGGCCACCGGCATCTGCCACACCGACGCCTATACGCTGGACGGGCTGGATTCGGAGGGCATCTTCCCCTCGATCCTCGGCCATGAGGGTGCCGGCGTGGTGGTCGAGGTCGGGCCGGGGGTGACCTCGGTGGCCGTCGGCGACCATGTGATCCCGCTGTACACGCCCGAGTGCCGGCAATGTAAAAGCTGCCTGAGCCGCAAGACCAACCTGTGCACCGCCATCCGGGGGACGCAGGGCAAGGGGCTGATGCCCGACGGCAGTTCGCGCTTCAGTTACAAGGGCCAGGCGATCGCCCACTATATGGGCTGTTCGACCTTCTCGAACTTCACCGTCCTGCCCGAGATCGCCCTGGCGAAGATCCGCAAGGACGCGCCCTTCGCCAGCGCCTGCTACGTCGGCTGCGGCGTGACCACGGGGGTGGGGGCGGTGGTCAATACGGCCAAGGTCGAGCCGGGCGCCAACTGCGTCGTCTTCGGCCTCGGCGGCATCGGCCTGAACGTCATCCAGGGGCTGAAGATGGTCGGGGCCGACATGATCGTCGGCGTGGACATCAATGACACCAAGGAAGAATGGGGCCGGCGCTTCGGCATGACCCATTTCGTCAATCCGAAGAACGTCTCAGACGTGGTGGCGCATCTGGTCGAGATGACGGGCGGCGGGGCCGACTACACCTTCGACTGCACGGGCAACACCACGGTGATGCGCCAGGCGCTGGAGGCCTGCCACCGGGGCTGGGGCGAAAGCATCGTCATCGGCGTGGCCGAGGCGGGCAAGGAGATCGCGACGCGGCCCTTCCAGCTGGTCACCGGCCGGGTCTGGCGCGGCAGTGCCTTCGGCGGCGCGCGTGGGCGGACGGACACGCCGAAGATCGTCGACTGGTACATGGACGGCAAGATCGAGATCGATCCGATGATCACCCATACCCTGCCGCTGGAGCGGATCAACGAGGCGTTTGATCTGATGCATGCGGGGGAGAGCATCCGGTCCGTGGTGGTGTTCTAGGGGGCTTGCGCCAAAGAGATAGTTGTTTAAAAAAACTGTCCTGAAGTCAGGAAAGGCTCTTCATGTTCACCCACATCACCGTCGGCGCGAACGACATCGAGGCGTCGCGGAAATTCTATGATGCGGCGCTCGGCGCGCTGGGCCATGAGCCGGGGCAGGGGCCGGACCCCAAGGGCCGCTTCTGGTGGCGCACCCGCATGGGAGCCTTTGCGATCGGCAAGCCGATCGACGGCGAGCCCGCCTGCCACGCCAACGGCGGCACCATCGGCTTCGCGGCCAAGTCGGCGGAGATGGTCCAGGCCTTCCACGACGCGGGCGTCGCCGCCGGCGGCACGGCCATCGAGGATCCGCCCGGCGAGCGCACCGGCGGCCCGTTCGGCACGCTGAACCTGGCCTATCTGCGCGACCCGTCGGGCAACAAGATCTGCGCCCTGTTCCGGGTGGGGTGACCGGATTTTCCTCCTCCGCTCATCCCGGCGAAAGCCGGGACCCAGTGCTTTGGACGATCGGTCGGGGTAGGCTGTCGGGAACGATGTCCTGAAACGCCGGCGTCACGCTGGACAGAACTGGGTCCCGGCTTTCGCCGGAATGAGCGGAAAAGATGGAAACCACCAAGACCCACGCCGTCCATGGCGGCACCCTGCGCTATCTGAAGCATGACAGCGCCACGACCGGGACGCCCATGACCCTGTCGGTCTTCGTGCCGGCGGGAGAGGGGCCTTTTCCGGTGCTGATCTGGCTGTCGGGCCTGACCTGTACCGAGGACAATTTCACCACCAAGGCCGGGGCCTATGCGGCGGCGGCGGCGCACGGTGTGATCATCGTCGCGCCCGATACCTCGCCGCGCGGAGACGGCGTGGCCGACGGCCCGGCCTATGACCTTGGGCAGGGCGCGGGGTTCTATGTCGATGCGACCGAAGCGCCCTGGGCCCCGCACTTCCGCATGGAAACCTATGTCGTCGGGGAGTTGATCGGTCTGATCGACGCGCAGTTTCCGACGACGAAGACCCGGTCGATCAGCGGCCATTCCATGGGCGGGCACGGGGCGCTGACCCTGGCGCTGCGGCACCCGCATCTGTTCCGGTCGGTCTCGGCCTTTGCGCCGATCTCATCGCCGACGCGCTGTCCCTGGGGCGAGAAGGCCTTCACCGCCTATCTCGGGCCGGATCGCGAGGCGTGGGCCGACCATGACGCAGCGCGGCTGATCGAGGGCGGAGTCGGCGAGGGCTGTTTCGATGACATCCTGATCGACCAGGGCGATGCCGACCCGTTCCTCGTCGAACAGTTGAAGCCTGAGCTGCTGGTCGCGGCGGGCGAAGCGGCGGGGCAGACCGTCACCCTGCGGATGCAGCCGGGCTACGACCACTCCTATTTCTTCATGGCCAGTTTCATTGCTGACCATGTGGCCTTCCACGCCAGAAGGCTTAAGGCCTGACCGTATGACCGATACCGCAAGCTACGACGCCATGTTCGCCGCCCTGTGCAGGGAGGTCGGCTTCTGCCTGCATCCCAAGGGGGAGAAGAGGGTGCTGGAGGCCTTGCCGAACGGTCTGGACGCCGCGACCCGGGCGGTGTTCGATGCCGAGGGGGTAGATTTCGCTTCGGCCAGGGGCGATCTTCGACGGGCCGTACGGGATTGTCTGAAGGCCAATCTGCCCGCGGCCGAAGGTTAGCCGACGGAACGAATTCAGCCCGCCCGGCTTGGGTCGGGTGAACGGGTGCCTGGATTGGGGCCTGCCCGATACGATGAAGGAGCCGACCGATGGCGTTCACGCTTCCGCCCCTGCCCTACGCCCATAATGCGCTTGAACCCGCCATCGACCGGGCGACCATGGCCGTTCATCACGGCAAGCATCACCAGACCTATGTCGACAATCTGAACAAGACGGTTGACGCCGATCCGGCCCTGCGCGGCAAGTCGATGGACGAGCTCTTCGCAGCGATGTCGACCTTCTCCCGGGCGGCCCGCAACAACGCCGGCGGCCATTGGAACCACAGCTTCTTCTGGAAGGGACTGGCCCCATCCAGCCGCACCGGCCGGCCGTCGCCTGAACTGGCGGCCGCCATCGACCGCGACCTGGGCGGCATGGACGCCTTCAAGACGGCCTTCGCCGCCGCCGGCGCGGGACAGTTCGGTTCGGGCTGGGCCTGGCTGATCGTGCAGGACGGCAGGCTGAAGATCACCGCGACGCCGAACCAGGACAATCCGCTGATGGACCTGGCCGAAGAGAGGGGCGCGCCGCTGCTGACCGCTGACGTATGGGAGCACGCCTATTATCTGAAATACCAGAACCGAAGGGCTGACTGGCTGAAGGCCTTCTGGTCGATCGTGAACTGGAACAGGGTCAACGATCTTTTCGCGGCCGCCAGGGTCTGATCCGGTCGGAAACCGCCACCCTGCCTTGACGGATGGGGCCGGCCCCGTCATAAGCGCGCCCTTCACGTCGTCGGGCCTGCCCGTCTGCGCGAACCACTACGGACGATGCGTGTACCGCCGTTGAGATCGTCTCTCCAGTTGGGGAGGGACCGGGCCGCATCACGAAGAAGAGTGACACATGTCCAAGCGCCATAGCGCCAAGTACAAACTCGACCGGGTCATGGGTGAAAACCTGTGGGGTCGTGCCAAGTCCCCCGTCAACAAGCGCTCGTATGGCCCCGGCCAGCACGGCCAGCGTCGCAAGCAGAAGGTCTCTGACTTCGGCCTGCAGCTGAAGGCCAAGCAGAAGCTGAAGGGCTACTACGGCAACATCACCGAGAAGCAGTTCGCCGCGACCTACGAGGAAGCCTCGCGTCGCAAGGGCAACAGCTCGGAGAACCTGATCGGCCTGCTGGAGTCGCGTCTCGACGCCCTGGTCTATCGCGCCAAATTCACCCCGACCGTCTGGTCCGCCCGCCAGTTCGTCAGCCACGGCCACGTGACTGTGAACGGCAAGAAGGTCGACATCGCCTCCTACCGCGTGAAGGTCGGTGACGTCGTCGAGGTCAAGGAAAAGTCCCGCAACATGGCGCTGGTGCTCGAAGCCCAGCAGTCGTCGGAACGCGACATCCCCGACTATATCGAAATCGGTGACCGCGGCTTCTCGGTCCGCTTCGTCCGCGTGCCGGAACTGGCCGATGTGCCGTTCCCGGTGAAGATGGAGCCGAACCTGGTCGTGGAATACTACTCCTCGTAAGTTTGGGCGCTAACGCTCGCGACGCGGTCGCTCGCTGCTTGAGCGCGTGATGCACAACGGCAGCCCCGCGTCGGGTCGAGAAGGCGGAGCCTTCTGACCGCGGGCCAAAAAAGAAGAAAGGCCCCGGAGCGATCCGGGGCCTTTTTGCTCTGGAGCTTCCTTACCAAAGCTTCACTTGGCTGCGTGGGTAAAGGTCGCTTTACATAGTCTCTGAACCTTGAAGGGGGCAGGGATGGATCGCAGGGTGTTTCTCGGGACGGTGGGGGCGGCGGCTGTGCTGCCGGCGGCCGGATGGGCGCAGGACGCAGCGCCCGGCTGGGTCAAGCTGCCGACCGAGCCCTATCGCGGCAAACAGGACGACATCAGTTTCGTGGACGCCATGACCGGCTGGTACGGCAATGGGGCCGGCAAGCTGTTCAAGACCACGGACGGCGGCCAGACCTGGGTCAAACAGATGGACCGGCCCGGCACCTTTGTGCGGGCGCTCGGCTTCATCGATGAAAAGCTCGGCTTTCTCGGCAATATCGGGCCGGACTATTTCCCGAACGTCTCGGACACCACGCCGCTGTACCGCACGCGCGACGGTGGTGAGAGCTGGGAGCCGGTCGTGATCGACGGCCCGCCGGTCAAGGGCATCTGCGCCATCGACATCCTGAGGACGCCCTACATCAATGCGGGTGTGCTGGATCATCGGGTGACGGTGCGGGCCGGCGGCCGGGTCGGGACGCCGGCGGCGCTGGCGACGTCGCGCGATGGCGGCGAGACCTGGACCTCGGAAGACATGACGGCCCACACCGCCATGATCCTGGACATCCATTTCGTCAGCGAACGGGTCGGCTTCATCGCCGGGGCCTCGGACGGTGATGTCCAGATGTCGAAAGCCGTCATCCTGCGCACGGACGACGGCGGACGCAGCTGGACCCGGGTTTATGAGGGCAGCCGTCCGTGGGAGCTGACCTGGAAGATGGCATGGCCGTCGGCCGCCGTCGGCTATGTCACGGTGCAGAGCTATAATCCCGACCCGGCGGCGTCACAGCGTTTCGTGGCCAGGACCATGGACGGCGGCCTGACCTGGACCGAGCTGCCGTTCGTCGACAATGCCGCGGTGCGGGAGTTCGGCATCGGCTTCGTCAGCGAGACCCGGGGCTGGGTCGGGGCTGTGCCCGGCGGCTATGAGACCACCGACGGCGGATTGAGCTGGAACCCGGTCCAGATGGGGAATGCGGTCAACAAGGTGCGGATCGTCCCACTGCCGGGCGGCGGCCAGGCTGTGTTCGCCATCGGGGTCGAGTTGCACCGGCTCGACCTGCCGCGCTGTCATTGCCGTCCTGTCGGGCGGGCGGCCTTCCGTTGTCCCTCGAACAGGCGCATTTCGGATCTGCTGAGGGTTCGGCGGGAGGCCGGGGATGCAACGGATCGTCAAGCTGGCCCCCGGGTCACGCCCGTCGGTGGAGAACCCCTACCAGCTGCCGCCGACCTGACGTTTGTCAGTCAGTGCGCCTTGCCGGACCCATTGTTTGATTCAGCGGCGCCGATCCGGGTGTGGCTGACCGACACCGTTGTGCCGGGATGGCCGCCGGCGACCCGGACGCGGGCGTTCAGCTGGTTGGCCAATGCCTCGACGATACTGGTTCCCAGACCCGGCGTGGCGCTCGCCGCATCCCTGGGCATGCCGATGCCGTCGTCGGCGACCGCCAGGGTCCAGTTGGGACCGTGGGCCTTGTAGCTGACGACGATGACCCCCTCGCGGCCGCCGGGGAAGGCGTGTTTCAGCGAGTTGATCACCAGTTCCGTGACGATCAGGCCGAAGCTGACTGAAATGTCGGCGTCAACCGTACTGTCGTCGCAGTCGACGCGGATCGACAGCTGGCCGTGGTCCCGGATCATGGAGGCACCGACGCTGAGGCACAGCTGATCGAAATAGGGTTTCAGCGCGACCCCGCCCAGGCGCGAGACGGACAGTTGCTGCTGAAGGGCGGCGACGGACATGACCCGGCTGTGGGCGTCTTGCAGATGGGTGCGGGTCTCGTCGGACTGGGATTTGCGGGCGCTCTGCAGGATGACGCTGGCGATGATCTGCAGGCTGTTTGCGACGCGGTGCTGGACCTCCTGCAGCAGGATGGCCTTTTCGCGCAGCAGGTCGTCCTTCAGCTTTTCGCTGGCCCTGGCGTCGGTGATGTCCGACATGCCCAGCAGCAGCCGGACGGGGGCCCCGTCGCCCCAGGCCAGCAAATGGGCGTTCAGCATCAGGCAGCGACTACCGCCCAGACGGGCGCTCTTCAGCTCTAACTCATAGGCGTCGACATCGGCCGCACCGGACAGGGTGGCGGTCAGCAGGGAACGCAGGCGGGGCAGGTTCCATTCGCCCTCGCCGAGGCTGAGGAACGGCTCGCCGACTGCCCCCGCCGGGTCGATCTTGAAGGCGGTGAAGAAGGAGGCGCTGGCGGCAATGACGTTCAGGTCGCCGTCCAGCAACACCAGCGGCGCGGTCGAGGATCCCACCACGGCCAGGGCCAGGCTGAGAGGGCCGTCGGGATGTAGCGGCGTTGGGGCAGCCAGGGCCGGCCCTCCAGATAGTTACCGGAGACTCGCGAAGTGCAAGCCATGCCCGTCGGAACATGTAGGCAATATTGAACGGCCGCGATGAATGACCGGGCGTCTCTGTAACGGCCTATAGGCTTTATTCGTTGCGCAGGCGCAAGGAATTCGAACCGGAGGTCTGCATTCGGCCGGGGAACCAAAATCGCAATACCACGGTTGGGCTGGTGATGTTTACGGTCGCACAGTGTCTGGCCAAGGCGGTGGAGCTGGAAGGGCGAACGGCGGAACCGCATTCCCCGGGCGATCCCGACGAGTTTGCCGCGCTGGCGCTTCAGTGGCGCCGATTGGCCGCACGGGCCGAAATTCAGGATCGCAGAGCCGGAGCGATCGCTCGAAAGCACTCGGCGTCGGGGGAAGGTTCCGGTTGAAGCCGGCGCGGGATCCGGCGATACGGATCCGGACCTTTCGGGGAGGGGCTTCATGTTCTCAGTATTGCTGGCGTTGCTTGCGGTTCAGGACCCGGTCGCCCCGGCACCCGTCGCGGTGCCTGTCGCCGAGGTCGTCACGGAGGCGGCGGCGAGCCCCGCAGCCCTGCCGGTGGTGCGCGTCAGGCCCATCGAGACCAACAGCGAGGCGGGCATGGCCGTCGGCCATTCGGGCTCGGCGACCGTCGAGGTCGATATGCAGCCGGACGGGACCCGGAGCGAGGTGTTGCTCGTCGAGTCATCGCGATCTGACATACTGGACGCCGAGGCCATCAGCCTGATCACCGGAGCCACCCTGCGTGCGCCGGAGAGCGCGTCCCGCTACCGGATAGAGGTGGTGTTCCAACCGTATGGTTTTCTGGAGATGACGTGCCGCAGCTTCGCGCTTCAGGCACGCTGGTTCCAGCAGACCTGGCCGGAAAAGAGCGTCAAGGACTCCACCCTGTACACCGCCTCGGTCGGGTTGATGACGCTGGCACTCATGGGGCAGGGCGGGACCGGAGACCCCCAGGCCATGCTGCGTCCCGTGCGGGAAATGGAGGCGACCTGGCCGCGGTTGATCGTCGAGTGCGAACGCCAGCCGAACCGGCCCTATGGACAGGTACTGGCCCGCCTGATGCGCTGAGCGTCAGCGCCGCTCGAAGGTCGGCAGCATGTCTGCCGGAATGCGGTGGGGCCGCATGGTGGTGGAATCCACCAGCACCCATTCCGTGATGCCCTGGGCGCAGACCCGGCCTTCGCTGTCCTCGATCCGCACATAGCGGTTGAAGCGCGGGCCGTGCGGGTCGCCGACCCAGGTGCGGGCCACCACGCCGGTCGAGTCCGGCATCAGGGGACGGAAATAGTCGATCTCGTGCCGGGTCCCGACCCAGGACCAACGGGCGCGGGTCGTCTCGTCGAAGCGGACGTTCCAGTGTGCCGTGCCGGCATCCTGCAGCCAGCCGACATAGACGACGTTGTTGACGTGGCCGTTCTCGTCGATGTGCTCCGGGCGAACCTCGAGCGGGACGACGAAGATCTCGCGGTCGGCGCGGGGTTCGAGGACCGCGCGTGCCATCAGGCCTCGGCTTGCTCGCCGAGCGGGACACCCTTTTCGGCCATCAGGGCCTGAAGTTCGCCGGCGTTGAACATTTCGCGCACGATGTCGGAGCCGCCGACGAATTCGCCCTTCACATAGAGCTGGGGAATGGTCGGCCAGTCGCTGAAGGTCTTGATGCCGTCGCGCAGGCCCTCGTCCTGCAGCACATCCACGCCGACGAAGTCCGCACCGATGTGGTCGAGGATCTGCACTGCCAGCGAGGAGAAGCCGCAACGCGGGGCGTCGGGCGAGCCCTTCATGAACAGGACCACCGCATGATCCTTCAGCGTGTCGGCGATGAAGGCGTGGATGGGGTCGGGTTCGGCTTGATCGGTCACGGACACTGGCCTTTCGGTGAAGGGCGTCAGGTATGGAGCGATGGCCCGCCGGTCAAGGGCCGGGGGCCGTGTCAGGCGGCCTTGGCACCCGCGACCCTGGCCATTTCGATCTGGGCCGCCAGACCGGGCGGCATGTCGCGGTCCGGCACCAGTGACAGGGTGTTGAGCCGCTCGATGTCGCTGGCCTCGATGATGACGCTGGAGACCGCCGGGTCCATCAGGGCGTAGGCGAGGCAGATGGCCTCGGCCGTCCAGTTGTTGGTGCGGTGCAGGAAGGCGAAATTGCCCGCATGGGCCAGCGGATTTTCTGCCGGCCTGGACCCGCCGCCGAAGCCGAACAGGCCCTTCTTCGGCGCATGGACGGTGGCGGCCCTTTTCGCTGTGTTCAGGCTGTCGGGGAAATAGCCGTAGACGAAGATGCCCATGTCGCCTTCGCGGGCGGCGCGCAGGCGCGAGCGGATCTGCCAGCTGGCGTTGACATGGAAGGGGGTGGCCAGGACGTCAAAGGCCCCGGTCGAGACATAGGCGTCCATCACCTCGCCGTCGCCCGAGATTCCCAGTCGCCGCACCCGTTCGGTAGCGCGCAGGGCCTTGAGGGCGTTGAGGGTCGACTGCGGCAGTTCATGGTCGCCCGGCTCGTCGAGGATGGCCAGGTCGAACCAGCCCAGACCCGAGGTATGCAGGGCCCTGTCGATCGCCGAGGTGATGCCATGGGCTGAGAAATCGCGCTGGGAACCACGGCGGCCGTCGCCGGCACCGAGGGTCAGGGACACCTGCACCAGCTTGCGGTCGACATGGCGCAGGGCCTCGCCCAGCACCTCTGCCAGGACCGGATCGGCGTTTTCGAGCCGGTAGGAGTTGATGCCGGCTTCAAGCGCCGAATAGATCAGTTCGCGTCCTACGTCGGCACCGCGGGCGATGTCGCGTGTGCCGAGGCTGAGGGTCAGACAGGAGACGGCCTGTCCGGCCAGGCCAAAGGGACGGTAACGCATGGGATCAGTCTCCCGCCGATGGGGGTGCGGAGGTTTCGAGCGCCAGGGCGTGCAGTTCGCCGCCCATCTTGCCCTTCAGCGCGGCATAGACGAGCTGGTGCTGGCGTACGCGCGACAGGCCGGCAAAGGCCGTGGCCACGATGCGCGCGCGATAGTGGTCGCCGTCACCGGCCAGATCGTCGATGACGATCTCGGCGTCGGGAAAGGCTTCGGTCAGATGGCTGCGAAGCGTTTCGACGGGCATGGGCATGGAAGGCGCAGTCTCCGGAGTCGGCGGAGATGATGGCGCGGAAACCTTAATGGGGGCCTACGGCGGGGGCCGCCCGGCCCCGGGCGCTATCGGGCCGGTCGCTCCAGAAGGACCACCGGGTAACCCTTGTAGGTGGTCTCGACATAGGGGCTATAGCCCGCCCGCGCTGCCAGGGCGTGCGAGGGGGCATTGTCGGGCGAGATCATGCAGACGGTGCGCGGGGCGTTCAGCGTGTCGTCGCACCAGTTGAGGGCGGCTGACACGGCCTCGAAGGCCAGACCCTTGCCCTGGAAGCGCGGGGCCACGCCCCAGCCCAATTCCGGGGCGTCGAAGGCGGGGTCGAGGATGCGGCGGTAGTCCAGCACCCCGACGCTGCCGACATAGTCGCCGGTCGCCGTCTCGCGGATCGACCAGTTGCCGTAACCCTTGACCTGCCAGTGGCCGAGGTCGCGCAGCAGGCGGAACCAGACGTCCTCGGAAGAGAGGGGGGCCGGGAAGATGCTGGCGGCGAACACGGGGTCACCCCAAAGGGCGCACAGGTCGGGCAGGTCGGCTTCCTGTACCGGCGTCAGGGTCAGCCGTTCGGTCAGCAGTATGGTCATGCGAACAGGGCTCCCGCGCGTTCGATCCGGGTCTGGCCGGCCGCGTCGGTGACAGCATAGGTGAAGCCGGGCTGGAGGGCGAAGGCGCCGGCCCGGCCCTGTTTGTCGAGCGCCAGCAGGGCGACCTGCGAGCCCGCGACCCTTGTGCCCCGCAGCCGGGCCAGACGTTCGATGACGCTGCGGCAGGCGGCGATCGGGTCCATGCCGTGGCGCATGACCTCGACCACGGCATGGGCCCCGGCGACGCGGACGACATCCTCGCCGACGCCGGTGGCGGTGGCCCCGCCGACCTCGTCATCGACATAGAGGCCGGCGCCGATGATCGGACTGTCGCCGACCCGGCCGCGCATCTTGAAGGCCATCCCCGAGGTGGTACAGGCCCCGGCCATCCGCTGGTCTGCGCCGATAGCCAGCAAGCCGATGGTGTCGTGATTGCCCGGTCCGCCGGGCATGGTTCGCCAGTCGGTGTTCTCGCTGTTGATGCGCGGGGCGTAGTCGGCGGTCCTCAGCCAGTCGCGCCAGGCGGCCTCGGCGCGAGGGGTCAGCAGGTTCTGCGTCTCGAAACCCTGCTCGACCGCGAATGTGCGGGCGCCTTCGCCGACCAGCATGGTGTGGGGCGTTCGTTCCATCACCCGGCGGGCGACCGAGACGGCGTGGACGACGTCCTCCAGCGCGCAGACGGCACCGATGTCCCCGGCCCAGGTCATGACGCAGGCGTCCAGGGTCACCCGGCCGTCGCGGTCGGGCAGGCCGCCGTAGCCGACCGAGACATTGCTCTCGTCCGCCTCGGCCACCCGGCCGCCGGCCTCGACCATGTCCAGGGCCGAGCCGCCGTTCGCCCGTGCCGCGATCCCGGCGGCATTGGCGGCGGCACCGAAATCCCAGGTCGAGACCATGACGGCGGGGGCGGTGGATCGGGCGGTGGCAGAGGTCGCCAGGGCCGCGGCCGGGGCGGCGGCGAGGAGGCTGCGTCGGGAGGGGCCGCTCACATCAAGCCCAGTTGCTTGAAGCTGGCCACGCCGTCGCGGCCCACGATCAGATGGTCATGGACGCTGAGGTCGAGCGCGCGGGCGGCCTCGATGATCTGGCGGGTCATCTGGATGTCCGGCCGGGAGGGGGTCGGATCACCGGACGGGTGGTTGTGGACGATGATCATCGACTTGGCCGACAGCTCCAGCGCCCGGCGCACCACCTCGCGCGGATAGACCGGGGCATGGTCGACCGTGCCGCGATTCTGGATCTCGTCGAGGATCAACTGGTTGCGGTTGTCGAGATACAGGACCCTGAACTGTTCGCGCGCCTCATGCTGCAGGGACAGGCGGACATAGGCGAGTAGCGCGGTCCAGGACGAGATGACCGTGCGTTTGGCGGCCTGTTCCTTGATGACCCGGCGGGCGACCTCATGCAGGGCGGCGAGGTCCAGCGCGGTTTCGGCGCCTACCCCCTTGGTCCGGCCTTTCGAGTCCTCGGCCTTGACCGTGCCGAGATCCTCGACGGGGGCCGCCAGCACAGCGGCCAGCGAGCCGAACCGGGTGAGCAGGGCCTTGGCGATGGGCTTGACGTCGCCCTGCGGCTGGCTGCGGAACATGAAGAGTTCCAGTAGTTCATAGTCGGGCAGGTGATGGAGACCGGCTCCGCGGGCGCGGTCGCGCAGACGTTCCCTGTGGCCGGCGTGGTGGGGTTTGGGCGCGCGCGGGGGCTTCGAGGCCGGTTCGGGCGCACGGGAGGGCGGACTCGGAAAGGGCAGCACGCTGGACAAGGCGGCCTCCGGTTCAATCGGAGGTACGATGTCAGAACAGAAAGCGAACGTCCAGCGGGATCAGAATCCCGCGAGAGACAACAGATTGATCAGCATCACAGCCGGAAACAGGAATGGTACGGCCAGCGAGAACCAGAAGCCGAGGCCGAACATCCGCCGACGATAGCCCTCGAAGTCCGTCGGCCTGAGGACCGTCTCGCTGACCGGCCCGAGCATGAACAGGACATTGGCGACGGCCATGACGACCAGCCAGCAAAATCCCGCCCAGAGGGTGTGGGACGGCTGCAGCGGCCACAAGCCGCTCTCGAGACGTGGCGTGATGGTCAGGATTTCAAGGATGTACAGGCCGTAGGCGGCTGAACCGGCCAGGGCCAGACCGATGTTGTAGCGAAGCCGACGGCCTTCCCACCAACGCCAGCTATCGCCGGCGTGAGGTGCGGGCCCAGGGGGCGTGGACATGGTCGAGGCTCCGTTTGCGGCGCGATCATGCGCCGCCGGGTACCGCGGTCAAGCGTTCGAAATCAGTTGAATTTGGGCCGGAAGATGCCTGCCGGGCTGGCGCTGAACAGTTCCACGCCGGTCTCGGTCACGCCGCAGCTGTGCTCACACTGGGCCGAGAGGGATTTGTCGCGGGTCACAGCGGTCCAGCCGTCGGACAGGACCTTCACATGCGGCTTGCCCAGGTTCACCATCGGCTCGACGGTGAAGAACATGCCGGGTTTGAGCGTCGCGCCCTCGCCGCGGCGGCCGTAGTGCAGGACGTTGGGGCTGTCGTGGAACAGCTGGCCGATACCGTGGCCGCAGAAGTCGCGGACCACCGACATGCGGGCGGCCTCGACCACCTGCTGGATGGCATAGCCGATGTCGCCGAAGGTGTTGCCCGGCTTGATCATCGCCAGACCGGCCTCGAGCGAGTCATAGGTGACCTCGATCAGCTTCTTCGCCCGGGCATTGATCTCGCCGACCCCGAACATGCGGCTGGAATCGCCATGCCAGCCGTCGACAATGACGGTGTGGTCGACGTTGACGATGTCGCCCTCCTTCAGAACCTTGTCACCGGGAATGCCGTGGCAGACGACGTGGTTGATCGAGGTGCAGATGGTCTTCTCATAGCCCTTGTAGCCGAGGCAGGCCGGCAGGGCTCCGTGGTCGAGGGTGAACTCGCGGATGCGGTCGTCCAGTTCGCCCGTGGTCACGCCGGGGACCACATAGGGGGTGATCATGTCCAGCGCCTGACCCACAAGACGCCCGGCCGCCCGCATGCCCTCCCAGGCCTCGTCGCCCTCATGGATGCGGATCTCGTGGGTGCGGACGAAGGCGTCGCTGTCCAATTCGGGGGTCTCGTACATGGGGGGCTTTCGGCAGGCGGCAGGCTCGATTCAGATGTCGACCATAACACAGATGCTCAAGGCGACACGATGACCGGACGGCGGCGGGGGTCTAACGTGCCGCCATGACTCTCCCACCGCCGCCGTCCTCATCATCGGCGACGAGGTCCTGTCCGGCCGGACGCAGGACACCAATCTGAACACCATCGCCCGGTTTCTGGCGGCGCTCGGGATCGACCTCGAGGAGGCGCGGACCATCGGCGATCGCAAGGACCAGATCGTCGACAGTCTGAACGCACTTCGGGCCGCCCATGACTATGTCTTCACCACCGGGGGTATCGGGCCGACCCATGACGACATCACCGCCGATGCGGTGGCGACGGCCTTCGGCGTGGCCTTGCCTGAGCATCCGGACGCGATGGCGATCCTCGGGCGGCGCTATGGCGACGAGTTCAATACGGCGCGGCGGCGGATGGCGCGGATCCCGGAGGGCGGAACGCTGATCGCCAATCCGGTAACCGATGCCCCCGGCTTCCAGATCGGCAATGTCTTCGTCATGGCCGGGGTTCCGAAGATCATGACCGCCATGCTGGAGGATGTGGCCCCCCGGCTGCGGACCGGGGCGGTGGTGCATGCGCGGACCGTCCGGGTGACCGGGGTGGGAGAGGGGGCCATCGCCGACCTGCTGACTGCCGCGGCGAGGGCCGAGCGCGAGATCAGCTTCGGCAGCTATCCCTTCGGCCATGGCTCGGTGGGCGAGTTGGGGACCAATCTGGTGGTGCGGGGGCGCGACGCGGCCAAGGTGGAGGCGGCGGTGGCCGGGTTGCTGTCGGACCTTGCGGCGGCGGGGATCGAGGCGGTTCCGGCCTAGCCGGCGAACGCCCCGGCCACGGCGTGATAGGCCGGGTTGGCGCGGCCGCGGGCGTCGAGCAGCAGGGCGCTTTCGTCGGGCCGGTTCTTGCCCTCGGCCCGGACCAGCCAGCTGTCGGTGTCGCGCAGGCCCCAGGTGGTGAAGGCGTAGCGCTGCCGTTCCGGCAGGGCCATGAAGGCTTCGGCCAGTTCACCGACGCGGGCGACCTGCTGGGCGCGGCGTTCGCCGGTCGAGCGCAGGTCCGGCATGCGGCCGCCGTCGCGCTGCATGGGGAAGTCGAGCTCCGACACATGGATCGGCAGGCCCAGCGAAGCGGCGTCGCGCATGAAGGTGGTGATCTGTCCGGCCGGAATCTCGATGTCGAGATGCGACTGGGTGCCGATGCCGCCGATGGGGGCCCCGAGCCTCAGCAGGCGTTCGACCAGTTTGAGGAAGGTCGCACCCTTCCGCGGGATGTTTTCCAGATTGTATTCGTTGAGGAAAAGGACGGCGTCCGGGTCGGCCGCCCTGGCCTGTTCGAAGGCGCGGACCATATAGCCGTCCATGCCCAGCGCCCGGCTCCAGTGGCAGTCGCGCAGCCCGTTGCCGTCCTCGGCCACGGGTTCATTGACCACGTCCCAGCCGGCCATCCTGCCCCGGTAGCGACCGACGAAACTGGTGATGTAGCGGTCGTATTCGGCGGCGAAACGGGCGCGGGACAGGGTCCCATCATCGAACACCTCCGCCCCCTGGGAATACCAGATGACGGTGTGGCCGTGGACGCGCAGGCCATTGTCACGGGCGAAGGCGACGACCCGGTCAGACGGCTCGAAATCGTAGCTGAAGCCGGGGCCGAGGGTGCGCTCCATCTTCTGCTCCCACTCGGGCGTCAGCTGGGAGCAATGGCGCAGGGTCTGCTCGACCCAGTCCGGCTGGCCGAGCTGCCAGGTCATGCCGGTGGCCCCGAACGGAAAGGGGGCGAGGGACTTCAGGGGCGGTGCCGGCGGGCCGTCGGCGGTCTGGGCCGAGGCGAGGCGGTCGCAGGCAGCAAGGGCCAGCGGCGCGGCGAGAAGGGCGCGGCGGTTCAGTCCGGGCGGGTCAGCCCGCACGCCGCCTCAGGCCCAGTTCGTCGAAGGCCGCGGTCTCGCGCTTGCCGGCGGCGATGACGGCATTCAGTCGGGTCGTTTCGGCGACGTGTTCGAACTTCTTCAGCTCCTCGAAGGCGCTGGTCAGGGCGTCGCGGGCCCCTTCCTCCTCGGCGTCGATCACGACGACGTCGGCCTCGGCGGCGCTCTTGCGCAGCTTCCAGCCGTTCAGATAGGCCTGCAGCATCATGGCGGCGTGGACGTCGTCGCGGGCGCGGTCCTGTTCGATCTCGGCCTCGGCCTCGAGGACGGCGATGCGCATTTCAGCAGAGGCGCGGCGAGCGGTGATCTCGGCGAGACGTTTCTGCAGCGTCTCGACCTCATAGTTGGAGATCCGGATCAGGGATTGGGCCCAGTTGCTCATGCGTACGCGCTCCAGAGAGTCAGGGTCACTGAACCATGCCCTGATTCAGGATTGCTTCCAGCCGGGTAAAGGAATCGGAAAGACCGGTGTGGTCGTCCTTGTCCTGGCCGAGGAAGGCTTCCAGCGCCGGGTTCAGGGCGATGGCCCGGTCGACGATCGGGTCGGCCCCGGTGCGATAGGCCCCGATGCGGATCAGCTCTTCCATATTGGCATAGGCCGACAGGCTCTGGCGGGCACGTTTGTTCAGCTCGCGCTCGGGCAGGGTCTGGCAGGCGGGCAGGGTCCGGCTGACGGATTTCAGGACATCGATGGCCGGGAAGCGGCCGCGCTCGGCGATCTTGCGGTCCATGACGATGTGGCCGTCGAGGATACCGCGCACGGCGTCGGCGATGGGCTCGTCATGGTCGCCGCCGTCCACCAGCACGGTGAAAAGGGCGGTGATCGGCCCGGCCGTGGTGCCGTCGGGCCGGACCGGGCCGGGGCCCGCGCGCTCCAGCAACTTGGGCAGTTCGGTGAAGACAGTGGGGGTGTAGCCCTTGGTGGTCGGTGGCTCGCCCGCGGCCAGGCCGATCTCGCGTTGGGCCATGGCGAACCGGGTGACCGAGTCCATCAGGCACAGGACCTCGAGGTCCTGATCCCGGAAATATTCGCTGATGGCCATGGTCATATAGGCCGACTGCCGACGTTTCAGGGCCGGCTCGTCGGAGGTGGCGACGACGACGACCGCCCGACGCAGGCCTTCCTCGCCCAGGGTCTCCTCGACGAACTCCCGGACCTCCCGGCCCCGTTCGCCGATCAGGCCGACCACGACGACATCACATGTGGCCTGTTTCGCCAGCATCGACAGCAGCACCGACTTGCCGACGCCCGAACCGGCGAAGATGCCCAGACGCTGGCCGCGGCAGGTGGTGGTGAAGACATCCATGGCGCGGACGCCGAGGTCGAGCCGCTCGCCGACCCGGCCGCGCGAATGGGCCGGGGGCGGTGGCGCGCGCAGGGGATAGGCCGCGG